>WNGH01005827.1_pt1 | contig 12993 bp, 10 predicted proteins | sample 5400631 | NCBI WGS metagenome assembly WNGH01 (sample SAMN13153373, study PRJNA577476) | soil metagenome | isolation source: 115 cm soil or saprolite under Garry oak tree replicate 1 | place: USA:California | collected 2016-06-15
ATTGCTGCTGGTCCAGGTCACGACCCGCCCTGACAGCGTATTGCCGTTGGCGTCCTTCGTGGTGGCGCTGAGCTGTGTCGTCTGACCCTGCGCGACGCTCGCCGACGCGGGGCTGACGGTCACCGACGCCACCGGGACGTTCGTCACGGTGATCGCTGCGGTGCCGCTCTTGGCTTCGCTCGTAGCGGTGATCGTCGCAGACCCGGGCGCGATGCCCGTGACGTCGCCGTTCACGTCCGCGACCGCGACCGACGTGTTACTGCTCGACCACGTGACCGTGCGCCCCGAAAGCGGGTTGCCGTTGGCATCCTGCGGCGTCGCCGTCAGCTGCGCCGACTGCCCCGCCGCGACCGTGGCCGACGCCGGCGTCAAGCTCACCGACGCGACCGGGACGGTGCACCCGGTGACGGTGACGCTCGCGCTGGCGGACATATTGCCGGGGTTGCTGGTCGCGACGACCGTGAACGAGCCGCAATTGGCGCTGTGGTAGTTGCCGTAGTGGCGCTTGCCGTTGGAGCTCGGGTCGACACTGCCGCCCGTCGCGGTCCAGGTCACGCCGACGTCCGCGCTGTCGCCCGTAGCCGTGAAGCCGACCGCCAGGAAGTCCTGGGTTTGATTCGGCTGGAGCGTCACGTTCTGTGGGGAGACAACGAACTGCGTGATTGTGGATCCTGGACCGGTGACTGCGATTGGCTTTTCGCAGCCGAATACGAAGGCGACCGTCAGGAAGGCCGCCCACGTCGGCGACGGTTTTAGGCGCGCCAACCGGCTCGCCAGCTTATGCATGAATGTCATGGCACGCCCCCGCTGATGGAAAAAAGACCGGGCCGCCAACGTCGACCCGTGTTCGGGATCGCTGGCGGCCCGGCGAGCGTAGCGGATTGAAACCGCGTTAGCCCCGTGGCTCTGCGTCACCGCCTTTCGACGGCTTTGCTCTGAGCAGCGTGCGAGCGCAAACTAGGGCGACGTGCACGCGCGAATCCGTGACGCGCGTCATGCTCCGCAGTGGGGTTGCGTCGACGCCCCGAATGACTCCCGAAACCACGAGCCACCCGGCCCCGCCGGGACGCCGTATCGGGAGGCCCGCGCAGCTGTAACGGCCCTGCTACATGGCACCCGACTCGCCCCCTCGCCACAGGCCGCAAACGCATAGCGGTCATGGCATTAACCTCGACAGCCCGCCCGCATGGGTCCTGCTGAACATTGGGGCGCAATAGCGGGGAGTTCAGGGTGAAACTGGCGGTCTTCACGAGCAAATATCCAGCTCGCGTCGCCACGTTCTTCGAGCGCGACATGCGGTCGCTGCTCGAGGCGGGCGTCGAGATCGACGTGTTCCCGATCTACCCGCTCGACCAGCGCATGTGGCGCTACGCGCAGCCGCTGCTCGACGCCGCGGTGCTGCCGCGCGAGCGGGTGCATCATCTCGGCTTCGCCAAGAGTCTCGGTCGCCTGGTCGCCCCCCCGCGCCGCGGGCTCGGTCGCTTCCTGCGCGATGCCGGCGCGGTGAGCGCGGCGGCGCTGCGCTACGGGCCAGTGTCGCTCGCGAAAACGGCGTACGTGCTGCCCAAGGCCTGGGCCGCCGCCGCGCGGTACGCCGATCGTTACGACCACGTGCTGGGTTATTGGGGGAACTACGCGGGCACCTGCGCTTACCTGTTCCACCGCCTGCAGCGGCGGCGCGTCCCCTTCTCGCTCTGGGTGCACGCCGGCACGGATCTCTACTTCCGACCCGCGTACCTGCGCCAGAAGCTCGAGTACGCCGACAACATCATTACGTGTTGCGACTTCAACCGCTCGTTCATGCTGGAGCGCTATCGCGACGTGGCCCAGCGCCTCGCTCCCAAGATCCATGTGTGCTACCACGGCCTTGACCTCCCGGTGTTCCCCTTCCGCCCGGACGGCCGTCCGCCCGCCACGGTGATCGCCGTCGGTCGGCTCGCCCGCGACAAGGGGTTCGCCTATCTGCTGCGCGCGGTCGCCGTACTCGCGAGCCGCGGCGTGGCGGTCGCACTCGAGATCGTGGGCGACGGCGAGGAGCGCGGTGCGCTCGAGCGTCTCACGCGCCGGCTCGGGCTCGGCGACCGGGTGGCGTTCCGGGGCTGGGTCAGGTTCGACGAGGCCCGCGCCCGCATGGCCGGGGCGACCATGCTGGTGCACCCGTCGGATCGCCTGGGCGACGGCCTTCCCAACGTGCTGCGCGAGGCCATGGCGCTCGGCACACCGGTCATTGCCTCGCGCGTGGCCGGCATTCCGGAAGCGCTGGACGGCGGGTGCGGAGTCCTGGTCCCGCCGCGCGACGTCGGCGCCCTCGCGGACGCGATCGCGACGCTGCTGGGCGATGCCGGGCTGCGCCGCGCCGTGGCCGAGCGCGCGCGGCGCCGCACCGAGCAGCAGTTCGACATGGTCCGCACCGGAGCGCGACTCGCCGAGCTGCTCCGCCGCCCCGCGCCGGGCGCCCCCCCCTCCCCCTCCCCCTCCCCCTCCGTCCCGGAGCCGGCGAATGCCGCTCCGGTCCTGTCCGCAAATCCCGGATGACCGTGTCCGTGCATCCCCTGACCGACGAGGAGCGCCACGCGCGTTTCATTCTCGAGCTGCTGCTCGACGACCCGGCGGGCGCGGGACCCGCCCTCGACGGGCCCGACTGGCCGCTGCTCGGCCGGCTGGCGCAGCGACACGCCGTGCTGGTCCGAGTCGCCGACCGGCTCGCGGACCTCGGGGTTCCCGTGCCTGCCGCGTTCGCGGCGCTTGCCGAGCGGGAGCGCGAGCGGGGCCGCGCGACGCTCGACCTGCTGCGCCTGGTGCACGCGGCCTCCATCCGGCACCGCATCACGTGGATGGCGCCCAAAGTGCCGCAGCGCTATCCCGACGTGGGCGACGACCTGGATCTCCTCGTCTTCACCCCGGACTCGAGCGTCGACCGGCTCATCCTGGAAGGCATTCCCGTCACCCGCGAGCGGGCATCGCTTGCGAACCGGCTGTCTGGCAGCACCGTCTACACGGTGGTCGGAGCCATCGCGCCCGGGCTGGTGGTCGACATCCATCACGGTCGCGTTGGGCCCGCCGGCCAGCACGTCGCGTTCGCACGCGCGCTCGCTTCCCACGGACAGCGTCAGGTGCTCGGCGGGACCGAGCTGTGCGTGCCGGCGCCCGAGGACCAGCTGGTGCTGCAGGGCCTCGAAAAGGTGGCGGGGCGACGCTCGTTCCATCTCTGCGACGTGCTCCAGACCGTCGCCGTGCTGCGCCGCCCGCGCCTCGACTGGGACCGGGTGGTCGCGACCGCCAGGGCCCACGGGGGTTGGGACGGCCTGAGCTGCTACCTCCATTATGTGGACGAAGCGTACGCGCGGCTCGTCGGGCGCGAGCTCCTGGCCCCGGAGCAGCGCCGCACGCTCACGCTCCGCGGCTGGGGCCACGCGAACCTGCGCGAAGCCGGATTCCTCTTCCCCGCCGTGCGCGTGACCGGCCGGCTGCACGGCTCCCAGCTCGGTCGCTCGCTGGGACAGGCGGAGTGGAACACCGCGCTGAGACTCAGTCTCTGGCCCTTCGCCGTAGTCGGCACCCGGCTCGCACAGGCGCGCCCATGGTGAGCGATACACTGCTGCGGCTGTATCATCGCCTGCCGGCCCCGGCTCGGTCCGCGGCCGCGACGGTGCGCGGCTTCTACCTGCGCGCGTGGCGCTACGGCGCGGACTTCGAGCGCCTGGTCCATGCCGCGCTTGCCCGCGAGCGCTGGACGCCCGAGCAATGGAAGGCCTGGCAGGACGAGCGTCTCTCCGCCCTGCTGGAGCGTGCGGCGACGCACGTGCCGTTCTACCGGGAGGCCTGGCGCGCGCGGCGGCGCGCCGGCGATCACGCCTCCTGGGACCGGCTCGAGCACTGGCAGGTTCTCGAGAAGCAGACGCTGCGTGACAACCCCGGGGCGTTTCTGGCGGACGACCGTGCCGGGCGCGGTCTCTTCCGCGAGCACACCAGCGGCACGAGCGGGGTCCCGCTCTCCATCGGGAAGAGCCGCGGCATGCTGCGCGAGCTGTACGCGCTCGCCGCGGCGCGCACGCGGCGCTGGTACGGGGTGCTCCCCGGCGACCGCACGGCCCGCCTGGGCGGCCAGCTCGTCGCCTCGTTCGCGCAGCGCCGCCCGCCGTTCTGGGTATGGAATGCGGCAGCGCGAGAGCTCTACATGTCCACGTTCCACCTCGCGCCCGAGCACGTCCGTCACTATCTCGATGCACTGGTGCGCTACCGCGTCGTGTGCCTCACCGGGTACACCTCCTCGCTCGTGGCGCTCGCACATGAGGTGCTGCGGGCCGGCCGGGTCGACCTCCGAATGAAGGTCGTCGTGACGAGCGCCGAACCGCTCGGCGAGGATCAGCGGGCGGCCATCGAGGCGGCGTTCGGCTGCCCGGTGCGCGAGACGTACGGCATGACCGAGAACGTGGCGGCGGCGAGCGAGTGCGAAGCCGGACGCCTGCACCAATGGCCCGAGATGGGCGTGATCGAGGCACGGGACGAGGAGTTCATCTGCACGGGACTGATCAACGACGCCATGCCGCTGATCCGGTACCGGCTGGGCGACCGCGGCCGGCTCGCGCCGGCCGGCGCCACCTGCCCGTGCGGGCGGACGCTGCCCGTGATCGCGGCCATTGAAGGACGCACCAGCGACCTGCTGGTGACGTCGGACGGGCGTCGCATCTTCTGGATGAACCCCGTCCTGTACGGGCTCCCGGTGCGCCAGGGCCAGATCGTCCAGGAGTCCATTCGCCGCATCCGGGTCCGCTTCATCCCGACGCCCGCCTTTAGCGACGGCGCCGGCCAGACCCTCGTCGCCCGGATCCGTGACCGGCTTGGCGACGTGGACGTGGTGCTCGAGCCGGTGGCGGAGCTGCCCCGGACGGCCGCCGGAAAGGTCCGCGCCATCGTCGGTAACGTCGAGTGGGCACCGTCATGACCGCGACGCCGCTGCCGTTCGTGTCCGTCGTCGTGCCCTGCCTGAACGAGGAGCGGTACGTCGCCGCCTGCCTCGACTCCATCCTCGCGACCACGTATCCGGCCGACCGGCTGGAGGTCCTGATCGTGGACGGGATGAGCGAGGATCGTACCCGGCCCATCGTCGCCGCGTACGCGAAGCGCCACCCGGCGGTGCGATTGATCGACAACCCGAGCCACATCACGCCCACCGGGCTCAACGCCGGCATCCGGGCGGCGCGGGGCGACGTCATCGTGCGAATGGACGCCCACGTCGTCTATCCGCCCGACTACCTCGCCCTCTCGGTGGCCGCGCTGCAGCAGACGGGCGCCGACAACGTGGGCCCCGTGATCGTGACGCGTCCGGCCGACGGCCACGCGGTGGCCCGGGCCATCGCGGTCGCGCTGTCGCATCCCTTCGGGGTCGGCAATTCCCACTTCCGCATCGGCAGCCGCGAGCGTCGCTGGGTCGACACGGTGCCTTTCGGCTGCTTCTACCGCAGCGTGTTCGACCGGGTCGGCATGTTCGATGAGGAGCTGCCCCGCAACCAGGACGACGAGTTCAACCACCGGCTCGCCACGCACGGAGGGCGCGTGCTGCTCGAGCCGCGACTGGTCGCGTACTACTATGCCCGCGGGTCCATCCGGCAGGTCGCCCGCATGTGGTATCAGTACGGCTACTTCAAGCCGCTGGTCGCGCGCAAGGTCGGCCGCGTGATGACGCTGCGCCAGCTCGTGCCGGCGTGCTTCGTGCTCGGCCTGGCCGGAACCGGCGCCCTGAGCGGCTGGTTTCCCCTCGCCCGCGTGGCGTTCGGCGCCCTGGCCCTGGCCTACGCGGCCCTGGCGGTCGGCTGCGGGCTCGCCGCCGCCCGCAAGCAGGGCGTGGCGTGCGCGCTTACGCTGCCTTTCATCTTCGGGGCCATTCATACGAGCTACGGCGTCGGGTTCCTGCAGGGCGTGGCGCACCACCTGTTGGGCCTGGGCCGGCGGCGGCGCGACCACGCCGCCTTGGCGCTCACCCGCTGACGCGCGCCAGCGCGATGTCCCTGCGCCTCCGCTATGCCCGGGTCGCCGACTGGCCGCCGCTCGCCTGGCTGGCCCGGTGCACCGCGTCCGACCGCGAGATCGAGGTCCTGCACGGCGATCTCGTCGAGGTCACGCCCGACTGGTTCTGCGAGGCTGTGTGGACGGGCGACTACGAGGCCGCCGATTTCGACAAGAGCGACGTCGTGTTCGGGTCCGGTGCCCGGGTGCGCGGGGAGCGCGCCACTTTCGTATCGGCGTCCTCGACGGTCGATCGGCTGCACGCGTTGGAGCTGTCCGATGGCGCATGGGTGTCGAACTCGCTCGCCTGTCTGCTTGCCACCGCCCGGGCGGGCGTCGACCCGCTCTACGCGCGCTACTTCGAGGACTTTCGCACCGTGCGCGACGGTTTGATCCGATACCGGCCGTCGCTCTTGACCACTCGCGGCGCCGTTCGCCTGACCTACTACCGTAATCTCGAATGGGATGGTCGTCGGCTCCGCTCCGTGAGCAAGCCGGCCCCGGTACGCACGCTCGACTCCTTCTGGCGGTACCGCACGTTCCTCAGTCAGTCGCTGCGGTCCCTCGCCGACAACATGGCCGACCGCCGCCGGCGACGGCCGTTCACGTTCCTGGGCACGATCTCCACCGGCTACGACTCGGCCACCGCGGCGGTCCTGGGACGGGAGGTCGGGTTGTCCGAGGCGATCACCGTGAACCGGTCGCGCAGCGGCGCCGCGGACGCAGGCGTAGAGCTCGCCGCCCGGCTCGGTCTGACGACGCACGTCGTCGAGCGGGACGCGTGGCGACGGAGCCCATTCCCGGAGGTCCCCTTCCTCGCGTCCGACGCCAAAGGAGAGGACGTGTATTTCAAGGGCGCCGAGTCGCGCCTCGCCGGCCGGGTGCTGCTCACGGGCTTTCATGGCGACGGCGCCTGGTCCCGAGCGCCCCATCGATTGAACGGCGACATCGTCCGCAAGGACCAGTCGGGCCTGTCGCTGTCCGAGTACCGCTTGTGGATCGGGTTCCTGCATTGTCCGGTGCCGTTCATCGGCATCCGGCAGGCCGCCGCCATCACCGCCATCAGCCGCTCGCCCGAAATGGCCCGCTGGGACTGGCCGTCGGGCAACAGCCGGCCGATCTGCCGTCGCATCCTCGAGGAGGCCGGGCTGCCGCGCCACGGCTTCGGCCTCGAGAAGCGGGCGGCGTCCGTCCTGTTGTTCGACGAGGGATTCCTGACCCCGGACTCACTCGTCGACTATACGGCCTGGTTGGCGGAGCGCGCCGGCGATGCGCACGGGCCGGCGCGCCGTCCGGCCGAGGCCCTGTGGCGTCTATGCGGTCGCCTGGTGGCGCCGCTCGCCCACGTCACCCCGCAGCGTTGGTCCCGGGTGCGGGCGGTCCTGGGCCGTGTGGTCGAGATGAGCCGGCGAGAGCGGTTGTTCCGCTACGTCTTCCCGTGGGCCCTGGCCCGTGCGCAACGCCGTTACGAGCCCGGGCTCGAGGCTTAGTCCCCGATCTCCACGCCGACCCCCTCGCGCCGCAGCTTGCCGAGCAGCCACGCCTGCACCCGCGCGGTGACCTCGACGACGCCGTCCACCTGCGCTTCGGCCAGCACTTCGGAGTCGCGGTGCAGCGCGGCGAGCAGCTTCCCATCCCCCACGGGCACGCGGATACGCGCGATAGGACGGAGCGCTTGGGCGGAGGTACGGAGCGCGGAGCGCAGCCCGTCTACCCCACCGGAAGTCGGAACGCGGAACGCGGAACGCAGAACAGTGGATGTCAACAGGGCGTGGGGGTATTGCTCTCGAACCCGGGTCAGAAACGCGTCAGCATCGGGCAGCAAATCGGCTTTGTTGAACACGTAGATCACGCGCTTGCGCTCGACGTCTACATCGCTGTTCCGCGTTCCGCGTTCCGCGTTCCGCATTTCGTTGTCCACGACCTCCGCCTGCTCTTCCCATGTCGGGTGTGAGGCGTCGATCACATGCAGCAGCAGATCCGCCGCGCGCGCCTCCTCGAGCGTGGCGCGGAACGAAGCCACCAGGTGATGCGGCAGCTTGCGGATGAACCCCACCGTGTCGGTCAGCCGGAAGCGGTAGCCTCCGCCCACGTCGACTTCCCGCGTCAACGTGTCGAGCGTGGCGAACAGCCGGTCCTCCACCAGGATGTCGGCTCCCGAGAGCGCCCGCAGCAGACTCGATTTGCCGGCGTTGGTGTAGCCGACCAGCGCGGCGCTGGGCAGGTCGCGGCGTCCCTGGCGCTGGTTGGCGCGATGGTGCGCGACTTCCTCGAGGCGCCGCTTCAGGTTGGAGATCTTACGCCGGATCACCCGCCGGTCCGTCTCGAGCTGGGTCTCGCCCGGCCCGCGCAGTCCGATGCCGCCGCGGATGCGCGAGAGGTGGGTCCACATCCGCGTGAGGCGCGGGAGCAGGTACTCGAGCTGCGCCAGCTCGACCTGCATCTTCGCCTCGGCCGAGCGCGCGCGGGTCGCGAAGATGTCGAGAATCACCTCGGTGCGATCCATCACCCGCACCGCGAGCGCCTTTTCCAGGTTCGACCCCTGCACCGGCGACAGCGCCTCGTCGAACAACAGCAGCGTCGAGCCGGTGTCCTGGAGCACGCCCTTCAGCTCGTCGACCTTCCCCTGCCCGAGGTAGAACGTGGGACTGGGGGCTTCAACGCGCTGGTGGGTCCGCCCCACCACCTCGGCACCCGCCGTGTCGGCGAGCCGGCCGAGCTCGTCGAGATGGTCGTCCAGCTGCGCCGCGTCCAGCGAGCCCTTGCGCGGCGCACCGACCAGGAACGCGCGCTCGACCGGCGGCTGGACGTCGATTAGTTGTCGGATCTGACCTGGCTCCTCGTCATGTGCTACTCTAATCTATTTCAATAACTTCATCAGCGGCACGTTCCCCGTGCCCGTCAATCCCACCGTCTTGGCCCCCAGCGGGGTATCGAGGAACACTCGACCCGTCACGCCGTATGCGAGGGCCCGCCGCGTGAGCAGCGCCTTCGCGCCCGCCCCGATGCCGGCCCAGGCGAACCGCACGGGGACGATCACCCGGCTGTGATTGGTGGGCGACAAGTCGAGCGGCCGGTCCAGCAGCGCGTCGCCGAAGTGCGTGCCCTCGAGATCGATGCCCACTTCGAGTCGCGTCGAGCGCAGCCGGTAGTCGTTCGGGTTCCAGACGTCGAACACCAGATCGAACGTGCCGCCGGTGAGCCCGAGGCCGGTGACGTCGATCTCCTGAAGCGTCAGATCGGGCTCGGTGAACGAGAGATGGCCGAGGGTCGCGCAGGCGAGGCACAACCAGACCACAGGAAACGGGAAACGGGACACGGGAAACGAGCGTCTCGTCACGTTTCCCCTTTCCCCTTTCCCGTTTCCCGCTTCAGGTTCTCCCACCACTCGATCCGTTTCTTGATCTCTTTCTCGTATCCGAACTCACTCGGCTCGTACCAGTTCTGCCCCCGCAGCACCTCCGGCAGGTACTCTTGCGGCACGTAGGCATCCGCGAAGGCGTGGGCGTACTGATACCCCGCCCCATAGCCCAGGTCCTCCATGAGCTTGGTCGGCGCATTGCGGATGTGCAACGGCACCGCCTCGGACGGATGTTGCCGCGCCGCCTCCATCGCCCGGTCGAACGCGACGTACACACGGTTCGACTTGGGCGCGGTGGCGAGATACACGACCGCCTCGGCGAGGGCGAGCTCTCCCTCGGGCGAGCCGAGAAAGTGGTAGGCCTCCTTGGCCGCGAGCGCGACGGACAGGGCGCGCGGATCCGCCAGCCCCACGTCTTCGGCGGCGATGCGCACCACGCGGCGGGCGACATACAGCGGATCCTCGCCCCCCGCCAGCATCCGCGCCAGCCAGTACAGCGACCCCTCCACGTCCGACCCGCGCACGGCCTTGTGGAGGGCGGAGATGAGGTTGAAGTGCTGCTCGCCGGATTTGTCGTAGGCGGGGAGAGGCTTCTCGAGGACGGACACAACGAAGTCGCGGGAGAGGGGACGTGGGACGGGGGACGAGGAGTTCCCGACGTGCTGCCCGATCGCTTCCAAAGCGTTCAGCGCTCGCCGCGCGTCCCCTTGGGCGTATTGAACGAGCCCATCAAGAGCCTCGCTGGACAGCAGCGGCACGCGTCCGTCGTCCCCCGTCCCCCGTCCCACGTGCGCCACCGCGCGTTCGATCACAGCCCGTATGTGGGCATCGGTGAGCGGCTCGAACACGAACACCCGGCAGCGCGACAGCAGCGGTGCCGTCAGCTCGAAACTGGGGTTCTCGGTGGTGGCGCCGATCAGCGTGATGACGCCGTTCTCGACCCAAGGGAGAAACGCGTCCTGCTGCGCCCGGTTGAAGCGGTGGATCTCGTCGCAGAACAGGATCGTGCCGCGTCCCTCGTACTTGAGCCGGTCCTCGGCTTGCTTGATGATTTCGCGCACGCGCGCCACCCCCTCGGTGACCGCGGAGAACGGCTCGAAGTGGCGGTCGGTGTGGTTCGCGATCAGGCGAGCGAGCGTGGTCTTGCCGGAGCCGGGCGGGCCCCAGAAGATGCACGACCCCACGTCGCCACGGCGGATCAGCTCGCCCAGCGCCTTGCCGGGGCCGAGCAGGTGCTCCTGGCCGAGGAACTCCTCGAGCCGCGTCGGGCGCATGCGGGCGGCGAGGGGCTCGGGGGAGCGGGAAAAGAGGGTGGGGTCAGACACTCATGGCCTCTTCATCCACAGCCACCTCGTCATCCCGTGCCCGCTCGGGTAGACCAACCCGGGGCCATGCCCCGAGGCTCACCGAAACACCAACGTCCCTGCCGCGGCTCGGCCGCGCGGTGCCAGGGGCGGGTCGCGTTATTCCCTGGGCCATGGGCCCGGGGTTGGTCCACCCGCACCACCACTCGACGGGCGATGGAGGTCACGACACCCTCGCCAGCACGAGCTTGGTGACATAGAACGCTGCCGCCCCGGCGAAGAAGGCACCGGGAAGCTTCCAGCCGTGCTTCCCCTGGAATTCGGGGACTAGGTTGGATGCGGCCACGTAAATCGTAACGCCTGCTGACAACGCGAGCCCGTGGACCACCAGGAAGGAAAGCTGGTCCGTGAACACGACCCCCGCGAGCGTCGCGCCGCCCAGCATCGCCGCCGCCGTGATCGCCTGCCCGCGGGAGCGCCCGCCTGCCAGCATCAGGCTCGACACCGTCACGCCTTCCGGCAGCTTATGAAGGAAGATCGCGATGAACACCATGACGCCGAGCGCCGGCCGCACCAGAAAGGCGCTGGCGATGGCCACGCCGTCGAAAAACGTATGCAGCAACAGGCCCACCAGAGCCGACGTGCCGGCCACGCGGTTGACGGCGTGCGTCTCCTCGCCAAAGTGGAAGTGGGGCGTGAGCGTATGCTGCGTGAGGTGCACCGCGAGATACCCCGCGAGCACCAGCCCTGGGGCCGCCGCGCCCGAACGGGCGAACGCCTCGGGGAGCAGCTCCACCAAAGCGACTGCCAGCATGAATCCGGCTCCGAACGCCACGAAGTGCTCGATCAGCGCCAGCTCGCGCGCCGCGCGTCGGGTCACCGCGAGGGCGCCCGCGACGTTCCCCAGGGCCGCTACCAGGGCGTACAGCAGCGCGCTAGACACGAGCGAGCAGCTGCTCCCGCGTGTTGCGCGTGGGGTCGTCGAGCACGTCGGCGAGCAGCCGCGCCAGCGTCTCGCCCACCTCGGGGCCGGGCCGCACCCCCGTCTCCGGTGATGGCCAGGTCCTTCAGGGTCAGGGGATCCTTGGCGGCGCGGATCGACGACACGACCTTGGGCAGGCGGGACACGGGAAACGGGAAACGGGAAACGTTCAGTCCCGGTAGCAGTACCAGCAGATCATCCGAGTACTCGCCCACCTGCGACAGCCATTTCCGGACCTCTGGAAGGTGCTTCGGATCAGGATACTTGTCCCGCCATTGACCAATCACCCGTCCACGTTCGATGTCTTTGTTCGAACTCTTCAGACGCGTCAGCACCGAAGCGGGATCCGAAGCTAGGTATGCGGTCACGAGCACCGGATCGCGGGGCAGCCTGTCCACGTTTCCCCTTTCCCGTTTCCCGTTTCCCGGAATCTCCGGCAACCATATCCTCGCCGCCCCCACATCGATCCACAGGGCGAGCAGCTTGGAGACACGGCCCGCCGTCCGGATCCCCTTGAACCACTCGTCTCGCACCCGCTCGGCCGAGAGCTGCGACAGGCCTTGGGCGTTGGCCTTCGCGGCCTCCAGCGTGCCCGCGTGGATGCGGAAGTCGAAGCGCGCGCTGAAGCGCAACGCCCGCAGGATCCGGAGATAGTCCTCCTGGAACCGCCAGTTCGCGTCGCCCACCGAGCGGATCAGCTTCTTGGCCAGGTCGCCCGCGCCCTTGAAGGGGTCGCGCCACTCGTGTCGGATCGGATGGTAGGCGATCGCGTTGATCGTGAAGTCGCGGCGCGCGAGGTCGTCGGTGAGCGAGACGCCGAACTCCACCACGGCGTGCCGGCCGTCGGTGCGGATGTCCCGGCGGAACGTGGTGACCTCGTGGGCCCGGTTGTCCCGGTCGAGCACCGCTACGGTGCCGTGCTCGATCCCCACCGGGACCGTGCGCTTGAACAGGCGCCGGACCGCTTCCGGCGGGGCCGCCGTCGTGAGATCGAAGTCGTGGTTCTCGAGCCCGAGCAGATTGTCGCGGATCGCGCCGCCCACGCACCAGGTTTCGAAGCCGGCGTCCTCCAGCGTCCGTGCAACGCGGAGCACTTCGGCCGGGATGGGCAAACGGTCCGGAAACGTCATCCGGAGCGGAGTCGGTTCACCCGCACAACACACTCCCTCCGTTCACGTTGAGGATCTCGCCCGTGATGTGCCGCGCCAGATCGGAGCAGAGAAACACGATCGGGCCGGCGATGTCCTCGGCGCTCGCGACCCGCCCCAACGGGATCGTGTCCTCGATCTCCCGCCTCCCCTCTCCCGTGTCGCGCCCGTACGGCTGCGCCGACATCTCCG
>WNGH01004709.1_pt1 | contig 12989 bp, 10 predicted proteins | sample 5400631 | NCBI WGS metagenome assembly WNGH01 (sample SAMN13153373, study PRJNA577476) | soil metagenome | isolation source: 115 cm soil or saprolite under Garry oak tree replicate 1 | place: USA:California | collected 2016-06-15
GCCGCGCGGCGCTGAAGGCGTTTCCGCTCAGCGATTCCGACGTGACGCTGTCGTTCCTTCCGTACTCGCACGTGTTCGAGCGCATCAATGGCGTCTTCATCGGCCTGCTGTTCGGCGGCCAGGCATGGATCTCGCGCGGCGTCGATCACCTCAGCGCCGAGCTCGGCGAGGTGCAGCCCACCGTGATGTGCAGCGTGCCGCGCGTGTACGAAAAGATGTATGCGGCGGTGATGTCGCGCGTGCGCGAATCGCCCGGCTACCGGCAGAGGCTCTTCCACTGGGCGCTGAACGTCGGCAAGCAGCACCACGTCGAGAAGAAGTCAGGCGCGTTGCTGAACGCGCAGTACGGCCTGGCCGACCGGCTCGTGCTGGCCGCGTTGCGCAAGCGACTCACCGGCGGCCGGCTGCGCTTCTTCATCAGCGGCGGCGCCGCGCTGTCGCGCGACATCGAAGAGTTCTTCTGGTCGTGCGGCATCCCGATCCTCAACGGCTGGGGCATGACCGAGATGTCCTCCGGTGCCTGCTCCAACACGCTGGCCGAGCACAAGTTCCTCACCGTGGGCAAGCCGTTCCCGGGCGTGGAGCTGAAGATCGCAGACGACGGCGAGATCCTCGTGAAGAGCCCGGGCAACATGCTCGGCTACCACAAGAACCCCGAGGCCACCGCCGAGACGCTGCGCGACGGATGGATCTACACGGGCGACATCGGCGAGATCGACGGCGACGGCTTCCTGAAGATCACCGACCGCAAGAAGGCGCTGTTCAAGACGGCCGTCGGCAAGTACATCGCGCCGCAGCCGATCGAGTTCGGCCTCACGCAGGATCCACTGATCGACCGCGCGCTGGTGATCGGCGAGAGTCGACCGTACGTCACCGCGCTGATCGTTCCGGACTCAGCCGCGGCCAAGCAGCAGGGCCTTGACGAGGCGGCGCTTCGCGCCCACATCCAGAAGGTCGTCGACGGTGTCAACTCGCACCTCGGCAACTGGGAGACGGTGAAGTACTTCACGCTGCTTTCCGAGGACTTCACGGAGGCGAAGGGCGAGCTGTCACTGAAGCTCGACGTCAAGCGCAAGGTCGTGGCCCAGAACTACGCCGCGCAGATCGAGGCGATGTACACGGGCAAGTCCAAGCAGGGTTCGTAATGGCAGGCCCCGTCGACATGTCGGAGGTCCACGCTTCTCTTGACCATCTGCGAACGCAGATCTGTCACTGCGGCTTGAAGGGCGAGTGCCTCGGCTGCAAGGGCATCGAGATGGTGAGGGCGCAGGCCGAGGCGGTGGTGGCCGCGGCGAGCCAGCCGATCCTGCTGCAGGTCGCGCAGGAGGCTTCGATGAAGGACATGGCCAACCGCTTCCAGGCCATGTCCGAGCGCCTCATGTCAGACCCGGACATTCGTCGATCGGCGGAGGAGATGCAGCAGAAGCTGATGTCCGACCCCGAGACGCGTCAGCTCATCGAGGAGCTGATGCGCCGCCTCGGAGCCCCACCCGAGGAGTAGAGGCGGCCCGTCCGGATTCCCGTCGTTTGTATACAAAACATGAGGGCGGCGCTGGCGCCGCGGCGCCGGCTAGGCGCCCGGCGACGCCGCCGCTGTCGGCTTGTGCATCGGCTTGTCCCAGAACGGGATCGGCCCGGTCTGCAACTGCTGCAGGATCTTCTGCTCCTGCTCGCTGGTGATCTGCTTGTTGGTGACCATCGCGTCCAGGACAGGCTTCAGGTTGGCGATGAGCCTGCTGCGGAACTGCGCCTCGGTGACCGGCGGGCTCTGCGCGTCAGCGATCTGGTGGAGCGTCATGCCCTTGGCCAGGTCGGCCTTCAGCTGCTCCGGCGTGATGCCGAGGGCCTTCGCCGCGGCCGGCATCAGGGCCCGCGCGTAGGCGCCGCCGGCGGCGCTTTTGCCGCCCAGGCTCCCCGCCAGGGTGCAGGGCGCCTTGCCCGCCATCTTCTTCTTGATCGCGTCTGCCTGAGCCTGCGTGATGTGTCCGGCCTTCACCTCGTCGGCGAGCGTCTGGCCGACCGCTTCCTGGAACGCGGAGTCGACCTTGTCCTGGCTCACCCCGAGGTCACTCGAGAAATGGGTGACGAACTCCTTGCACACGCTCGACGAGGGAGCGGTCGACTGGTCTGCCACAGTGCTGGCGGCGGGGACGTTGGAACCCTTCGGGCCGCCGAAGTTGAAGCTGTAGCCTGCGGCCGAGGCTGTCATGTAGACGGCGGCGCCGGCGATGGCCGCGGCGCCCGCCGCGAAGCTCACGATGCGTAGGTTTTTTAGCGTGGCGATGGTGCTGATCACGTCCATAAGTACACCGCGCGGGGCGCGGTCGCGTCCTCACATAGAGGTAAAGCTTCTGTAAATGACGCGTCTGGGCCTGAACCCTATAGTCGGGTGATGGAATCGCCCCCCAACTCCGGCTGGGGAAGCGGCAAGCACGCCGTCGAGCTCTACGTCCGCACGTACACGACGATGCTGCAGAGCTCGGGCGAGATCAAGGTCGACTCGCTGGTGCAGACGCACATCCGCATGGGCTCCGTGCTGCACCCGCTGGCGGGCCAGCCGCAGAGCGACATGGGCGCGCTCCTCTACGCGGCGCGCCGGCTGCCGCGGGCCATCGAGCACTGCCGGCACGTGGTGATGGGCCAGAGCCCGCAGGGCTTCAAGGCCGTGCTCGGCGCGGACATCATGGAGTGGCAGCCGCTGAAGGCTCCGGCCAGGCGCCGGCGCTGGTACCAGGACGGACGCACGCTCGCGGTGCTGATCGCGTCCACGTCCGACATCGACGACCTCGTGCCTTCGCTGGTTGCCTACCAGATCGAGTGGAACAAGCTGCACAGGGCGCTGCAGAGCGTGGAGCTCGCTGACGAGTCGGCACGCGAGGCCGCCGGCGCCAGCGAGGACGACTGGCAGCGCCTGCACGAGGCCTGGGGCGAGAGCTTCGACTCGACCCTGGAGCTCGTGCAGAAGGAGGAATGCCACATCGGTCTGCGGCTGATCGGCGGCAGCCACCTCGGCTACGCGCGAATGGCCGCTCGCTGGTGGCTGCCCATCGCCGGGGCGATGGCCGAGCTTGGCGTGCTCGACTCGCCCGTCTACTTCGTCTCCTCCAACGCGCACAGCCTGGTCAACGTCCTCAGCGGCACCGCCCGGGAGTTCGAGCGCGAGATCCTCGACTGGGTCCGCGACAACGACCCCGAGCTGGAAGAGGAGCGGCACAAGCTCGAGGTCGGGCACAGCCGCGCGTCACGGCAGAACTGGCTCTACTTCGCGGCGCGGCAGATCTTCGACCTGCACCCCGATCGCGAGCAGCTGCGCAAGCGGCGGGCCGAGCTGGAGGCCGCGCGAGGAATCCGTCACATTCCCGCGAAGGGCACCGGCGTCGACAGCGCGGCGCAAATCTGCAAGCTCTCGAGCCTCGACGCCAGCGCCATCGATCCGCGCGTGGGCACGGTGGATGTCGAGCGTCTGCGCGCGTCCGGCGCGTGCATCGTCAACGTCGACTATCCGCTCGGGTTCGCCGGGTACCACATCCTCCGCCAGGCCGCCGAGCACGTTTCCTGGGTCGCGGGCGTGTACGTGATGGGCAAGGCCGCGACGCTGAACTCCGACGTGGGCGATGTCATGATCCCGAACGTCGTCTACAACGAGCACTCGGGCAACACGTACTGGCTCGACAACGCGATCACCGCCGCCGACGTGCAGCCGAACCTCGTGTACGGTTCCGCCGTGGACACTCAGCGCGCCGTGGCGGTGCGTGGCACGTTCCTGCAGAACCGCGACTACCTCGAGTTCTACTACCAGGGCCACTACACGGTGGTCGAGATGGAGGCGGGACCGTACCTCGACGCGTGCTACGAGATCGGCCAGCCCGGCCGCTACCCGCTCAACGAGAGCGTGAACATGGCGCGCATCAACTTCGACCTGGGCATCGTCCACTACGCGTCTGACACGCCTTACACGCAGGCGCGCACTCTCGGCGCGCGCGGCCTGAGCTACCGGGGACTCGACTCGACTTACGCCGCGGCCATCGCGCTGGCTCGGCGGATCCTGCAGCGCGAGGGCGCGCTAGAGAGCTAGTCGCCCAGGACGAGCTTCTCGTGCGGGTGGTTGTGCGCGCCCGCGCCATGCTCGATCTCGCCACACGGATGGCAGCTCTCGATCTGGATGGTCGTGTGGCCGATGGCGAACTTGTCGCACAGGCGCTGCTCGAGGTCGCGCACCACGTGCTCTGCGTCGGCAAGCGGACCTTCATCCATCACCACGTGCACGCTCAGGGCGGTTTGATCGGACGCGAGGGCCCACACGTGCAGGTCGTGCAGGCTCCTGACGTGATCAGTGGCACCGATCATCTTCGTCACCTCGGCCAGGTCGATCTCGTGCGGCGTGCCCTCCATGAGCAGGTTCACGGCTTCGCGCACGATGCGCCACGCGCCGAACGCAATGAGTGCAGCGATGGCGAGTGACAGCAGCGGATCGATGGGAAGCCAGCCGGTCAGCAGGATGATCGCTCCCGCGATGACGACGCCGATTGACGCTCCAATGTCGCCCGTCACGTGCAGGAGGGCGGCACTCGTGTTGAGGTTCTTGCCGTGGCCACGCAGGACGAACATCACGTAGCTGTTCACGGCGATTCCGATCAGCGCGGTGACGATGACGATGCCGCCCGAGACAGGCACCGGCGTTGCCAGCCGCCGCACCGCCTCGATCGCGATCGCGATCACGATGACGATGAGCGCCGCCGAGTTGACGAGCGCCGCCAGGATCGTGGCGCGGTGGTAGCCGTAGCTGCGCCGGCGGTCGGCCGGCCGTTGGGCCTGCTCGAACGCGAACCACGCCAATCCGAGCGCGAAAACGTCGGTCAGCACATGCCCGGCGTCGGACAGCAGGGCCAGCGAGTGGGAGTACAAACCGCCGGCCAGCTCGACCAGCAGGACGACGAGTGTGAGCGCCAGAGCGCGCCTCAAACCGGATCCAGGAACCACTGAATTCATCCTACCCAGCGGGTCGGAATTCCTACCTAAAAGACGAGGTGGAGCTCGAGGCCGGAGATTCTCCGGCCGTCACCAGGCGTCTCCACCTCGAGCACCTCGCGTGGCACATGGCAGGAGGGGGTTTCGCGGGGGAGGACATGCGTCCTTCCCCGCGCTACCTGTACCAGGCGTCTCCACGCTCCAGGTAGGCCAACAGCATCCCGTGGCGGAGGCCCTCATGGCTGATGTGCAGGACCGCCAGGCCGTACCAGTCGAGCAGAAGCAGGAGGACCTCCACACCGGCCCGCATCGCCTTGACGCGGTTGACCGGCAGCCTGACCCGCTCCGCAACCTGCGTGGCCCTAGCGCCGTCCAGCCGCTTCTCGCACTGGAGGAGGTCGTGCGATGTAAGCACCGAAGGAGGGTTCCGCCTGGCCAGGACAAATGGCAGGTTGGACGCGGTCCCGCCGGTGGCCACGAGTCGCTCGACGTCGCCGTCAGGGGCTTGCGGCAGCTCGCGCAGAGCGGCCCGGCGCATGCGGGCTCGCTCCTCCGGCCGGGGCGGGTCGGCGAGGTATGTGTCGGCGAGCACGCCCGAGCCGACCGGCAGGGACGCCCACCTCACCATCTCGCGGGCCCGACCGATCGCCACCTCGGTTGACGCGCCGCCCAGGTCCACCATCACCCACTCACGCCGCGCCGCGTGCCGGCTGGCCACTCCCAGGAAGCTGAGCTCCGCCTCCCGGCGCGCCGAGATCACGTGCACCGGCGTGCCGATGGCATCGCCCGCCTGGCGAGCGAACTCCTCGCCATCCCTGGCCAGGCGGACGGCCTCGGTGGCGCCGGCGATGAGGTGGTCGTAGTTGTGAGTGGCGGCCTGGGCAAGCACCGCGCGAAGGGCCCGGATGACCGCCTGGCCCCGGCTGCCGATCGTGCCCGTGCGGGCGACATACGGCCCGAGCTGGGGCATCTCGACGTAGTGGGCGACGTCCTCCAGCCGGTCGCGGACGACATCTGCCACGAGCACATGCACCGTGTTGCTGCCGATGTCAACGGCGGCAAGACGCACCTGCGCAGAGTGCCACAATCTCTCTGCATCGCATGACCGCCAGAAGGGGAACCCGAATGGAGAAGGACTCGATGGGCGAGATGGAGGTGCCCGCCGACGCGTACTACGGCGCGTCGACGCAGCGAGCGGTGCTCAACTTCCCCATCTCAGGTCAGCCGTTCCCGCGGCGGTTCATCCGCGCCCTCGGCATCATCAAAAAGGCCGCCGCGCAGACCAACCGCGAGCTCGGCCTGCTTGCTCGCCGGCGCACCCGCGCGATCACCGCCGCCGCGCAGGAGGTGATCGACGGAAAGCTCGACGCGCAGTTCCCGATCGACATCTATCAGACCGGCTCAGGCACATCGACCAACACCAACGCCAACGAGGTCATCGCCAACCGCGCCACCGAGATCCTCGGCCGCGAGCGCGGCTCAAAGGTCATTCATCCCAACGACCACGTGAACCTCGGTCAGTCGTCGAATGACGTGATCCCGACCGCGATCCAGCTGTCGGCCGCGATGGCCATCGATGAGGAGCTCATCCCTGCCCTCGATCACCTGGGTAAGGCGCTCGAGGCCAAGAGCCGCGAGTTCTGGCCCATCGTCAAAACCGGCCGCACGCACTTGCAGGACGCAACGCCGATCCGGCTCGGCCAGGAGTTCAAGGGCTACGCCGGGCAGATAGAGGAATCGATCCGCCGCGCGCGCGGCGCCATCGACGAGCTGTCGCGCATCCCCCTCGGCGGCACAGCCGTCGGCACGGGCCTCAACTCGCATCCTCAGTACGCGCGCTCGGTGGCAGCGCGGCTCGCCAAAGCGACAGGGCTTCCGGTCAAAGAGACGCCGAATCACTTTCACGCGCAGGCAACGCTGGACGCCGTCGTTGCCGCGCACGGCGCTCTGCGCACCATCGCCACCAGCCTCTGGAAGATCGGCTCCGACATCCGGCTGATGGGCACCGGCCCTATCGCCGGCCTGGGAGAGCTGCGACTGCCCGAAACTCAACCTGGCTCGAGCATCATGCCCGGCAAGGTGAACCCGGTGATCATCGAGTCGATGCTCATGGTCATCGCCCGCGTCTACGGCAACGACGTGACCGTGCTGGTGAGCGCCCAGTCGGGCAGCATGTTCGAGCTGAATGTGATGATGCCCGTGGCCGGCGTCGCGACGCTCGAGTCGATCACGCTGCTCGCGGCGTCCGCGCGCAACTTCTCCGAGCGCTGCGTCGAGGGACTGCAAGCGACCGACCGCGGACCTGAGCTGGTCGAGCGCAGCCCGATGCTGGCCACCGCGCTCAACCCGGTCATCGGTTACGACGAGGCGACGAAGATCGCGAAGGAATCGATCCGCACCGGGCGATCGATCCGCCAGCTCGCGCGCGGCCGCGGCGTCGCGGAATCGACGCTGACGAAGGTGCTCGACCTAGGCAAGATGACCAAGCCCGGCCTCGAGGGACCCGGCGGCGGCGGATAGAAATATGAGGGACAACCTACGGTTTTCCCTCATCGCGCGGCTGCGCCGCGACCCAGCCCTCAGCGCCCTTCGCAGAATTAGCCGCGTCAGAAGGGCTGGCGCCCTTTTTCCCTCAAGGTAGAGCTTTCTTGAAAAATGACGCCCGGCCACGCTTGGCTGGCAAAAGAAACAAAGTCGCGGCCGGACCAAGTCCGGCCGCCCATGCGACGCGAGCGTTGGAGGGCATCCGCCTCCAGATCCAGGGCGGCGTGGCTACGCTCGCCATCGACCGGCCCCAGGCCCGCAACGCGCTGAACCTCGCCACCATGCGCTCGCTCGGACAGGCGCTCGACGAGGCGGGATCGAAGCGCGCGCGCGTGCTCGTCATCCGCGGCGCAGGCGACAAGGCGTTCTGCGCAGGCGGCGACCTGAAGGAGCTCGAGCATATGCGCTCGGCCGAACAGGCTGCGCAGATGGCGCGCACGATGCGCACCACGCTCGATCGCCTGAACATGCTGCGCATACCCGTCATCGCCGCCCTCAACGGCGACGCGCTCGGGGGCGGGGCGGAGCTCGCGCTCGCGTGCGATTTCCGCATCGCCGCGGCCCACGCGCGCATCGGCTTCCCGCAAGTGAACCTCGGCCTCATCCCCGCCTGGGGCGCGCCCGAACGTCTGGCGGCGCTGGTCGGCCGCGCTCGCGCCCTGAGCATCTTGCTCACCGGCAAGGCGCTCACCGCGGAGGAGGCCATGCACGCGGGCCTGGTCGAGGAGGTGGTGTCGAGCGATCGCTTCGACGCACGCGTGCACGAGCTGGCGGAAGGCATCGCGGCCGCGCCCCCCGCCGCTGTGGCCGGCATCAAGCGATCCGTCGACTCGGTGCGGCCGCAGCGCAACCCCGAGCTCGCGGAGAAGGCCATCGCCGAATTCGCCCGCACGTGGGCGGCGCCTGCGCACTGGCGCGCCGTCGAGAAGATGGAGAAGCGCCGGCGCAGCAGCAAGGCCGGGTCCTGATGCGGGGCCACGTGCAGAACCCGCTGCTGCGGTTTCGCCTGCCCGCGGTGCTGCTCGCGATCGTGATCGCGTTCGGCGTCAGCGGCTACGTGCTCATCGAGCGCTGGAGCCTGTTCGACGCGTTCTTCATGACGATCATCACCATCAGCACGGTCGGCTACGGCGAGGTGCATCCGCAGTCGGTCGCCGGCCGCGCCTTCAGCTCGGTGCTGATCGTGGTCGGGGTAGGTACGATGCTGTTCGGTTTCGGCGTCTTCGCCGAGACGCTCGCCGAAAACGCCTTCGGCATGTTCAGGAGACAGAGGCAGATGGAGCGAACGCTGCAGGAGCTCCGCGACCACTTCATCGTGTGCGGTTACGGACGCATCGGCACCGAGGTCGTCGTCGAGTTCGACGACCACAAGGTGCGGTACGTGATCATCGACCGCACCGAGGAAGCCCTTGGCCGTCTGCAAAAGGAGGACAGGCTCTATATCGAAGGCGACGCCGCGAGCGAGGACATCCTGCACAGCGCCGGCATCGATCGCGCACGCGGTCTCATCTCGGCGGTGGACAGCGACGAGCGCGCGGTCTACATCGTGCTTGCGGCACGGGCGCTGAACCCGAAGCTGTACATCATCGCCCGCGCCGGATACCCGGAGTCGATAAGGCGCCTGGAGCTCGCGGGCGCCGACCGGGTGATCTCGCCGTACCGCATGGCGGGCCACCTGATGGCGGAGCTCGCCGTGCATCCCGCGATGGTCGACGTCCTCGACACGCTGCACCACGGCGAGTCGGACATCGGACTGGAGGAGGTGCTGATCCAGCCCCAGACCAAGGCCATCGGCAAGACGCTTGCGGACTCCGGCCTGCTCGATTCATCCGGCGCGAAGCTGCTCGCGGTGCGCCGCCGCGACGGCACGCTCCATGTCAACCCGAACGCGGATCTGCGCCTGGCGGAAGGCGACCTCATCATCGCGCTCGGCTCCGAGCAGCAGCTGCTGGCCACGGCCTCGATGCTCAACTAGCAGGCATGGAATCACTCGGCCGCCGGCCGCAGCTGGTGGCGGCCGTCTCGGTCGCTATCGGCGTCGCCATCCTCGTCGCGAAGCTCGTCATCGGCCTGCTGACGGGCAGCCTCGGCATCATCAGCGACTCCGTCCACTCGCTGGTCGACGTCGTCGCGAGCGGGTTTGCGCTGGTCGCGGTGCGAACTGCGCGCAAGCCTGCCGACACCGAGCACCCCTACGGGCACGGGCGCGCGGAAAATCTGGCCGCGTTCGCCGAGGGCGTGCTGCTCGTGATAACCGCGGTTGGCATCGCGTTCGAGGCGCTGCGGCGGCTCACCGTCGAGGGCGCCGTGGTCGACCCTGCGTGGTACGCGTTCGTCCTTCTGATCGCGACGCTGGTGGTCGAGGCGGGACGCGCCGGCGTGCTTCGACGCGTGGGCAGGCTCGCGGACAGCGAGGCGCTGCAGGCGGACGCGACGAACCGGCTGTCTGACGTGATCTCCACGGTGGGAGTGCTGGCCGGCCTTGCCGGCGTGCGCGCGGGTTTTGCGTGGGCGGACTCTGCCGCCGCGCTGCTGGTGGCGGTCATCATCGCGCGCGCCGCGGTGATGCTGATCTGGCGCTCCGGCGACATCCTCATCGACCGCGCGCCGGCCGGCGCCGAGGCGAAGCTGCGTGAGGCGATCCTGCGCGTCAACGGCGTGCGCGAGGTGCGCTCCGTGCGCGTGCGTCGCAGCGGCCCGAACCTGCTTGGCGACGCAAGCGTCGCCACGCGCCGTATGCTCTCGGTCGAGGCCGCGGGCGCGATGATCGATGAGATCAAGCGGGTCGCGCGCGCGGCCCTTCCCAAGCTCGACCTCACCGTGCTCGTCGAGGGCCAGGCGCGATCGAGCGACCTGGTCGAGCGCATCCATGCCACGGCAGCGCGCGACGGCGGAATCCGCGACCTGCACAACGTGACGGTCGAGCGCGAAAGCGACGGCTCGCTGCACCTGAGCATGCACGCCAAGCTGCGCGGGGACATGAGCCTCGCCAACGCGGCCGAGGCCAGCGCGCAGTTCGAGCGCAAGCTCCGCCAGGAGTTCCCCGAGGCGTCGCGCATCGACATCCACCTCGAGCCGCTGGAGCCGACCGTGGTCGCCGGGCACGACGTCACCGAGCGACGAGCCCAGCTCACGGCTCGTATCAAAGAGGTGGTGGAGTCGCATCCGGAGGTACACAAGGGCGTGGACGTCGAGCTGAGCGACCGCCACGGGCACATCTACGCGCACGTGGTCGCGGTGCTCGCCGGTGACGTGACGCTCGAGCAAGCGCACCAGGTCGAGACCGACCTCGAGGCCAGGATTCGCGAGGCGGTGCCCGAGGTGCGCGAGGTGGTGGCCCGAGCCACCACATGAGGCCCGGTCGCGTCGAGGACCTTCCCGCGATGGTGCGGCTCTGGGGGCACGAGGTGCTGGCCGGGCGGCGGGACTCGGCGCCCCACGGCAGGTTTTTGCAGCGCATCCTCTCGGGCTTCGACTGGGAGGCGTGCTCGCGCGTCGAGGACGACGCGGGCGGCCTGCGCGGCGCGGTCCTGGTGATGCGGCGCCAGGCCGAGGACACGACGGTCGCGCGGGTCGAGGCCGCGGTGACGCCGGACGTTGATGACGAGCTCCTGCAGACGCTCATCGGCTGGGGCCTCGGCCTTTCGCGCGCGGCCGGCGCGCACGCCGCCCAGGTGTGGCGGGCGCGGGGCACTGCGGAGTGGCTCAGCGGCGCCGGGCTGCAGCCCGTGCGTCCGTGGTGGCGGATGGACCGCCGCCTGGATACGCAGCTCCCGCCAGTGGCGCCGGTCGACGGCTACCGCCTGCTCGACTCTGCGAGCGTGCCGCCCGGCGCGTGGGTGGACACGTTCAACGGCTCGTTCGCGGATCACTGGCGTCACACGAACCGAACGGTCGAGGAGCTCCGGCTTGGGCGGTGGCCCGACCTCGAGCTGATGGCCGCCGACGGCGCCGGCAAGCCGGCCGCCATCACGCTCTGCGAGATCGAGGAGCACGAGGTTGACCTTCGCCCGCAGCCCGTCGGTCTCGTCGGCTCGGTGGGGACGCTGCCCCGCCACCGCCGGCGCGGGCTGGCCAGGTGGCTCGTGACGGAGTCGCTGGCCCGGCTGAAGGCGGCCGGCGCCGTCACCGCCTCCCTCTACGTGGACGGCAAGAACGAGCACCGGGCCCCCGACCTGTATTCGGAGCTCGGTTTCGAGGTTACATTCGACACCACTGTCTGGGAAGCTACGTTCCCGTGAGATCAGCTCTGGCGGCCGCCCTGCTCGTCCTGGCGCTGGCCGCGCCAGCTTGCAGCCAGCCGGCGACGAACCCGTCCGCCGGCAAGCCGGCCGTCCTGAACGGTAAGCCCAGCGCGCCTCGCCCCTCCCTGGCGGACGCGATCCGCGTCGCGCGCGACCTCGGTCCCGCCGGCGCAACGACGCAGGTCAACCTGAACTTCTCCCTCAAGACCAGGCAGAAGGCGCGGCTCGATGCGCTGCTCGCATCCGGGCGCACGGTGTCGCCAGACGAGTACGCCGCCGAGTTCGGGCCTGACCCGACGCAGGTGAACGCCGCGATCGCGCAGCTTCGGGAGTTCGGGTTCGAGCCCAGCTGGGAGCCAGGCTCGCAGCTCATCGCCGTGGACGGCCCGGCGCCGAACGCCGCCGCGCTGCTGGGCGTCGAGATCGACAACTACCGCGAGCCCGACGGCTCGACGTTCTACGCGGCGCTGGCCACGCCCAACCTCACCGGCCCGCTGGCCACGGCGGTGGCCGACGTGGCCGGCCTCGACAGCTACCGCCGCCTGCACGGACACGCCGTGAAGCCCGGCGGCCTCACGGCCACAGACCTCATGGACTTCTACAACATCAGCGCCCTGCGCAAGAAGAACCTCGACGGCACCGGGCAGACGATCGTGTTCCCGGAGATCGAGCTGCTGCCGCAGGCCAACATCAACGACCTAAACAAGTTCGCGATCGAGTTCGGGCTGCCGCCCTTCAGCCAGGTGCTGACAGTCAAGCAGGACGCGAAATGGGGCAAGCCGGAGGCGCCCATCGGCGAGATCGTGCTCGACCTCGAGATCGCGCACGAGATCGCGCCGAACGCCAAGCTCGTGGTGTACCTCGCGGCACCGACGTTCGCGTTCCACAACCGCGCCTTCAGCCAGCTCGTGACCGACCACCTCGGTTCGATCATCTCCGAGAGTCTCGGCATCTGCGAGACCGACACGAGCGTGTCGCTGCGCGACCAGCTTCAGAGCATGGAGGTGCAGGCGCAGGCGCAGGGCATGTCGCATTTCGTGGCCACCGGCGACAGCGGCGCCTACGAATGCGGCCAGTCTGAATATCCGGCCGCGAGCTTCCCGTCCACGCTGCCGAACGTGACAGCGGTGGGCGGCACCACCGTGTTCGAGTCGAAGCAGGGCACTTACTTCCAGGAGTACGCGTGGGGCAGCCCCATCGACGAGAGCGGCACCGGCGGCGGCCGCAGCCAGG
>WNGH01009253.1_pt1 | contig 12988 bp, 8 predicted proteins | sample 5400631 | NCBI WGS metagenome assembly WNGH01 (sample SAMN13153373, study PRJNA577476) | soil metagenome | isolation source: 115 cm soil or saprolite under Garry oak tree replicate 1 | place: USA:California | collected 2016-06-15
GTACCGGCCTGTTCGCGCGAGCGCCATGGCCGCCTGCGGGAGCTCGAACGAGCCGGGCACCCAGTGGATCTCGACGCGGTCCCCCGGCACGCCGCCGGCTTCGAGCGCGGAGGCGGCTCCATCGGCGAGCTTCTTCGAGATGGCTTCGTTGAAGCGCGCCGCCACCACCGCGAAGCGGCCCTTGGGCGACTGGTGGACCGCCCGGTCGACGCTGTGCGCGGACCTCTCCTGCAGCCTCTTGCGGGGGGCGGCGCCGGCCATCTCAATCAGGCAGGGAAGAGAAGAGGTGGCCCATCTTCTGGCGCTTGGTCATGAGGTAGCGCTTGTTGCTCTCGGTGGGCGGAATCTCGATGGGCACGCGCTCGACCACCTGGAGGCCGTAGCCCTCGATGCCGACGATCTTCTTCGGGTTGTTCGTCAGAATGCGCAGGCGCTTCGCGCCCAGATCCACGAGGATCTGCGCGCCGATGCCGTAGTGGCGCAGATCGGCCTGGAAGCCCAGGACGTGGTTGGCCTCGACGGTGTCCTTGCCCTGGTCCTGGAGCTCGTACGCGCGGAGCTTGTTCAAGAGCCCGATCCCCCGTCCCTCCTGACGCATGTACAGGAGGATGCCGCGCCCCTCGCGCTCGATGATGTCCAGGGCCTTGTGCAGCTGCGAGCCGCAGTCGCAGCGGCGGGAGCCGAACACGTCGGCGGTCAGGCACTCGGAATGGACCCGGACCAGCACCGGCTCCTCGCCGCGAACGTCGCCCATGACGAGGGCCAGGGGGAGGCGGTCGTCCACCGTGGTCTCGTAGGCGATGCAGGTGAACTCGCCGTACTCGGTCGGCAGCTGCGTCGTGGCCGCCCGCCGCACGAGTTTTTCCTTCTGGATGCGGTACTCGATCAGGTCCTTGATCGTGATGCACTTGAGCCCGTGGCGCTTCGCCAGCAGGAGCAGGTCCTGCACCCGCGCCATGCCGCCCTCGTCGTTGAGCACCTCGCAGATGACGCCGGCCGGTGCGCAGCCGGCCAGCCGGGCCAGGTCGATCGCCGCCTCCGTGTGACCCGCGCGCCGCAGGACACCGCCCGGCATCGCCCGCAGCGGGAAGATGTGCCCGGGGCGCGTCAAGTCGTCGGGGCGCGAGAGAGAATTGACGAGGGTACGGATGGTGACTGCGCGATCGTAGGCCGAGATGCCGGTGGTGACACCGCGCCGCGCGTCCACGCTGACCGTGAAGGCGGTCCCGAGGGGTGCGGTGTTGTCGTTGACCATCATGGGGATCTGCAGCTCCTCGAGCCGTTCGCCCAGCATCGGCATGCACATGAGGCCCCGCCCGTGCACGATCATGAAGTTGACGGCCTCGGGGGTGGCCTTGTCGGCCGCCATGAGGAAGTCACCCTCGTTCTCGCGGTCCTCGTCGTCCACCACCAGGAGGATCCGCCCTTGGCGGAGCTCCTCGATGGCCTCCTCGATCGTCGCGAACACGCTCATTCCGTCCCCCTCACCGCCAGTGCGCGGGCCACGTACTTGCCGATCACGTCCGTCTCGATGTTCACCGGCTGGCCCGCCTCGAGCCTCCCGAGGGTCGTCGCCGCCAGCGTGTGCGGGATCAGCATCACCTCGAAGGCCGGGCCGTCGAGCGCCGCCACCGTCAGGCTCACGCCGTCCACGGCGACCGAGCCCTGGGGGATCAGCAGCGCCGCCAGCTCCGGGGCCGGCAGGGCGATCCGCACCCGCGCGGTCGATTCTACACGGGTCACGCGCTCTGCTGTCCCTACGACATCCACGTGCCCCAGCACCAGGTGGCCGCCGAGCGGACCGCCGAAGCGCAGGGGTCGCTCGAGGTTCACCCCCGCGCGCGGACGCAGCCGGCCCAGCGACGTCCGTGCCAGCGTCTCGGGGCCCACCTCGAACGCCAAGCCGTCCGCGCCGCGCGCGACCACGGTCAGACAGACGCCGTTCACCGCCACGCTGGCGCCCACATCGGCGCCGTCGAGCACGGCCGTCGCCGCAACCTCCAGCCGCACGACGTCCCCACGGACGACGGCGGCGCGGACCACACCGACCTCCTCGACGATCCCGGTGAACACTATCAGTGCCCCTCACGCACGACGTCGCCCTCGACGAGAAGATCGTCGCCGAGCCGCTGGACCTCCAGTGTCTCCAGGCGAACGGCCGCCTTGAGCTCACGGCCGGACCCACCGAGCAGCGACGGCGCCGTCCGGCCCCCGAGCAGGAGAGGACCGAGGAAGAGCGCCACTCGATCCACGAGGGCGGCATCGACGAACGAGCCGTGGACCTCCCCGCCCCCTTCGACGAGGACGCCCCGGACTTCGCGCGCGAACAGCTCGGCGAGGAGCGCCTGGACGTCGACCCGGCCCTGGCGCGCGGTGACGCGCACTACCGTCGCGCCCGTCGCTTGCAGAGCCGAGACGCGCGTGCCCGGCGCCGCGTCCGACACGGCGACGAGCGCCCGCGCGGGCGCGCCGGACCGGAGCAGTTGCGCGTCAACGGGCAGCCGCGCGTGCGTGTCCAGGACGACGCGCCACGGCTCGCGCGGCCACGGCTGGGCCAAGCGTACGGTCAGGGCCGGGTCGTCGCGCAGCGCCGTGGTGATGCCCACGACGATCGCGTCGGCGTCGGCGCGGAGCCGGTGCGCGTGGGCGCGGGCCGGGTCGCCCGTGATCCATCGCGACACGCCGTGCAGGTCGGCGATCCGCCCGTCGAGGCTCGCCGCCGCCTTCAGCGTGACGTGCGGCCGCCCCTCGCGCATCGCGGTCAGGAATACGCGGTTGAGCCGCGCGGCTTCGTCCGCGAGGACTCCCGTCTCGACCGGGATCCCGGTCGCGCGGAGCGCGGCGAGCCCGCGCCCGGCGACCCGCGGATCGGGATCCGCGAGGGCCGCGACGACGCGGGCGAGGCCCGCCTCGACGAGTGCCGGGACGCACGGCGGCGTGCGGCCGTGGTGGCCGCACGGTTCCAGATTCACGTAGAGTGTCGCCCCGCGCGCGCCCGGCCCGGCCCGCGCCAGCGCCTCGATCTCGGCGTGCGGCGCCCCGGCGCGCGCGTGCCATCCCTCGCCCACGACGGTTCCGTCGCGCACCACGACCGCGCCGACCATCGGGTTGGGCGACGTGAGCCCGCGCCCGCGCGCGGCGAGCTCGAGCGCCCGCGCCATCCATGCCCGGTCGTTCACAGGCTCTCGCACGGCCATCATGCTTCGGGCACCAGCGCCTCGACGAACGCCGCCGCGTCGAAGGGCTGGAGATCCTCGACGCGCTCGCCGACGCCGATGAGCTTCAGCGGTAGCTTGAGCTCACGCACGATTCGCACCACGATGCCGCCCCGCGCGGTGCCGTCAAGCTTGGTCAGCACGACTCCGGTGAGACCGACGGCGCCGTGGAACATCTGCGCCTGCGCGAAACCGTTCTGCCCCGTCGGGGCGTCGAGCACCATCAGCGACTCGTGCGGCGCGCCTGGACACTGGCGCTCGATGACGCGCTTGAGCTTCCCCAGCTCGTCCATGAGGTTCGCCTTCGTGTGCAGGCGGCCCGCTGTGTCCACGATGAGCGCGTTCACGCGCCTCGCCAGCGCGGCCTTCACCGCGTCGAACACGACGGCCGCGGGATCCGAGCCCGGCGCCTGCCGGACCACCTCCACCCCGATCCGCGCGCCCCACGTCTCCAGCTGCTCGATCGCCGCCGCGCGGAACGTATCGGCCGCCGCGAGGAGCACCTGTCGCCCCTCGCCCTTCAGCCCCGGCGGAAGAGCGGGCGGAGCTCACCGGCGCGCGTCACGGTGCCGAACATCGCCTCCTCGCGCGCACGGTTGACGAAGTCGGTGGCGAGCGCCACGCCCAGATCGGCGGCGATCAGGACTTCCTCGAGCTCCGCGTAGAGCGTCTCGTCGATCGGCCGCTCGGCGTCGAGGACGCCACGCAGTCCGGAAGCGAGATATTCCTGCGAGCGCTTGAGCCCGTCCCGCAGGCGCTCGCGCCAGCCCGTGAGGAGGCTCACCGCGCTTCCGGGGGCAGGACGACGCGCGAGACCACCGCTCCCCGCCCTCCGAGCGCAGGGAGCGTCCGCCCGTTCAGCTCGAAGGTCACCCCTCCCGCGTTGCCGACGGTCACGGTGAACGGCCGATCGGAGACCCACTCCCGCACCTGGCCCGCCGGAACCGTCTCCTCGCTGTTTCGACCGTCCTCGGTGCGCACGCGGATCCACGTCTCTTCAGACGTGCGCGCGACGAGCCGGTACGGCGACCTGACGCCCCCGACGGCGGCGGTCAGGTCCGCCGCGCTCGCCGGCTCGGCGGCGACCCTCGCGGGCGGGCGCTGGACGAGCAGCGGCGCCGGCATCGGCTCCGCTCGGGGCGTGGGTCTTGGGCTCTCCCCCGCCGGCACCACGGCCCGCCGATCCCGGCGCTCGGGCGCGCTCGGCTGGATCAGCAGCGCCGCGGTGAGCAGTGCCAACCCCAGGACGACGAGCAACCCGAAGCTCGCGATCAGCGCCCCGCGCGTCCGCGCCTCCGGTTCGGTCCTCGCGCTGGGCGCGACGCGTGGCGGCGGCGGTGCCCCGGGCCGCGAGTCCCACAGCTCCAGCGCGTTGTCGGGCGGCTCGCCGACAGCCTGGCAATAGGCGCGGACGAAGCCGCGCGTGAACACCGGTGCGGGCAAGTCGTCGAACTGGTCGGCCTCGAGGGATGCCAGGTACCGCTGGGCGACGCGCGAAGTCCGGGCGACTTCGTCGAGGGAAACGCCACGCCGCGCGCGGAGTTCCCGGAGGTACGCTCCGAGGGAGGACATATAACTTCGCTCGAAGTTTAGCCTATTTGGCGGAGGCTTTTCACCTCACGACGTCGCGGCGGTAGCGGCGGCGAGGTTGACCGAGACGAGCTTGGAGAGCCCCGGCTCCTCCATGGTGACGCCGTAGAGAATGTCGGCGGCCTCCATCGTCCTACGATTGTGGGTGATCACGAGGAACTGGGTCTGGCTCGTCAGCTCGCCCAGCACTCGGATGAAGCGGTGAATGTTGGCGTCGTCGAGAGGCGCATCCACCTCGTCGAGCACGCAGAAGGGGCTCGGCCGATAATAGAAAACCGCGAAGAGAAGGGCCAGGCCCGTGAGCGCCCGCTCGCCTCCCGACATGAGCGAGACCGACTGCAGCCGCTTGCCACGCGGCTGGGCCATGAGCTCGACGCCCGTGTCGAGCGGGTCGCCGTCCTCCTCCGCCTCGACGAGTCGAAGCTCCGCCCGCCCGCCCTCGAAAAGCCGCTCGAAGATACGACCGAAGTGGCCGTTGATCTCCTGGAACGCCTGCTGGAAACGCTCCTGCGCGGTCCGCGTCATCCCGCGGAGCGCTTTCTCTAGATCCTTGATCGACGCAACGAGATCGTCGTGCTGCGTCCGGAGGAAGGTGAGCCGCTCGTCGAGCTCGCGGTACTCCTCGTCCGCGACGAGGTTGACCGGGCCGATCGATTCCAACCGCTGGTCTAGCTCGGCGACCCGTGCGCGCGCCTCGCCGAGGTCGCGCGCCGGATCGTGGGCCGCCAGGAGCGTTTCGGTCTCCACGGCCCAGGTCCGACGCGCTTCCTGGGCCAGCTCCTCGCGTCGCACCCGGCCCTCGGTCGCGCCCAGCTCGACCTCGTGCATCGCCTCCGTGAGGCGCCGAAGCTCGCCGTCCACGCCACGCGCATCGGTCTCGAGCTGCGACAGCTCCGCCAGGAATCCTTCATGCCGCTCTCCCGCGGTCCGGGCCTCGGCCTCCAGACGATCGCGCTCGACGGCGACCTCGCGGGCGTGCATGTCGGTCCGCTCCCGCTCTTCGGCCAGCCACTGGCGCCGCTCCGCGAGCTGGGCCTGCCGCTGCTGCCCTTGCACCACGCGCGCCCGGAAGTCGCCCTCCATCTCGTCGAGGCGCTCGAGCTCCCGCCCGAGCGCCTCCACCCGCTGGCGCGTCTGGGCGAGCTCGACGAGCGCTCCCGTGTGCCCCGTGACCAGCTCCGCCTCGCGCGTCTGCGCCGCGTCGATCGACGCGCGCGCCGCGGCCATCGCGTTTTCCTGTCGCGTCTCCGCTTCGCGGGCCGCCGCGACCCGCTGCTCCAGCCGCGTAAGCGTCACGCCCGCGTCGCGCGCCTCCGCCTCGACCTGCCGCGCCTCGGCGCCGATCGTCTCCAGGTGTCGCCGCACCCGCTCGTGCTCGCGCGCGGACTGCTCGAGGTCCTTCTCGGTCGTGAGCCGGTCGGTCTGGCGCGACTGGACGGATTGCTCGAGGCCGAGCAGGCGCTCGCGCGTGTCGCTCTCCTCACCCTCGAGGGACGTCACCCGCGTCTGGGCCGCGTCGACGGCAGCGCCGAGCCTCCGCACATCCTCGTCGAGCTCGCGCAGCTGGCGTTTACGACCGAGGAGCGAGTGTGGATCCGCGGGGTCGTCGGCGGCACCGCCGCGCAGCCGCCCGGTGGGCGACAGCACCTCGCCGGACGGCGTGACATACGTCGCGACGACGCCGTTCCGTCGCCACAGCGCTTCGGCCTGGTCGAGGTGGTCCACCACCGCAACCTGCCCGAGCAGGTATGGCACCAGCCCACGCTGCGCGGCGCTCACGCTCCGCTCCGCCCACTTCAGCGAGACACCCGCGGTATCCGCCGGGGTGGAAACGTGGGAGCCGTCTCGCCCCCTGCCGTTGAGGTGCTCGAGGGGCAGGAACGTTGCCGAACCAGCCTGGCGCTCGGCGAGGTACGCCACCGCCGCGCGCGCGTGCTCGAAGCGCTCGACGACGATCCACTGAAGCTGCTCACCGAGCACCGCCTCCACGGCGCGCTCCAGCCCCGACGGGACTTCGAGAAGATCCGCCACCGTACCGACGATCCCCGCGAGACGCCCGCGACCCTCGCCGAACACCGCGCGCACGCCGGCGCCATAACCTTCGCGCGCCTGCTCGAGGGCCTGCAAGCCTTCGAGGCTCGATCGTCGAGCCGCCAGTTCGAGCCGCGTCTCCCCCAGACGGCGCTCGGCGTCGGCCAGCTCGGTTTCTCGCGTCGCCAGCTCGGCCGCCGCCCGCTGGCGCGCGTCACCGAGCGAAGCCAGCTCGGACAGCGTGCGGTCGCGGGCGGCCTGGCCCGCGACCCGCGCCGCGTCGAGCTCCCGCGCCTCGCGCTCGGCCTCGCCACGCTCCACGGCCAGCCGCTCGCAGCGCCGGGAGAGCTGGGCGTGTCGCTCGCGCAGCTCGCCGGCCTCGCGCATCAGGTCCACCCGCTCGCCGCCCACGCGCATCTGCTCGAGCCGCATCGCTTCCAGGCGGTCGCGGTCCGCCCCGAGCGTCGCCCGCTGCCGCTCGAGCGCGCCCTCGAGGTCCTGGACCGCGCCCGCGCGCTCGTCGGCGCGGCGCTCGGCCTCCGCCAGCGCGCCGCGCGCCCCGCCGCGCTCGGCGCCAAGCGTCGCCAGGCGCTCTGTCGCCGCGCGAATCTCCTCTTCGACGCGCACGACCTCGTCGCCGAGCTCGCGCAGCTGATCCTTCATGTGCTCGCGCCGTTCGAGGAGCCGCTCGACGTCGCCCTGGACCTTCTGTACCGCCTGGCGGAGATCGCCCAGCCGGTGGTCGCTCTCCTGGATCGTCTGTCGCTGGCGCGCCTCGCGCGCCGCGAGGATCGACTGGCGCGTCCGCAGCCCCTGCTCGGTCTCACGGAGACGTCCCATCTCGGCGGCGAGGTCCTCGAGGCGCGTCGTGAGGGCGGCGAAATCCGCGGCGGCCAGGGCCAGCGCCAGGTCACGCTTCTCGCCCTGGAGCGCCTTGTACTGCTGCGCCTTCCGCGCCTGGCGCTCGAGCGAGCCGAGCTGTCGCTTCACCTCGTCCATCACGTCGCGCACGCGCGTGAGGTTCTGCCGGGCGCCGTCGAGCTTGCCCTGCGTCTCGTTGCGCTGCTGCTTGTAGCGTGCGATACCGGCCGCCTCCTCGATGAACACCCGGCGCTCGTGCGGCTTCGCGGTGAGGACGTCGTTGAGCTTGTCCTGGTCCATCACCGAGTAGGCACGGGGGTTCGCGCCGGTGCCCGCGAACAGGTCGAGCATGTCGCGCAGCCGGGCGAGCGTCCGGTTCAGGTAGTACTCGCTCTCGCCGGTGCGGTAGAGCCGGCGGCTCACGGAGATCTCGCTCCACGGAACCGAAAGCGTTCCCTCGTTGCTGAAGAGGAGCTCGACCTCGGCGAGACCGACGGCCTTGCGCGACTGCGATCCGTGGAAGATCAGGTCTTCCATGCGCTGACCGCGCAGGGATTTCGCGCTCTGCTCGCCCAGGGCCCAGCGGACGGCCTCGGAAATATTGGACTTTCCGCAACCGTTCGGGCCGACGATCGCGGTGACTCCGGGCATCACCTTGACCGTTGTCTTTTCCGCGAACGATTTGAAGCCGTGGAGTGTGATCGCGTCTAGGCGCATGCAGGATTTTGGCATGGAGTCCGGCAAGCCACCAAGAAAAAACACCACGTGTGGGGGCGGAACAGCCCCCGGGCGCTAGATGTCGAGGCCCGCGCCCCCTACTTCTTGAACAGGTTACCGAAGGCGCGTCGGGCGTCGTCCGGGCGCATCGGCCCGGATGACGTGTCGCGCTCCACGGTCACGACGATCGAGAACAGGGCGCATTCGTTCCGCGCCCGCTTGTCGACGATCCGCTCGGGTACGGGCCGGGCGCACTCGAACCGCTGCCCCGTGTCGAAGTGGGTGCACTGCCGGCAGGCGTGCAGCTGCGCCCGGCAATTCGGACACTGGGTGAGCGAGTCGGCAGCGACCGGTAGCCGTGCGCCGCACTCCGCGCAGCGCGAGAGCGGACGGCTCTTCAGCGTCTCGGGCACGCTCGGGGGCCGGGGCGGCTCGCGGCTGCTCTCCTGGCGCCCGCTGTTCCGGTAGCCCGCCTGTCGGTAGCGCCGGTCGTCCACGCCGCGCTAGCCCTGCTTCAGGTAGCAGCACTTCTTGTACTTCTTCCCCGAGCCGCACGGGCACGGGTCGTTCCGCCCGACCTTTTCTCCGGTGGCGGTACGCAGCGGCGCCTGGACGCGCGGGGCGGGCGCCGCGGGGCGTCCGGGGGTCTCGGGAAGCTCGCCGCGCGACTCGCGGGCATCGGCCCACGCGGTCAGCGCGGGCAGCGCCATCGGTGCGTCGCGAACCACCTGCACCTTGAAGAGGCGCTCAATGACCGACACTTGGATGCGCCCGTACATGTCCTCGAAAAGGTCGAAGGCTTCCTTCTTGTACTCGGTCAACGGGTCACGCTGGCCGTACCCGCGGAGACCGATGCCTTCCTTCAGGTGGTCGATCGACAGCAGGTGGTCCTTCCATTGCTGGTCGATGACCAGCAGCATCTCGTGATGCTCGAGCATGCGCATGAGCTCGACGCCCAGCTCCGCCTCGCGCTGCGCGTATCGCCGGCGCACGGCGTCGTCCACGAGCTCCTCGAGCCCTTCACGGGTGGCGGCCTCCTGCAGGGCGGGGGGCGTCATCCGGACGTCGAACTGCCGGCTCAGCGCCTCGGTCAGGCCCGCCAGATCCCAGTCCTCGGGATGGGCGTCGGGCGGCGCGTAGGAGTCGAGCGTGCCGCCCACGAGATCGTCGAGCCATCCGGCGATGGTCTCCGCCTGGCTCTCCCCCTCGAGGATCCCGCGCCGCATGCGATAGATGATCTCGCGCTGCTTGTTCATCACGTCGTCGTACTCGAGCAGATGCTTGCGGATCTCGAAGTTGTGCGTTTCCACGCGCTTCTGGGCGGTAGCGATCGCGCGCGTGACGAGCCGGTGCTCGATGGGCTCGCCCTCTTCCATTCCGAGGCGCTCCATGACCTTCTGGATCCGCTGTGAGCCGAAGATCCGGAGCAGGTCGTCCTCGAGCGACAGATAGAAGCGCGAGGAGCCCGGGTCGCCCTGGCGCCCGGAACGGCCACGGAGCTGGTTGTCGATGCGTCGCGACTCGTGCCGCTCGGTGCCGACGATGTGCAGGCCCCCGTGCCCGACCACCCGCGCGTGCTCCGGCTCGGTGATCTGCCGCGCCTCGGCGAGCGCGGCCGCGCAGGCCTCGGGCGGGGCCAGCGCCGGGTCGAGCCCCTTCTTCCGGAGAATCTCCGTCGACAGGAAGTCGGGGTTGCCGCCGAGCAGGATGTCCGTGCCGCGGCCTGCCATGTTCGTCGCGATCGTCACCGCGCCCTCCCGACCCGCCTGCGCGACGATCTCGGCCTCGCGCTCGTGGTACTTGGCGTTCAGGACCTCGTGCCGGACGCCGCGCCGCTTGAGCAGCTTCGCCAGCTGCTCCGACTTCTCGATCGAGACCGTGCCGACGAGCACCGGCTGTCCCTCGGCGTTGCGAGCGATGATGTCCTCGGTCACGGCGTCGAACTTCTCGCGCTCGGTCTTGTAGACGACGTCGGGCGCGTTCCGCCGGATGAGCGTCCGGTTCGTCGGGATCACGGTGACGTCCAGCTTGTAGATCTTGGCGAACTCCTCTGCCTCCGTCTCCGCCGTCCCGGTCATGCCCGCGAGCTTCCCGTACATGCGGAAGTAGTTCTGGAAGGTGATCGTGGCGAGCGTCTGGTTCTCGCGCTCGATGCGCACGCCCTCCTTCGCCTCGACCGCCTGATGCAGCCCGTCGGACCACCGGCGCCCGGGCATGAGGCGGCCGGTGAACTCGTCCACGATCAGGACCTCGCCGTCCTTCACGACGTAGTCCACGTCGCGCCGGAACAGCGCGTGCGCGCGCAGGCCCTGCTGCACGTGATGCAGCATCGTGATGTGCTGCGGGTCGTAGAGGTTCTCCACGTTGAGGAGCCGCTCGCACGAGGCGATCCCCTGCTCGGTCAGCGAGACGGCGCGCGACTTCTCGTCGACGATGTAGTCGCCCTCCTTGACCTCCTCGATCTCGGACAGCTTTCCCTCGACGATCGTCGCCGCACGCTTGAGCCGCGGGATGATCCGGTCGATCTTGAAGTAGAGGTCCGTCGACTCGTCCGCCGGCCCCGAGATGATCAGCGGCGTCCGCGCCTCGTCGATCAGGATCGAGTCGACCTCGTCCACGATCGCGTAGTGCAGCTCGCGCTGCACGAGCTCCTCGAGGGCGAAGCGCATGTTGTCGCGCAGGTAGTCGAAGCCGAACTCGTTGTTGGTCCCGTACGTGATGTCGCACAGGTACGCCTCGCGCCGCCCGATCGGCCGCAGCGCGGTCATCCGCACGTCCGGGGTGACGTAAGCCGGGTCGTAGGTGAACGAGGCCTCGTGCTGGATCACGCCGATCGTGAGCCCGAGCGCCTGGTAGATCGGGCCCATCCACTGGGCGTCGCGCTTGGCGAGGTAGTCGTTGACGGTCACGATGTGAACGCCGCGCTCCGTGAGGGCGTTGAGATACGCCGGGAGCGTCGCGACGAGCGTCTTCCCCTCGCCGGTCGCCATCTCGGCGATCGTTCCGGTGTGCAGCACCATGCCGCCGATCAGCTGGACGTCGAAGTGACGCATGCCGACCGTCCGCCGGGCCGCCTCGCGACAGACCGCGAACGCCTCGTGCAGCACGTCGGCGACCGTCGCGCCCTCGGCGACCCGATGGCGCAGCTCGTCGGTTTTCGCGCGGAGCGCGGTGTCGTCCAGCGCGCGCAGCGCGGGCTCGAGCGCGTTGATCGCGGCGACCGAGGGCGTCAGCCGCTTGACGTCGCGCTCGTGCTTGGTGCCGAAGAGCGTCCGGAGGAGGGCGTGTATCATGCCGACGCGCTCATTATACCGGACGGCCCTTCCGCGGCCGCGCGGCCCCCAGTAGCGCCCGCGCGTGCTCCAGCGCCGGACCCGCCCCGGAGTCGCCACCCAGCATGCGCGCGAGCTCCCCGACCCGCGCGTCGCCGTCCAGCGCGTCGGCGGCCACCCGGGTACGGCCGCGGGCGACGCTCTTCGTGACACGCACGTGGTGGTCCGCCGCCGCCGCGATCGGCGCGAGGTGGGTCACGCAGAGGACCTGACGCCCCTCCGCGGCCGCCCGGAGCGTCTGCGCCACGATCGTCGCGACATGCCCGCCGATGCCCGCGTCCACCTCGTCGAAGATCATGGTCGGGACTCGGTCGGCCCGCGCCAGCACGGACTTCACGGCCAGCATCGTGCGCGACAGCTCACCGCCCGAGGCGACGCGCGCCAACGGCCGGACCTCTTCCCCGGGGTTCGTCGACAGCCGGAACTCGACCCGGTCGACACCGCGCGGGCCGACCTCCTCGGACGCGGGCGCCACGAAGACGCGGAACTGCGCGCGCTCCATACCGAGCCCGCGCAGCTGGCGCTCGATCAGCGGCTCCAGCCGCTCGCCCGCGGCCGCGCGGCGCTCGGCGAGAGCCGCCGCCGCCGCGCCCAGCTCCCCGCCGAGCTCGGTGAGCTGGCGCTCCTGGGCCGCGAGTATCTCCTCGTGACGCTCGAGCCGGTCCAGCTCATGCCGCGCCTCGTCGCGGTAGCGCAGCATCACCTCCTCGGTGTCGCCGTACTTGCGCTTGAGCCGCGTGAGCGCGTCGAGCCGGTCGTCGATCGCCTCGAGTCGGCCCGGCTCCATGACCACCCGGTCGCGGAGCGCGCGGAGCTGGCCGAGCGCTTCCTCGATCTGGATTCGCGCGGCCTCGAGCGGCTCGCCCGGCACGCTAAACTCGGCATCCAGACGCCCCAGATCCTGGACGAGGCGCTGCGCGCGGGAGAGACGGGCCGTCGCCGATTGGGGGTCCTCGTCGAGCAGCGCGGCCGCCTCGGCGACCCCCGCGGTGAACCGCTCGGCGTGCTGAAGGCGTTTGAGCTCGAGCCTGAGCTCGGCCTCCTCGCCCGGGACGATGCGCGCGGCCTCGAGCTCGCTGACCTGGAAGCGCAGGAGGTCCTCCCGCTGCGCCCTGTCGCGCTCGGCGCCCCGCGTGCGCTCGACTTCTTCGCGCGCCGCGCGATGCTTGGAGAAGAGCGCTCCCACCCGTTCGACGAGCTCGTCGGCGTCGGCGAAGCGGTCCAGCAGCTCCAGCTGCCGCG
>WNGH01009867.1_pt1 | contig 12987 bp, 6 predicted proteins | sample 5400631 | NCBI WGS metagenome assembly WNGH01 (sample SAMN13153373, study PRJNA577476) | soil metagenome | isolation source: 115 cm soil or saprolite under Garry oak tree replicate 1 | place: USA:California | collected 2016-06-15
GCGGCAATGCCGCCAACGGCGCCTTCGCCGCAAATGGCCTGCGTCCAGCGCAGAACAACTACCTCCTCGATGGTATCGACAACAATTCAGACACCGTGGACTTCTTGAATGGCACGAACTTTGTCGTTCTTCCACCGGTTGATGCCATTCAAGAATTCAAGGTTCAAACCACGGGCTTTAGCGCGCAGTTCGGCCGCTCCGGGGCTGCCATTCTCAATGCCACGATCAAACAGGGAACCAACGAACTACACGGCGCGCTTTGGGAGTTTCTCCGGAACGATAAATTTGATGCCGCAGACTTCTTTGAAAACGCGAACAAAATCAAGAAAGGTGAATATCGCCAGAATCAGTTCGGCTTATCTGCCGGCGGTCCCGTCAGAATTCCGCATTTGTTTGACGGCCGAAACAAGGTCTTCTTCTTTGGCGATTTTGAAGGGTTGCGAAGAGTTCAGGGAACGGTTCATTCCGGGAGCGTACCAAGCCTCCTCGAGCGAAATAGCGGCTACACCGATTTCTCCGACCTGATTCTCGCTCAACAGGCAAGCGCGGCGCGACCAGACACCTTGGGTCGCAGCATACCGGTTGGCACCATTCTGGACCCCGCCACAACACGGCCGGTTACTGCGGGTGTTGCTGATCCCGTGTCAGGAATAGTAGCGGTCAGCACAGGATTCGTACGAGATCCGTTTGGCACGTGCGCGCCCAGCACAGCGGCCTTTACTCTCGCCGCCTGTAACTTGAATCACCTTCCCGCCGGACGTTTGGACGCCAATGCCATCAAGCTGCTGAATCTCTATCCAAACCCAACTAACAACGCCACGTCCGCGCTTCTCTCTAATTTCGCCGATTCTCCGGCCTTGAGGGAAGACCGCAACGCTTTTGACTCCCGGCTGGACATCAATTTTAGCCAAAAAGACACTTTGTTCTTCCGATTCAGCTTTGTGGACGATCCGCAACTTATCCCCGGCATTTTCGGGGGTATACCGGACGGTGGCGGCTTCCAAGAAGGCAATCAGACAGCGAACGCTCAGCAAAGCGCTCTGGGCTGGACCCACACGATTTCTCCGACCCTAATTAACGAAGTCCGTGCAGGGTTGAACTACCTACACACGACGCGCGTTTCGCCGGCCGCCAACGATCTAAGCAACCTTCCTTTGAGCCAGGGCGGCGTACAGGCAATCCCTCAGTTGAGCGAAAATGGCGGACTTCCCGCCTTCGGAATCAATAGCCTGGCCACTCTGGGCAGTAACGCCTTCCTGCCCTCGGATGAAGTTACCTCCACATTCCAGGTCACCGACGACGTCACGAAGATCTACAGCAAACATACTTTCAAAATGGGTTTCGAATTCCAGCACGTTAAGTTCTCCACTCTGCAGCCGCCTTGGTCAAGGGGACAATTCAACTTCGATGGTGTGTATACGGATATTCCCCAAGTCGGCGGAGGGAACACGGGGCGCGCTCAGATGGTGCTGACTCCGGTTGCGTCGACTGTGGCTGGAGGAATTCCCTACGTCGGTGGACCCAATAGCGTATTTGTCTCCAACATCTCTCTGACCGACAACGGAAAGAACTACTACGGCACCTACATCAATGACGACTGGAAAATCACTCCCAAGCTGACGCTTAACCTGGGCTTGCGTTGGGACTTCTTCGGGCTGGTTCTTGAGCATCATGGGAACCAAGCCAACTTCATCCCCTCGGGCGGCCCGCTCAACGCTCCAACCTACTTAATGCCCGGAGGCAAGAACGCGTGCGACTCTTCTCACGTTTCTGTTAGCTTCCTCACGCTGCTCGCTACGGACGGTATCAAATGCGCTGCTACGGATGCATATGGCAGCGGACTCGGCAACTCCCAGAAAACGAACTTTGCGCCGCGCGTGGGCTTTGCGTACCAACTTAACCGCAAGCTCGTTGCGCGCGGCGGCTTCGGCATCTTCTACAACGGCTTTGAAAACCGCGGGTTTTCGCCAAATCTCGGCGAAAACTATCCCTTCCAGTTCAATTTCTCGTTCTTCAACCCTAACGATTCCCACCCCATCAACAACTTTGCAGGCTGCGCCACTGCCACACCCGCCGGAGGGCCGACACTGGAGACGGGCTTCAGCTGTACTCCGCTCACCCCGCTCTCGGTCAACGCCAGCGGCTTGGCTTTGCGCGGAATTGAATTTAATTACCTCACGCCCTATTCCATGGGTGGCAACTTTACTGTCCAATACCAGCTCACTCCGTCGATGTCCGTGCAAGCCGGCTATGTGACCTCGCTGGCGCGCCATCTGGAATCTTTCCCGGGGTCCAACAACGTTAGCCAGATCATTCCGGCAGGCACGGATTTGGTTGCCAACAAACTCGTCCCGTTTGTGGACTTCGGGCGAAATTCGAGTTATGCCGCAACTGAGGGGAGCAGTGCCTACCATTCCCTTCAGACGAAACTCGAAAAGCAATTTGCAGGCGGGTTGAATTTCCTGGCCACGTACACTTTCTCCCGGACACGTTCAGACGCTGGTGACTTGCTCAACGGAGGCAGCCTGAGAGGTTACCGTGCCCCAAACGTTCCGGGCTTTGGAATCCAGGGCGACTACGGACTGGCTTCTTTCGATATCAGGCATGTCGTCCACTTCAGCGGCGGGTACGAACTTCCCTTCGGTAAGGGCAAGCACTTCATGTCCGGCTCTACGGGCGTTACGAACAAGCTTGTTGGAGGCTGGAGCGTCCAATGGATCGCCACTCTCCAGGGCGGCCAGCCAATTACCCTACCTTGCCCCACAGACCCAGTTTCAGGAACGACAGGAACGAAGTGCTATGACCTCCTCGTAAATGGCCAAAGCCCGAAACTCGGGCTGCACACCGACTCGAACGGGAGATTGAGCTGGATCGGGAACCCGGCTGCATTTGCCCAGCCTTGTGTTCTTGGTGCCGGCGGGACACCTACCGCTTCGCCATCTGGGTGCGTTCCTTTGACGGGCCTCGCGGCCTTGGGCGGCCCGTCGGCACAGATTCCCGGGCCGGGATTCCGCAGACTCGACTTCTCAGCGTTCAAGGACATCCCGTTCAACGAGCGCGTCCGACTGCAGTTCCGCGCGGAAATGTTCAACATTCTTAACCATCCGAACTTCAACTCTCCCGGATTCGGAGGCAACGGCGTTGTATCCATCTCCGGGTCGACCAATTTCACAAGCTCGAACTTTGGTGAAATCGGGTCCACTCGCGATGCCCCGCACGATCCGAGGCAGATCCAGTTTGCTTTAAAGTTGTACTACTAGGCTCAAGTGACACTCGCAAAGAAGGCGCTTCCTCGAAGCGCCCTCTTTGTTTTCACCCGGCTTTCTCGGAGTCCCCTATTCCCGCCCACCACGGCGCGGTGGTAATCTGCAGTGTCGTGATGAAGAGAAACCGGTTGATTTGCTCAGTTTTCGCGGCTGTGCTGGCTGCCATTGCAGCGAGGGCTGCCGGCCCTCAGCAGAGCCAGGACTTGGACCGCGACTTCCAGTCCGCCGTCGCCGAATATGACTCGGGCCACTATGCCGAAGCTGCCGCGAAGCTGGAGAACCTGGTGCGCGAAGCTCCTGAAAGCTTTGAAATCCACGAACTCCTGGGATTGGTCTATTCCGCGCAATCGCGGGACGCCAGAGCCACGCAACATCTCCAGAAGGCAGCGCACCTGAAGCCGGATTCCGCGCCCGCCAGAACCAACCTTGCTGCGAACCTCGCGCGCCTGGGATGTTCGCTCCGGCAAAATCGCCGACGCCGCCCCCTTTCTCGAAAAGGCTCAGCAAATCAATCCTTCCTCCTACGATAACGGCTACGACTTGTCTCTGACTTACATTCAAATCGGTCGGCTTGCGGACGCCCGGCAACTGATCCAAGATCTCGTGAAACAAAAAAATACCGCCGAGCTGCACAACCTCCTGGGCGAAGTGGAAGAAAGGGACGGGAAGTTCGTCCCCGCGGCGAATGAATACGAAATCGCCGCTCACATGGATCCGAGCGAGAGCAACCTGTTTGACTGGGGGAGTGAACTCCTTCTCCATCGGACGCTCGGACCTGCGGTCGAAGTCTTCCAGCAAGCCTCCCAGCGCTATCCCGCCTCTCAGCGTCTAGTGATTGGTCTCGGCATGGCTCTCTCCGTCAAATCCCTGTTGCGCGCTGCCGATCTCAATCCCGCCGACGCTAGCTGCTATTTTTTCCTCTCCAAGGCCTACGACAGTTCCCCCAGCCAGGCCGGTGACGTCATCCAGCGCTTCCGCCGTTTCGCGGAGCTTCAGCCAAACAACGCGCGCGCCCTCTACTACTACGCAATGAGTTTGTGGAAGGGCAAACGTGCACAGGATCCCGGCTTGGATCTCCATCAAATCGAATCCCTGATCAGCAAATCGTTGGCGCTCGACCCCAAGCTTGCGGAAGCGCACCTGCAGCTCGGCAACCTCTACTCTGACCAGAATGAATATGCCCAAGCTATCCCGGAGTATACGCGCGCGCTCGAACTCAATTCCGATCTTGCCGACGCTTACTATCGTCTTGGCCAGGCTTACGTTCGCACCGGCGAAAAGGACCGCGCCCAGCAGCAGTTCCAGGCCTATCAACGGCTCCGCGAACAGCACCTCGCCGACCTCGACAAGCAGCGAGCGGAAATCCGGCAATTTGTTTATTCAGCGAAAGATTCCCCAGCTGCGAAACCGTGATTCACTTTGGCTTTCGCGCCGAGGGCACAAAAAAAGATTCAGCGCGGCTGATGGATGTCTTGACACTGATTCTGCCGCGTCGTAGTTTTTACGGAAAGCGTTCCATTGAATGAGTTCCTATTTTTCATCGCGAAGCGCTATGGACCGGGCTCGCCTGGACGCCGTAAAGGCATCCACTCCTCAAGAACTCGCGCGCCGTCTCGCCTGGACCCGCCGCGAATTTCTGCGTAGCGCCGCAGGAGTGGCCCTGGGCAGTTCCCTTCTGCCCTCTAGCCTGATTGCTCGAACGGGCGTGCCTTCCAGCAAGCGAAAAGTGGTCGTCATCACCTTCGGCGGCGGCGCCCGCGACCAGGAAACCTTCGCTCCTGAGGGTCAGGAAAACATCCCTCACTTGATGCGCGAACTCATCCCTCAATCCGCCTTCTTCACGCAGGTTGTGAATCGCGGAATCCTCGGCCACTACGTCGCCACCGCCAGCCTGGCTACCGGTGTCTACGAAACGATCAACAATTTTGCTTCCCTTCCCCCCGAACATCCGACCGTTTTCGAATATTTCCGCAAGGACTTGAAGCGCCCCGCCTCCGATGCCTGGGTCGTCGCCCCCAGCAATGGGTTCAATCGCATTGGAGAAAGCAACCATCGTTCGTACGGCCCGGGATTGGGAGCAAAAGTAATTTTGCCAAAGCATCTTCTGACGGCCGCAACCTCAGGCGGCGCGGACTACGAACATCTGCTTCGCGATAACTATGAGACGCCTTTCTACACTCCGGAACTCGGCGGCAACGAATTTGAATTGCCCCAATTAGGAATGATGCTGAAGCTCTCCGTTGACGACTTCAAAGCCCACGCTCGGACCTTGTCCAGCCCTGACGAACTCTCCGTCTACATCGTTCGCCAGCTCATGCGGCAGCAGGCTCCGAGCCTTCTCTGGATCACCATGCACGATATCGATATCGCCCACGCCGGTGCTTACTCTCTCTACATTGACGGCATTCGTCGCACCGACCGTCTCTGCGCCGACCTCTGGAAGACCATCCAGAGCGAACCGGAATACGCCGGCAAAACAACGCTGTTCATTCTGCCGGACTTTGGCCGCGACTCCGACGATGATTCCGGCGGCAACGGATTCCAGCATCATCGCACCGGCGATGCGCTTTCACGAACCACCTGGATGATGGTTCTGGGCGCTGGCGTCAAAGAGGGAGTGGTTTTCGATCGCCCCATGGAGTCCATCGATCTGGTCCCAACGCTCGGCTCCATGCTGGGATTTTCAGCGTCGCTCGCGCAAGGCAAGCCGATAGCGGAACTTTTGTAAATTTTATGCTTCCATCCGATCTTAAACCGGAGCAGTTCAATGGCTATCCGCCGGAAGCAAGAAAGCTGGTCGTCAGCTACGTTGCTGCGCTGCAACGCTTGCCGCTGGGCCTCTTGCCGAGCCTGTTGCGTGAAGTCATTGAATACGATTTCAAGTTTCCAGCCGAGCGCCGCGCCCTGGAAAAAGAACTCGCCAATCTGAACTCTCTCTCTTCCGAGCAAATCAAGGACTGGCTGCAGGGCTTCGCGCACATCCGTCTTTCCTCCCAGCTTGAAAATTCCGATTGGGTCAATGCCCCCGGCCAGTTTGTGGAACAGCTATCGGCGCATCTCTGGACTACTCACCAACTGGATGCGTTTCGCACGGCGGCGATCGCTTACGCCGATCGCTTGCGCGCGGTTGCGCCGCCGGAGCCCCCTCCCGTGCCGCGCCTCGGAATCACGATCATCGGCCAGGGAGTCGCCGCGCATGACGAGCCCCTCTTTCGCAAACTCCGCGCGCATGGCGCCTATTTCAGCGGCGTCAAGCCCGAGAATGGCCTCGAGGTCTTGCTGAACGTGGTCGCCGCGCGCGCCAAAACCCATCCCGTTCCCTACGCTCACTGGTACATTGATGGCGGCCAAGCCGCGGCTCACGATCCCGCGCTCACTTGCGTCTCGTATCACACCCTCGAACCAGTGCGCGCCGCTTTGTCCGCTAAAATTCGCGCGGAAATCAAGCGCCCCGGCATGGGTCCGGAGGCGCTGCGCACGCACCTCGCTCAATTGCGCCCCGCGGATCTCGGTCTCGCCAAAGCCGGCGACGCCGTGCTGGATCGCTTCCAGGTCAAAATGCTCACCGAAGGCTCCGGCACGCAGATTTTCAGCACCACCTTTGCGCAATGGACCGCGCGCGAAGCCCTCCGGCGCGCCCAGCCGCTCACTGTGCTGGTCCGTTTCGCCCAGCGTCAGCGCCAGAAGCCAATGAACGAAATGCTCTCCGCCAGCCGTGAAGTTGCGGAACTCGATCCTCCCGGCTCCTTGATCGATGCGGACATGGGCGCCTACTACAACTGGCTGAACCTGCAGCGGCTCACGGGGGCCGACCAATCTTCGTTCCTAGTCTGGTTCGAAGGTCACAACGAAGCCATCGCTATCGGACCTTCCTTGCCGCGCGGCACCGTATCCAACACCGCCGCTGGCTTGGATCAGCTTTTAACCTGGGCGAGCTAGCAGCGCTACGAAATTATTGAATCGATCGAAAGGATCATCATGGACAGACGCAATTTTCTGAAGACCACGAGCACGGTCATTGTCGGCGCGACGCTTGCGCCCGGCGCGCTTGCTGGCGATCCAACAGTCCACGGCGATCCTAAGGCCGAAGGCCGCATGGTCCTTCCGATCAATCGCAACTGGAGATACAACAAATCGTTTGTCGAAGGCGCGCACGGCCGCGAGTTTGACGATTCCGCATTCGAACGCGTCGTCATTCCTCACACCAATGTCCGCCTCCCCTGGCACAGTTTCGACGACAAGACTTACGAATTCGTCTCCATTTATCGCCGCCGCTTCAAGCTGCCTCCTGAGGCGGCCGGGCACCACGTTTTCGTCGACTTCGAAGGCGTCATGACCGCCTCAACCGTCTGGATCAATGGCGTGCGCCTCGGCGAATACAAGGGCGGCTACACGCCCTTCTCTTTCGATCTCACGCCCCACATCAATTTCAACGGAGAAAACGTTCTCGCCGTGGATGTCGACTCCACCGAGCGCGCGGACATCCCGCCCTTCGGCCATCAAATCGACTACCTCACGTTCGGCGGCATCTACCGCGAAGTTTCACTGCGCATCGTTCCCGGCACATTCATTGAGAATATCTTTGCCAAGCCCAAAGACGTGCTCAGCGGCCATCCAACTCTGGATGTGGATTGCTTCCTTCAGCATCTCGAAGCATCGCACGAACCCCTAACGCTCGAAGTGGAACTCCGAGACGGCGAGCGCGTGCTGGCCAAAAGCACCCAGAAAGTCCCGCCATCCGAAGCTGCGTCCGAACCAATGGCCCACACCGTCCATCTGGACAACCTCGGCGCTATCAAACTGTGGGACCTCACGCATCCAAGTCTGTACTCCGTGCACGTGCGCCTCTCGCGCGGAACACAGTTGGTGGATCAGGACAAACGCACGCTTGGCTTCCGCGAAGCACAGTTCACCGACCATGGCTTCGAGCTGAATGGAAAAGTCATCAAGTTGCGCGGCCTCGACCGCCATCAAGCCTTTCCCTTCGTCGGACAAGCCATGCCCGGCCGCGCCCAGCGCAGCGATGCCCGCATCCTGCGCCACAACCTCCACTGCAACATCGTACGTACCTCGCACTATCCGCAATCCCGCCATTTCCTGGATGCTTGCGACGAAATGGGACTGCTTGTGCTGGAAGAAATCCCCGGTTGGCAGCACATCGGCGACGAGCCCTGGAAGCTGATCTCCATCGATAACGTCGGCCGTATGATCCGCCGCGACTGGAATCATCCCAGCATCGTCCTCTGGGGCGTGCGGATTAATGAGTCCCGGGATGATCACGATTTCTACACGCGCACGAACGCCCTGGCCCACCGTCTTGATCCTACCCGACCGACGGGCGGTATCCGCTACTTCCAGGAATCCGAATTCCTCGAAGACGTATTCACTATGAACGATTTTGGTTTCCCCTTGAAGCCGCCCAACCACCCGCGCTATCTCAACACCGAATTCGTGGGCCACACGTATCCCACCAAGACCATCGACCAGGTCGAGCGCCTGACCGAACACACGCTGCGCCACGCGCGCATTCACAATCAGCTTGCTTCCAATCCGCAATACGCCGGCGGCATCGGCTGGTGCGCCTTCGATTACAACACTCACGCCGATTTCGGTTCCGGCGACCGCATCTGCTATCACGGCGTCACCGACATTTTCCGCGAACCCAAGCCCGCTGCCGGTTTCTACAAATCGCAATGCGATCCCGAGGAAGAAGTCGTCATCGAGCCCGCCTTCCACTGGGCTCGCGGCGATGAATCCATCGGATTCACCAAGGCCGTCGTCTGTTCGAATTGCGACCACGTGAAATTTTATATTGCGGACAAGCTCGTAGCGGAAGCGGACCCGAACAAGACCGAGTTCGCCCACCTTCGCTATCCGCCGTTTGTTGTTGATTTGGGGCGCGCCGTCGGCGACTGGGGCGACTTGAGAATTGACGGCTACCTGCAAGGCAAGCAGGTAATTTCCAAAACGCTTTCCGGTCGCGGAATCGACCAGAAATTTTCGCTGCATCCGGACGACACAAAGCTAATCGCCGACGGCGCCGACGCAACTCGCGTCGTCTTGCGCGTCACCGATGAATTCGGCGCCATCCGGCCCTTCGCCAACGACGCCATCAAGCTCGAACTGGAAGGCCCCGCCGAAATTATCGGCGACAATCCCTTCGCCTTAATCGGCGGCACTGGCGCAATCTGGATTCGCGCCAAAGAACAACCAGGCACCGTGAAACTCTCCGCCACGCACCCGTATCTCGGCTCCCAACAATTCCAATTCGTACTAGCTGCCGCTTCCCCAGAAATCGCCTAGCCATGGCAAGAGCGACGAAAGGAACGAGCGGGCGCACAATGTGTTAAAGCCGCTTACCGCTAGCCTACAATTTTCAGTTCGAGCCGACAGCCGAGCGAATTTTCTTTGAAGGGGCCACCTGGATTTACGCCGACTCCCATCGGCGAAGCGGGCTGTTCCCCCTCTTATAGAGGCCGCAGCACCCGTCACGATCTTTAACTCCGCCGCCTCACCCAAACCCTCCATCAATTGCTATAATCCTCTCAGCGCCCGTAGCTCAGCTTGATAAGTGCGAGTCTCTCCGGGCGCGCTTCCTCTGTTTTTTCCTTTCGCTGGCTCGGTTCCGCAAGGTTAAGCGCTTTACAAAACCCCGCCCAAAACGTACAGTGGCACGGCATGCCCGCAGGGCGAGGGAATCGCGTCACTTCTATCAGAGAGGAAACTGCCCTCATGAGTATTCGAATACAAAATTCTCTGCCCCTGCTGACTCTGCTCGCCGCATTGCTGGCCAGCGCCGGTTCGGCTGCCGCTCAATCGAGCTTCGATCTGCGCTCTCCCGACAACCGGATCGAGATTCGAATCCGCACCATTCCAGCCGTCCGCTACGACCTGCTCCTGAAAGGCCGCGCTTTGCTCCAGGATTCCACACTTTCTCTCGACATTGACCACAAGACTCTGGGAGTGGCCCCGAAAGTCCGCGCCGCAAAAAAACGCAGCTACGACCAGACGGTTGAGCCTGCGGTTCATCAGAAATTCGCCAGGATTCGCGAGAACTACAATGAATTGCGACTCGAAATGGAAGGCGGCTACGCCGTCGTCTTTCGCGCCTACAACGAGGGCGCTGCCTACCGGTTCGAAACGTCACTTCCTCAGGAGCAAGTGAAAGTCTATGGCGAAGAAGTCAAGTTCAATTTCCCCGGAGATACCACTGTATATTATCCGCAGGAAGACAGCATGTTTTCGCACAATGAGCGAAAATATGTTCCGCAACGTTTGAAGGAAATCGATCCAGGTTTCATAGCCACCATGCCCGCGGTTTTGGATGCCGGCGAAGGCGCCAAACTCGCGATCGCGGAATCCGATGTGGAAGATTATCCGGGAATGTGGCTGCACGGCACCAACAGCCCAGCGCTTGTCGGAACTTTTCCACATTACCCGCTGAAAGAAAAATTAGAGAAAGACCGCGACTTCCATGTCGTAGAAGCCGCCGACTATATCGCTGCAACTTCCGGAACGCGCACTTTTCCCTGGCGGCTCGCAGGCATCGTTGAAAGAGATGGCGACTTGCTGACCAACCAACTCGTGTGGCTTTTGGCGAAGCCTTCGCTATTGCAAGACACTTCGTGGATCAAGCCAGGAAAAGTCGCGTGGGACTGGTGGAACTTCAACAATATTTACGGCGTGGATTTCAAAGCTGGAATTAACACGCAGACGTACAAATATTATATCGACTTCGCCGCGAAGTACGGCATTCAGTACATCATTTTGGATGAAGGCTGGTACAAGCTTGGAAATGTGCTGGAAGTGGTTCCCGAAATAAACATGGAGGAGCTAGCGGCTTACGCCAAAGGAAAAAACGTGGGCGTGATTCTTTGGGTGATTTGGAAATCGCTCGACGATCAATTGATTCCTGCGCTCGATCAATACGCGAAGTGGGGCGTCAAAGGAATCAAAGTCGATTTCATGCAGCGCGACGACCAAAAGCTGATCAACTTTTATTTTAAGGTGTGCAGCGAAACCGCGAAACGCAAAATGCTCGTAGATTTTCACGGCGGGCAAAAACAAGTCACCATGACGCGCACGTGGCCCAACATGATCAGCGGCGAAGGCGTTCGCGGAATGGAGTGGAGCAAGTGGAGCGCGGACTCCGAACCGAAACACAACGTCACGCTTCCTTTCACGAGAATGTTTCTCGGACCCATGGATTACACTCCCGGCGCGATGCGCAATGCGACCAAAACCACTTTTGCGCCAATCCACCAGCAGCCGATGGCGCTGGGCACGCGCTGCCACCAGCTGGCCATGTACGTGGTCTTCGAAAGTCCCCTGCAAATGCTTTCGGACAGCCCCTCGGATTATTTGCGCGAGCCGGAGGCGATGGAGTTTCTTGCTCCCGTTCCATCCGTGTGGGATGACACCAAAGTCCTCGATGGGCGCATCGCCGAATACGTTTTGGTGGCGCGCAGAAACGGCAAAGACTGGTATGTGGGTGCAATGACGGACTGGACGGCGCGCGAGCTGGACGTTGATTTTTCCTTTCTGCCTGAAGGCAATTTTTCAATGGAAGCCTATCAGGACGGTGTGAATGCCGACCGCATGGCCTCCGACTACAAAAAAATAAAGATGCAGGTTAACAAGTCCATAAAACTAAAAATCAAATTGGCGCCGGGCGGCGGATGGGCGGCGCGCATTCATCTTTAACCATTCAAGGATGAGTCTTACCATTCACAGAAGCACACACATGGCTACAACTTCCGGAAGGCAATTTTTGCAGCAGGCGTCTACTGCGAGACTCGCGCGCTCTTCAAGTGTCCCTTCGGATTCTTCATGCCCCGTTTTTCTGACTGGTCACCTCGACCGGAGAATTTCGGAACGCTGTCATAAAAACGCAATACTAAACGGGATGAGTAGCAGAAAAATGCGAATGAAAAGTGAATAAAGAAGGAGAAAAGTGATTCGTCGCGTTTAGTCGCAATTTCCTGATTTCCTTCGCTTAGAGCTAGCTCCGGCAAGATTTGATTAAGTTGGTCGCCCGGCTGTTAACCGAAGGGTTGCAGATTCGAGTGCTGCCTGGACATTCCGACGATGAAAAGCCACACGGCACGCACGACGGCGTTGCCCCACAGACCTGAAGCAGACTTTCGGTCCAACTTCAGTCCAATTCGAGAGGGTGGTTGCACCGCGCGTGTCCGCGTAAGCGACACCAGATGCGGCACTTATGTGATTTACCCTGCCTGCTTGCAAAGCAGGTGCTCTCCCAGCTGAGCTACACGCCCACACGGCGGGAACTCCCTTTCATTTTAGAGCATTTCCAGCCGTTTCCGAAATCCCTTCTTCCGCTTTTTCCCAGATTGGTCCGAAACGATTGCACACGCTGACCCGCTATGCCCAGTGAATTTGCCATCCAGCTTCTCCGTCACGTCAGCGCGCGGTCCAAATGCACGTATCCGCCATCCACGAACAAGTGCTGGCCGGTGATGTGCTTCGCTTGCTCCGAAATTAGGAACAGCACCATGGCCGCGATCTCTTCCGCCTTGGTCATCCGCTTCTCCAGCGGAATCTTCGCAACAATTTCGTTTAGCTTCTGCTGCGGATCGGGAAACGTCGCCAGCCACTGCTGATAAAGCGGCGTCATCACTTCCGCGGGCACTACCGCGTTGACGCGAATCCCATGCGGTAGTAGCTCCGCAGCCCACTCGCGCGTGAGTCCCAGAATCGC
>WNGH01030631.1_pt1 | contig 12987 bp, 7 predicted proteins | sample 5400631 | NCBI WGS metagenome assembly WNGH01 (sample SAMN13153373, study PRJNA577476) | soil metagenome | isolation source: 115 cm soil or saprolite under Garry oak tree replicate 1 | place: USA:California | collected 2016-06-15
CTCCATCCCAACATGCGGGTGGCCGCAGACCGCCTCCGAGATCAAAATGTATTGAATGAGGCTTAGGACTGCTCAAGGCTGCTTTGCTTCGCATTCTTATATACTTCTGGACATCCACAGATTGTTGTAAATTTCTCTGCAGAGGCTTGCCACGGAGGACGAGGAAACGCGAATGGAAATCGAGCGCTTTGACATCGAGTGAAAAATTCGATTAGGGAAGAACAGCTTCAAAGGAAAATTGGCAACGCCATAGCATGCGGAGAGTCGAGATTCTTGCTCGCCGGAAGCAAATTGCGAAACATATTTCTCGGATCCGCGGACACATAATCAAAACGAAGAATCGTTTGCAGTAGTAGAGCCCAATGGCGCCCTGCGCCCCGCGCCAATTTCGCCGTAATCCTAGAGGCCCAAAGGGAGGTGGCGGCGCAGGAAAACTCGAAAACTGAGGCTCAATTCCTAGAGCCTTCCCAACCGGTCACTTCAGTGGGTCGGGGAGCAGTGGTCTCAACTTCTGCTCAACAATGTCCGCGTCCGTAGCAGAGTCGAACCTCATCGAAACCCTCCCGTAATGCCAAAAGCCAGTTTCTGCAATCAGTGTTACCGCATCAGTCCGCTCTAGTTTCTTCGGCTTGACTTCAAAGATTTTCTTTCCTGGTTCGACAACGTAGCAGACATTTCGTTCGAACCTTATCAAACGTCTAGGTTCTGTGCCGTCAAACTGCGCACCATCTATTAACACGAACGCCCAAACTCCCTCATTCAGGCCCACTAGCTTCGCCTCAACTAAGCAGTGTCGTTGCTATGTCAGTATCAGCCCCATATCGAGCCGTTCCGAGTCTCGCTCTCGGTCTCTTCCTTCTTGGGCTCGGACTTCCTACGTCGTCTTGACATTCTTTGACCTCAGGGTTCACTTCGATAGCCCGAAAGGAAGGTGGGGGCGCGGTAGGCTGTGGCTGAGACGTTCCTTTCAAGCAGTGTTCGAGTAGCCATCTAATTATGAAATAGACTATCACGAAACCTATGGCGTAACCAACCAGAGTACCGGTAACGGTCGCGAAGGAGGAATCAGCGGAATAGGCTAGCGCATTCGACACCCTGTCTTCCGCTACGAAGACAGCGAGCGTGAGTGTCCCTGCCCAGACTGAGACCGTATCCTTGGTATCCATGCTTTGGAATTCTTACAACTCTACTTAGCGCTTTCCCGTTCTCCGCGGACATTTGATGGCGAGCTCCCGCTTGCGCGCCCAATCTATCAAAGAATAGAAGTGGAAAGAGGATTTGATGAAAAGTCCTCAACACTTGCAATTTGCAAGCTTCCTAGCGAGTCCAAAATTTCTTGGGGTGGCCTAAGGCCGTTTTTTTTGGCGGGTGAGTTCAAAACCAGTGATGTCTCAGCCCCGCGGAGAAAACTTTGTACTGCCCCTTTTTTTTCGATAGCTTTTCAGTCAAGGGTTCGCCTTTTCCGGAAGACGTAGAATCGATCAAATTTTTTCTCGCAGGAGAAACGTCGATCACATGGGGACAAAATTAACGTTACTTGACCTTTGTAGGGCAGATAACAGTGACAGACACGACTAGTTGGACGCGAAAACGCTAGTCTCAGTGGACAGAGCGTTCGAAAGTTCAGAAAATGATTCATGTAAAAAGGCGCAAGTTTCTCTCCACAGGCCCGACAGTGTGTAAATCCATCCGGCTCAGTCTTGCTCGCCCTATGTTTGTCGGGACGCCGAAGATCACTCTGCTTTTCCCTGATTCGTTGCAAGAAGGCCTTTCGCTATCCGGGGAACGGTAGACAACCCTCGCTATATGGCGCCAACGCCGATTCCGAAGTCGAAAATTGGCAAATCAGTCCGATCAATCGAGGGTCTCGAGGAGGGATTGTCTAGACCTCTACCGGGCCCGGACAAGTTCAAACGGGACTAGGCAATCTTTGGATAGCAACCAGAAGCAGTCCGGATCGCTCGTCGGTTGCCGGAGTCTGCCACCGATGCATTGACGTCGTCTGTCGCAGGCCGTTAGCTCGGAGAGAGTTTTGGACACTAGAGTTACGGCCTAAGTTGGTAGTGTCAAGGGGTCTACAGGAACCCGAAACCCCCTCCAAGACGAACTTTCACTGAGGAATATCCGTGATTGGCGTCGCCCCCGGCGTCTCCACAACAGAAATCAAGCCCGTTCGAAAGTGGTGGCGGGCGCCAGAGGTTCTGGATCAGCCGAAGTTTTGAGTAGCGACCATAGTTTGTTCCTGGTGACAGCACACTCCAACCTCGATAACACGAAATCTGGTCGGGCCCGTGAAGTCAAACTAGCCTCAAGAATAGACCAATCTAGACTTCTTTGCTTGTAGCTTCAAGACCCTTGCGAATTCCTCGGTGAAGCTGAGCGGGCCTTGACCAAATCGCCGAAACCGAAGCCCCTACTGTGATTTGTTTTTGGAAGTGCTGAGGCCGACGGGATTGGAACCGCCCCATACTCTGAGGATAGATATGCCTAAAAAGCTGAACATGGTAAAATAGCGAGGCTACAATGATAATGAGGCCGACAGGACTAGTGTTATTACCTTTGATAGTGGTGATGGTCTATGTGCCTCAAGTTCATGCCGCTCCGGCCGGTCTGGCATTGGATGGTTACGCCACCAGTGTCGACGTCAACGAAGAGCCGTGCTTCCCTTGCCTCCCCACACATAACCGTTCGGCGTATCTCACAACGACCCACGCGAATGATGTGATAGTGGTAGTTGCCCAATGCGGATTCTCCCGTGATTGTTCGGGTTGTGCCGATATCAATTGTGACGTAAGCTCGACTGTGGACAACATTACCTCGGTTACTGATGATGGCGGTCACGCTTGGAGTCTGCGCGTGGAATACAAGCCCCAGTCTTCCCGGCCTATATGGGAATACTACACGATTGCTAGGGATCCGCTCTCATCGGACAAGATTACTGTTACTTGGTCTGGTTACAGAGGCGTGGTCGGGTTCGTTGCCTTCGGCGTGAGTGGGGCGAACATTCAGCACCCCTGGGACCCTTCACGGAATCTACCTGTTATAGCAACTGGACCTAGTGTCACGCTTTCGGTTGCTGGTGCACAGGACTTTCTGATTGTGAGCACAGCGATAAACGACGACCAGAACTGTCAGAAGATCACACCTTTTCAAAACATTGCCAATTATGTTTACGCTCAGGCCGAAACCGACTACTACGTAACACCAATCGGAGGTTCTAACACTGCCACTTTTGTTTGTAACGATAGTAGCCCATGGGTTCTCCTAGGTGACGCTCTACAAGGTCCTCCAGGCCATGGAGGCCGCTAACATCCTTTTGAGCGACCGACAAGCGGGGGCCTTAGAGACCAGGCTGGATTGCATTATTCGCGAGAGTTTGAAGGTGGGTCACGCGTCCCGGCGCGACCCAGCCCGTGCAGGATCAATCAGACAAGCGGCACTATGAGCGGCCTGCTGTACCGCCATCAAGGGCCCTCCTATATCCAACTAGCTTTGGTCAGTCTGCCCAAAGTCTCAACTCCAGATGCATGTGGCCTTCTCGCGATAATTTTACTATGACAGCGACGTTCGCGTGACTTGTTCAGCCGGCCAAGATCTTTGCTTCGTATTCAGATTCAACTATGGTGAAGGAACTCCCCTATACCCACTTAGTAGATTCGAGGAACAGAGAGACAGGCGAAACATGGACGATTGGAGGAATCCAATACGCTATCTCCTATGGGTATGACCAGGTCGGAAATCTAGCGTCAGTAACTTATCCCGACAGTGCGAAGGTAACCTATTTCATCGACCCAATGAATAGAGCGACGACCATAAAGACAGGAAGCACCACACTCGCAACAATCAACTATAGGACCGACAGCAGGGTAGCCAATGTAACCTACGGAAACAACGTTGTGACAACTTATCATTACGATAACATGGGCAGAACCACGGAAATCAAGGTAGTTCAAACCGGGACAACGCTACTGGACCTAGCCTACGGGTATGACGGTGCAGGCAACATTGTCAGCATTGGCACCGAGTCCTATTCGTACGACTATCTCAACCGCCTAACCACAGGCACCGGACCTTGGGGTACAATCAAATACGGCTACGATGGTGTAGGCAACAGGCTCTGGTCATATCAGAGTCCTACTAACACAACCTACACGTACGGTTCCTACGACCGTTTGGCGTCTGCTGGCTCTACAAGCTATACTTACGACAATAATGGCAACCGATTAACGTCAACCACCGGAGGGACCACGACTAAGTACAACTATGATGTTGAGAATCGACTAACTAGTTCCTCTCAAGGCGCTTCAACTCTCGGCAACTATACTTACTCCCCGCTGGGCTTGAGGATTCAGAAAATTGAATCAGGAATTACAACCGTGTATTTGAACCAAGGCATCAGTCCTCTTTTTGAAAAACAGACACTTGGTGGGACAACCATCAACGATTACATCTATGATGGAGGATCAATGATCGCGAAGTTATCCGGAAGCAATGTGTATTACTTCCATACTGACATACTCGGAAGCACAAGACTTGTAACTACTGGGTCCACGACGAGCTTCTCAACCAACTATCAGCCCTTTGGAGTCCAATATGGAGCCAGCGGCATTGATCCAATATACAAGTACTCAGGAAGACCTCAGGATACTTCGACCGGTCTCTACTACAACACAGCAAGATATTATGATACTTCAGTCGGGCGGTTCATCTCAAGGGACCCAGAAAATCAAGCGATCAATCCTTACGTCTACGCTGATAATGATCCCGAGACTCGGAGCGACTCGAGCGGTCGGTGCTCGCATGCGCAGCTTGACGAAGGGATTCCATGCGGCGGAGGAAGCTCTTCACCACCCAGTGGTTGTCAAAACTATGCTTTCATGGCATATGGATGGTTTGGTTATACGGTCGTCCTCAATGACTGTTCCACGAAGGCAGTACTCAATGAGCTGCATTGGGGGGCGAGTGCTTACAACATTGCGTTATCTAGCCCGATGTGGGGAAAGAATCCTCGGATTATGAATCCGGAGAATTGTCTTCATGGCTTCAGGACTCCTTTCCTGAAGAAAGGGAACAACTGGGGATACGGCTTGTTTCTTGACGAGAATATCATTGTGGGAGTCCGAAGCACGCGTGCGCGTGGATTGCTTCTTGTCGGTCCTGCAATCGCAGCGATCGGGGGCTCTATTAGCCTTGCAGAAGAATCTATGTCTTTTGGATTCTCGACATTTACACAATTGTTCTTGCAATTGGTCCTGCCTGCTATAGGGCTTGTCCTTCTCGCTGTCGTTGCTCTGAAGATGCCGCTGATTCGGGGAAGCATGATCGAGGCGGATGCTATTAGAAAAGCAGATTTTGTATATAGACGAGTGGACATATCCAAAATAGAGATAGCGAAGATAACTATGGGACTGATTACTAGGGGCCAGATGAACATAAGGCTAAGTTCAGGTGAGGTGAGGATCTATCCATCAAGATATTTCACAAGAAGGTGTATGAGGCTATAGTACAGCAGATGCAAGCTTTTCACCCTGAGTCTATGGTGATAAGGTGATCTTAGTTTCCTTCTTCCGGGAAGAGTCGCTCTGCATCTGATCTAAGAAGGTTGCCATTTACATCATATCTGGTGCTATCCAGAGCGATAGAGATCAAGAAAAATGGATCCTCGTGCGAGAACACTTTGGTGACGAGAGTGACTTTTTCAAAGCTCAAACCAAGCATGTTCAAACCCTTCTGAGTGAGTTGCGGTTAGGAGCTCTTTCGGGAGGTTGAACCTTGCTCTAAACGAAGGGGGATTATTGCTCAAAACAAGGTCATTTGCGGTGATCAAGCCCATACCATCTGATGGCGTGTAATGACATAAGCCAGCGGAAGTGAAACTCGGAATTATTGGATTGCCGCTGAAACACGTAGGCCCAATGAGTAGCGCCTACTACTCTATAGATTACTGTCGAGAACAGTTTTGCCATTTCTGTGATTTCGCTATGAGTTTGAATTTGACTTAGGTCAAATTACTCCTCACTAGGTAAGTTCGGCGGGAACTAGATCCGCGCATTCCATCAGGTTTCCGGGACCTTAGATTCCGGCGTGGGGCAGGGCGACTCAGATATGGAGCGTTTCACAAAGGGTTTGAACTCCGAGTTGAACGCCTCGGGGTTGGGATCAAATGCAAGTTCAAAGTTCAAACCACCTCTTTCGCTGTTGCTTTGTTCTTTCCTTCTGTCGGGAAATTGGAGTGGAAGGGCAGGCCCGAGCCGGTTGGACTTTGGATCGGATCAGCAAGGCAATCGAAGGATTCCGTTCACAATTCCACTAGCGCCGCTCAACCGATTACTCTTCTTGGAGATGCTCGATACCGGACAGGACGATGCTGTAGGACAATGTTAGAAGAAGGCTGAACTGGCGCTCGCCTGTTTACGAGAGTCTGGTCAAACATAAGTTGCGTGTAGATGTGAGGGCAACAGATGAAACACAAGAGGCGATGTGTAATCCCGTAAATGTTTCCAAGGGAAATACTTCAACAACATAGTCACAATCGTTATGGAAAACGAAGGCATCTGTCATATTCTTGGTCAGAACATGACCCACTGGGGAATAACAGGGTGCTCCGCAACGAACTACGCTCACTACATGACCGGGCTCGCCCAGCAGTGGGCACTTTCACTCCAGTACGTCGCGGTCTCGCATCCAAGTCTGCCAAACTATCTCGCCATGTTCAGCGGCCAGACATGGGCATGCGACAACTACGATGGAGGCCCGAACTCAAATACTTGTACGTCTAACGCCTGGAACTCTGTTGGCAAGAATCTGGTCGACATTCTGCCCTCGTCGGTGTCTTGGAAGGCCTACATGGAAAACATGACTAGCAACTGTCAGACCAATGACAGCGGAAGCTACGCGGTCCGCCATGACCCCTTCACCTATTTCAACGACATAGTCGGCAACTCAACAAGATGCGGTCAAGTTGTTCCGGCTGGAACCAACGGCTCGCTCGACTCTACGCTTCTCAACGATCTCAACTCGGCAAACGCGCCCAATCTCATGTGGCTGACACCCAATCTGTGTGATGATATGCATGACCAGTGCATTGGGACCAACTACCAAACGAGGAACGGAACTTGTACTTCCGCGTCGCATTGCATTCCACAGGGAGACATTTACCTCCAAAATCTCGTACCCAAGATACTATCGAGCTCCACCTTTGTCCGCGGTGGGGCCGCACTCTTCATAACATTCGACGAGGGCAATGATAGTACATGTCCAGTCAACGGAAGCTCCCAGGACTGTGTCTACGCCCTTTGGGCGGGACCAGCGGCAAAGACTCTTTACTCTTCCACCACGGCTTACGGCACGGGGCACTATTCGTGGCTTGCAACAGTGGAGGACAACTGGGGATTGTTGGGATCCTGTCTAGTAAATAGCTGTCCACCGAGGGCTGTCCTTTCGGAGTTCCTCACTCCAAACTTCTCGATCTCAACAAACCCATCATATATCTCGATCCGGTGTACAGTCCTCGGCTGCAGTCCCGCGAGTACCGTGAACTCAACCTTGACGATCGCCAGTTTCAACCAGTTCTCAGGACTCGTGAATCTCAACTACATCGCCCCATCAAACGCCACCAGCGGCGTCTACGTCACGGGTCAATCGTCAGCAACTATACCGTTGGGTGGGTCAGCTCTAGTGACAATCATGGCGCATGGAGGCGGAACAATATCAGGCACCTTTCCCTGGATCATAAATGGAAGAGCAAGCTCTGGAGGATTCTCGGCCAACACTACGCTGACCATACACTACACCTGGTGCGCTCACTGCGTCCTACCCGGGCCCTAGTCATCTGGCAAGTAAGCATCTCAACCGGATCGGCGGAATACATCTGGGTACCCATTTGTAGATCGAGTAGCAGTCTCAGACCGAAGCCCCCAAAACCTTCTCCTCTACTCAGTCCATCAGATTCTATGAGGGCGACTCCGCCTCTGTGGACAATCTAGTGATCTGGTGTACGCGGCATGTTTATCTGCGGGTTTCCCCAGCAAGCAAAGCGTTGACGTACAGTAATCTGGTCTCGACCAGTCGATTCGGACCGTTCAAGACAGAGAGAGACATGCCGAGGAGCCATCGACTCTCCGTCTGGAACCGACGGGTCCGATCGTTATGCAAGCCACAACTCTGTCTTGGTCTGCTCCTCCTATCCTTTCTGGCAAGCACGCCAGTCCCACCAGTGTCCGCTATTACTTTGAGCGAACCATCGGTTATTCAAACGCCAAAACAGGCAACTGTGTCGCCAGCCTCTGTGAACATGACTGCTGTGGGGTTTGGAGGAGAGACGAGCGTGGCTGTCAATCCGACAGACCCGTCCAACATCGTTGTCACTGGAACGGGAATCTTTGATAATGACCATTATGGATTCGTACATGTTTCTTCGGATGGTGGAAGAACATGGAGGTACGGGAACGCGTCACTCAGCTACATTGGATCTGTCATACATGATGGATGGGCGTTCTATGACGCGGTCGGAACCTTCGACGCCAAGGGAGATGTGTACGTTGGTACCCTAGAAACTGGGGCCACGAGTTCCTCTCTGGTGGATTATCTCTTCAAATCCACGGATGGTGGAAACAGTTTTCTCCTAACTAGTCCTTTCCTCAAGATGACCGATAATCTTCTTGACTATCAGACTGGGGCTATTGTCCATCCTTGCAATAAGAGTCCTCCTTTCAGAGACTATCCTGCCGTAATCGCTGACTCGTATTTGTCCAGTCACTACCGTAACAATGTCTACGTGCTGGTGCGGACCAGCGCCGAAGTCAGTCCAGGCTTCTGCCCGTTTGGATTGGCGTTTGAGAGCTCGACGGACGGCGGAATCACGTGGGATTCCGGAGTCTGGTTTGGGGGGCCCTACAGTGGGATACCCAGCGACTTTGCGCTCTCCGATAACCGGGGCATGGCCGTGGCTCCCGATGGAACCATTCTGCTTGCCGGAATAGGAGTCTGCTATAGGTCTCCTGGCGTACCTAGCAACGCTCTCGTGTTGCGCTCCACGGATGGAGGTGCCAGTTTCCAGAAAATATGCGCTAACACTACCAACCTTGGCTTGGTCCACGTGGAGGTGGCTGCCTCTAGTGCAAGCACAATCTACGTCGTGCTCTATGGAGCAAATCTGACCAACAATGTCGACAATCTCCATCTTTACAGTGAGGTGACTCACGACGGGGGTAGTAGCTGGTCTCCGATCTCTAGGATAGACGGTGTTACAACACCTGACGCAACAAATGTTGCATTTGCCTATGTTAACCCCATGTGGGACTTTAGTCTCTCGCCGCACACCGGTCGTTTGGACATCGCGTGGCTCGACTGGCGTAACAATGGTGGGAACTATACTCTCGCTGATATCTACTACAGCTACTCATACGACGCGCTTTCATGGGCCCCCGATATTAGAGTGACCAGCGATGGACCCTACTATATTTGCACTCAAAGTGCGGGTAGAGCCTGCACCAATACTGGAAACGACTTCATGTGGATAACCAGCTCTTACACTCCCGGCAGTGACAAGGCATACATTGTTGCTTCAATGGGCAAGGCAGATTGCGGTCCCCTTTGCTCGGCGCTCCTCACCCGGTTCGTCACAGTCACCTTTCCCTCACCATGTGTCAGCCTGAACATTTTCTATACAGACCTCAGCCTCGACCTGTTGCGATTGGACGGCAATGGGAATCCCATGGTCAACGTGTTGTTATTTCAGAGCACTGTTGAGACCACTATTCCGCATCAGATCTTGGCCTGGGTTAACGTCACCGACATTGGCTCAATGCCACTCCAGTCGCTCGTGCTGGACGATACGTTGCCGTCCGACTGGAGTATGAGCCCGCCCTGGACCCAGGCGAGGGCAGGGGTGCATGTCTACTACGCCAACGGCACGAGTCCAGCAGCAAATAACGAGATCACCCAGACATCTACAATAACAGTCTCTACAGCCAACCTTAGTGTGGTCCATCTGACGATTTCAAACCTGACCGCGACGGTCATCGGTCACCCGTTGATGCCTGGCGAGAGCATACTCGTCTCGATAAGACTCTCGTATAGTCTGGTCAGGACCAGCCAGTCACCCGCGAGCTACCCGCGCGACTACACCGACACAGCGAATGCCGTCGCCTGGACCCAGCCATCCTACACCGGCACGGAAACCTCCACGAGGATTGTAGACTCTTTCACAGCCTACGCGAGGGTTCTAGCAGACCCAGCCAGACCTGGTAACGCTAGCGTCTCAGATGTGCACAAGTATACTCTTGTGTGAACAAAGGTTCTCCGGCGCAAGCCCCGCCTGGAAACCGGACGCCTCGTCCAAAATCATCCAAGCAGATCGACCTGGAGCCTCGGGCGGGGGGGCAAGCGCAAGCTCAAACCCCTTTTCTCGAACTCTTAGACTTGTTCTCGGAAATCAAGTCTCAATCCCTTTGTGCATGATTGAGGCTTCAGAGGTACCGGTCTAGAAGCTCCACGCGACCGAGAGAGACGTTTTCTATCCCTCTCCCTTTTCTTTGACCGTGCCTATTGACGGCTCAAACCCTGGTTACATTATCCTATTCTGCACTACAAGCCTAGTATACTCGCTTGAGGGTATACACAATGGACTCATCCATCATACCGTTTCAGAAGAAGAAAAAGAGGAACCACGACGTGGCCATTCTCTATGAAAAAACGCCAGAACATTCGGCATTTCAAGCCTGCCAAGTAGCGCGCCCCTCAGGAAGCGGGCATTGATCGGGAGCATCATATCTGACGCGAAACAGCTTGGAGAGCTACGTTATCGACAAAGAATGGTCCAAGACCAGTTAAAAGATTTGACCATTAGAGTCAGGAGCGAGTCCAAGTGGAAGCCCCTGAGTCGTCTAGCTGACACGAGCGAGCCGTCAGTACGCGCCGTTGTTCGTGAGCAACGACGTAATGTTCGTCAACACATTCAATATCTCTCGCAGACGCGGCGCTCGTGCGAGCAAGAATTGCGCGATATTCAAGATTTGATCACCAAGGTCCAAGCCGAGCTTGACGACAGCATTGGACTGCTTGAAAAGAACTAGCTGATGTCGTTGCTGATGAAACCGCGACCGGCATCGGCCATAGACAACCTCCTACTGGTGCGGAAAAAAATTGGGCCAAAGGTCGTACAGGTACGATAATCGTGAAGAGCCTGTTCTCTTCCGATCCTTGACAGAAGTCGTTGATTCAGACCCTGTCAGAGAGTTTGGGCTCGGCGGGAAACTAGGAGGGTCCAGACCCGCGGATCATTGCCTATTGCGGAGATAGAAAAAGGGGGAAGTAGGTCGGAATAGTGTTTAGACGCCCAAGCCGGAGGATTGAACCGCTATGTTCGTATGTTCGCAGTTGATGGTGTTGGTTCCAGCTGGGGTACAGGCTCGTGAGCCAAACGGGTTGGCCGGTTCGGCGGCCGAGTTCACGTATTGGTCGGACGTGTAGATGATCGCTGCCTTGCCGGTGGTGGGGCTCGCTGCAACGCTGAAATCGTCCAGCAGATCCCTGTTTCCTGTGCAGAAGGCGCCGGACTCGCAGACTCCTCCATAGTGGACTATTCCCGAAGCCCGCGTCTGTATGAAGCTGCTGGTTGGTGAGGTCGCTTGGAGGTTCTGGGCGAAGTAGACGTACCATGAGGCTTTCATCGGATAGCTGTCGGGCGGATTGACCCCATCGTAGTATGATGTGCCATAGTAGACGATGTCAATTCCTCCATTAGCGCCAGCGGCGACCCATGGGAAGATCGCGGTGTTTGCGGGGGTCTTGTTGACTTGCCGGGGAGGCGACCATGTTGTGCCAGCGTCTCGGGAGAAGCTGTAGTAGACGTTGTGGTTGTCGGAGAATGCAGCGTAGACGTTTCCAGCTCTGTCGACTGCGATGCTTGGGAACTGGTGGTCGTAGGTTATTGTCAGCGACGGGTTGATGTATATTGGGTGGTCGGTGAAGGTTAGTCCTCCATCGGTTGAGACGGCTACCCATACTGAGTGGAGGCAGTCGCTGGTCTGATCACAGACTAGGTCCGCGGGACTGGCGATGGCTGCAAAGATCTGGTAGATGACGTGGCTGTTGGGGTTGATCGCTATGTTTCCGAGAAAGTTGTTGAACTCTGAGAAATAGGGATGGTTCGCGTCGAAGGCGGTCGTGCCCGGGCCGAAGGTCAGTCCTCCGTCGGTGCTGCAGTTGACGAAGATTGTGTTGGTCAGAGAGACAGCGTGGTAGGATATGCAGACCTTGTCGACAGAGTCTGCGGCAATCCATTCTCTGTCGTCGATGGGAATGCTCGCGCTGGTGGGGTTGATGAACCAGGATTGGCCACCGTTTCGGCTGCTGCTGACGAAGATGTTTACGAGGCCGGTTCTAAGGCTGGCTAGGCTAGCCACGTACAGGTTGTAGAGTCCGTTCTCGTTCTTCTGGGGCGCCACCGCAAGGTCGGTGTCTCCACCTGCCGGAGAGTATCCGACACGTCCGAAGCATTCGCCGGTCGAGGGATTGCATTCGCTGACACTGTTCGGCAGAGGCAGGGTGGTAAAGTGTTGGCCGTTGTCAGTTGATTTGAAGGCGAATGTTCCGCCGCAGAGTCCTCCTATAACGCAGAAGACGTTCTCTGAGGAACCGTAAAAATTCCCAGCGTTGTCCGCCCGGATCTGCGGCTCGCCTTCAGTGTTGACACAGTTCATTAGTGAGTTAGGGCAGATGGTTCCAACTCCATATCCGGTTACGAAGGGGTTCCCGGCAACTTCGTAGTTGGTGAATCCCAGCTTTCCACCTCCGTCCCCTGCAACTGGGCGAGTCGCCGAGGCTAGTGCGAGGCCACTCGTAATAGCCAGAACCGCGAGAAGTGCTGTCTTGGAAAGATTCGGTGCACTGTCTAGAATTTTCATAGTGCCATTTCCGATGGGCGAGGAATTAACGAATCCGTTTACAATCCATTACAATCGAACACTAACGACGATCTTCGAG
>WNGH01010485.1_pt1 | contig 12985 bp, 11 predicted proteins | sample 5400631 | NCBI WGS metagenome assembly WNGH01 (sample SAMN13153373, study PRJNA577476) | soil metagenome | isolation source: 115 cm soil or saprolite under Garry oak tree replicate 1 | place: USA:California | collected 2016-06-15
TCGATGAATCGATCCTCGCGACCCAGCAGCAGAAGTCGGCTGCCGACCAGGTGGACAACGCTATACAGCAGATCCGCCAGGCGGCGGATCAGCTCGCGGCCGAGCAGACGCAATGGTCCGCCAACGCCGAACGGCTGGACACGCTGGTGGATGAGCTGGAGAACGCCCTGCGCGAAGACAGCGGAGTAAGCGGCTCGTGAACGTCTACGTCCGGCTGCGGGTCAGCTCGGAAGCCTTCGCGATGCCCGTCAAGCACGTGCTCGAGGTCGCCGAGCTTGGCGTGGTGGCGCCGGTGCCAAGAACGCGGCCGGAGATGCTCGGCGTGCGGAACGTGCGGGGCCTGATACTGCCGGTCGTCGACCTCGCCTTGCTGCTGGGGATCCCGGGAACGGCACCGCCGGGCCGCTTGCTGGTGGCCGAGGACGGGGTTCGCCGGGCGGGCTTCGCGATCGAGCAGGTGAGCGGGGTCGGCGAACTGGGAGATCCGACCGAGGAGACTGTGTCTGACCTGCTGGCCGGCGCGATCTTTGCCGAGGGTGACCTCATCGGCGTCATCGACGTGCCGCGGATCTTCGATGTGCTGCAAGGATCCGGGGCGCTGCCGGGGGCACCAGCGCCGCGGGAATCTGGCGCGCAGCCGGGGGCGGCGGCGCTGCAAGGATCCGGGGCGCTGCCGGGGGAGGCGGCGCCACAGGAATCTGGCGCGCAGCCGGGAGCGGGAGCGCTGCAGGGGGCACCGCCGTGAGCAAGCTCGATGATGAGCTCATTGACATCTTCCGTGACGAGGCGGCAGAGCGCCTCGACCAGATGGAGACTGCCCTGCTCGCAGTCGAGTCGGGAGATGCGGTGGATGCGGGCGCGGAGTCCGTCGACTCGCTGTTCCGCAATGCGCACACCATCAAGGGCGCCGCCGGGATGCTTGGCCTCGACGACATCCAGGCGATCGCGCATGCCGTTGAGGACGTGCTGGCAGGCGTGCGAGATGAGGGGGTGTTCAGGCCGGAACTCGCGGCTCCGCTGCTGCGCGCGACTGCCGCGCTACGCGCGCAGGTCGCCGGGGTTGGCGGTCCCGTAGCCGATCTTCTCGGCGATCTTGCGGCCAGCAAGGCGACGCCCGCTGACGACGAGGCCGGAGCCGCTGCGCCGGGAGCGGCCGCTGCGCCGGGAGCGGCCGCTGCGCCGGGAGCGGCCGACGCGCCCGAGCCAGGGCCGTCCGGGCTGCCCGGGCTGTCCGGATTGCCCGAGCCCAGGGCACCCGGCGTGCCGGAGTCGGCCGCGCCCGCGGCGCCCGGGCCCGAGCTGCCAGGCGGGCCCGAAGTGACCCTGCCAGACCAGGATGCCCACGCCGCCAGCCCGGGCGTTGCCAAGCCAAAGGCCGAACGGCGCCCGCTGCGAGTTCCGGCCGAGAAGATCGACCGGCTGCTCGACGTCGTGGGTGAGGTGATGCAGTACCGGGGCAGGCTGGCGCACTCACTTGGCGGCCAGTCGCAGCTGTCGCAGGATGTGAGCGATGTGCTCACCAGCGGTGATCGCATGCTCGACGAGCTCAAGGACACGGCGATCGGGCTGCGGACCCTCCCGCTCGATGTGATCACCCGCCGGCTGCCGCTCGCGGTCCGGGACCTTTCCCGCACGGCAGGCAAAGAGGTCGAGCTTGTCATCGCGGGCGCGGACACCGAGATCGACCGGGTGATCCTGGAGAGTCTGTACGAACCACTCTCCCACCTGATTCGCAACGCCCTGAGCCACGGCATCGAGTCGCCCGCTGAGCGCGCCCGCGCGCAGAAGCCATCGCGCGGTCGCATCGAGGTCCGGGCCGTGCCGCGCGGCAGCCTCGTGGAGGTCATCGTCGCCGACGACGGCAGGGGTGTCTCGCCGGAGGTAGCCGAGCAGGCCAGGCAAGCAGGGTCGCTCGGCGATGTGCTGGCCCGGCCGGGATATTCAACCGCGGAGGAAGTGACCGACCTCGCCGGGCGCGGCGTCGGCCTGGACGCCGTCAAGGGTTACGTGCGGTCGCTGGGGGGCAGCTTCGAGATCCGCAGCGATCCTGGCCAGGGGATGCAGGTCGTCTTGCTGCTCCCGCTCGCGCTCGCGCTCCTCGAGGTCCTGCTCTTCGAGCGCGGCGCGGCGATCTACGGCGTGCCGCTCGTCGCGGTGGAAGAGGTCGTCCTGGTCACCCAGACCCTCACGCTCGAAGGGCGGCCCGCCATGGAGGTGCGCGGGCGCCCGCTGCCGGTCGCCGATGTCGCCGCGCTCGTCGGCGCGACGGCGCCGCGGCTCGGGGACAAGGCGACTGCGCTCGTTCTCTCCGCGGCCGGCTTCCGCGCGATCGCCATCTGCGACGCGGTGCTCGGCAAGGAGGAGGTCGTCGTCAAGCCGCTCGGACCACTCTTCGGCGGCATCGAGGGATACCTGGGCACGGCCATCCTCGGCGATGGCCGGATCGCCCTCCTCGTCGAGCCTGCCATGCTCACCCGCGCGGCTCGGCATGCACCGGAGTCGACCGGGCCGGCCGAGTCCGGGCCAGCCGAGGCCGGGTCGGTCAACACCGGGCCGGCCGCGGCACCCAAGGTCCTCGTCGTCGAAGACTCATTCACCGTCCGCGAACTCCAGCGCAGCATCCTCGAAGCGGCCGGCTATCCGGTCGTGACCGCACGCGACGGCCGTGATGGGCTCGCAGCGGTCGGCCGCGACCCTGAGATCGCGCTCGTGGTCACCGATCTCGAGATGCCCGAACTTGACGGGCTCGAGCTGACGCGCGCGATCCGTGCCGACGAGGCCAGCTCGTCGCTGCCCGTTGTCATCGTCACTTCGCACGGTTCCGAAGCGGACCGCCGCCGGGGTATCGAGGCAGGCGCGGATGCCTATATGGCGAAACAGGGCTTCGATCAGCAGGCGTTGCTCGCGATAGTCGAGCAGCTTATTGGCCGGTAACGGGATGACGACGCAGCGCGTGCTCGTTTGTGAGGACTCCCGCGTCTACGCGGTCGGCCTCAGCCGGATGCTCGAGCACGACGGGGACATCACGGTGACCGAGGTCTGCAGCACCGCCAGCGAGGCAATCGCCGCGCTGCCCCGGGTCAAGCCGGACCTGATGACCATAGATCTCGAGCTTCCTGGAATGGACGGGCTGAAGGCGATAGCGGAAATCATGAGTTCCCGGCCAATGCCGATCCTCGTGCTCTCCTCCCACGTCGAAGCCGGCAGTGAAAAGACGGCCGCCGCGCTGGCCGCCGGCGCGCTCGATGCCATCGCGAAGAATGACCTCGACCTGCGCGATCCGGCCAGCCCGGCCGGGGCCGCCTTCCGACGGCGGGTCAGGGTGCTCTGCCGGGCACAGGTGATCCGCCATCTGCGCGCCACTCTCAAGATCGGGGCCAGTCCTCCCGGCCTTGCCCGCCGGGCATCGGTGATCGGCATCTGCGCTTCCACCGGGGGGCCGCAGGTGCTGGCCCGATTGCTGGAGGCACTCCCCGCTGGCTACCCGATCCCGATCATGATCGTGCAGCACATCGGCGCCCGGTTCACCGGTGAACTCGCCCGCTGGCTCGACATGTCCGTGCAGGTGCCTGTCGCTCTTGCCAGCGCGGGCCGGCCGGCCGGCCCCGGGGCATGGATCGCGCCAGAGGGCGCACATCTCAAGCTAACCGAAGCCGGAATGCTGTCCCTCGACCGGCGCACGATCGTCGGCCACCACCGCCCGTCCGGCGATGTCCTGCTCAAGAGCATTGCCGCGATCGCCGGGCGAGCGGGGGTCGCAGTCGTGCTCACCGGAATGGGCAGTGACGGCGCGGCCGGCGCCGCTGCGGTACGCGACCGCGGCGGGTTTGTGATCGCACAGGACGAGAAATCGTCGGCGGTATACGGGATGCCGAAGGCCGCGCTCGATCTCGGGGCCGATGCCGTGCTGTCACCCACCGAGATCGCCAGCTACCTGCTCGGGCTGAGCCACCAGCCGTTTCCGGTGCTGCGGTGAGTAGATTCCTCACCGAGGTCACGGAACTCATCCGGCGGGAAACCGGAATTGCCCTGCCGGCCGCCCGGCAGGCAGCCCTCGTCGCCGCCGTAGCTCGCGCCGCCGGGGGCCTTGGTCCGGACGCCTTCCTCCGCTTGGCATCGGATCCACGGCGTGGCCGTGCCCTTCTGGACCGGCTGATCGACGAAGTCACGGTCCGGGAGACGACCTTTGTCCGGGACCCGCGCCAGCTCGACACGATCCCGTGGCACAGCCTCTATCAGGCCGTCCTCGCACTCGGTTTCGGCACCGTCCGGGTGTGGTGCGCGGCATGCGCGAGCGGGGAAGAGGCCTACACGCTGGCGCTGCTCGCGGACCAGGCCTTTGCCCCGGAGCAGCCCCCGGTCGAGGTGCTGGGCACGGACATCTCCGGCGCTGCGATCGAGGCCGCGGTCGCAGGCCGGTACCGCGACCGGGCAGTGCGCTCGCTGGAGCCGGCCCTGCGTGATCGCTATCTCGACCGGCAGGCCGACGGCACCTACCTCGTCGGCCAGCGCCTGCGCAAGCTGGTCCGCTTCGCGCGCCATAACCTTGCCCGCGGCCCGTTCCCGCCGCTTGGCGAAACCTGCTTCGACCTCGTCGCCTGCCGGAATGTCCTCATCTACTTCGACCAGTCGATTGTCGGCAGGGTGATCATGTCGCTGGAGCGCTCCCTGCGCCCGGGCGGCATGCTCATCCTCGGTGCCGCGGACGCCTTGCAGCGGACAGCCGCGCGGCCCGCTGAGCCCGCCAGGGCACGGCCGAGCGGGCGGCCACTGCGGCGGCCGCTCGGCCGCCAGCCGAGGCAATCGCGCGAGGAGCGGCTGGCTGCGGCACTGGATGCGGCGGGCAAGGGTAATCGCGACGCCGCCATGACACAGGTCGCCTCGCTCCTCGCGGACGACTCGCTCGATGCCGACGCGCACTTCGTCCAGGGGCTCGTCACGCTCGAGGCAGGCGAGCCAGCGAGGGCCGCGGCCGCGCTTCGGCGCGCTCTCTACGCCGATGCTGCGTTCTCGCTGGCGGCGTTCACTCTTGGCCGCGCCTACGACGAGATGGGTGACGCGCCGGCCGCGCGACGGGCCTATGAACGGGTGCTGCGGACGCTCGACCCGGACGATCACCGGCACGAGCCGATCCTCCAGCAGGTCGACATCGGCGATATCGCCGCGGCATGCCGCGCGCGGCTTGGCGGGCGAACATGAAGATCCTCCGTAACCGGGGAGAGGACACATGACTGACAGTGCGCAAGGCGGGTCACCGGGCCGGGTTCTGCTGATCGAGGATGACCCGGTGGCCGCCCACTTCGCGATGCATGTACTGGGCAAGCGCGGCGGGTTCGATGTCAGGCACACTCCCGACCCAGCCGTCGCGCTGCGGCTCGCAGGCTCGCAGACCTGGGATCTGGTGCTGACTGACATGGAGCTGCCGGGCATGACCGGCCGGGAGCTGCTGGCTGTCCTGCGCAAGCTCGCCCCGGGAATGCCAGTCGCCGTTATCACCGCGCACGAGCCGTCCAATGCAGTGGTGCAGTCGCTGCGGGACGAGGCTGACGAGATCCTGCAAAAGCCGGTCCGGCCTGATCAGCTCATCGCCACCGTCACGTCCTTGGTCGCTCATGGCCGCGCGACGCGAAGACTGTTATCCCGCGATTTCAGCTCACCAGTACCTGGGCTGACCGGGGATGGTTTCCAGGTCAGCCAGCATCCGCTCGTCGCGCACCGTGCCGGTGCCCGGCGGGCTGCTGGCCGTGGCCTCGCCGTCAGCGGTCTCGTGCTGGGTCATGATCGTGCCGCCTGCCGCCGAGGTGGGCTAGATCGGCGGAACATAGCCGCTGATCCAGTGCACCTGGAGCCAGCTCATGGCGGCCGACCAGGTGCCGGTCACCTCAAGCAGGCCCACGAGTACGAGCATCCCGCCGCCGATCCTGGCGATCAGGCGTGCATGTCGCCGCGCCCACCCGAAGGCCCGGGTGCCGCGTTGCACGGTGACCGCCATGAACAGGAGCGGCACGCCGAGGCCGAGGCTGTAGACGAACGCGAGGAATGCGCCTCGGGCGGCGGTGCCGGACGTGAATCCCAGGGCGAGCACGACCTGCAGGGTAGGGCCTATGCACGGCGTCCAGCCCAGCCCGAACATGACGCCGAGCAGCGGCGCCCCGGCCAGTCCGGCCCGCGGCCGGATGGCTGGCTTCACGATCCGCCCGGCGATGGCCAGCCTGTCGAAGACACCGGCGAACAGCAGCCCCAGCAGGATCGTCACAGCCCCGAGGATCTGGGTCAGCACCTGCTGATGGGTCCGCAGCGCGGAGCCGAGCAGCCCGAACGCGCCGCCGTAGACGGCGAACAGGGCCGAGAACCCGAGCACGAAGAGCGCGGCGCCGAGGACCGTCCGTCCCCGATCGGGTGGCTGACGAACAGGCACCCTGGCGGCCGTCGCGACCAGGCTGGCGGTGGCCGCGCCAGTGGCGCCCGAGTCGCCCGGCGCGGGGCCGCGGCCGGCCGGCCCGGTGGCCCCCTTCTCCGGCGCGCCCTTCTCCGCCGTGCCGTCGGCCGCGGAGACCCGGTCAACCTCTGCGCCGGACATGCCGGTCACATAGGCAAGGTAGCCAGGCATCAGCGGCAGGCAGCACGGGGAAACGAAGGTGATCGCCCCAGCCGCCGCGGCGACCGGGATTGCCAAGATCAGCGGCCCGGTCGCTACGACGCTCCCGAAGCTCACGATCCTCCCCCACGATCAAGGACGACGACGTGTAAGCCTATCGGCGGGACAGACCGCCCGACAACCTCGGCGGACGGGCGGGGTACATCACCAACGCGCAGGCCGCGGCCCGATGGCAGGCTCCCGCGTGGCCTCGCCCGGCTCCCGCGTGGCCTCGCCCAGGAATCCCCGCGGGCGCCTGACCGCGGGCGCCGGCCGATGGCTGACCGGGCTGCTCACTCCCGGGTGGCGGCCTGCAGGCTCTCGCGCACCGTCTTGGTCAGCTGATGACCGGGCTCGAGCACCCGCTCGCAGTCGGCCAGGGTCCGCTCGAAGACGGCGATGGCGTCGGTCTGCCGGCGGGCGGTGTAGTACGCGTGGGCGAGATTGCAGCGGGAGGTCAGCGTGTCCTGGTGATGCGGCCCGCGGACCCGCTCGCAGTCGGCGACGGTGCGCTCGTACAGCGGGATGGCGTCCGCGAGACGCCCCGCCGAGTGGTAGACGGCCGCAAGGTTGCCGCGGGCCGTCACGGTGTCCGGGTGGTCCGGACCCTGCACCCGCTCGCGGTCGGCGAGAGTGCGCTCGTACAGCGGGATGGCGTCCTTTGGCCGCCGCGCCGTGTGGTAGGCGGCGGCGAGGTTGCCCCGCGAGGTGAGGGTGTCCGGGTGGTCCGGGCCGAGTATCCGCTCGCGGTCAGCAGCGGTGCGCTTGTAGAGCGGGATGGCGTCTTTCAGCTTCCCCGCTGACCGGTACGCGTACGCGAGGTTGCCCCGCGAGGTGAGGGTGTCCGGGTGGTCCGGGCCGAGCACGCGCTCGCGGTCGGCGAGAGTGCGCTCGTACAGCGGGATGGCGTCCTTTGGCCGCCCGGCCGCGTGGTGGGCGGCGGCGAGGTTCCCCCGCGACGCGAGCGTGTCCGGATGATCAGGCCCGAGGACCCGTTCCCGGTCGGCAAGGGTGCGCTGGAACATGATGAACGCATCCTCAAGCCGTCCGGCCGAACTGCAGGCGAAGGCCAGGTTGCCGCGGGCGGTCAGCGTGTCCGGATGATCAGGCCCGAGAACCCATTCAAGGCCAGCAAGGGTTCGTTCGTACAGCGGCACGGCCTCGGCCAGCCGCCCGGCGGCCAGGTAGGCATGGGCCAGGTCGCCGCGGCAGGTCAGGGTGTCGGGATGCCCGGTGCCCAGCAGCCGCTCGCGTTCCTCAAGGCAGCGGCGGTGCGCACTGATCGCCTCGTCCCGCCGTCCCGCCTTGTCGTATGCGGCGGCAAGCTGGTCGCGCGCGGTCAGCGCCTGGGCGTGACCGGGGCCGAGAACTCGGTCGATGTTGTCGATCATCCGCTGCCAGTAGCCGATCGCCGGGTCGGCGAGTCCCGCGTTGTCCAGGCTGCGGCCGGCCCGGAAGAGCACCGGCGGGCTTTCCGGCGCCAGCAGCAGGTCCCCGGTGCAGCGGTGCAGGCTAGCCGTATTGTCGCGGAGCGCCTGGGCCAGCATGGGGTGCGCGTCGTGCGCGGGCCAGGTCTGGAACAGCGCCTCGGCGGCGGCCTGGGCGGCCTGCCTGAGCACCGCGGCCGGCAGCATTCCGCGGACGGTGGCCTGGACCAGCGGATGCACCCGCACGGTGCGTTCCGCGCTGGCGGGGTCGATGGTCACCAGGCCGAGGCGGGCGAGGTTGTGCAGGGCGCCCCGAGCGCGCTGCCCGTCGGCCGCCATGTCACCGCTAGGGCGGCCGGTGATGAACCCGCATCCCGGTTTGCTGGTCAGGACCGCCCCCGGGATGCCGTTAGGGTCCAGCAGCGCGGTCAGCGCCAGGGCGGGCCTGGCCAGGCCCGCCGGGGGAATCTGGTCGGCGTAGTCCAGGGACAGTGACCAGGTGACCGCGGTGATAGCCGAGTAACTGTCTGCCGTCGGGCCGGCCACCAGGCGCTTCCGCTCGGCAAACCGGGTCCGGTATTCCCGGCAGTCCAGCCCGCAGTCAGCCATCAGGGCGGTGGCTTGCGCTAGCGCCAGCGGCAGGCAGCGGAGATCCTCGGCCAGGTCGAGTGCCTCGATCCGCTGGTCCGGGTTGTCGTAGAGGCTCGCGGCACCCGCCCGGCAGGCCCGTGCGGCCACAGGCCCTCCAGGTCGGCGGGATCGGCCAGGTCATCAAGGACCAGGAGCCACGGTCGGCTGGTGTCGCCCAGCCAGCCCAGGAACCGGACGGCGTCCGCACCGGGTCCGGTGCCACCCGCGACGCCGCCAACCTCGCGGAACGCCTGCGCATAGCCGGCGATCACGGCGTCCCGGCCGGACGCCGTCAGCCAGACCAGCAGTTCTACCGCGCGTGCCTGCCAGAGTGAGTGAGCCAGCGCCGCCGCGAGCTGTGTCTTGCCGGTGCCGCCCATCGCCGCCAGCGGATCCGGGTTCGCGGCATCCGGCGCCGGGTTCAGCACCGTTACCTCGCCGGGACTGAGGCTGCTGGCCAGGCCGTGGCCGGTCTCCGGCCGGGGGCTGAAAGATCCGGTCAGCGGCGGCACGACGCCTAACCGGACCGGCCAGGGCACCTTCGCCGCTGGCCCGCCGGCCGTCTTCCGGCCGATGACCTGATTATTCATGTCTCGCGACCACCCGCCCGCCCCGCCGCGCCTGACCTCCGCTGGCCCGCCGGCACCATGCGCGACTCTTGCACCGACATTTCCGAGAATAGACGTGATGGCGGAATTAGTCCTTGCGCACCAGAGATCTTGTATCGATGGCGGGGAGCGGACCCGCGCCCAGGGCGGGTGCCGGCGCCAGTCTTGATCGCAGGATCCCGGCGACTTCCGGGGCTGGCCGCCCCCAAAATCCGCCGCGATCATGAAGCTGCCGGCGTCAGCGGGGCGCTGATCACGACGCGAGCCGGCGTCAGCGGAGCGCTGATCATGATCGACCCGCGCGGCGGGCCGCAAACGATCGTTGACGCACTTGCTGATCAGGAATAGTGTCCGGCTGCCTGCGAATCGTAAAGGGGTGGCGATGCTGAACTTCGGCGTGACCTTCATGGCCGATCCGCCGGTCTCGGATGTGGTGGCCAAGGCGGTGCTCGCCGAGCAGAGCGGCTTCAGCCACGTCTGGTTGTGGGACAGCCATGTCCTGTGGCAGGAGGTCTACCCGATCTTCACCCTGATCGCGGCGGAGACCTCGAGCATCCACATCGGCCCCTGCGTGACGAACCCGGTGACCAGGGACCCCACGGTGACGGCGTCGGCGATGGCGACGCTCAACGAGATCTCCGGCGGCCGGATGGAGCTGGGGATCGGCCGGGGCGACTCGGCGCAGCGGGTGCTTGGCCGCAAGCCGGTGCCGGTGACCGCCCTTGAGCAGGCGTGCGCGCAGATCCGCGAGCTCGCCGAGGGACGCGAGGTCGACCTGGGCGGCACGCCGGTCAGGCTGCCGTGGTCGGCAGGCCGCCGGCTGCCGGTCTGGGTAGCCGCCTATGGCCCGCTGGCGCTGCGCTGCGCGGGCCGCATCGCGGACGGCGTCATTCTCCAGCTCGCCGACCCGTTCATCATCGAATGGGCACTGCGCTACCTGCGCGAAGGCGCGGAGCAGGCCGGCCGGGACCCGGCAGCAATCCAGGTCATGGCCGCGGCGCCCGCGTACCTCTCCGACGACCTTCCGCATGCCCGCGACCAGGTGCGCTGGTTCCCCGCGCTGGTCTCCAACCACGTGGTTGACCTGGTCAAGCGTTACCACGACGCCGAGCTGCCTGGCGAGCTGACCGAGTACATCGCCGCCAGGGAGCGCTACGACTACGCCCACCACGGCCGGGCCGGGTCGGACAACGCGGAGTTCGTCACCGACGACGTGGTCGACCGGTTCTGCGTGCTCGGCACTCCGGAGCAGGTGCGGGGCAAGCTCGCCCAGCTACGCGACCTGGGCGTGCACCAGTTCAACATCTACCTGGCGGACCGTCCGCGGGGGGCGCAGGCTAGGAAGCGCTACCGAACGGGTACTGGCTCATCAGGCAGGGCAGGGAGAGGAGCTTTCCGATGCGAACCGTCCGCGCGGCGCTGATTCAGGCACACGCCAACATGTCCAAGCAGCAGGCGGTGGACAAGCACATCGCGATGATCGCCGACGCGGCCAGCCAGGGAGCGCAGGTCGTCGGCCTGCAGGAGATCTTCCACGGGCCGTACTTCTGCGCCGAGCAGGACGCCAAGTGGTACGACACGGCCGAGCCCGAGGACGGCCCCACGGTCAGCCGGATGCGCGAGGTAGCCCGCGAGCACGGCGTCGTGCTGATCGTCCCGTGGTACGAGGAAGAGCAGCCCGGTGTCTATTACAACAGCGCCTGCGTCATCGAGCGCGACGGCTCGATCGTCGGCAAGTACCGCAAGACCCACATCCCGCATGTCGGGCCGTGCTTCTGGGAGAAGTTCTACTTCAAGCCGGGCAACCTCGGCTACCCGGTCTTCGACACCTCAGCGGGCCGGATCGGGCTGATCATCTGCTACGACCGGCATTTCCCCGAGGTCGCCCGCGAGCTCGGCATCAAGGGCGCCGAGATCGTCTTCAACCCGTCGGCCACCGTCGAGTCGCTGTCCCGCTACCTGTGGGAGCTGGAGCAGCCGGCCCATGCGGTCGCCAACGGCTTCTGGATCGCGGCCAGCAACCGGGTCGGCACCGAGCCGCCGCTGTCCAACCACCAGTTCTACGGCTCGTCCTACTTCTGCAGCCCGCGCGGCAAGATCATCGCCCAGGCATCCGCCACCGACGACGAGGTGCTGGTCGCCGACCTCGACCTGGACGAGATCAGGGAGGTACGCAATACCTGGCAGTTCTTCCGCGACCGCAGGCCGGAGACCTACGGCGAGCTGGCGGCGCAGCTGCCATGACGACGCTGATCAGCAACGGGACGGTGGTGACCGCCACCGACATGTCCCGGGCCGACGTCCTCGTCGACGGGGAGAAGATCCAGGCCATCGGCACCGGCTTCGGCTCGGCGGACACCGTCATCGACGCGACCGGCCGGTACGTCATGCCCGGCGGGATCGACGTGCATACCCACATGGAGCTCCCGTTCGGCGGCACATTCGCCTCCGATGACTTCGCCACCGGGACGGCGGCGGCGGCCTGGGGCGGCACCACCACGATCGTCGACTTCGCCGTGCAGAGCTACGGCGAGAGCCTGTCGCAAGGGCTGGACCGGTGGCTGGCGAAGGCCGGCCCGAAATCGCACATCGACTACGGGCTGCACCTGATCGTCCGCGAGATCAACGAGCAGGTCCTGCGCGAGATGGACGCGATGATCGGCCGCGGCGTCCCGTCGTTCAAGCTGTTCATGGCCTACCCGGGCGTGTTCATGCTGGACGACGCGTCGATCTTCCGCGCGCTGAGCCGCACCGCGGACAACGGCGGCCTGATCATGATGCACGCCGAGAACGGCGGCGCGATCGACGTGCTCGTCAAGCGCTACCTCGCCGAGGGCAAGACCGCGCCGGTCAATCACGGCCTGACCCGCCCGTCGTCGATGGAAGGCGAAGCCACGCACCGGGCGATCGCGCTGGCCGAGCTGGCCGGAGTGCCGGTCTACATCGTCCATCTCAGCTCCCGCGAGGCGCTGGCCGCGGTCCGCGAGGGCCGCGACCGCGGCGTGGCCGCCTACGCGGAAACCTGCCCGCAGTACCTGTACCTGTCGCTCGATGACCTGGCCAGGCCGGGCTTCGAGGGTGCCAAGTTCGTCTGCTCCCCGCCGCTGCGGCCAGCCGACCACCAGGCGGACCTGTGGGGCGGCCTGATCACCGACGACCTCCAGGTGGTCTCCACTGACCACTGCCCGTTCGACTACAAGGAGCAGAAGTCCCTCGGCGCCGACGACTTCTCCGCCATCCCCAACGGCCTGCCCGGCGTGGAGGACCGCTACACACTGCTGTGGGACGGCGGGGTGGCGGCCGGCCACCTCACCCCGATGCGGTTCGTCGAGCTGATCGCCACCGCCCCGGCCCAGATGTTCGGCCTGCACCCGCGCAAGGGCACGCTGGCGCCCGGCTCGGACGCCGACGTCGTCGTGTTCAACCCCACGGCGCGGCGGACGCTGTCCGCGGCCACGCACCACATGCGCGTCGACTACAGCTGCTACGAGGGCCGGTCGGTCTGCGGCCTCCCCGAGGTCGTGCTGCAGCGGGGCAACGTGCTGGTCCGCGACGGCAAGTTCCTCGGCACCCAGGGCGCAGGCCGGTTCCTTGAGCGGAGCAGGTTCGGGCCCGGCGGCCAGGGCAGCGGCCAGGACGAGCCGGCCGCGGCCGGCCCGGCATAGGGCAGGATCGTGGCTGCG
>WNGH01004716.1_pt1 | contig 12984 bp, 13 predicted proteins | sample 5400631 | NCBI WGS metagenome assembly WNGH01 (sample SAMN13153373, study PRJNA577476) | soil metagenome | isolation source: 115 cm soil or saprolite under Garry oak tree replicate 1 | place: USA:California | collected 2016-06-15
CGTGCCGCAATGGCATTTCGATATCGTAAGAGACCACGTGCGCAATGCTGCGTATGACGCCGCACTGCGGCGGGCGGTGACGCCCACCTCGCGCGTCCTCGAAATCGGAACCGGCACCGGCCTGCTTGCCATGATGGCCGCGCGCGCCGGCGCCGCTGCAGTTATTACTTGCGAAATAATACCGGCGATCGCGGAGTAAGCCGCCGAGATCGTGGCCCGCAACGGATATGCCAACCGGATCCGCGTGGTCGCCAAAGCTTCCGACCTGCTCGATGCCGAAGCGGATATGGGCGGCCGCGCCGATATTCTGGTGTCGGAGATCGTCAGCAACAACTTACTTTCTGAGGGGGTTTTGCCGGCGCATGAACGCGCGGTTCGCGACCTGCTCAAGCCGGGAGCGCGCGTCATTCCGGCGCGGGGAAAGGTACGTGTGGCGTTGGCGAACGATAGCGGTGAGACGCAGAGCCTGACACAGATCGCCGGATTTGATTTATCAACCTTCAATGCGCTGGCCCGACCGAGACGACCGATCCGCATCGGCGATGAACGCCTCACCTTGCACAGCGATCCAGCAGACCTGTTCGTTTTCAACCTTGCTTCGGCGCAGTATTGCGTGCCGTCGCGGGCTTCAGTCGCCTGCCGCTCAACGGGCGGCGACGTCAACGGCATCGCGCAGTGGATCGCGCTGGAGCTGGATGAGGTCACGCATTATGAGAACCGGCCGGGCGTAGCAGTGAAATCCGCCTGGCCGGTGGTGTTTCACTCATTCCAGCATTCGATCCATACCGTTCCCGACCAGGAATTGCGAATATACGGCGCCCACGATCGCGACGATCTGACAATCTGGACTTAGCGCGTGTGTGGACGTGATCGACAACGCAGCTGAGCGCATGGGGGCTCATCGCGTGGGACCTCAGCGCGTGGGTGGGCGAGCCCGGCCGCAAAACCCGCCTCACGCGGCGCTGGTCGCCCGGCCGCCTTTGAGCCGCTTGTCCAGATAGCCGCCGACCGACGTCATCAACGACTCGATCTTGGCGTCGAAGAAATGGTTGGCGCCGGGAACGATCTTCTGCTCGATGATAATGCCCTTTTGGGTCTTCAGCTTCTCGACGAGTGTGGTCACATCGCGATGCGGCACCACCGCGTCCTTGTCGCCGTGGATGATGAGCCCGGAGGACGGGCAGGGCGCGAGGAACGAAAAGTCATAAAGATTGGCGGGTGGCGCGATCGAGATGAAGCCTTCGATCTCCGGCCGTCGCATCAAAAGTTGCATGCCGATCCAGGCGCCGAATGAGAATCCGGCAATCCAACAGCTGCGCGCCTCGGTATTGACCGATTGCGCCCAATCGAGCGCCGAGGCCGCATCTGACAATTCGCCGATGCCATGGTCGAAGGCGCCTTGGCTGCGCCCGACGCCGCGGAAATTGAAGCGCAGGGCGGAAAAGTTGCGGTGCACGAACGCGTAGTACAGCTGATAGACGATCTGGTGGTTCATCGTGCCGCCGAATTGCGGATGCGGGTGCAGCACGATTCCGATCGGAGCGTTCTTTTGCTTGGCCGGGTGATAGCGGCCTTCGATGCGGCCGGCCGGCCCCGTGAAAATGACTTCGGGCATTCGCTGTTAACCTCGATCCCTGCCGATGGCCTACTGCAATGCAGGCAAGCAAGGCTTGCTTGACGTTGCCGGCGACCGCACGTAAGTCACTAATACCCCATGGTATTTTTGGAACTGGCGACGAGCCTGATCCGATAATGGCTTGGTCCGGTGACGGCTTGTTCCCGTGACGGCGTGTTCCCGTGACGGCGTGGGCCGCGACTTCTAGCACAGGCCAGGGGACGAAAAGCAAGCGCAACGAGCGGTCGCAGAGCATGTCGGCGCGTAGCTATTTGGACTGGAACGCCACCGCGCCGATGCGCGAGGAGGCGAAAGCTGCGTTCGCGGCCGCGATTTCGCTTGCCGGCAATCCATCTTCGGTGCACGCGGAAGGCCGCGCCGCCCGGGCGCTGATCGAGGCCGCGCGGGATCAAGTCGCGGCCCTGGTAGGGGCGTTGCCGGGGAACGTGTTTTTCACCTCGAGTGGAACCGAAGCCAACATGTTGGCGCTGACGCCGGCGATCGAGACCGCGGACGAAAAGCAACCGCGCACGCGCTTATTTGTCTCGGCCATCGAGCATGTCTCGGTGCAAAGCGGAGGACGCTTTCCCCGCGACGCAATCGGGGAAGTGCCGGTTGGTTTGGACGGCAGGCTCGACCTCGCTGCGTTGGCGGGTGCCATTGCCAATGCGCCGCGGCCACTCGTTTCGTTGATGCTTGCCAATAACGAGACCGGCATCGTCCAGCCGGTCGCCGAAGCCGCGGCGCTCGTGCATGAAGCGGGCGGGCTTCTTCATGTCGACGCCGTCCAGGCCGTCGGCCGCATCCCTTGCGATATGACGGCGCTCGGCGCCGATCTTCTGACCCTCTCGGCCCACAAGATCGGCGGCGCCAAGGGCGTCGGCGCGCTTGCGCGCGCGCGCGACGACATTCACTTTCCCGAGCCGCTCATGCGCGGCGGCGGCCAGGAGCGGGGGCTGCGCGCCGGAACCGAAAACATCGCCGGCATTGCGGCCTTCGGCGCGGCTGCCGCCGCGGCACTGTTACGTCGCGAGAGCGAATCGGCGCATATGGCGGCGCTACGCAATCGGATGGAAGCGGGCTTACTGGCGATCGCATCGGAAGCTGTGGTGTTCGGCCGTGACTCGGGTGTCGACCGGCTGCCGAACACCACGCTGTTGGCGCTAGCCGGTATCAAGGCCGAGACTGCCGTGATCGCCTTTGACCTCGACGGGGTTGCGGTGTCCTCGGGCGCGGCCTGCTCCTCGGGCAAGGTGCAGCCGTCCCATGTTCTTGCCGCTATGGGCGTCTCGGCGCCGCTGCTGCGGGGTGCCGTGCGTGTAAGTCTTGGTTGGAGCACGACCGAGGCCGACGTCGAAAAGTTCCTCAGCGCTTGGACAAAGCTCGCAAGTGCATTATCTAAGGGGCAGCGAGGCATCGCAGCCTGAAAGACTGCAGGAACCGAATGAATTACGCCGTTTAAACGCTTGATATCGCGTTACAAACGGCCCATGGAGGTGAACCGAAGCCTAAGGCCCACCTGACCATTCCGACTAAATCCAACCCGCGGTCCTTGAAACCGTGAGCGGAGGGACGAATGCCGGCAGTACAAGAGACCGTCGAGCAGGTCCGGCGCATCGACGTCGATCAATACAAATACGGATTTGAGACGCTGATTGAATCGGAAAAGGCCCCCAAGGGTCTGTCCGAAGATACGGTGCGCTTTATCTCGGCGAAAAAGAACGAGCCGGACTGGATGCTGGCCTGGCGGCTTGAGGCGTTCAAGCGCTGGCTGACCATGCGCGAGCCGAAATGGGCCAAGGTCGAATACGGCCCGATCGACTATCAAGACCTTTACTATTACTCCGCGCCCAAGAAGAAGGACGGACCGATATCGCTCGACGAGATCGATCCGGAAATTCTGCGCACCTACGAGAAATTGGGCATTCCGCTGCGCGAGCGGGAAATCCTGCTCGGCGTGCAGAATCCGCAAAGCGCGGATCAGGGGCCGGACGGCGCCGAAGCGGAAGGCGGCAGCGGCTATGGCCGGGTCGCGGTGGACGCGGTGTTCGACTCGGTCTCGGTCGCCACCACGTTCCAGGCGGAATTGGCCAAGGCCGGCGTCTTGTTCATGCCGATTTCGGAAGCGGTGCAACAGCACCCGGATCTCGTGAAAAAGTATCTCGGCACGGTGGTGCCGATCAGCGACAATTTCTTTGCCACGCTCAATTCGGCCGTGTTCTCCGACGGCTCGTTTGTCTATGTGCCGCCCGGCGTGCGCTGCCCGATGGAGCTGTCGACCTATTTCCGCATCAACGAGCGTAATACCGGTCAATTTGAACGCACGCTGATCATCGCTGACCGCGGTTCATACGTGAGCTATCTTGAAGGCTGCACGGCGCCGGTTCGCGACGAGAACCAGCTTCATGCCGCGGTTGTCGAACTGATCGCGCTCGACGACGCCGAAATCAAATATTCGACCATCCAGAACTGGTATCCGGGCGACGCCAAGGGCCGCGGCGGCGTCTACAATTTCGTCACCAAGCGCGGCGACTGCCGCGGCAAGAACGCCAAGATTTCGTGGACCCAGCTCGAGACTGGCTCCGCGATCACCTGGAAATATCCGAGCTGCATTCTGCGCGGCGACAATTCGCGCGGCGAGTTCTATTCGATCGCCATTTCCAACGGCTATCAGCAGGTCGATTCCGGCACCAAGATGCTGCATCTCGGCAAGAACACCACGAGCCGGATCATCTCCAAGGGCATCGCTGCCGGTCATTCCAACAACACTTATCGCGGACTAGTAACGGCACATCGCCGAGCCACCGGCGCGCGCAATTTCACCAATTGCGATTCGCTTTTGATCGGCGACCAGTGCGGCGCCCATACCGTTCCCTATATCGAGGCAAAGAATTCCTCGGCGGTGTTCGAACACGAGGCGACGACGTCGAAGATTTCCGAGGACATGCTGTTCTATTGCCGGCAGCGCGGGTTGTCGGCAGAGGAGGCGACCGCACTCGTCGTCAACGGCTTCGTCAAAGACGTGCTGCAGCAGCTTCCCATGGAGTTCGCGGTCGAGGCGCAGAAGCTGATCTCGGTCTCGCTCGAAGGCTCGGTCGGATGAGCGGACGGCCGATTGTCAACCTTGCCGATGTGCCACTCGCCAACCGCGGCAACGGCGGCGCGTTTGCAGTCAAATGGGGTCGTATCGGGCCGGTGCTCGGGCTGCAATCGCTCGGCTGCGCGCTGCATGTGGTGCCGCCCGGAAAGAAAGCGTTCCCGTTTCACCGTCATCACGTCATGGACGAATTGTTTTATGTACTCGACGGCGCGGGCGAATATCGCTGGGGCGAGGAACGGCTGCCGATCAAATCCGGCGACCTGATTGCCGCCCCGGCGGGGACCAAGCCGCATCAGTTGATCAATACCGGTAAAGACGAGCTTCGCTATCTCGGCATTTCGAGCATCGCCGCGACCGAAGTGGTCGATTACCCGGACTCCAATAAGGTCGGCATCGTCGCCGGTACTAAGGGCGGCGAATTGCAAACGGCGACCTATCGGGGTCTCGGACGGATGCAGCCGGCGGACTATTTCGACGGCGAGAACGATTAAAAATTCGAACGAACAGAGATAGGCAAAATGGCTTTGTTGGAAGTCAGGGATTTGCACGTCGAGATCGACGGCAAGGAAATTCTCAAAGGACTCGATCTCGAGGTCGAGGCCGGCCAGGTGCACGCCATCATGGGCCCGAACGGATCGGGCAAGTCGACGCTGGCTTATGTGCTGGCCGGCAAGGAGGAGTACCGGCCGACGGCAGGCACCGTGCATTTCGACGGCCGCGATTTGTTCGAAATGGAGCCGGACGAACGCGCCGCCGCAGGCCTGTTCCTCGCTTTTCAATATCCGCTGGAGATTCCCGGCGTCGCCACGATGACTTTCTTGCGCACTGCGCTTAACGCCCAACGAAAAAAGCGCGGCCAAGCGGAACTTTCCACGCCGGATTTCATCAAGAAAGTGCGCGAAACCTCCGGCAAGCTCGGCATCGATCAGGACATGCTGCGCCGCGCGGTCAATGTCGGCTTCTCCGGCGGCGAGAAGAAGCGCAACGAGATTTTGCAGATGGCGCTGCTCCAGCCGCGGCTTGCAGTGCTCGACGAGACCGATTCCGGGCTCGACATCGACGCGCTCAAGATCGTCGCCGACGGCGTCAACCGGTTGCGCGCGCCGGATCGTTCATTCGTCGTCATCACCCATTACCAGCGGCTACTCAACTACATTACCCCGGACGTGGTGCACGTCCTTTCGCGCGGCCGCATCGTGCGAACGGGCGGCAAAGAACTCGCGCTGGAGCTCGAAGCCGGTGGTTATGCGCAGTATCGGGAGGAGGTGCCGGCGTGAACGCGGAAGTCGCCGTCATCAAGACCGCGGCGGAAACCGCTCTTGCGCAGACCTTTGCGCAGGCGCGCGATCGGCTGCCCGGCGACGACGCGATCGCGGCGCGGCGTGATGCGGCCTTCGACGTATTCACCAAAGCGGGTTTGCCGCATCGGCGGATCGAGGAGTGGAAATATACCGACCTGCGCGCGCTGATGCGCGAGGCGAAGCCGCTGGCAAGCCCGCCCGATGCCGCGGCCAAGGCGCACGCCAAAACTGCCGGTCGAATGTTGGGCGACCTCGATGCGCGCCGGCTGGTTTTCGTCGATGGCGCTTTTGTCGCCGAATTGTCTGATTTACACGATTTGGACGCCGGACTGACCGTGGTCTCGCTGGCAAAGGCGCTTACCGACGGGGATCGTGCGCTTACCGCGCGGCTTGGCAAACTGGCGCCAGCGAACGACATCGCGGTGGCGCTGAACACGGCTCTGATGGGCGATGGCGCGGTGATACGCGTCGCCGCCGGCGCGACGATCGAGCGGCCGCTACATTTGCTGTTCGTGGTTTCAGGAAAGCCAGCGGCGACATTCACGCGCTCGCTGGTGATGATCGAGCACGGCGCCCGCGTCATGCTGATCGAGAGCCACGAGGGCCCCCCCGGCAGCGATTATCAAGTCAACGCCGTGCTCGAATTGTTCGTCGGCGACGGCGCTCACGTCGACCATGTCAAAGTGATCGGGGAGGGCAGTGACGCGCTGCATGTTTCGACACTGGCAGCGGCGATCGGCGCCCATACGCGATTCAATACGTTCAGCTTTACCGCGGGCGGCGCGGTGGTGCGCAATCAGCTGTTTCTCAAATTCGATGGCGAGGGCACGGTGGCCGCGATTCGCGGCGCGGCGCTGCTGCGCGGCCAGCAGCACGCCGACACGACGCTGGTTGCCGATCACGTCGCGCGCGATTGCCAAAGCCGCGAAATGTTCAAGTCCGTGCTCGATGACGAGGCGCATGGCGTGTTTCAGGGCCGCATCATTGTGCGCCGTCACGCTCAAAAGACGGACGGAAAGATGATGACTAAGGCGCTGCTTTTGTCCGAGCGCGCCGAGGCCGATAACAAGCCGGAGCTGGAAATCTTCGCCGACGACGTTCAGTGCGGCCATGGCGCGACCGCCGGCGCGCTGGACCAAGAACTCAAGTTCTATCTGATGGCGCGCGGTATTCCGCCGGCCGAGGCCGAGGCGATGTTGATCCAGGCCTTCCTCGGTGAAGCGATTGACGGCATTGAGCATGCCGGCTTGCGCGAGGCGTTGATTGAGAATGTCGCAGCCTGGCTTGGCGCGCGCGGGCAAAAACGATCTGGTCTGTGAGCGCGCATCGCGGGCGCAGTGGCGCACCGCTCACGCGCTGCATCCGGTCCGGGAATTTGGAACGAGCATGGACGAACGAGTAACCAGCAGCGCTTATGACGTAAACCGCATCCGGGCGGATTTTCCGATCCTGGCAATGCAGGTTTACGGCAAGCCGCTCGTTTACCTCGACAATGCGGCCTCGGCGCAAAAGCCGCGCGCGGTGCTCGACCGGCTCGACGAGGCCTACACGACCCAATACGCCAATGTGCATCGCGGGCTGCATTTCCTCGCCAATGAAGCGACCGAGGCCTACGAGAACGCGCGCGAAAAAGTGGCCGCCTTCCTCAATGCCAAGCGCAAGGAGGAGATCGTCTTCACCCGCAATGCCACCGAAGCGATCAACCTCGTCGCCTACACATTCGGGCGCGAGCGCATCAAAGCCGGCGACGAGATCGTGCTGTCGATCATGGAGCATCACTCCAACATCGTGCCGTGGCACTTCCTGCGCGAACGGCAGGGCGCCGTGATCAAATGGGCGCCAGTCGACGATGAAGGCCATTTTCTAATCGACGAATTCGAAAAGCTGCTCACCCCGCGCACCAAGCTTGTGGCAATGAGCCACATGTCGAACATGCTCGGCACCTTGGTCCCGGCCAAGGAAGTGACCCGCATCGCTCACGCCCGCGGCATCCCGGTGCTGTTCGACGGCGCTCAAGCCGCGGTGCATCTCGATGTCGACGTGCGCGACATCGATTGCGATTTCTACGCCTTCACCGGGCACAAGCTCTATGGCCCAACTGGGATTGGCGCGCTGTACGGCAAATACGAGCATCTTGCCGCCATGCCGCCGTTCAATGGCGGCGGCGAGATGATCCGCGAAGTGTTTGAGGATCGCATCACCTATGGCGACCCGCCGCACAAGTTCGAAGCCGGCACGCCGTCAATCGTCCAAGCGATCGGGCTTGGCGCGGCGATCGATTACGTGAACTCTATCGGCAAGCCGCGCATTCGCGCGCATGAGGCGGAGCTGATGTGCTATGCCCACGATCGCCTGCGCGAAATCAATTCGCTGCGCATCTTCGGCGCCGCCAAGGAAAAGGGGCCGATCATTTCGTTCGAACTCAAGGGCGCGCATCCGCATGACGTGGCGACGATCATCGATCGCGCGGGAGTGGCGGTGCGGGCCGGCACGCATTGCGTCATGCCGCTTCTTGCCCGGTTCGGGGTGACCGCGACCTGCCGCGCCTCCCTCGCCATGTACAACACGCGTGGTGAGATCGATTGCCTTGCGCAGGCGCTGCTCAAGGCGCAGAATCTGCTTGGATGATGGTTCGTCATGACTCAAGAAACCAAAGCAGATGCCAAACCCGCTACGGCGGAAAGCGCGGAGCGGCCGTCGGCGATTCCGCCGGACGAAATGGCGCGCCTGACCGATGAAATCGTCGGTGCGCTCAAGACGGTTTACGATCCCGAGATCCCGGCCGACATCTATGAGCTCGGCCTGATCTACAAGGTCGACATCGATGACGACCGGATGGTCAATATCGACATGACGCTGACCACGCCGAATTGCCCGTCGGCTGCGGAATTGCCGATGCAAGTGGAAAACGCCGTCGCCGGGGTTCCCGGCGTGCGCGAAGCCAAGGTCAATATCGTTTGGGAACCGCCGTGGGACCCGAGCCGCATGTCGGATGAGGCCCGCACGGTGCTCAATATGTGGTGAGTTGCGCGCGAAATTGGCGCGCATTACATAAAATGCTGCGAGTCGTTCAATTGACGACAGCCGGATCAAACGCGCGGAGGATGTGAAGATGGCCGTTGCTCGGCCCAGACCTCAAGTCGTGCGGCTCACCGAAGCCGCCGCGGAACGTATCAAGGCGGTGATGGCGAAAGCCGACAGTCCGATTGCCGCGGTGCGCGTCGGCGTCAAGAACGGCGGCTGCGCCGGGATGGCCTACACCATGGAATATGCCGAACAGATCAATCCGCTGGATGAGGTCGTCGAGGATAAGGGCGTGCGCATTTTGATCGATCCCAAAGCGGTCTTGTTCCTGCTCGGCACCGAGATGGATTACAGGGTCGACAAGCTGTCGGCGCAATTCGTCTTCAACAATCCGAACCAGACCTCCGCCTGCGGCTGCGGTGAATCAGTCCAGCTCGAACCGGCGACCGGCGTAGCTCCTTAAGTCCCCATTGCCGGAGTGGCGCCCTCGCGGCGTTCGCCGCCGTTTTCGTCCTGCCAGGCCTGTCTTCAACCCTGTTGTCGCTGATGGCGGCCATGATACGAGACAATTCTGAATTCCGCGCCTGGAGAAACGCCCGACGACACGGCGGCGCGCACCGAGGGACGCGTCGACAGCGACTGCCGATACGCCTCGGTCTTGGGTTTGCCGGTGAGAATGTCGAACTCACCGATTCGATCGAAAACATCGAAATAGCGGAAGACGGGTCCGAATACCGCGTCGACGAGCGAGAACCGCTCACCGTCGAAATAGGCGCCGCCGCCAAGCCGCGATTCAAGCCGTGCCTCGAACCGTTTGAATTTGTCCGCCAAGTCCCTGGCCTTTTTGTGAAGACTGCTTCATCCACCGCGCCATAAAATCCGGCAATGTCGTTCAGAACGGCAGACCCAAATTCGATCCACGCGCGATGTTCGGCGCGGCGTAACGGGTCGGAGGGATGCAGCGGACACGGCTGAGTCTCCTCCAGATATTCGAGGATCACCGCGCTCTCGAAGATCGCGGTTTCATCGACTTTGAGCACCGGTGTCTTGCCCAGCGGCGAGATGGCGATGAACCATTGCGGCTTGTTGGCGAGATCGACGTCAATGCGCTCAAACGGCACCCTCTTTTCGGTAAGCGAAATGACGGCGCGTTGCACGTAGGGGCACAAAACGTGGCTGATCAAGGTTAGCTTAGTCATAGTCACTTCCCATTAAATACACTTGCATCTAGATAGATGCGGATGCATGTATAGTCAAGATTGATGCTTCTGCATCCAGGCTGCTACAAGCCCGGCGATGAGCGGATATTCGAGCGAGACCGTAGTGCGGGCCTGGGCGCGGCTGGCCAAGGCCCAGCGGCAGGCGCTTGCCGGAATCGAACAAGCGCTGAGCGCGGCGAAATTGCCGCCGCTTGCTTGGTACGATGTGCTGCTTGAGCTCGAGCGCGCCGGCGGCAGCCTGCGGCCATTCGAACTCGAACGCGAAATGCTGCTGGCCCAGTACAATCTATCGCGATTGATCGACCGCTTGGAGAAAGCTGGTTATGTGGAGCGCCGCGCCTATGCGGACGATGGCCGCGGCCAAGTCGTCGCGATCACGCCAGCGGGCAAGAGCATGCGGCGGCGGATGTGGTCGGTCTACGGGCCAGCCATTCAAGCGGCGATCGGGGCTCATCTATCGCCGAAACAGATCGATACGCTCACTGCGCTGCTCGGCGCGCTGATTGAGAAATCGGCAAAATCAGCAGCGAAGTGATCTCTGGCTGCGAGCCATTATTTTGACGAATCGAACTTCGGCTGGCTGGTAGCCGCGATAGCTGAGGTTCAAACCTTCACCGGCCGGAATAGGAATGCCGGCAGATGGGAGACGTCGGCATCCTCGCTGCGCGGGCGCGGCGGCGGAGCCGGCGGGGCGCGGCGCGATCTCACCTCTTCGCTACGCGCCGGCGCGCCATGCCGCCGCGGATGGTGATGGTCATGGGCACCAGGGGTTTTGCCATGGTGGGCCTTGCCATGAGATTGGCCATTTGGTTGAGCATGCGGTCGTTCGCTAACGCGGTGCTGCGGCGGCAGCGGTGAGTCCGCCAGCTTTTCCATCATCGCAATGGGTTGCCCGATCAGCTTCTCGATCGCGGCGACGGCTTTAGCATCATTAGCGCCCGCCACGATGGTGATCGCGGTCCCGCTGCGGCCGGCGCGGCCGGTCCGGCCGATCCGATGCACGTAATCGTCGGCATGGAACGGCACATCGAAATTGTAGATGTGGCTGACGTCCAAGATATCGAGCCCGCGCGCTGCGACATCGGACGCGACAAGCAGCGTCACCTCGCCCTTGCGGAATTGTTCGAGCGCCGCCATGCGCGCCGGCTGGTCCATGTCGCCATGCAGCGACTGAACGGAAAAGCCGTGGCGCAACAGCGAGCGGAACAGCGTGGCGACGTCGCGTTTGCGGTTGCAGAATATGATTGCGTTCTTCAGGCCATCGGCTGAGCGGATCAGCCGGCGCAAGGTGTCGCGCTTCTCATGCGGCTCGCGGCCCGATCTGGCGATGAGTTGGGTGGTGGTGGCGACGGTGGTCGCCGGCCGGGACACCTCGACACGGACCGGATTGTGCAAAAACTGCTCAGTGATGCGGCGAATTTCCGGCGGCATGGTCGCGGTGAAAAACAGCGTCTGCCGCGTGAACGGGACGAGTTTGCAGATGCGCTCGATGTCGGGAATGAACCCCATGTCGAGCATGCGATCGGCTTCATCGATCACCAGCAGCTCGACCCCGCTGAGCAGCAGGCGCCCGCGTTCGAAATGGTCGAGCATCCGGCCGGGTGTTGCGATCAGCACATCGACGCCGCGAGTCAGCTTGACGTCTTGATCGTCGAACGACACGCCGCCGATCAAGAGCGCGACATTGAGTTTGTGGTTGGTGCCGTACTTGACGAAGCTTTCTTGCACCTGCGCGGCCAGTTCCCGCGTCGGCTCAAGAATGAGCGTTCGCGGCATCCGAGCGCGCGCCCGGCCGCCTTCCAGCATTGTCAGCATCGGCAGTGTGAACGCCGCCGTTTTCCCGGTGCCGGTTTGCGCGATGCCTAAAACATCGCGCCGCGCCAGCACGTGCGGGATTGCCTGTTCTTGGATGGGAGTGGGAGTTTTGTAACCAGCCGTGGCAACGGCGGAAACGACTTTTTCGGACAAGCCGAGATTGGAAAACGGCATAAACCCTCAATTAGGACCGCCGGCAGCACCGATTCAATTGAAGCGGAAATAAGCGCCAGGCGGTCGAATCTGCCTTTTTGGCGTGCCCGCAACATAGGATCGATTGGCCGAAAGTCAACCTGAAAGCCCCGACCGCAGTGCAGTAAGCCAAGAAGATTTCTTCACTTTTTCTGACCGCCCGGTAATCTGCCGCGTCCTTTGCACTGTTCTTGGCGCCGTTCTTGGGCACTGTTCTTGGCGCTGTTTTTGGCAGGAAACATCCTATGGCAGAAGCGCTGCCGATCGTGCTCGTTCCCGGACTGACCTGTTCGGCCCGGCTTTATGCCGAGCAGGTTCCGGCGCTGTGGCGCTTCGGCCCGGTCACGGTCGCTGACCATACCCGCGACGACAGCATGGCAGCGATCGCGCGGCGCATTTTGGCGGCGGCGCCGCCGCGTTTTGCGCTCGCCGGCCTCTCGATGGGTGGCTACATCGCCTTTGAAATCATGCGGCAAGCGCCGCCGGAGCGCGTAGAGAAGCTCGCGCTGCTCGATACTGGCGCACGCGCCGAGGCGCCGGAGCAGACCGAGCGCCGCAAGGGGGTGATCGCGCTCGCCAAGAGCGGCCGCTATGCCGAAGTACCCGACATCGCCTTTCCACTCTACGTGCATCGCAGCCGCCACCACGATACGACGTTGCAGCGCCTCGTGCGCATGATGGCGCAAGAGACCGGCGTCGAAGCCTTCCTGCGCCAGC
>WNGH01007818.1_pt1 | contig 12980 bp, 8 predicted proteins | sample 5400631 | NCBI WGS metagenome assembly WNGH01 (sample SAMN13153373, study PRJNA577476) | soil metagenome | isolation source: 115 cm soil or saprolite under Garry oak tree replicate 1 | place: USA:California | collected 2016-06-15
TCCGCACTGCGCCATGAATCACGCTCACCGGCATGCCCTTGTTAAAGATGTTCGCGGCATCGTGGTCAAAAAACAGCTCACCGTCCTTCGTGGATTCCTTCGTCTCGGTATCCTCTACCGGAATCTCGCGGCCATCGCTATCATCACTGAAACCGGCGGGCTTGCGTTGGGCAGCTTGTAGAAATTCTTCGAGGTTCCGGGCCAAAGACATTCTTTGCGCCAGCAGGAGGTTCAAGGCTGAGGCCGGAAGGTTTTGACGATCATTGGCGAGATACCGATCGAGTGCGGCGCGAGCCTCGTCGACTCGCTTTGCTGCGACTAATAAGCGAACGCTGTGGAATGCGATTGAGGCAAATGCGGGCGATCGATGATCAACCTGCGCCGCCGCGCTCAAGAGAGCTTCACGTTGTTGTTCCGTACCGGTTGTTTTCGTGATTGTCGAAACCAGCCATGGCAACGCGCGAGTTTTCTGCCATTGGCCCAATGAATAACTCGCGGCAGCGGCGGATTGATCCTGAAAGGTAAGAATCCAGTCGCTCAATTCGTCCGCGCTCACTTCCGCCGGCAGTTTTTGTTTGTCTACTTTTTTGTCTTCGCCCACAAACTTATCCAGGAGTACGGTGTAATCCCAAACGGCTTGCTTGAAATCTGCCTTGCCGTCTTTCGCTACGATTGCGTGCGCGAGTTCGTGAAGAGTTTCTTCCGGGTGCAGACGCAAATGAACAAGATTCAAAAGGCGAACCGCTGCCGCGTGCGACGAGGCGAGCGATTTGTCTTTGAGAATAGCATTCAGCCGAGTCTCAGCTTCGGTTAAAGGCGGAACGCGTTCCTCATCTTTATCGGCAAAGCTTCCTTTGCGCAGCAGCGAGCGCGCAGCGAGATACGGGGCCTTGTCGTGCCACGGGGAAGACTGATTGCGGGCAATTGCGTCGAACTGTTGACGCGCTTCGTCGAAACTTCCGGCGTAGAAATTAGCCGCCGCGATTTGATAGGCGCGATCCGCACGAATCAGTGCATCTTGATCCGTTTGCGGACTGTCGGGAATCTGGCGGCCAGCCTTGCAATTCGAAAAGACAGTATCTTGCGCCGCAATCCAATCTCGCACTTGGGTGCTATCGGCGCCGAATCGTTTGATTCGTTCATTTAGAGTCGCGACGGCGTTATTGAACGCATCCTCCTGGCAATTAAGAAAGCTTTCGTATTCATTTGGTTTCTCGCGATTGCGAAACGCACGAATCTCCGCTGCAGCCGCGAGGCCGGTCACCTTGTTACGGGCGTCGAGCCACTTCTTGATCCAAGCTGAATCATCCAACTCGCCGCCGTAGTTCAGACGTTCATCCCAGAGACTTTTGATGGCAGTTACTTCGTTGGGGCTGAGTCCCGCTCCATTCAGATTGCGGTAGGAAGCGACCAGGTACGAACGCGCCCAGCCTGGTTCCACGACGCCAAGTTTGCCCGCCGCGAATTGCTCGAGTGGAAAATCAGGATGTTTGCTATAGACGAAGATCGCATCGGTGAAAAAGGGGCCGCATGCCTGAGTGAAAGGTGGAAATAGGAACGAAGCCAATCCGATCCATGCGAGAAAAGCGAATGTCTTTCGGGGAAACCTTGCAATCATTTTCTTGGCTCCAAATCTTGATAAAGCGTGCGTTGATCATTTGGCTGATCGGGTCGCTACCGCTCGCCGTTCTGTAACGTAATTGAGCGGACCGAACTCTCGGTCCACGGGTCAGGGCTAAACACATAAAGACGCCGCCACGAAGAGAGTCGCGCGCGCGGCTCATCTGTCGAGACACCATAGCTTTGTCGACACAACGGGATAGTAAAATCCTCGCCGGCGTCCAGCCGGTTGGCAATTTGCTTTCCGTCGGCAGCCATCCGAAACAACATCGGCACGGCTTCGTCGATCGGCAAGTCTGAAAGCCAGTCGTCGTCCATGCACCATGAAGCGAGTGCAGTGATCGATAAACCAATTTGCTCCGGCAAGCGCCGTCGCACCTCGATAATTACTTCGCGATAGAAACGTCGTTCAGTCTTCGTCGCGTCAAAGTCGATCTGAATGCTCGAGACGTTCGGCAGCGAAGCCATCTCTGTGATCGAGGCCACTAATTTCCCGCCCTGTTCGTTAGAGAGTTCAGGTTTCTTTGTCGCATCCGATTCAACGCGGGCGACGGCAATTACCGCGACTCCCTCCGGGAGCTTCAGCGGTTGCAGCCGTGGCCGAGTGACAACTTCATCGCCTCGCAGGTGAATCGTGCGAGCGAGAAATGCTACAGCAATTTTACTAGGATCGATGAAGGTCAGATCGGTCGGACGTTCCCATGCCCACAGGATCAATGACGGGTGTTTGTTCGAAGACGCAGCGAGTTTGTTTGATCTGTGTTCTCTGAAAAAGGATCGACCTTTCGTGACGCCGAAAGTGATCGAACCGGCCACTAGCGTTACGGCAATGAAGGTAGTAATGTTTTTGGTCGAAAATGCAGTCTTCATGAAGCAACGCGGATTCGAGACATGATACTATACGACTCATAGAACATATAGCCGTTTTTCACCATGAACAGCAGCCTCATTCCCGCGCATGGCGGTTACCGCGAACTCAAATCATTTCAGCACGCCGAACTGGTCTATGATTGCACGGTAAAGTTCTGTGATCAGAGCACGAACCACCGCGAGGAGAAAAGAATAGGACCTATCTGACTTATTCGACTTATTGCTTATGGAACGCGAAAGCTTGGAGATGGACGTGGTCTTCGTCGGCGCCGGGCCGGCGAATTTAAGCGGCGCGTTGCATCTCGCGCGGCTCGCCGCTGAACACAACGAAGCCGTTGCTAGTGAAAAGCGGGAAGGGAAGTCGCTGGGCGAGATTCAAATTGCAGTTATTGAGAAAGGTTCATCAGTCGGCGCGCACATCCTTTCCGGCGCCGTGATGGATCCGCGCGGGCTGGCTGAGCTGATGCCTGACTTCATTGAGCAAGGCGATCATTTTCTTTACCTGACCAGGAAACGTGCGATTCGTTCGCCGATTACGCCGCCGCCGCTCAAGAATCACGGCTACTACATTGTTTCCCTGAATCGTCTCACAGCCTGGCTGGGAGAGAAATGCGAACAAGCCGGCGTCAATATCTTTCCGGAGTTTCCCGGCGCTGAGATGTTGTACGACAGAGAAGATCGCGTGATCGGCGTGCGTACTGGTAACAAGGGTATAGATAAGGATGGAAAGCCGAAGGCCAACTTTGAGCCCGGCGTTGATTTGATGGCGAAGGTCACGGTACTCGGTGAAGGCGTGCGCGGATCGCTCACAAAAAAGTTGATTCAGCGACTTGGTCTCGACGAAGGTTGCGAGCCGCAGGTTTACAGTCTGGGAGTGAAAGAGCTTTGGGAATTGCCCGACGACCGTTATCCCACCGGGCGTGTCACGCACACGCTCGGTTTTCCTTCTGATCAGTGGACGTACGGCGGCGGTTGGATTTATGGAATGCAGAACCGCGTGCTCAACATCGGTTACGTTACAGGTCTGGATTATCGCGATCCGCTAATCGATCCTCACGCGGAATTTCAGCGCTTCAAAACGCATCCATTCGTGGCTAAGTTGCTCGCGGGCGGCAAGTTGATTCGTTACGGCGCGAAGGCGATTGCAGCTGGTGGCCTGCACGCGATGCCAAGACTTTACGCTGACGGTGTTTTGATTGTTGGCGACAGCGGTGGCTTTTTGAATGCCGCGCGCCTGAAGGGAATTCATTCAGCAATTAAGAGTGGGATGCTGGCCGCGGAAACAATTTTTGCGGCCTTGTTGGCGGAAGATGTTTCAACGGAGAAGCTGCAAAGCTACGAGCGTCGCGTGAAAGATAGTTGGGTTACTCCCGAGTTGCTCCAGTATCGAAATTTTCATGCTGGGTTTCGGCATGGTCGTTGGCTGGGAATGGCTAATGCCGGTCTGCAGTACATAACCGGCGGGCGAGCGTGGGGAATTCTTGATCGTGACCATCAGGAGGCTGGGCACGAAGTAATGCAGAAGCTGTCCGCGTACGGTTATCGCGGAGACAATGCGGCCCAACGATACAAAGACCTTCGATTTGACGGCACGCTCACCTTCAACAAAGTTACCGATGTCTACCACGCCGCCGTCGCGCATGATGAAGATCAACCGGCGCACCTGCACGTGCTTGACACGAACGTGTGCGCGACTCGCTGTGCAGAAGAGTACGGGAATCCGTGTCAGCGCTTCTGTCCCGCAGCCGTCTATGAAATGGTGGGCAACGCCGATGACCATCGTCATCTGCAGATCAACTTCTCAAACTGCGTTCACTGCAAAACGTGCGACATTATGGATCCGTATCAGATTATTAATTGGGTTACACCTGAAGGCGGTGGCGGGCCGGATTACAAAGGAATGTGAGAAGCAAGTTCATTTTCCATTTTTCATTTCACATTTGGTAAAAAACACCTCTTCTCTTCAGCTCAAATTTAGCAGAGCACTGCTCGCTTTCCATCACAAATGGCAAATGAAAAATGTCAAATGATATATGGAAAATCTCTTCCAGCCGAACTTTGCTAACTCTCTTCCGCCGATTCTTCCTTGCCGTCGGGTTTCCAGTGGAACTTGACCTTGCCGCTGATGACTTCCTCCAGGGCGATGCGGGTTGCTTTGTGTTTGGTGGGATCGATGTCGATGCGAGGCCGCGCGCCGCGCTGAAGCTGTTTGCTGCGCTTCGCGGCCAGTATGATCAACCGGTACTTGGAATCGATCTCCTGGGATTGCGGGTCTTCTATTGCTTCTTCAAGTTCTGCGGGTGTTAAAGCCATAGGTGTATGTGTGAACCTCCGAAATCAAGTTTCAAAATCCTTGATTGCTGAGCGCGCTTCGATTCAAATAATTACTTTGATTCCAGTAGCGAAGCGAAGTCCGCCAACGTCTCTTTGAGTCTTATCTCCTGCCGTTCCCGTCGGGCACGTTCAGCGTAAATTACGGATGCCAATTGCGCAGACGCGCGATTGATATCGTCGTTAAGAATCACGTACTGAAAACACTTATACTGCTCAACTTCTGCCGGAGCGCCGCGTAGTCGTCTTTCGAGATCAGCAAGCGAATCTGTGCCGCGCGCCGCCAACCTGTTGCGCAACAACTCAAACGACGGTGGCAGAATGAAGACGCTGACCGCATCGTCGATCAATTGACGAATGCTCGCCGCGCCCTGGACGTCGATTTCCAGAATAATGTCTTTACCCGCGGCGCGTTCGCGCTCGACCTGCGCCTTGCTGGTGCCGTAAAGATGTCCGTAAACATCGGCCCATTCGAGGAACTCGCCCTGACGAATCAGGCCTTCGAACGTCGCGGCCGAAACGAAGAAATATTCGCGGCCATCTTGTTCCGCTCCCCGCGGCGCGCGCGTTGTGTACGAAACCGAATAGCTGACCCTGGGCACCGTTTGCAAAACACGATCAATCAGAGTGCCCTTGCCGCCGCCCGATGGAGAGCTGACTACGATCAACATTCCCCGTCCACACTCTGTGGTCGCGGCGTCTTCGCTTTCGGCTTTGTTCAGCTCATTCAACATTCTGCACTTGTTCGCGTAGTTTCTCAACCTCAGCCTTGATCACGAGGGCTGCATCCTTGATCGAGACTTCAGTTGATTTGGCCAGCACCGTGTTCGCCTCGCGATTCAGTTCCTGCAACAGAAAATCGAGCCGCTTGCCGACTTCACCTTCCGACTCAAGCGCCGCGCGAAATTGTTCCAGGTGGCTTCGCAAACGCACCAACTCTTCGCTGATGTCGCTGCGATCAGCGAGGTAAGCAACTTCCTGCGCCAGCCGCCCCGCGTCGAGTTCGATTGCTTGTCCGCCACGCGCAATCAATTCCGTGATGCGTTTTTGCAGCCTCTGCCGATATGCATCAACCAGGGTCGTGGTCGCCCCTTCGATGATCGGGACCTCGGCTTCGATCTTCGCTACGCGCACGCGCATTTCCTCGGCCAGCACGGCGCCTTCGCTCCCGCGCATCTGTTCGAGGTCGTCGAGGGCCTGATCAAGAGCGCCCTCGAGTCCAGCGATGCTCTCGTCGTTAATGCCATCACGCGCCGGCGTGAGTGCTCCGGGCACGCGTGCTACCGCGTTAATGTCAATCTCGCCTCCCAGTTTGAACTGCTCTTGAATCTCGCGAATCGCGCTAATATAGCCGGCAATCAAAGGTCGATTGACTTCGTAGACAGTCGCACCGGTGCGCTCGAAATTGATATTGAGGTCGACGCGGCCGCGCGAAAGACGTGCGCCGACACGTCGCCGGATGCTGTTTTCAACGGCGGACAACTCCTGACCCATCCGCAGATGAATATCAAGATAGCGGTTATTGACGGTCTTGATCTCAACCGCAACCGTGAAGCCTTCGCCGCCGACTGCGCCGCGGCCAAATCCGGTCATTGATTTCATAATAATTGTTAGTAGTCAGTTGTCAGCGGTCAATGGTTGGTTCTTGATCTTGGGTCTTGGTTCTTTCTTGGCTGCAGGCTATGTCAAAAGGCAAAGGCCAAAGATCAACTGACAACTATCCACTGACCACTGACAACTCCTCTTCCTCATCGGCGAATTGTAACTCGTAGAGCCGCTGATACTGTCCACCGCGCGCGAGCAGTTCTGCATGCGTGCCTTGTTCGATTATTTGGCCGCGCTCCATTACTACAATCAGATCGGCACGACGAACGGTTGAGAGTCGATGTGCAATTACGATCGTCGTCCGGTCGCGGATCAGATTAGCAATAGCGCGCTGCACCAATTGTTCCGACTCAGCATCCAGTGCCGAAGTTGCTTCGTCAAGCACCAGCACCGGCGCATCAATCAAAACCGCCCGTGCAATCGCCAAACGTTGACGTTGTCCACCGGAGAGAAAAATTCCGCGCTCGCCGATCACCGTGTCATAGCCATTCGGCAATTCAACGATGAAATCGTGCGCCAGGGCCGTGCGCGCTGCGTCTTCGATCTGCTCATCGGTAGCGTCGGGGCGGCCATACGAAATGTTATAGCGAACTGTGTCATTAAAGAGCACGGTCTCCTGCGTTACTAACGCCAACTGGCGGCGAAGACTGGCAACGCTCACCTCACGGAGATCGACTTCGTCCCAGAGCACGGCGCCCGAAGTTGGATCGTGAAACCGCGGCAAGAGTTTCGTCAGAGTCGACTTTCCGCCGCCGGATTCTCCTACCAGCGCCACCATTCTTCCGGCGGGAACTGTCAAGCTGACCCCGCGCAATACCGGGCGCGCCTCATTTGCATAACCAAAATGCACTTCGCGAAACTCGATCTGTTGACGAAGCGGAGCCAGATTGATTGCGCCCGTCGCTTCGGGAATCTCGGCGTGCTCATCCAAAACTTCCCAGACGTGACGCGCCGCCGCTAAGGCCTGCGACATCGAGTTCTGCAGTCGCGAAAGCTTGCGCATGGGATCATAGCTGCGAAACAAAAGTATGATGAACAGCACGAACTGCGCCAGGTCCATGCGGCCTAATCTAATTTCCCGCTCGCCAAAGAAGAGCAGCACCGCCACAAACAGGACCCCAATCAATTCAATTATTGGCGGCGACATGCCGGCGATACTCGCGGAACGCAGGTTGGCCCGCCGTACGCGCTGAGCGACCGCGGTAAAGCGGTTTTGTTCGCGCGCTTCTCCCCGATAGGCCTTAACGATGTTCTGATTGGCCAGCGCTTCCTGGGCGGTATCGGTCAGATACTTGTTGCCTTCGAACGATTCGCGTGCCAGTTTGCGCAGGGACCTGCCGAAGCGCATCGTCAATCCCGCAACCGGTGGAGCGATCAGCAACGAGCCCAGAGTGAGCCGCCAGCTCACATAAAACGACGCCGCCATAAATGCGATCAGAGTAAATCCCTCCCGCAGCATGTCGCGCAGCGTGTGAGTCACCGCGGCTTCGATTGCCGCCGCGCTGGAGATCAAACGCGATACTAGATAATTGGTGCGGTGTCGTTCAAAGAAGGACGCCGACTGCACCAGGATATGACTGTAGAGCTCCTGTCGAAGACTAAGAATCGAAGATTGGCCGATGTAGGCCATCCAATAAGTAGAGAAGTATTCGGCAATGCCTTTGACTACCGTAAAAACAATCAGAAGCAACGCAATCATCCGCCAGGCATGAAGGCCCGAGGCCGGAATGAGACGTTGCAAGGCAAAGGGTGTCGGAGTAGGGCGCGCATTCCCGCGGGCGAATGCTTGATCGAAGATCGGCACTATCAGCGCGCTGGTTGCGGTTTCCAGCACGGCCACGACGATCATCGCAAAGGTAGCTATAACGAATGTGCCGGTGTGAGGCAGAAGGTATCTTAGAAGCCGCCGAAGATCGCGCATCTCAATCGGATGTCCAGGTTAATCGGGACGGTGCCGCAAAACCCGGCGCACGATTACGTCCCGCAATATACTGACGCCAAACGTTTGACGTCAAGGCAGAGAGTATCCATACTAAGCTGAAACCCCTAATGTTCAAAGTTCGAGTCGCGGTTGGCTTTTGCCAGCGGCGACTGCGCTATAATCGGATCGATTAAAGCGAGCACAAGGAAAAATACTGTGGATCCCGAACCAGCGAAAGCAAATGCCAAAAAATTGATGATTGTCGATGATGATGTCGAGATGCGCACGCTTCTGGCGGAATACTTTCGACGTCTCGGATATGAAGTTTCGGAAAAAGAGGGCGGGCAGGCGGCGCTACAAGCAACCGTCACAGATCAGTTTGATTGTTTTATTCTCGATGTTGCCATGCCGGAAATGTCGGGCCTCGAATTGCTGAAGAAGCTGCGTGCCCGCGGCATTCATGCGCCCGCGCTCTTCCTTACCGCCCATGACCTGCTTGATGACAAGGTCGCGGGTTTTGAGGCGGGAGCGGACGATTATCTCGCGAAACCTTTCAGCCCGCGCGAATTGGAAAAACGAGTCGAGGCCCTTCTGAGACGTGGACAGCTGGCGACGCAACCGACCGGTGACGGCGAGCGTTTGGAAATAGGCGACCTGGTGGTTGATAAGCGGCGACACGAAGTCTCGCGAGCCGGAAGCAGAATCGACCTGACCCCGCTTGAATTTCAGATACTGGAGTTGCTGGCCTCAGAGCCTGGCCGTGCCTGGTCGCGAAATGATCTGCTCGATCGTGTCTGGAGCACTGAGTACGAAGGCTATCAGCGGAATATCGATCCCCACATCAATCGACTGCGAAAGAAGCTGGAGAACGATCCCAAGAATCCTCATTATGTGCTCACCGTCCGCGGGGTCGGGTACAAACTTAACGAGAATCCGTGAGGTCTCCGGTGGCGAAAGGGAACGAGACGCAATTCGTCGTTTATTTCTAGGTGACGATGTACTGCTCAAGCCACCTTCGCGTGCTGATTCTAATTGCGACAGCGCTTTCGCCTGGCTTCTCTGCCAGGGCTCAGATTCCCCGGCTGGTCACCGGACAATCTAATACTCAGACAGATAGTCCTGGCATGCCCATAAATCTCCGCTGGGGTGCGCGGCCCGGCGTCTCACGTTATCGCTTGCAACTCGCTCTTGACGTCGGATTCGCAGACATCGTTTTTGATCGAGTGGTTAACGGGAATGAACGTCAGGTTACCGAATTGCCACCGGGCAAATATTTCTGGCGCGTCGCGCCTTTGACAAAAACGCTGGGTGACTTTTCGGCGGCGAGAGTAATCGAAGTGCACTCCCAAACGCTGCCGGACAAGACTCGCCAAACAGCCAGTCGCGACAACCAGTCTGTTGGTAGCAGATCGCCGCTCGCGAATTCGATCGTTGCGGTCGGTGGCTGGCGCACGGCGGTTGGCGACATTAGCTTTCCGGTTCCGGCGCATTTACGCTCGCGCGATCGATTCGACATTGTCGCAGTCAACAGCGAAGGCTCAACGTTTGCGCTTGACTCCGGAAGCGGCGTATCGCTGTGGAGTGCCAGACGAACGCAGAGAACCTCGATGAGTGGTAACGGTGTCCCGATTCCACCGCTTATTGTTCGAGCACGGTCCGGTCTTGATAACGTCATCGTTATGTCCGGCGTGACAGTAAAGAAGTTTGAAGGCGCGACCGGTCGTGAACTCTGGCACGCTGCTTTGCCGGCTGCGGCCTCGAGTGGCGCGGAAATCGAAACTCCGCGCGGTTCTTTGATTTTCATCGAGGACAATTCCTTGCAGCGCATGTTCCTTCTGGATGGCGCCGGCGGAAACATCGTGTCGCAAATTAAACTTCCGCAGCGCGTCGTGGGTGGGCCAGCGACTTTCATAGATCAGAGTTCCCAACGGATCTTACTGGGCTTCGCCAATGGCCGCATCGAAGTGCGAGACGAGAGCGGTGCGGTTGTGCGATCGGGAGATGCCGGTAGCGCGGTGACGACGCCTCCATTATTTGTAAAGGGGTCGCATGCTGCGCTCGTCATGGTAGGCACGAAGAATGGATTGACGGCATTGAACGCCGACGACCTGCGGCCGTTGGGAAGAGTCGCAATCAAGGATGATGCACCACGTGGCACTCTTGCCGCTGAAGACCTCAACGGTGATGGCGCCGCCGAAGTGCTGATGGTCACCGAGCGCGGCCGAGTGGTCGCGGTCAACGCTGCTGACGGTCAGATGCTTTGGAATGCTAACGTGGGCAGCGAAGCGGATGGTATGACGTTCGCCGACGTCAATGGCGATGGCGTGATGGATGTCGTCGTCGGAACCAGTCAGGTTTTCGCTTTGGCGTTATCAGGCCGCGACGGTTCGATCGTCTGGAAGGACAGCGAAGAGCCAGGTCTGGTGGCGAATCATGCAACTTCGCTGGCGCCACGCTCGATTGTCGCACTATCTTTCGGACGGGCTGCACTGCTAATCTCCGGCGATGCGTCACGCACCGGTTTGCGTGCGGTCGAGTTGCTCAAGGGTTCGGCGCCACCTAAAGACTGAGAGTCCTCAAAAATGCTTTGGATCATCGGTGCTATTTTATTTGTTTTTTGGTTTGTCGGAACATTCCTGCTGCACAAAGGCGGCTACATCCACTTCGCTCTAGTCTTCGCCATATGCTTCTTAGTTATCCAATTCACGCAGGATAGGCGCACAAGAGAATACAAGAGATCGCAGAAGCGCTAGGCTCTCTGCCGAGAATTTGTCGGGTGCTCTCGTACTTTGCACAAAAAGTCGTTCGCACCACCGCAGGCTATCGAATTCTTTCGGCCAAGCTAATCTTATTCGCACCTGGCTTTAGCCAGGTGAACTGCGCCAAGCTAAGACTGGAAACCGTTTCAAACGGTTTCCTATTCGCTTGAATCCCAATCACCCGGCCTGAAGCCGGGTGTGAATGAGAACCTCAACCTTCTTTTCGCCCAAACGTCAGCCCCGCCTCCAAGGGCGACGGAGTCAAGACTGCTTGCCAGTTTCACCGCCGTTCGGCAACAATGATCGCATGTTTCGCATCAATCAGGATCGGACATGCGCCTTGATTGTCATCACTGAGGAGTTGGCCATATGAAACAATCTTTCAAACCATTCGCCGTTCTTTTCGCGTTAATTGTTCTGTTAACGACCGCCCTTGCCCAGAACGATACGCGCCGCACGACAGTCGCCATCACTTATCCTTTGGATCAGACGATCGAAGTTGCCTTTCACGGAACGACGCGTCTGCCGCGGCTGAAAGGTACCGCGAAGGTCAAGCGACAAGGACGCCGCGGCACGCGCGTCGAGCTGAGTTTAGAGAACCTGCCGCGCGCGTACGAACTTGGCAGCGTTTACACGACCTTTGTGCTTTGGGCCATTTCGCCCGACGGCCATGTCGACAATCTCGGCGAGATTAAGCGGAGCGGCAGCACGTTGATCGATTCAAAGATTGACGTAACTACGCCGCTGCAAACCTTCGCCCTGATCGTCACGGCTGAGCCGCATTTTCTTGTGCACACACCCAGTCGCATGGTGGTGATGGAGAACGTCGGACCGGTTGCGATTCGAAACGCGCAGTTGGAGACCGCAAAAATTCAGTACATCGGCAACTCCAGCGACTATTTTCGCGAGTCGAATGTGCCGATGATTGCTGAGTCAGACTATCGAGACATCCCGGTAGCGTTGCTCGGCGCGCGACAGGCCCTCAATCTGGCGCGTTACGCCGGGGCCGAACGTGATGCGCCGAATGAGCTACGCACTGCCGAAGCCGATTTGCAACAGGCTGAGAGCGCCTGGCGCATGCATCAAACCGAGCGCGAGATTGACATCCTGGCGCGACAGGCAATCAGCAGCGGTGCTAAGGCCGAAGACATGGCTCTGGCGCGTCGCGTTGCCCGCGAGCGGCGCGAAGAAATCGAACGCCGCGATCTCGCGGTGCGCGCTGCTGAGGAAAACACAGCCACGGCGAACCAGGAATTAACTCGGGTGAAACGCGAACTCGAAAACGAACGCCACGCCCGCGAACTCGCTGAAAGAGATTCATTGAACGCCACTGAACAACTTCGCGACGCGCGCACTGAGATCGCGCGGCTGCGCGCAGAGATGCAAACCGTCCGGGCAGATGCAGAGGACGCGAAGGTGCGCCTGGCGCGAATCGAGGGAGAAAAACAAGCCGAAGATGCGCGCCGCACCTCTGAGAAACGCGCGGCCGATCAGCGCGCCGCCGCAGAGACTTTGAAACAATCGCTCAGCCGCTTCGGAACAGTGCGCGACAGCGGCCGTGGCATGACGCTCGTGTTGTCCGAATCGATTTGGGCCAATCCTCGGTCAGCAAATCTCGTTGCAGCCTCGGCAGCAAAACTCGATCAAATCGGCGCGCTGTTGGCGAACAATCCCGATTTTCAGATCGCGATCGAATCGTACACCGACAATCGCGGAGACGAAGGCGCATTGCAGCAACTCACCCAGGATCGCGCGCGCGCCTTGTCGGAACGATTGGCTACCGCCGGAGTCGACGTCACGCGCATACAAGCGACCGGCCTGGGCGGCTCAAATCCCATCGCGCCAAACACGACAATCGCGAGCCGCGCAAAGAA
>WNGH01008017.1_pt1 | contig 12980 bp, 16 predicted proteins | sample 5400631 | NCBI WGS metagenome assembly WNGH01 (sample SAMN13153373, study PRJNA577476) | soil metagenome | isolation source: 115 cm soil or saprolite under Garry oak tree replicate 1 | place: USA:California | collected 2016-06-15
GAACCCGGTTTTCAAGATCGGAGGCGATCTGGAAGTGAATCGGCTCGGATTCGGCGCGATGCGTCTCACGGGCGAAGGCGTGTGGGGGTGGCCGCCTGATCGCGCGAACGAGCTCAAAGTTTTGAAGCGCGCGGTCGAGCTCGATGTGAACTTGATCGATACCGCCGACGCCTACGGACCGGAAACGGACGAGCTGCTCATCGCCGAAGCGCTGCATCCTTATCCGAAGGGGCTCGTTATCGCGACGAAAGGCGGTAGCACCCGGCCAGGGCCCGGTCAGTGGGTGCCGAACGGTCACCCCGAATATCTCAAACAAGCTGTCGAAAAGAGTCTGAAGCGGCTGCAACTGGAGCGGATCGATTTGTATCAATTGCATCGGATCGATCCAAAAGTGCCGGTGGAAGAATCGCTCGGCGCGCTCAAGGAAATGCAGAGCGCGGGAAAAATTCGCCACGTTGGATTATCGGAAGTGTCGGTGGCGGAAATCGAGCGGGCGCGCAAAGTTCTGCCGATCGTAAGCGTGCAAAACCGTTACAACGTCGAGGACCGGAAGTGGGAGAACGTGATTGATTATTGCGAGAAAGAAAATCTAGGTTTTCTGCCTTGCAGAACCGCTACAACATCGCTGACCGCAAGTGGGAGAAAGTGATCGATTATTGCGAGAAGGAGAATCTCGGCTTCCTGCCGTGGTTTCCGGTCGGCGGCGGCCGCGGCGTTAAGTCAGCGGCATTGGATGCGGTCACGAAAGCGCACAACGCGAGCGTTTATCAAGTTGCGTTAGCGTGGCTGTTGCAACGCTCGCCGGTGATGTTGCCGATTCCCGGGACATCCAACATTCAGCATCTCGAAGACAACGTGGCCGCTGCGAAACTGAAGTTGACGCCGGAAGAATGGAAAGCTTTGGCGGGATAAGGCCAAAGCAGTTATCGGTTATTAGTTGTTCGTTATTGGGATAACTGTGGCCAACAACGCTGGACGCTGATAGATAACATTAACCGATAACGAATAACAGATAATACTACGGCCGCGATGCATCACTCGCGAGGCGAGGCGCGCGATTCAGGTTGAAAATCGCGTGCGTACATCGGAAGAGACGCGCGTGGGTTTTCCGGTGCGAATGTCAATCGGCACCCAGAGCGTGCGGGCTTGAGAAAGCAGTTGCATGTTCGCCACGGCGAATCCGTCCTGTGGCGGATCGATGTCGCCACCGGACGACTCCGTGTTGCTGCGACCGGACTTGCGGCGGATTTCGGTGAAGCGTTCGAATTTGAGGCGGCTCGCTTTACCGACCCACGTCCGGAGCAGGATCTCATCGCCCGCCGCGGCGGGCATTTTGTAATCGATCTCGTGCCGTAACACGATCCAACCAATCGCGGCCTGCGATTGCGCGCTCGCGAGCGATTTCCAATGCGCAGTGGCAACATCCTGGATCCAGCGCAAGTAAACGGTGTTGTTGACGTGGTTTTGCTCGTCGATGTCGGTCGGCAGGACCGGGACAGTCATTTCAAAAATCGCATTGGAGGTCACGAGTCAGATATCGGTTTTCAAACGAAAGCGTTTCATCAGTTCCTGACGGATCTCCATTTGCAGGTCCGGTTGCAAACGGCTCAGAATTTTCTCGCGACGTTCCGGATCCATGGCGGCGAGGTCGCGCACCAGTTTGTCGCGCGTTTTGTATTTAGCGTAACGGCTCCAACCGACACCGACGGCGATGACGGCGGAGATGATCCAGACGGTAATGTCCGTTCCCGAAACCATACGGAATTAAGAATCAAGAAGGAAGAATTAGGAAGTCAGAAAAGAGTAGTTCTACCTCGAGCCGGATTCATGTTGTTTTAGGGCAATTATGAGCGATATTGGAACAAGTTTCTCTGCGGCGATTTCCCGGGACGTGAACAGATTCCACTCCGGTTCGGGAGTTAATCCTTCGCCCCCGTGATTCTCGCATATCCAATATGAAACCCGAACTCGTTAAAGCTGCGGCCGAAGTAATTACTAATCAGCAAATCCTGGTGAACATGGTGTCGCGCCGCGTGCGGCAGCTCTGCCTCGGTCATCGGCCCCTGGTCGAATATGCGCCCGGGCTCGGCCACGCAGACGTCGCGCTGACCGAGATTGCCAACGGGAAGCTGGCTTACGAGTCTACGCTTGGCCAAAACGGGAATGGCGCCGCAACTGCGGAAGTCGTGCAATTTCCCGGCATTATCGTCGAGAAAAAGACGAAGAAGAAAGCGGCCTGACCGCAGTCAGGCGCTTCTTACGCTTCTAGCTCTACCAAACGGCGCAATCTAGCTGGCGCTACATCCGATGCGGGTTGTGTTTTCCTTTTTGCCAACCGTAATGGTGTCCGGGCGGCGTCGGTTTCGGTGTGACTCTGGCCGGATTGTTATTTGGACCGAACCCGATTCCATTGCCGTGCGGTTGCGCGATCGCGCAGATCGAGAGCAATAGACAGCCCGCCACGATGGTGATGATCAGTTTCATGATCTCTTTCCCTCCTTTTTTCCCGCCTCCGCTGATTCGAAGGCCTCATAATAAAGGACGAATCCTGCCGTGCTGCTATTCACGGCGAGCAATGATTATCGAACCGTTGAGACTGTGCGTCGGTGCAGATCTGGCGGGCGACGCGGGGGGCGTCCTATTCAACTATAAGAAAAATGATTACGCCGCAGCCTCGGCGGCGCAGATTTCGCGGGCGATGCGACGCGCCTCTTCTTCGAGTGAGCCAACGGCGAAGTTCGGACAACTGGTGCGGTCGCCGAGATATTGTCGGACCCATTGCTCCAGTCCGCCGCTCCGTTCGCATTGGGCGACATGCACCAGTTGGTGTAAGAACAGTTCGCGATCGCCCCAGGCATCGGCTCGAAGGACGACGGCGTGACCGATTGCGATGGCGCGGCACGAGTCCGTTATGATTTGCGTTCGGCGGGACGCCTCAGCCAGCGCAGGTTCTTCCGGCAACGGCATGCGATCAACGGCCAGAACTCTGACACGACAGATATCTTTCACGCCGACCTGGCGAGCGTCGGTGACTTGGCGCCGCGGAAGCGGGCTTCCGTGTTGGAGAACGAAATTCTCAATATTTCTTTGGAGAACGAAATTCTCAATATTTCTCGCCCACTGATACGCGAGGGGGAGTAAATATTCGAATGTTTCCTGATCAAGCACGGCCACGGGAACTTTGACCAGCAAACAAAGCAAAAGGCGTGCAAGGGAAGTAGGAAGTTAGAAGTAAAATGGAAGAAGTGCGGATTTCTTAATTCATCCTTCTTCCTTCTTAATTAATACCGCCTCCGGGTGGTATTTTTGCCAGTAACGAATAGCGGCGCCGACTGCCATGTAACTGGGATCGGCTGCTTCGTAGCCGTCGATTTCGGCCTGAGTCGCGCCGCCTTTGCGTAAGTCTGCGTGTTCGAGCTCGGCGAATGTCGATCTAAGCTTCGCTTCGTCATCACCGGCGCGAATCCGTTCGCGAAACCATTCCGACCAGCGCGCGACGCGCTCATCTACAAGATCGAGATGTTCCGAGACCGGTCCCGCAATTTTCCCGAAGTGTGGCAGATAAAGATTTGCGGCGTTTAGTTTGCGAATTCTTCCGATCGATTCGCGCCACGATTCGACGTGCAGCTCCGGCGGAACGAACGGTGGAATCGGCGGGCCGTTGCCGATGCGAACACCGGCGGTGTCGCCGCCGAAAACCTTATCCTCCCAATGATAAACATGATGATGACTGGCGTGGCCCGGCGTGGCGATGGCGCGAATTTCAAACGGCGGCACGTGCACGATTTCGTTGTCTTCCAGAATTTTGACGCGCTTCGCCGGCACCGGCCCGATCCGGCCCCAAAGACGTTGCATGTCGTCACCGAAAATGCGCGTAGCCGACTCGATCAACTTTGTTGGATCGATCAAGTGCGCCGCGCCGCGCGGATGGACGTAAACCGTTGCTCCCGATTCCGCGAATCGCCACGCGGCCCCGGCGTGATCGAAATGAATATGGCTGAGAAAAACGTGGCGCACGTCCTCCGGTTCCGAGCCGGAGTCGCGGAGAGCAGCAGTCACGTTCTTAAAAGTCGATTCCGGTCCGGTATCGAAGAGGGCGATGCCATCGCTCGTCTCGAGGGCGGTCACAGCAACGATACCGGGATGCCCGAGCTGTTTAGTATCCAGGACGTGAATCTTCAAAGTAGGAAGTAAAAATTAGAAGGTAGAAAAGCTAGAAATGACGGCTTACTTCTTACTTATCGAGACGACGTACGCCGCTTTCGGAATCGCGAACTCGTTGCCTTTGGCATAAGGCTGGACCGCTTTCTCAATCGCGGTCTGGACTTTGCGAAGTACTTCCGGCGTTTGCCGCGCAAGAAGTCCGGCGGTGCGAACGCCGGCGTTTAGTTCGGCATCGAAGACGAATCGGGCAGTCGGGACGTTCCATTCAATCCGGTGGACCTGGAAGGTCATTGAGGCACGGTCAAACCCGGCGCGCGCCAGCGCGTTCCGGAATTCTTCCTCGCTCTCAAATAAATAATGCGGTGGCCCCGCTGGAAGATCGAGGTCGAGGTTCGCGTGCGCCCGAATCGCGTCGTCCACCAGTCTCACAAATGGGTTTTCGGAAATATCCGCCCAGGTCGTGAAACCGAATCTGCCGCCACTCTTGAGAACGCGAGCCGCTTCTGCGCAGGCACGCGCTGGATTTGCGAGGTGCAGGAGCGCGAAGTTCGCGGCGATGCGATCAAAGCTGGCATCGGGAAAGGGAAGATTTTGCGCATCTCCCTGACGAAATTCGATCCGCGGGAACTTTTTCTTCGCGATCGCAATCATTTCCTCGGAAAAATCGAGACCGATCGGAATTGCACCGCGTTCCGCGGCAGCGGTGGACACATAACCTGGACCGCAGCCGACATCCAGGATCGACATCTTCCCGGAAACGTCCGCGGCATCGAGCAACGGCGGAATGAATTGGCGGGTCGAGCTTGACCACGTCGAATCGTATTTGTTCGCGACGCGCTGCCAGCCGGCGTGTTCGAATTCGGTGAAGGCGTCGTTCATTATGAAAGTATCAAGGATGAAGTATGAATGTTAAAGAGAAAGACACTGTGACAAGGGAAGAGCGATCGCTGTTGGAGACGTTGGACAAAATCGTGCGATCGGAAAAAGTGCACGCACAGATTCTTCCGATTCTGGAGCGCGTGCGCAACGAGCTCGCGCGGAGACCAAACGCATTGATGGCCTGGGAGCCGATCGCTCTCGAAACGTTCGGCGCATTGCCGTCGGCGATTCGTTCAGGCTGGGTCTTTATCCTGCGCGCAGGCTCCGACACGGGGGCCGAGCGCCATCCCAACAGTCACCAACGCATGATGTCGTTCGACGGTACGGGCGATCTCAAAACCGATGCGAAGTCTGCGGAGAACGAAGTCCAAACGGAGTCTGAGATCGTTTGGCAGTCGAATCTTTTGGTGAGTGATCCGCAAGCCCCGTTGGAGCGGCGCTGGGTTTCAATTCCGCAAAATATCTGGCATCGGCCGGTGATTCCAAAAGGAGCGGATTGGGTGGTAGTTTCGTTTCACACCGTGCCCGCGACCGAATTGATTGAGGAACGTCCCGGCGCCAAACAAATGTTCTACACGAGCGAGCAGAAACGGACCAATCAGGGGGCGGATTGAGGGCTCCGTTTTCCTAACATCAACGCCGCGACGATGCCGACGCAAAGGAATCCGACAATCTGGATGAGCATATAGCCGCGGGTATAATCCGTTGGGAAACCGTACCAGTTCCAATAAGGAATGTTGGTTGCGATGGCGGCGACTAATCCCCCAGTAAAAATGGAGCCGACTCGGCCGGCGAAACTGCCGATTCCGGATTGGGCGAGGAGAAACACGAGCATGATGGCTTCAACGAGCTCGGTCGCGAACTCGATGCCGAGCGCCTTGGCAAAGTTGAACGTGCGGCCAGGCGGATGATAAATGAGGACGCCGGACGGTGCCGTCGCCATTTTTTCCATTGCCTTTTTCATGGCTTCCTCTTTTTGCTGTCTGGTCGCATCCGGGCCGACGCCCGGTCCCGGAAAAAAGTAAAAACCAGCGTGGTCGCCGATATTCGATTGCAGCGCGCTGGTGACGGCATCCTCGTTTGGAATCTCGTGGACGCCCGCTTTGCCGAGCGGCAACAAATCGTGCCCGATAAAGCTCCAAATAAACATGACGATTCCGCCCAATATTCCAGCCAAAAGGATGCGAGTGCTCATGGGCAAATTACAAAGGAGAAACGGGAAATTTGGAAGGAAAAAGGACCGATTTTAGTGCTTGCTCTGTGACGCGCGGATCGACATTCTCGATGTTCGTTAAGCTTAACCAAACCTATGAAAACATTGTCTTTGATCACCGCGCTGGCGATTGCCGCGTTTTTCGGCTCCTGTCAGTCACAGAAGAAAGAGGAGACATCCGCGACGACGACCAAGGGTACGACGACCCATGCAAAGTCGACGACCGCGAAGAAGACTTCGACTGCGAAGAAGACTTCGACGTCGGCTTCGACCGCAGCGTCGCCATCTGCCTCGCCGAAGAAGACCACGAAGAAGGCTGCGGCTGAAGAATCAGCCTCTCCGACTGCTTCGCCTTCTCCGACCCCGTAAGCGGACGGTAAAAGGAGAATTAAAAGGCGGACGAGAAGTCACACCGAAAAGCTTTCGCCGCACGAACAGTGGGCGACGGCGTTCGGGTTGGTGACTTTGAATCCGCCTTTTTGCAGGTCCTCGCTGTAATCGAGGACTGAGCCGCTAACAAAGAGCGCGCTTTTCGGATCGACCACGATGCGAACGCTCGAGGTCGGGACGAGAATGTCGCGCTCTTTTGGTCCATCCACCAAGTCCATTTCGTATTGCAGACCCGAGCAACCGCCGCCCACCACAGCCAGGCGCAACGCGCCGTTTGGATTTCCTTTTTTCTCGAGCAACGACGCGAGTCTATTTGCCGCCTTGTCTGTGACCCGGATCAGGCGCTCGTTGCCGATCTTGTAATTAGGATTCGATGTTTCAGTACTCATCAAAACAAAAATGTCCGCAAACTTGACCAGTTTAACCGGTCAAGTTTCTATCGGCTCTAATTTCGAGTGTTCTGCTGGTTCTGTAAATTGGATCGAGAGATTGTCTTCTGCGATTGTCTTAACGTCGGCCAGACTCGAGACGTGCGAAAATTTTTCGCGCAACCGTTTTGCGTCCGGCATCGATTTCGAATAAGCCATCAGCCGCGCCCGCATCGAGCGAATAGCCGGTTCTTCCGCGCCCCATTCGCGCACGATCAGTTCACAGTGCCGCAAAATTAATTTCCAGCGCTCGTCTAACGTCGGTGGATCGAAAATCTCGCCAGCGGTCAGGTACCCTTTCGTTTCGCGAAAAATCCACGGCGCGCTCATGGCCGCGCGGCCAATCATCGCACCGGCAATTCCGGTTTCACTGCGTCGTCTCGCGATGTCAGCGGCCCTGGAAAGGTCGCCATTGCCAATCACGGGAATTGGAACGGCGACGGCAACTTCGCCGATGACGTTCCAATCCGCGCTGCCCGAGTAACCTTGGGCGCGAGTGCGCCCGTGTACGGTGAGTGCCGCAATTCCGGCATCGGCAAGAATGCGCGCGACGCGCACGGCGTTGACCGAGTCTGCATCCCAACCGATTCGGATTTTCGCGGTCACTGGCATCGGCGAAATCGTGCGCACGACCTCGGACGCAACATTCGAAAGTGTCGGGCAATCCTTCAGCAGCGCCGACCCACCGTTCTTGCAAACGACCTTATTAACAGGGCAGCCGAAGTTTAGATCGACAAAGTCTGGACGGATCCAATCGACCACTTGGCGCGCGGCTTCTGCCATGTGCTGGGCGTTCGCCCCGAAAAGTTGAACGCCGATTGGCCGCTCGATTTCATCGAAGTCGAGATATTCGCGAGTGCGCTCGTTCCGTCGAAAAATTCCTTCCGCCGAAACAAACTCGGTGGTGAGAACGTCCGCGCCGTATTCCTTGCAGAGCTGGCGAAAGATTTTATCCGACACGCCAGCCATCGGCGCGAGATAGAGCGGGAAACGATTTTGAAACCAAGGCAGGGGCATATTTCCAGTGCGCTATTTTCTCACAAAATCAGCGATGTCGCACCTGATCAGCTTGGGTTTTCCTCTCCCTTGCTCGGGAGAGGAAAAGGTGAGGGTGATTTTAAGCCGCGCTGCGGAGCAATTGCGCGACCTCGTTTTGCACGTTCTCCAGTTCATCGAGACGCAAACCCGGATCGGGCACGATGAACGCGTCGCCGGTGGCGCCATGTTCGTAAATCAGGAGGCGGCCCTTCTCGGCATTTTCAGTTTTGATTTGTTTGAAAACGCGTTTCCGTTCGAGCATCGCGGCCAACACGTAACAGGTGTTGGCCGGCGGCTTTTCCGACGAAATCAATCGACGAAACAGTTGCTCGGCGTTTTCTTTTGCCAACGGCTCGGGCGCGGAGTCGGGCAGCGGTTCATAGCGTGTTTTCCAGAAAGAGAACGGCTGGATGTTTTCATTCCGGTTCTTCCATGCTTCCTCGCTCAAATCTTCCCGGCGGAAACCATCGGCGTCGCGAAAGAGCAAGGTGTAAAAATATTCCCCGGGTTCGAATGGACGTTGGGTCGCGGCACAGGCGTCAGCGCGGTGCTTGATTGCCCAATCGTTTGGCAACGGATTCATCAGGCGAATATACGCCGCCCGCCGGCAAGTTGAAAGCGCAGCCCTTCGCGGTTGGTCGCGCGCAGGTAAAGCAAATAAAGCCCGATCACCGCGAAAACGAGATTTGGCGTCCAGGCGGCCACCAGCGGCGAGATGCGGTCGCCCTCTCCGAGTGCGAGAAAAAGATGGGTTAGAAAATTCATTGAAAAAACAAGTACGACCGCACTGGCAACGCTGGCCAGAACTCCCCGGCGCGAATACCCGATCCCAAGCGGCGCGGCGATACATACCACCACCAAACAGGTCCACGGCAGGGCGAGCCGATATTGCAAATGCGTCCGGAACGGCGCGAGCAGCGTAACGGGAAAATCGGAATTGAAATGGAGATACTGGCGCAGTTCCGGGAAGCTGAGGTATTCGGCCCGAACATTGGCGCTGCCAAGGCGAAAGGGCGTTTCGCTCCAATTGTCGATCTTGAGCGAGGGATACATTTTCTCGTCGGTGATGTTCCCGGCCGCGTCGTAGTGGACCACTTTCACTTGCTCGAGTTCCCATGTTTTTGTTTCAGGATGATATACGGCGCGCGCGGCGAGAAAATTTGTAACGATGTTGTCGTGCTCGTCCTGTTGCAGCACTTGCACGTTATTGAACAGGTCGTGCCCGGGTCGAAAACTTTGGATGAACCAGGTGCGCGCGTCAGTCCGATTGCGAAAAATCTGGCCCTGCACCGAGTATTGGTGCGAACGCGCCGTGGCGATAAAATTTTTCTTGGCCATCTCGGCGTGCGGCGCGAGCGAATAGTTGAGCGCGAGACTGGTGGCGACCGTCAGCAGCCCCATGCCGATCAACGGCGCCAGCACACGCGGAATGCTTACGCCGGCGGTCAACATCGAGACAATTTCATTCGCCCGCGACATCCGGCCGAGTGCAAAAAGAAGCGCGAGCAACAACGAGACCGGGAGCAGGATCACGAAAACCTCGGGCACTTGCGTGGAATAGTAGCGAACCGTCAGGGCGAACCCGAAATGTTCGTCGATAAAGGTCGAGATGTTGTCGCTCACGTCGAAGATGAGCCAGATGGAGAGAAAGCCGGCGATGCAGTAAAGGTAGACCTGCAAAAAATTGCGAATGACGTAGCGGTCGAGCAGTCTCACGGAGTAGATTAAATCAAATTTCGATGATCGCGCTGAAAGATTCTTTGGGAACCGAATTTGTCGAACGAGTTCGGACAATCTTTTCGGAAAACGGACTCCTTTCGAAAGCCCAAAACTTCGAGTTTCGCCCGCAACAACAGGAGATGGCGGTGGCAGTGGCGCGGGCGCTGGAGGAAGATCGACATCTGGTGGTTGAGGCCGGCACCGGCGTCGGCAAATCGCTCGCTTATCTCGTCCCAGCGATCCTGTTCGCGCTCGAACAGCACAAGAAAGCGATCATTTCGACGCACACGATCAATCTTCAGGAGCAGCTCCTCTACAAAGACATTCCGATTTTGAAAAAAGTGCTGCCGGTCGAGTTTGACGCGGCGCTGATGAAAGGCCGGCAAAATTATCTTTGCCCGCGCCGGCTGGAGCGCGCATTGCAAAGTTCAAAGGAACTTTTCACCGGACCCGAGGATAACGAGCTGAACCGAATCGCCGAATGGGCGAGCAAGACCCGCGACGGTTCGCTCAGCGATTTATCGATTGAACCTGATCCGAAAGTGTGGGCGCAAGTTTGCAGCGAAGCGCACATCTGCACCCAAAAAACTTGCGGCCAGAATCCGCGCTGTTTTTATCAACAGGCGCGCAAGAAATTGCTCGTGGCGGATGTGATCGTGCTCAATCACACTCTGCTCTTCGTGCTTCTTGGCGATCCCAAGGGGCAGGAAGAACGTGAGAGCGGTTTTTTGTTCCCGAATGACTTCATCATATTCGACGAAGCGCACACGGTCGAGCAGGTCGCGTCCAAGCAGATCGGCATCGGCGTTTCGCAATACGGCCTAAGATCGACAATCCAACGGCTCTACAATGCGCGGACGCGGAAAGGGCTCTTCACTGTCATGCGAGATGCGGCCGGTGTCCGGCTCGCGGCCGAGTTGATCGATGACCTCGAGAAATTCTTCGCCGCCGTGGAATCGAAATCGGACTTTCGAAAAGGCCGCGAATTTCGGGTGCGCGATGTCGATCTTGTCCCGGACACGATCACCGGCCGATTGGTCGCGCTCCAGGCGCGTATTGCTGAAGTGGTCAAACGCGCCGATGACGAAATTCTAAAAGCGGAGCTCCAGGAATTTGGCCGGCGCGTTCGCGATGCGCGGGACGGCATCAGCAGTTTTCTGGAGCAAAGCGCGCCCCAACATGTCTACTGGGTCGAGCGCACCGGCAAGACCGCGCAATTTCTGTCTCTCAACGCCGCGCCGATCGATCTCGCGCCGGTTCTGCGGCGGATGATCTTCCGGGACAATTGCTGCTGCGTCATGACCAGCGCGACATTGGCGGTGGGGCGTGCCGACCTCGCTTATTTCCGCGATCGCATCGGCGCGACTGAAGCCGAACCGCTGCAACTCGGCAGTCCATTCGATTTCCAGAAGCAGATGAAAATGTTCGTGATAAAGAAAATGCCCGACCCGCGCGACGCCACTTATCAGAAAGAGCTGGAGCGCTGGATCGCGCATTTCGTCGAAAAAACCGGCGGCTGCGCTTTCGTTCTGTTCACGAGCTATCGCGATATGCAGCAAGTGGCCGGGGAGATGCAGAAGTTTTTTGTTGAGAAGAAAATGAATCTGCTCGTGCAAGGCGGCGGCGCGCCGCGCGGCAAACTTCTGGAACAATTCAAGACCACGCCGCGCAGCGTGCTTTTCGGCACCGACAGTTTTTGGGGCGGTGTCGATGTTCCAGGCGAAGCGCTCGCGAATGTGATCATCACCCGATTACCGTTCGCGGTGCCGGACACTCCTCTGATCGAAGCGAAGCTGGAACTCGTTCAGGAACGCGGCGGCGATGCTTTCACGGAATTTTCTCTGCCCGAAGCGATTCTAAAGCTTCGACAGGGAGTCGGTCGTTTGATCCGGACCAAGAGCGACCACGGAATCATTGTCATTCTCGACAATCGAATCGTGACCAAACCTTACGGTCGCGCCTTTATGCAGGCGCTTCCGAAATGTCCGGTGGAAATCGTTTAGATTTTCTCCGCAACGCTGCACGAAAGGCGGCATCGAGCGCCGATACAATTGCGTGACCGCGCGAAATTGAAGCGATGAAACTCACGTTGCCTAACAAGCTGACCCGGTTGGACGCACACTGGGAGATGCTCGCGATCACGGCCGTGTTGTTCGTGCTGGTCGCGGTATTTGTCGATCTTAAGCCGGTGGTGGACGAGAATTTTTTCTTTTCCACGAGCGATCCCGGATTCGGGCAATCCAAGAAGATCGAGCAACGTTTCCCGTCGCAGCCGGAAGTTATCCTGGCGGTGTCGTCCCGCGATATTTCTTCACCGCGTTACCCCAGAAGGTCAACCGGCTCGCTCGACCAGAATTGAGGAGCTAATCCCCAGCGGTTACATCGCCACGGACGGCAGTGAAGCCGAAGTTCGCGTCTACATGGCACCCGGGGCAAAGACGGTGGTAAGCATCACGGCGATGTAAAGTTACTTTGAGATCTTTCTCCAGGCGTATGAAGATTTTGCGGATTTGTACGCCCGACACTGATCTAAGCCTGCGCGTACACTTCCGCACTTCTGAATAAATTCTTTCGCTTTTTGTTGCAATCCGAGCTGCAGCACTTGCTCTTCGGCAATCTTTTGTTCGGCGGCAAATTTACGAACGTCAAAACAATTTCGGATTGCCCGCCGCAGTGGGTAAACCTCCGACCGGATTGCGGGTAGTTCGAGACATCTTGACGAACGCGTTGCGCTTTTCAAGAGCGCAGCAGTCTTTTGACGCGCCTTTGTATTGGGACTCGCTGTTGTTCTCGCCGTGGCGGCGCCACCAGACGCCCGTCTCGCTGCGATCGAGCCACTGGTGCATGCCCCAAAAGGCCGTCCAGTCCGCGCGGGGATCGGACGATTTGCCTGGGCAATTTGTCTAGCTAGCGGGTCTGCCGGACGAAGTACTCGTCTGCACTGACGGGCAGGGGAGAGCGCGTGAAGTCGGCCTGGCCCGTCACGAACATGTCTTCGACGCTGCTGGGGCCGCCGCTGCCGTACGCGGCCAGGCCTGTCCAGGTGATGTGCGCGGCGCGGGGCGACTGCTCGCCGCGGCTGATCGCGACGACTTGGGCGTTGCTCGTGGTTCCCGTGGCATAGAAGAACTGCGTCGAGTGGGACTCGA
>WNGH01013634.1_pt1 | contig 12980 bp, 11 predicted proteins | sample 5400631 | NCBI WGS metagenome assembly WNGH01 (sample SAMN13153373, study PRJNA577476) | soil metagenome | isolation source: 115 cm soil or saprolite under Garry oak tree replicate 1 | place: USA:California | collected 2016-06-15
CGGAACCCGTAGGATCTGGGCTCGAACCGGGCCTCCCACTCCGGTTCCAGCGCGTTACGGACCCTGCCCTGGTGACAGCGGTCCGTAATCACCGGAATACCGAGCGGCCTCAGCTTCGCGCGGTTACCCGCCTTCGGGACATACACCCGCCGGACCGCGCGGGGCCGCCAGGACCGGATGGTGCGGTGCACCCGCACCGCCACGTCCATCCTGGCCGGGGCGGTCAGGGCGACCTCCCCGTCGATCCCCGCCGTCTTGCGGCCAGCATTGCGCTGCGTCGCCCGCCGCACGCTGACCAGCGTGTTGCTCCAGCTCCGCAGCATGAGTTTCTGCAGGTTCCTGGCCCTGGCCAGGTCACCTTCCTGGACCGCCTTGAAGATCCGCTGCCGCAGCCGCCGTACGTTGTCCTCGTGGGCTGGCCAGTTAAGGGCCTCCCAGCCGGGAACCGCGTCCTCCGGTCCGTTCGCGTGCCGGGCCGCTTTCACTTCAGCCGCCGCCGGGGCGACTCTCACCTCGGCCACCGCGGGGGTGACCCAGGCACCGCCATCCCACACCGGGGTGGTGAAGCTGTAACCCGTCATCGCGTCTAACTTGCCCTTCGGTTCTGGCGCCTTGAGCCGCTCGTCGTCAAAGGCTCACCCGCCCACGTCAGCCTGCTTTCGCAGCCAGGCACGATGGCCTGGTATCCGGCCAGTTATCCGGGAACGGCCGCCTGGAGGAGCGGCCTTTCCGTCCCGGTTTCCTGCTGCCTTTCGGCTGCCGGCCTTCGCTTTTTGGGCATCCTGTTCCCGCCACGGAATTCGGCTCTCCTTACGGTCGGCTTACCGGCGCTCGCGCACCGGACCTTGACGGGGTTCCCGTGTTCCGCACGCGTGAGATGCAGCTGGGGAAGGGCGTCCTCTATACCCCGGGGACGGCGGTGCCCACACGGCCGCGTATCCTCCACGACCGCCGCCTGCCGCATCACAGCAGCGCGTCCCTTATCTCCCCGGTGCTGCATCCCGGCCCGGGAAGTCATGATGACGAGGCATCATCAAGGATTTCCGGTTAGTCGCCCCGTTCCCAGCCTTCCCCTCGCCTGTGATCCCCAGCCGGAACGGGGACTCTTGGGCTTTCCCGCGAGCTTCACACCCGGCCGTTACCGGCCGCGCATGTCGCGGTGGGGACAGGTCACGGACACTAACCCGAAGTCACGTCACCGGCATCAGCCAGCCTCCACTTCAACGGACTCACTCCTCACGTGCGACCTCACGTCGCAGGGATACCTCATACCCCCGCAATAGCCCCGCCAGCAGCTCCTGTCACCACGGCACCATGCAAGACAGTCACCTACTGTAATAATCCTGACAATTCAATCTCTGTAGCATGCAATATCCGCCGATATGAACGGCTGTCGGTTAGATGTCGATCCGGCCGTTGGCAACGCAGATCTGGTCGTTAGGCAGCCTGGCGGGCGGTGCCAGGCTGCAAACCGGATAGCGACGGCCGAGAAACCCTTCTTTAGTCACTACGAAGGGCCGTTCCCGAGCAGATCTCGAAAGCTGCGGTACCCGAGTGATCCCAACCAGTGAACCAGATCCTCAGCAGCAGTGGCCACCTCCAAATTCTCGCTCGCAAGGCAAGAACGCAGGATAGACTCGATCTCCTCCCGGCCAGCCTCAATCGCCCACCTGTCCCTCTCTCGGGTAAGGTACTGTCGCAGCACACGAATGGAACGGAGTGGATGGTCGTGAGCTAGTGCCCGTAGCGCGCTCAACAAAGTGACTTCATGTTCTAGCGATGCACCTAGCGCAAGGATGCGTTCAAGCTGAGCAAGCCGCCAATCCGAGTCAAGCGCATTGGCGTCTGCCCACGAAGCAAACGCGGCAATCTCTGCTAGTTGATCGTTGCGCCGATTACGTTCTGCATTATGAATCCTCCATTCCCAGAAGCGCTCAATCCTTTCCCGCACGTCCTCATTTAGTTGTTCAGTATCATGGAGGGCGCGACCAAGGAGATGTATCGCGAATATCCGCGAATCCAGTGTCGCATTCGCGGAGAAGCGCTCGATGAGCTCATCTTTCTCGTGAAGCTCTAGCCTACCACGCCAGTAGAATGAAAGCAGATGCCCGGCGAGACCTCGCTCAGGAGCTTCATTACCACCGATCCATCGCCACGATGGAGGGTCATCGCCAAGCTGGTTGACTGCATCGGAGTATTGCGGGCGGAGCAGCTGAAAGACATGGTCATAGGGCTGGCAGAAAATTAGGTAAGAATACCACGCGGCATATTTCAGAGTCCGGAGCATAGGGTCGTCAGGAAAAATGCGCCGAGACGCGCTTGCTGCCCACGTTTCGTCCAAGAGCACCAGCCAGGGGAATCGCTGACCATAGACGGATCGAACAGCGATCGACGGGTCACGCCCTGGATCTATGTGGTGATCGAGCACCCTGCGTACCTCTGGCATAGCTTCGAAGCCTGCTTGACCGCCAGATTTGTCGCGCTGGCCTTCGATCGCACGGTGAACCCATAGAGCATATGACACGACCGCATGCATAGCATGCCCGCGAATCGTATTGAGAGCGAGAGTCGCTGGGTCCATATTCGAGCCCCCATAACGCTCTTCATATTCAGTCGTTGGCTCGGGATCGCTGGTCAGTGGCTCTAGTACTCGCCATACTGATCGGCGCAGGTTGAATGGAATGGATGAGACCGTGGATCTGAAACCCGTATCAAGGATGGTGGCAACTTGCTGACGGACCCACGACCAACGCCCGTAGTTGTCTTCATCGATACCGATATGCTCTTCTTCCCGAGGTCGAACTACCTGCTCTAGCAACTCGACTAGCGGTTGCCAGGCAACCTGGCTGCCACTTCGAATGGCGTTGCCCAGTCCAATCAAAGCCCATTGAACATAAATTGGAGGCAGCATCGCCAATTGTGGTGCAAGTCTTGAGATTCGCTCCGAGTTCGCTTCAGCAAGCTCACACAGCGTTCGCGCTAGACCCTCTCGCGACGGGCCGAACCAGCTACTTTCGCTCTCATAGCTCTCAAGAAAGCTGATCAGATCTTTGTCCGAGCGGGAACTCAGTTCTTCAAACCCAATCGGACTCTCGGGTCCACGCCAGGCCGAGACCTCGAAACTCGTGATAAATTCCGATTCGCCGAAACGTCCGATGAGCTCCTCATACTGCCGTCTCCACTCCTTCGGCAAATTCTCCCGAATCAATTGTAGGCGACGGATCCTCCAGGTTGCCGCATACCGCTCAACCTCTGCGGAATTTGGAAGCTCACCATGTACTCGGGAACGATAATCACGGTATTCCTCCAGGTTGGGCCCCTCAGCGATCCAACTGAGAAGCGTGTCACGACTGGAGACGTCAAGGCCTCTGAAGGCAGCACCAAGAAGCTCGCGATACTCCGGGCTCGGCTCGGATTCGAAGAAGTACTTGCGATCAACCAAGATACGGGCGCTCACCATAGGGTCGGCGAGCGGTGGTCTGCTAAGAGCAAATGCTCCGATACGATGAAAAACGCGCGTTCCGCCGCCACTCAAGAGCTCAATGAGGCGAGCATCCGCAACGAGAACTTGCTCCCGAACCGAGACGGCAACATCTCGTAGCCTAGACACCAGAGCCTGCTGAATTCCCCTGTCGTCTCTCTCCTCGTCAGCGACGCGCGGACGCCAGAGTCCTGAATAGTCCTCATCCGACTCGGCCCGGTCGGAGGTAGCCAGGCTGATCACCTGCGCCAGTAGCATCACAAGAAGTTGAACGGTTGCCTCGGGCGCGGGGTCGAGAAGTGACTGAACGACACGATGGACGAGCTCATCATAATCCCATGTCAAGAACCGGGGAATGACTAGTCCTAGCACCGATTGAGATCTAACTTCCGAAGTAGTGGGCAGCGGACGGAACAACTCATCGGCAAGGGATAGCCCAATATCAATCTCGCCCTCCGAGCCCAGCTTTTCAATTAGATCGACCAGCTTCCGCGGAAGCTCGAAAGAGTATAGCTTCCTGCCTTCTCGCAACCAGTCGAGTTCGCGCTCAGCCCACCGTCGCGCAAGCGATGCTGGCATTGAGGCGGCAGCTTCCGCGAAGTCTGCATGCACGCGCTCGTTGGGAGTGTGGACCGCCAGCATCACCTCAAGGACCTGCTCAGGATCATGTGGCGCTACGCGGGCAAGGAATTGAGAAGGCGGCCACGAGGGTGACCAAATGCCACGTTCACCGACCTGGATCGAAGGCGGATCGTCGAACAAGCCCCGCTGTTTGAGAGGGGTAATCCATTCGGGTGATGAAAGGCGTTCGAAGAAGTATTCGTAGTTGGCCCGCCTCTTGCTGATCTCGGCGATCGCACGCTCGACAAGCTCCGGATTAATCGCCACGATCCGCCTCCTCGAGGATAGCATCGACAGCATCAAAATCCGCGAATGTACGCGGCCGAAGCCTATCGATGATAAAACGCTCGAGTGCGTCAAGGTATGCAAAGAAGTCTGCTTCATCAACAGGAATCCGATAGTGGCATACCCCGATGAAGTAGTCGCGAGTTCTATCCCACTGCGTGACTACGAGAACTTCGAGCTCTGCCGGCAGCCGCTTTCCAGAAGCGTCGAGACGGCGGACAGTCTGAGTCAACTCCTCGTTCCGCCTAGGGCGATGGTTCTTCTTCCAATTGAAGAAATCGTTAATTGCAGTTAGCGCACGGGCAAGAGGCTGATCGATAATACCCGTCCAAGTCTTTCCGTCGAAGCATGCACTTCTCTGAATGGCATTATCCCAGGCTCGCTCCGATCTCTGGATCCGGTCCCCCAGGCGGTCGTTGAGTGCGTCGGTGCTCAGCCTGAGACTGCCTGTAAGATGGTTAATCAATTCCCGCAATGTATGCGCAGATTGGGTGAAACGTTCACCATTGAACGGCTGTTGGAGAACTGCAAGGGCANCGATCTCACGGAGCGCCTCAAGAAGCGCGCGTTGCTGACCGCTAAGCTGCAGGCCGACAGGCGCCGGCGGCACGCCGCCCGGCTGAGGACCGACTGGCTCCTCGGCGCTCATCGTGCCCCACGCTTCTCCCCATCAGTATGACTCGCCTCACACGCACTAGCGAGGATACAGTGGCTCGCCGCCCTCCAAACCCAGGCAACGCCGCTTGATGCCATCGGGGACGCCACACCATCATGGCTAACGTCTTCGCAGACCGCGCGGAGTTCGATGAGCTGATGGGCCGGTTCGGGCGGGCGGAGCGCCGGTGCGGTGTCGCTGTCTGACCTGCCCGCAAGAACTGCTGGACGATCGTCGAGCGTGCCGGGATGCGACGCCGGACCGGATGCAGCACCTGCTAGCCAGTACCTGGTGGGATGCCGCGGCGGCGTGCAATGACGTGCGGGATTACGTGGTTGTGGGTAGAGCACCTTGGGGATCCGGGCACACTGAGCTTCACATGCCCGGGTCGTAGGTGAGTGATCCGGGCCGGTGCCGTGAGGCAGGCGCGGTGTTCGCGACCAAGCCGCAGCTGGCCGAGGCCATGATCGCCCTCGCGCTGGACGCGGGGACGCCAATGGCCAGGATCGCCGGGGACAAGGCTTATGGCGCACCAGGCCTGCGCGCTGACCTGGAGCGCCGCTCGTGATCAGATGATCTGCGCTCCTCGAGCGCCCCGATCCTGTTTCGTCAGTAACGTAAATATTCGGCAGGGAGACTGTGGATAGTGCTTCCGGCCCGGCTTCCCCGGTTTTGCCTGGATACGGGCGTAGGGTCGGGAGCCTGGGTCCCGGCCTGACCTCCGATTCGGCTGACGCCGTGCGGGCTGTCCTGCGAGACGGGCTGTCGGCCGGGCCCCAGGTTTAATGGCACCCACCGGCGGTGCCGGTCTGATCTGCCCGTCCTGTGCAAGAGGCCGGGGTTCACAGGTCCGGCGGCCAGCGGGTGCGTGCCATCCCTCAACCTGAGAAAGGGATGACAGTGACCATCGTAGGAGAAGCACGCCCCGTTACCTGCCGCACCGCGATTACTGGCGGCGTGGACACTCACGCAGATACCCATGTCGCCGCCGCGCTCGATCCCGTCGGCGGGCTGCTCGGCGTCAGGGAGTTCCCCGCCACCGCGGCCGGCTACGCCGGACTGCTGGGCTGGCTGGCCGGGTTCGGCACCGTGTGCCTGGTCGGCATCGAGGGAACCGGCAGTTACGGCGCCGGGCTGGCCCGTTATGTCACCGCGGCGGGCATCCGGGTCGTCGAGGTGGACCGCTCCGACCGGCAGGACCGGCGCCGGCAGGGCAAGTCCGACCCGCTGGACGCGGTCAGCGCTGCCCGGGCCGCGCAGTCCGGCCGGGCTAGCGGAGCCCCCAAGGGCCGGGACGGCGCCGTGGAGGCGATCCGGACCCTGATGGTCGCCCGGCGCAGCGCGGCCGGAGAACGCACCCGGACCATCAACCAGGCTAGGGCACTGGTCCTGACCGGCCCTGATGACCTGCGGGCACGGTTCGCAAAGCACAAGCCGGCTGCCCTGGTAACCGGGCTGGCGGCGCTGCGTCCCCGCCCCGGCGACGTCGCCGGCCACGCCACCCGTATCGCGCTGCGTGAGCTGGGCCGGCGCGCTCAGTTCCTGGACGGCCAGCTCGTCCGCCTGGACGAGCTCATCATCCCGCTGGTGACCGCCCGCGCGCCCGGCCTGCTCGCCATCTACGGGGCCGGCCCGCGCACCGCGGCACTGCTGCTCATCGCAGCCGGGGACCACCCAGAACGGCTGCGCAGCGAGGCGGCCTGGGCGCACCTGTGCGGTGCCGCCCCGATCCCCGCATCATCAGGGAAAGTCACCCGCCACCGCCTTAACCCCGGCGGTGACCGCCAGGCCAACCACGCCCTGTGGCGGATCGTGTTCACCCGCCTGGGCTCTGACCCGGCCACACGTGCCTACGCCGAGCGCCGCACCGCCGAAGGGAAATCCAAGGCGGAGATCATCCGCTGCCTCAAGCGCTACGTCGCCCGCGAGGTCTACCGCCAGCTGCGCCCGGCCGCCGGGTAACACCCAAGCTCCGGGGGCGGCCTGACCCGATATTCGGCTGCCGCGAACCTGCTGGCCTGCGAACGATTCGCCGGCCGCCCCCGGCCTATCCCTGGCCTGCTGAGCGTGACCTAATAAGAGCTTGCGCGCTCCATCTCGAGCGGCCCGTCCCTGTCTTGTCCGCAACCAGCAATAAACCTGTCCGGGAAACCACTCCTCCACCCCAGAAATGCGGCTACCTAAATGTCATCTGACTCCCTTGACAAACATAAGAGCATCGATCTGGTATTGGCCTGGACGAGGGCCGGTCACGTTGCGTGGTCGCCACTGGCCGGCGGTTTGCGGGTGCCGGGAAGGCGGGCATGGGCCGGGTCGGTCGCGATCGGGCCGGGCCCGCGATCCGGCCCGGTGGACTCACCGGCTGAACGCATGCGCAGGCGTTCGGCGAGGGTTTCCATCCGGGTGATTTCACCGGTAACCCGTTGCAGCATCCGGTCAAGGCCGGCGGGCGGGAATGTACCCTGCTGACGGCGGTACCCGGTGAATCCGTGCACGATGGCGGCCGGCCTGCGCAGCTCCAGGCATGTCTGCTCCAGTTGCCCTGCCATGTCAGCCGCCGACCTGCGCGCCGCGGCTTCGGCCGCGTGGCTGGCCTGCAGCCGCCCGCGCATCCTCGCCGCCGCCATGCCGTACCGCCCGTGCTCCCGGCCGGCGAGCACGCTCAGGGATGCCATCACATCCCGCGGCCGCCCGACCGCGCACTGCCCGGCATCGGCGGCGAGCCTGGCAGCCTCGCGCAGCGGCCGCAAGATCGCCCGCGTCGCGGCGAACGCCGCGGCAGCCAGCAGGACCAGCACGGTGCCCGCCGCGGCCGCGTAGCCCGCGGCAGGCTGCCCGGTACCGGCCAGTCCTGCCATGACGACCAGCATGCCGGCCGGGCCATGCCCGGCCGGCCCGCTGATGAGGTACCTAAGGTCATCGGGCCCGAACACGAACAGCATGCGCTGCGCCCGGTAGTGCACGGCCGTGACGACGACCCGCCAGCGCCCGCCGCTGCCTGAGCCCGGCACGGTGACCGGCTCGGTCAGGTGCGCTGCGAGCCACGACTCGCTCGCCGGGATGGCCGGGCCCCCGGCGCCAGCCGGGGCCGGGATCAGCACCTGCCCGGTCACGCTCAGCAGCTCCATGCCGCAGGGCCCGGGCGGTGCCTGGCCCGGCACCGCGCCGGATTCGGGCACGGCCACCGGGCCGTGGCCCAGCAGGCTGCTGGCGCAGGCCCGCAGCCCTTCATCAGCCTGCCGCATCACATAACCGTGCGCCGCCTGCACGCAGACGGCGCCGATAGCGGCCGCGCCGCACGCCACCAAGCACACCGCGACGCACGGCAGCAGCACCCGCAGCGGCAACCGGACGGGCACACCCACGCATCTAGTCTCACCCCGGCACGCGTCAGGAAGCCTCTGAGACGGCCATGTTCCCTTCAGAGGCGCAGTGCGCAGGCGGTGCCAGGGGCTTGCGAGCCTACCGGGATCAGGAATCGTGCCAAGCGCCCTTACAACAAGGCGTGTCCCCGAACGTCCCTCGGGAGCCAGCCGACAGTCACACTGCGTCAGCTGCGCCTCGGCCGCCTAACGCGCATCGCCGCCGTTCTGGACGGCAGTTCCGTGGTCGGCCTGGCAGTCCAGGACGCGCCCTAACGGGACGCTCTGCGCGGCAGTCGGGCGGGTTTACCCAAAGGCGACACCGGTTGTGCGCTTAAGAGCGTTCGATGGCGTCCAGGCGCCTGGGACCGCTGGCGTCCATCCGTCTGCTGCGACCGCGGTCTGCGAGTACACCCTTGCCCACGAGTTGCGGGCCGGCGCCGGGGCCGATGATTGTCACCTGCCCGGTCGGTCTGGCCCGGCACACCACTGCGTTGGTGACGCCGTCGATACTGGCCAGCGGATCAGCGGCGTGAACCGCTTCGGGCTGCACCCGGGCGGTCACGGTCCCCGTCCCGTCGGCCCGGAGAACGTGAGCGACGCGACGTGCAGCAGCCCCCCCGACAGCACCGCCCGCGGTACCGGTGGGCGACGACGCCGTTGTTGTGGCGGCGCCCTTCGAGGAGGAGGGCGGCACAGGGCAGTTGCCATCCTCGAATAGGTGCTTACCGGTGCCGACTACGACGGGTGGGACCAGCAGCTGGAGCTCGTCGAGCGGCCTTGCTGGGACAGGAAGGCTACCAGGGCGCCGCTGGCCCGACGGCGATGTCCTTGCCGGGCTGGTTGAGCTTGCTGAGCTCGGCGGCGACGTCGCCGCTGATCACCGTGGTGGCCCGAGGTCAGGGTCGCTGAGGGTGGTGGACGCGGCGACCTCCGGGGCTGGTCATCATCTCCGCGTGCGGCGAGGTTGCCGGGCGGTGAAGACCGAGCGGAACAGCAGCTCGTGGGAGCACCTCACGGGACTGTTCTCCGTTCCTGGTTCGCTGCGCCATGCTGGCCGGCATGGGCGGTGGCTTGGGTCAGCTGGCGAGGAATTCCGCCATGACCGGCGCTGTGGCTTCGGGGTCAATGTCGTGAGTCTGGCCGGGAAGGACCGATAGCTGCCCGCCCCGCAGGGTGGATGCGGCTGCCTGCGCGGCCGCCCGCAGGAACGGCGGGCTTTGTTCCCCGGTGACTACCAGGGTTGGGATGGTGACCGAGGCGAGCAGCCCGGCGGGCAGGGACCGGTCCCCAACGATGGCGGCTTCGTAGGCAAGTGTGTGGGCGATCGCCTCCATGGCAGGGCGGAAGGGGGCGTGGCGCATTTGCGCAACCACATCCGCCGGGATGCCGACCGCGGTGGTCTGGTACAACTCCACGGCGTCGCCGCGGCGGCCTGCGGCGACGAGTTCGGCGACCTGCCCGGCGAAGTCGGCGGGCAGAACCGGGTGGCTGTCATCAGTGTTGAACGGCGGCTCGTAGAGCACGAGTTTGGTGACCGGCAAGCCGGCCGCGGCGGCTTTGAGCGCCAGGGTGGCGCCGGAGGAGTAGCCGAACACCGACGCGGCCCCGCCGGCCGCTGCGATCAGTGCGGCGATGTCGTCGATCTCACGCTCGACCGAGTACGGCTGAGTGTCGCCGCTGTCGCCGCGGCCCCGCCGGTCGTAGTTCAGCACGGTAAACCGTGGCGCTAGCGCCTTTGCCAGCGGTTCGGTGGTGGTGCGGGTGTTGAACGCGCCGACGGTCATGATGACCGGCGGCCCCTCGCCGTATGTGTCGTAGGCAATGGTGGTTCCGTCCGCGGAAACTACGGTGTTCATCTTGGTGGTCTCCTTATCTGGGTTGCGGCCGCTTTCCTGCCGATGCCCGGCGAACCGGTTAACCGCCGGGCGCGGGCGTGAAGTGATCTGTCGGCCGTTTGGCGGTTCGTGCCGTAGATCGTCTGGGTAAGCGGGTGGCCGATGTGGTGGGTTACTGGCGCTCGCTCAGGCGGGCGGCCTGGGCGTGCAGGTAGCGCTGGTGCGGGTGGGTGGCCGGACCGTCGAGCAGGTCCTGTGCGTGCAGCAACGTCCACAATTGCGTACCAAAGCGCGCTGTCGGCCTACCCGGCGGAGGCTGACCGGAATCCAGTTCCTGCCGGGCTGCGGCGGTGTGGATGGCAGGTGTGCGGCGGCGCGGCCGACCGTATCGCCCTGGGCTTGGCGCAGGTCAGCGTTCCGGGCCGTGGCCAGTTCGTTGCTGATCGCGGGGTGCATCGCGGCCTCCTCGGCGGTCGTAGCTGGTCTATATCCCGAGGGTGCGGCTAAGGCGCCGCGACGCGGATCGGGCGATTGCCCGGTATTCGGGGCGGCGCGTCCCTAGATTTCCGCCGACACGACACAAGGAACCCGGCCCGGCGTAAGGCAGGGCCGCATCCCATACGGCGCCGGGATCTGCCGCGATGATTTCGGCGCCTGCAAAACCCAGATCGGTGCCCTCTGCCCGGCCGGACAGGCCGCGTGATAGCAACCGGAATCCTCCCAGCTGGTCACCATCGAGTTCGTGCCGCATGAGCCGCCCGCCACTTAGCACAACTTCCGTCCCAGGCTCGCCATCGAACTCGCCCGGGGATCGGTCCAAATCCAGTGATCCGGCGCATCGCCGTCATTCGCCTCGGACTCGTAACGGCAGCCAGGCGCGGCCGGCTCGCCTTGGGCGTCTGCCGGTACTACTGCGGGAAGGAGTCGAACAGGCGGAGCCGGTGGGCAGTGGCGGCGGCTTCGCCGCGGCTGGTCACGCCGAGCTTGCCGAGGATATTGGACACGTGCACGCTGGCGGTCTTGATGGAGATGAACAGCTCGCTGGCGATTTCGCGGTTGCTGCGTCCGGCCGCGACGAGCCGCAGCACTTCCAGCTCCCGCGTAGTGAGTCCCAGCCGTTCCGGCTCGGTGACCTGGGCCTGACCGGCTCGCCCAGGCGCTGCTTGGGCTTCCGCGGCTTCGCCGGGCTGGCCGAGGGTGATCCGGGCACGCCGGGCGAGCCGGGCGATGTCGTCGCTCAGCGGCCGGGCGCCGAGCCGCTGCGCCAGTTCAGCGGCCCGGCGCAGCCGCGTGGCGCCGCCCTCGCGGTCGCCGGCGCCCAGCGCCGCCTCCGCGGAGCGCATCAGGGCCACCGCCAGCGGGTAGGGCTCGCCGGCCGCCTCCCATGCCTGGGCCGCCTCCTCCCAGGCAGCGCGCATATCGCCCGGCTGGGGCAGTTCGCCAGGCGCGGTGGCGGCCAGAGGCCCGGCGGCGCGTGCCGCATCGGCGGCGAAGGTCAGCCGGTGGGCTTGCTGTGCCAACCCCTCCGCGGCCAGCTTGCCCGCCTCGGCCCGCAGCCGACCAAGCAGCGCCCCCGCTTTCGGTGGGAGACTCCCGTCGGGGGCGGCCGCGGCCACGCACGCCCGGGCGCCCACGATGAGCAAGGGCCAGGCATAGCGGGGGCTCTGCCGCACGTCAAAACGGTCCAGAGCGTCCTGGATCACGGACAGGGCTTCGGCCCGGCCACCCTGAGTCAGCCATACCTGGGATTCCAGCCGGATCAACGGCAGGTGATACTGACTTTGATACCGGGTGTGATCGAGCACCGACTTGATCGAGGCGACGGATTCGGCCGCGGCCACCAGGTCGCCACGGGCCAGGGCGATGTCGCCGGCCAGCCGCCACAGGTAGGTCCGGTCCAGCCGGAGCGGGAAGAGCTGCAGCGCGCCCTCGATGATCTCATTCGCCTCGTCCCACCGGCCCAGCGACAGTAGCGGCTCGGCCAGGCTGCCAGCCAGGACCGCGCCATAGGTCCGGGCGAGCCCGTATTTGCCGGCGGCCGCGAGTCCCTCCCGGGCTACCGTTGCAGCCGGTTCATGCATGCCCGCGAATTCCAACGTCTCCGACTCGGCGATGGCGGCGGTCAGGAACGGCTCGTTGGCCCCGGCCCGGGAGGCGACCGCACGCGCCTGGGCCAGCAGGGCCTGGATCCGCTCCACATTCCCGCCGATCGGTTCGGCACAGGCGAGGGTGACCAGCGCGGCCGCCTCGGTGGCGGCATCACCGGCGCGCCGCGCGGTGACCACCGCCTCTTCAGCAATCGCCCGGAGCGCGGCGTCGCCCGAGCCGCGCTCGTGCAAGGTGCGATGGGCCAGCGCCTGGAGGACCCGGGCCCGGGCCGGACTGGGCGGGTCGGCCGGGACCAGCCGGACCGCCTCCCGCAGATCGTCGGCGTAATCAGCCCGGCCGAGATGGTACTTCAGCTGGCCGCCGGCTCCGAGCAGGAGCGCGGCCCGGACCGGCTCCGCGTCGGCATCGATCTCCCGCAGCGCGGCCTGGGCCAGCGTGACCCCCCGGTCATTCTCCCCCGCCAGCTCGGCGACTCGTACCGACTCTTCGAGCACCGCGACGTGATCCGCGCCGATCCGCTGCGTGGCGTCCGGTACCTGCTGCCACAGCTCCAGCACCCGGGACAGCATGGCTAGCTGCTCGGCGTAGGCCAGGGAACGGCCGGCCTGACCAGCCGCCTGCCAGGCGCT
>WNGH01004720.1_pt1 | contig 12979 bp, 10 predicted proteins | sample 5400631 | NCBI WGS metagenome assembly WNGH01 (sample SAMN13153373, study PRJNA577476) | soil metagenome | isolation source: 115 cm soil or saprolite under Garry oak tree replicate 1 | place: USA:California | collected 2016-06-15
CCGGGGACAAGCTTGGTGTCGGCGGGCAGCGCCGAGGCCGAGCTCACCTCGGTCAGCAGGCCCGTCTTCTCGTCCAGTGAGAGCGTCGTAACCGTCGCTGTCAGCTCGTTGAGCAGGTAGGCGAATCTGTTGTCGGTCGACATGATGATGTGGCGCGGGCCGGACCCTGCCTTCATCTGCACCAGCGGCGGCGTGTTCGCCGTCAGCCGGCCCGTCTTCGCGTCAAAGCGGAACTGGAAGATCTGGTCGGTGCCCAGGTGCGGCACGAAAACGAAGCGGTTGGTGTTGTCGGTGATGATGGAGTGGGCGTTGCGGGCCGTCGGGATCACCTGCTTGGGATCGGACACCGTGCCGTCCTTCCCGATCGCGTTGACGCTGACGAGGTGACCGCCATAGGATGCGCCGAGCAGAAAGCTCCCGGTCTTGTCCACCGTGATGTACGGGAAGCTCTCCGCCAGGGGCGCGTCCGACCGCTTGCTCAGCGCGCCGGTCTTCGGGTCGATGGCGTACGTGATTACCGAGAAGGGCTTCGAGCGCACCACGGCGTAGAGAAAACGCCGATCGGGACTCACGCTCATCGGCATCACCGGTTTCCCGGCCCCGACGCGGGCGCCGGGCAGCAGGTTCCCGTCGGGCAGCAGGGTATAGGTCCCGATGTCGCCGTCTTCGGCGTTCGACACGTACACGAACGTGGCCGCCTGGGCGGCGCCGGCAAGGGCCATGAGCGCGATCAACATGGTTCCGCTGGCCAGGATTGCACAGGTCTTCATTTGTCCTCTCCTCTCAACGAAGCGCGTCGGCCGCAAAGGTTCTGACTGCGAGTCTGGCTTACCACTATCGTTCTGTGACGGGGACTATAGCGTCCGCGCGCGCGTTGCGCAATCACCGATCGGCTGCGTTCGTGGCGTTCCCGCGCCGGTGCTTCGCCCGGCGAACCGCCGTCGGCGATCTCCTATACACCGCGCGAAAGGCGGCGTTGAATCGCCGGATGCTCGCGAACCCCGCGGCGAACGCGACGTCGGACATCGGCATCACGGTCTCGTCGACGAGCCTTTTCGCGCGTTGCACCCGCCGGGTCATAGCGACCGCGGTGGGCGAAGCACCCGCGTGCCGCCCGAACAGTCGGCGCAGATGGCGGCTCGTCATGCCGAGCTGCTCGGCGAGATGCTCGACGGCCTTGCCATCGTCGAGGAAGCCGCGCTCGATGAGCCGCAGGGCGCGCGAAACGCTCGCCGCCGCACCGTTCCAGGCCGGTGTCCCCGGGGCCGTCTCGGGGCGACATCTTAAGCAGGGGCGAAAACCCGCGCGCTCCGCCGCGGCGGCAGTGGGAAAGAAGACAACGTTACGAGACTTGGCGGGCTTGACCGGACAGGTGGGACGGCAATAGATCCGAGTAGTCAGGACGCCGGTAAAGAACCATCCGTCGAATCGGGGGTCTCGCGCAAGACGCGCGCGGTCGCAGGCGCGCCAATCAAGGCCGGCGTCATGGCTCACGATAGCCCGAGCGTAACATGCGCACCGTCCCCCGCCGCGCGCCGGGACGATCACGTCCGAAAACGGCGAGACCGCGATGGGCGCGGCCGCTATGGTCGTGCCCAGGCATGGGCGCTCGATTCTTCTACGGCTGGAAGGTCGTGGGCGCGACCTTCGTCATGGCGCTGTTCAGCTTCGGGCTCGGCTTCTACGGTCTCACGCTGTACGTCGCGACGCTCCAGCGACTGCACGGCTGGTCGGCCGCGACGGTGTCGGCGCCCGTCACCGTCTATTACCTCTGCGGCGCGCTCCTGACGGCGTCCATTGGCGACCTCTACGAGCGCTTCGGGCCGCGCGTCGTCGTGGCCGGCGGGAGCATCGCGATGGCCGCCGGCGTGGCGGGGCTCGGTGTTGTGACGCAGCCCTGGCACCTCTACCCGACCTTCGTCGTCATGTCGGTGGGCTGGGGCGCAATGAGCGGCGCGGCGATCAACATCATCCTCGCCCCCTGGTTCCAGCGCCGCCGGGGCCTTGCCGTGAGCGTCGCGTTCAACGGGGCCACGCTGGGCGGGGTGATCGTCACGCCCGCGCTCATCCTGCTCGTCGGCGTGGCTGGCTTCACGCGCGCCCTCGCGGTCGCTGCCGTCGTGCTCCTCCTGGTACTGCTCGCCCTTGCAGCGGCTGTCATGAAACGGAGTCCCGAAGAGCTCGGACTCGGCCCCGACGGCGACCCCTGTCCTTCTGTACGCATGGCGGCGTCACCGGGTGGCGAACGACGTGGACGAGGCGCCGCACTGCGCACGTGGCGTTTCTGGAGCGTGTCCGCGCCCTTCGCGCTCGGCCTCGCGGCACAGGTCGGCGTGCTCACGCATCTGGTTTCCGTGGTGACGCCGATGCTCGGGGCGGGCGGCGCCGCGCGTGTCGTGAGCGCAACCACGGCGGCGGCCGTGATCGGGCGGCTCGTGACGGGTCTCGTCGTCGATCGCTTGAACCGCCGCCTCGTGTCGAGCGCGACGCTCGTCATCCAGATCGCCGGTCTTGCCTTCCTGTCGTGGGCGCCGTCCGCCATGGTCGTCTACGCGGGCTGCGCACTCTTCGGCCTGGGCGTCGGCAATCTGACGACTCTGCCGGGCCTCATCCTCGCCGTCGAGTGGCCGCGTGAGCAGTTCAGCTCGCTCGTTGGCCTCGTGGTCGGGATCAATCAGTTCACCTTCGCCTTCGGGCCGTCGCTCGTGGGCGTGATGCGTGATTGGACGGGTATGTACGCGCCGGCTCTTGGCGCCTGCATGGTGCTTCAACTGGTTGCTGCCGCCATGATCCTGCTCGGGCCCGGGCCCTCACGGTCGCCGGGTGCCGTGGAGAATCGCGCTGACGGAGCCTCCCCGGGAAGTGCCGCCTAGGCGTCCTGAGCCGGTCGGCCGGGGTGGCTCAGTCGAGTCCCCCCATCTGGCAGACGATCCGCCACTCAGGCTCCGAAACTGGCTGGACCGACAGGCGCGGGAGCCTGGCCAGCGCCATGCCGGTGAGGCGTTTGTCCGCCTTGATCCGGTCGAGGCCGACCGGTGTCGGGAGCTTTTGCACCGCGGCGACGTCGACGGCGCGCCAGGCGGAGTCGGTTGAATCCGGATGGGCCTCCGCGGTCACCCTGACGATGCCGACGATCGCGCGCTCTTTCCCTGTGTGATAGAAGAACGCCTGCTCGCCCTTCTTCATGGCGCGCAGGTTGTTCTGGGCCGAGAAGTTGCGGATGCCTGTCCACTCCGCCCCGTCACGCCCTTTCGCGACCTGCTCGGCCCACGACCAATCGTCAGGCTCGGACTTCAGGAGCCAATGTGCCATGGCATTCTCTCCTCTTTCCCCCAGGCTGGCAGCCAGGGGATACGCGCCGCAGCTATCGGCCCAACAGGAAGCGACGCGCCTCCTCGTTTTGCGGAGCCAGCTCGAGCACGCGGCGGAAAGCCGCGAGCGCCTCTGTGCGATCATTCGAGCTCCAGTAGGCCTTGCCGAGGTCGAGAAGGGCCGAGACATCACCGGGCTCTTGGCGGACGTACTCGCGCAGGAGACCCGCCGCCCCCTGGTACTCGCCGCGTGACAACGCCTGGCGTCCCCCGTCGAGCAGGCCCTGGACGAGCTGTCCGCGGGTGGCGGAGTCGCCTGCGCGGGAGAGCCCGTCGACCAGCACCCGGCCCGCGTCGGTCCAATTCCCGAGACCCACGTAGGCGCGGCCCGCGTTGAGATATCCCTGGGCGTTGGTGGGCTGAAGCTTGATGTACTCGACGAAGTGCGAGACGGCCTCACCAAAGGCGCGCCGCTGCAGGGCGTCGGTCCCCGCGCCGAACAATGACTGGGCGAGCGTCGTCAGCGTCTCGCTCTCCCGCGGGGCCAGCTCGACGGCCTTGCGCGCCTGGGTCAGGGCCTGGCCCCAGTCGGCCTTGCCGATATAGGCCTGAGCGCCGAAGAGATATGCGCGCCACTCCGTCGGCTCTCGGCGGATGACCTCGGCCACCTTCGTCAGGGCGGCGTCCCACTTCTGGGCCGTGAGCAGCTCCTTGATCTGCTTGAGGAGCGACTCGATGGTCTCGACCAGCCCCATGGTGGCGCAGCCCACGGACAGCGTGACGACCAGCAGGATCGCGCAGGCGATCGCTTTCCTCCAGCGTGAGGTCATCGGCCACCCCCTCCTGCACGTGAAAGGTCATGACCCCGCGGGAGACGCGGTGGCCCACGGCAATCGTGGTTATCACCTCGTAGAGCTGCTGTCACCACGCGGAAAACGCGACAATGATCGGTCGAGAGTTTGCGGCTGCGTCCGCGGCATGTCAACAGAGACCGCAACCCGAAGGAAGGCACCTCGACGGCGCCTACGACGGGGCGAGTCTATTTCGCGTGCATAGCTGCCGGCGGGGAGGCAGAATACGAGCCTGCCGCCAGGGGAGGGAAGCATGCTGCAAGGCCTGATCATGGACATGCCGCTGATGATCTCGAGCGCCATCCAGCATGCCGCCGAGTTTCATGGCGGGACCGAGATCGTCGCGCGCGACGTCGACGGCACCATCCACCGCTACACGTATGCCGAGGCGCACCGGCGAACCAAGCGCCTGGCGAACGCGCTCGGCCGGCTCGGGGTGAGGCCGGGTGACCGGATCGGCACGCTCGGCTGGAACACCCATCGCCACTTCGAGCTGTTCTACGGCGTGTCCGGCTCGGGCGCCGTGCTGCATCCGGTGAATTCGCGGCTGTTCGCCGACCAGATCGTCTACATCGTCAACCACGCCGAGGATACCTGGCTGTTCATCGACGCGGCGACCCTGGCGCTCGCCGAGCAGCTGGCGCCGCGGCTCAAGTCGGTGAAGGGGTTCGTCCTGATGGCCGAGCGCTCCGCCATGCCGGGCAGCACGACGCTCGAGCCGCTCCTCTGCTACGAGGAGCTGCTCGCCGCTGAATCCGACGACTACGAGTGGCCGCAATTCGACGAGCGCAACGCGTCGTCGATCTGCTACACCTCGGGCACCACCGGCGACCCGAAGGGCGTCGTGTACTCCCATCGGTCCAGCGTGCTCGTGGCGATGCTCTTCACCGAGTGGATCTATCGCGGCAGCCGGAACGGGGCGATGGAGACACTGATGTCGCTCGCGCCCCTGTTCCACGCCAACGGCTGGTACTTTCCCTACACCGCACCCATGACCGGCTCCAAGCTCGTGCTCCCCGGTCGGAACTACGAGCCGGCCATGCTGTACGAGCTGCTCGAGGGCGAGCGGGTCACCATCACGTGCGGCGTGCCCACCATGTGGCTCATGCTCACCGACTGGATGACGCGCGAGGGCCGGACGCTGCCGCATCTGCGCACGGTCTATTCCGCGGGCACGGCCGCGCCGCGCAGCCTGCTGGAGACCTTTGCGGCCTGGGGCATCGAGGTGAACCAGCTCTGGGGTATGACCGAGGCGCTCGGCCTGACCAGCCCGAGCCTGCATCCGGGCGCCCTCGACCTGCCGCCGGAGCAGCAGCTCGAGCAGCGCATGAAGGCCGGCGGTCGTATCGGGTTCGGCGCGCAGCTCCGCATCGTCGACGACGAGGAGCGGCCCCTGCCGCACGACGGCGTGGCGATCGGCCACCTCCGCGCCAAGTCGCCCTGGATCTCCTCGGGATACTTCAAGGGGGCAGGTGACGCGCTCGACGCGGAGGGCTGGCTCAAGACCGGCGACGTTGCCTCGATCGATCCGGACGGCTACGTGGCGATCGTCGACCGGTCGAAAGACCTCATCAAGTCCGGCGGCGAATGGATCAGCTCGGTCGCGCTGGAGAACGCGGCGTACGGCCATCCCGACGTGATGCAGGCGGCGGTGATCGGCGCCTTCCATCCGAAATGGCAGGAGCGGCCGCTGCTGATCGTCACGCGCAAGGCGGGCAGCCAGCTCGATCGCGAGACGCTCCTCGAGTTCCTGCGCCCGGGCGTCGCGAGCTGGTGGCTGCCGGACGACGTCGTGTTCGTGCCGGAGATGCCGATGACCGCCACCGGCAAGATCCACAAGCTCACGCTGCGTGAGCGGTTCCGCGACTACCAGCTGCCGACCGCGGGACGCCCGCCGGCCGGCGAACGGTAGGGGAGGCGAGACGATGACGACCGTGGCCGATCCCCTGGTGGTGGACGCCGATGGGCACGTTCTCGAGCCGGCCGATACGTGGCTGAAGTACCTCGAGCCCTCGTTTCGAGATCGCGCCATTCGCATCGCCCAGGACGAGCACGGGTACGAGGTGCTCCTCATCGACGGCCAGCCGCTCAAGACGCTGCGCGGGTCACTCGGCGCGCTCGGCGGGATCGGGATGGACACCACGCGGCTCCTCGCCCGGGGGAAGATGACCTACGCCGAGGGCAGCCCGCCCGGCGGCTACGATCCCGTCGAGCGGTTGCGCGTGATGGACGGCGAGGGGATCGACGCCGTGCTGCTCTATCCCACGATCGGCATCTGCTGGGAAGGGCACGTCACCGACGGCGTGCTGGCCACGGCCTACACGCGCGCCTACAACCGCTGGCTGGCGGAGTTCTGCCGCACCGACCCCAGGCGGCTCTACCCGGTCGCCCACATCTCGCTCCTCGATCCCGAGGGCGCCGTGCAGGAGACGATCCGCGCCCGGCACGACGGGTGCGTCGGCATCTTTCTCTCGCCGGACCTGGCGGCCCGCGGCGGCCGGCACTTCGACGATCCCGCCTTCGCGCGGTTCTGGGAGACGGCGCAGGAGCTGGAGATGCCGATCGCCTTCCACGTGGTCGTGCGCGATCGCCAGTGGTTCCGGCAATGGCAGCGTCGCGATCCCTCCGATGCCCTGTTCAGCATCGCCTTCCTGGCCATCGACGTCATGGCCGCCTTCACGCAGATGCTCGCTGCCGGCATGTTCGAGCGCTACCCGCGGCTCAGGTGCGCCGTGCTGGAGGCCGGCTCCAACTGGATCGCGGCCTGGCTCGACCGGCTCGATCACAAGTACCGGGTCACGGCGCACCAGACACCGATCCGCATGGACCCGAGCGCCTATTTCTACCGCCAGTGCCTGATCTCCGCGGACCCGGACGAGTCGGTCACCGCGCAGATGGTCGAGCACCTCGGCGCCGACTACTTCATCTGGGCGTCCGACTACCCACACATCGACGCCTCGTTCGGCGTCGTCCGCGAGCTGAAGGATCGGCTGGCCCCGCTGCCCGAGGATGCGCGCCGCAAGGTGCTGGGCCTGAACGCGCAGCGCTTCTACCGGCTGGCCGGGTAATGTCGTCCCCGCTCGTGAACGGCAGACCCGAACGCAACGTCTGCAACCAGAGAACTGCGGGCGAGACGCGGGGCCCGCCGCCGCCGGCGTTCTTGTAGCCGCAGGGGCTTTCGAGACGACGGTCCGTCATTTTGCCCTTGACAGCGGGCGCATGGCGATGTACGTCGAAGCCAAGGAGCTCCTTCGTCTCTCGGGCCCGCGACGTCTGCCCTGGGCCGTCCCAAGGATGGGTGTTCGCGACCGCCAATAACCTCCGAGCAGGAGAGGAGACAACCATGGCCCGTCTCACCAGGCGCTCGGTGCTCCGTGGGTCTGCGGCTCTCGGCGCGACTCGCCTCCTCGCGGCTCCCCACATCGCCAGGGCGGCGGTGACCACCGCCAGCGTGTGGTTCGCGCAGGGGTTCGTCCAGGACGAGGACGTGGCGCTGCGGAAGGCCGTCGCCGACTACGAGAAGGCGAGCGGCAACAAGATCGAGCTGAGCATCATCCCCTTCGCGCCGGAACGGCAGAAGATCATCTCGGCGATCACCAGCGGGGTGGTCCCCGACATGATCGATTCCAACCCGGCCGAAATTCTTCAAATCTACGGCTGGCAAGACAGGTGGGTCGACGTGAGCGACGTCGTCGAGACGCAGAAGGCGCAATTCAGCGAGACCGCCCTGCAGGCCGCGCAGGCCTACAACAGCGTCACCAAGAAGCGTGCCACGTACGGCGTGCCGCTCAGGGCGGCCGTGGTGCCGTGTCACATCTGGAAGTCACTGGTCGAGAAGGCGGGAATGAAGCTCGAGGACATCCCGAAGACCTGGGATGCCTATTTCGACTTCTTCAAGAAAGTGCAGGACAACCTGCGCAAGCAGGGCGAGCGCAAAGTGTATGGGCTGGGCTTCCAGGTGACGGCGAACGGAGTCGACCCCTACAACCTGTTCATGGCGTTTCTCCTCGCCTATGGCGGTCAAGACATCGTCACCAAGGACGGCAAGCTCCATCTGGACGACCCGAAGGTCAAGCAGGCGGCGATCAAGGCGACGGCCTATCTCGGCGGCGCCTACCGGGACGGCTACGTGCCGCCGAGCGCGATCAACTGGAACGACGCGGACGACAACAACGCGTTCCACGCGAAGCTCATGGTGATGGACGTCGACGGGACGCTCTCCACCGAGGTCGCGGTCAAGGACAAGCACCCGGAGTGGTACTTCAACGAGATCGTGACTCATGGCGTCCCCGGCTATCCGAATGACAATGCGGGCAAGCCCATACCGAGCATCGTCGGGTACACCAACGGGCTGATCCCGAAGGGGGCCAAGAACGTCACGGTGGCGAAGGAGTTCCTCAAGTACTTCATCCAGCCGAAGGTTATCGGGGAGTTTGTCGAGCTGGGGCTGGGCCGGTGGCTGCCCGTGATGCCGGCCCTTGCCAAAAGCCCGTTCTGGCAGAACCCGAAGGACCCGCATCTGAAGGGCTATGTCCAGCAGGGCCTCCTCGGCGCGACCATCCCGGACTACTACGTGTTCAACGTGGCGATGGCGGAAGTTCGCACCCAGCACGTGTGGAGCCTCGCGATGATCGACGTCGCGAAGGACGGGGGGAAGCCGGAGGCGGCGATCGACAAGGCCTTCAAGCGAATCGAAGAAATCTTCGCCAAGTACAAGATGGCCTGAGAGCGAAAGCTGAAATATGGACAGCACATCGGTCGTCGACGTCGGCCGCCCCGCCGTCCGGCGAGGCACGCTCTCACAGTTCCTGCGCGGCAGCCTCAAGGGCGCCGAGTACACGTGGGCGGTCGCCTTCGTCGTGCCCTACATCGCCGTGTTCGTCACGTTCGTCGCGTACCCGATCGTGTACGGCGTGTGGATGGGGAGCGAGGCCAGCCTCTACCGCGAGCTCTTCGCCGATCCGATCTACCAGACCACGGTCGTGAACACCGTGCTCTACCTCGCCCTCGGCGTGAACGTGAAGATGTTCCTCGCCCTGCTGCTGTCCGGCTTCTTCATGCGCCCGGGCTGGTGGACGAAGCTCCTGCTGCTGATCTTCGTGCTGCCGTGGGCGGTGCCCCAGGTCTCGACGTTCGTCTCGATCCACTGGATGCTGAACGGGGAGTGGGGCTTCCTGAACAACGCGCTCTACAAGCTGTTCCACATCGAGGGCGCGCACTGGCTGAACGACCGGTGGACGGCGCTCGGCGCGGTCATCGTGTCCCACATCTGGAAGTGGACGCCGTTCTGGACCCTGATCCTGCTCGCGGGGCGGATGGCGATCCCGCTCGAGATCCGTGACACCGCGAGGGTCGACGGCGCGACCGGGGTGCGCGGGTTCGTCTACATCACGTTTCCGCTGCTCGCCAACCTGTACCTCATCTGCACGCTGCTCTCGACGGTCTTCCTGCTCGGCGACTTCAACACGGTCTACTTCGTCTCGGGCGGCGGGCCGGCGAACTTGACCCACGTGCTCGGGACGCTCGGCATCCGGAACGCGTTCGACATCGCGCAACCCCGCCTCGGCGTGGCGGCCGTGATGTCGGCGCTCCCGCTGGTGATCCCGCTGGTGATCGTCCTGATGCGCAAGCTGCGCACGGCGGAGGTGCAATTGTGAGCATGCTCGCGGTCGACGCTGCCCTGGCCTCGTCCCGGGCCGCGACACGGGCACACCGCGTCGTGCGGGTCCGGCGATACCTGGAGGCCGCCGGGACGGTCGCGCTGTCGGTGGCGCTCGTGGTGTGGACGCTCTTGCCCCTCTACAACATGGTGCTGATCTCGCTCGAGCCCGAGGGCGACGTCTTCACCGACCACATCTGGCCGCGGGTCGTGTCGGTCGAGAGCTTCTGGGGCGTGCTGACCCAGAGCCACTGGTATCTCGAGCACTTCTGGCGACAGTTCGCCAACAGCATCTACATGGGCGCGATGGTGACGATCCTGACGCTCGTGATCGGCTCGCTGACCAGCTTCTCCATCGGTCGGATGCGTATCCGCCACGGTTGGCTGGTCAGCAACGTGGCGCTGTTGACCTACGTGATCCCGGCGTCCTTCCTGGCGATCCCGTTCTATCGGATCATGCAGAACTACGGGATGGCGAACAATCTGTGGTCCGTGATCGCGGCGCTGGTGGCGTTCGCGACGCCGTATGCATTCTTCGTCCTGCAGGAGTACGGCCGGAGCATTCCGATCGAGGTCGACGAGTCCGCGCGCATCGACGGTGCCTCGCCGCTCCAGGTCTACCTGCGAATCTATCTGCCGCTGATGGCGCCGGCCCTCGTCGCCGTCGGCACCTACGCGATGCTGCTCGCCTGGAACGAGTACCTCTACCAGTTCTTGCTCCTCTCCTCGAAATCGAGCATGACCGTGCCGGTCGCGCTCGCCCAGTTCCTCAGCAGCGACCAGTCGCCATGGAACTACATGATGGCGACCGCGATCATCTATGCGCTGCCGCCGGTCGCGATTTACTACGCGTTCCGCCGTCGCATGACCGCCGGACTCACGATGGGCGGCGTCAAGGGCTGACCTTCGCAACTTGCCCACCCCGGCGACGGGCCAGTGTAGCTCGCCGCCGGAGCGGGATCCTTCTGCCATCACCTTCGCGCTCCTCACGCGGGGTCGTGCCGGTCGCCAGGCCCGGGCGGGAGCTGGCGAGGAGACCGAGCTGAACACGCGGGTATGAGGGGCACGCCGCAGGTTCTCGCAGCCGGGCCCGCCGCGCTCGACCCGCCGCGCCCGTCCTGGCACCGCCACCTGCGCGGCTCGGAGTTCGCCTGGGCGATCGCCTTCGTCGTCCCCTATGCGGCGGTATTCGCCGCCTTCGTCGTCTATCCGGTTGCCTACGGGCTCTGGATGGCCAGCGACCCGTCGCTGTACCGCGACCTGATGGCAAACCCGCTCTACGCGCGGACAGCCATCAATACGGTGCTGTACGTCGGCCTCGCCGTGAACGTGAAGATGTTCCTGGCCTTGCTGCTGTCCGGCTTCTTCATGCGTCGCCGCTGGTGGATCAAGGCCCTGCTCCCCGTCTACATTCTGCCCTGGGCCCTCCCGGCGATTCCCGCCTTTGTCTCCTTCCACTGGATGCTGATTGGCGAGGAGGGTTTGGTCAATAGCGTCTTGTCGGCGCTATTTGGTATTCAGGGTCCGCTCTGGTTCAGTGACCGCCGGTTGGCCCTCGGATCGAACGTCGTCGCCTACATCTGGAAATGGCTGCCTTTCTGGACTCTGACGTTCTTTGCGGCCCGAACGGCGATCCCGCAGGAAATCTATGAAGCGGCCGAGGTCGACGGAGCCAGCGGCTGCCGCCGTTTCGCCCATGTCATCTTCCCGCTGCTGGGGAACCTCTATCTCGCCTGCACTTTGCTCTCCACCCTCTGGACGATCGGCGATTTCACCACCGTGGATCTGGTTTCCGGAGGCGCGCCAGCGTACTCCACGGACGTGCTGGCCACGCTCGGCTTCCACTACGCCTTCGAGGCCGCCCAACCATCGCTCGGCGTCGCCGCGGTGATGTCGGCCCTTCCCGTGCTGATCCCCATTGCCCTCATCCTGATGCGCACGCTCCGGACGAGAGAGGTGCAGCTGTGAGCGTCACGCGCGTGTCCGATGGGCCGGTGCTCCGGCTCCGCCCCTGGCTACGGCGGGTAGTCGCCGAAGTCGCCTCGGTGACACTCGCCGTCGCGCTCTTGATCTGGTCGCTGACACCCGTTTACAACATGCTGTTGATCGCGCTCGATCGCGACGAAGGTGACATCGAGTTCGAGGGCATCATTTGGCCGGCAGACCCATCGCTTCACAGCTTTCATACAGTCTTGACCCAGGGATATTGGCTGGTCGAGGATTTCTGGCACCAGTTCGGCAACAGCTTTTTCATTGGTCTGATGACGATGTTCCTGACCGTGCTGATCGGGTCGCTCGCCAGCTTTGCCTTCGGCCGGATGCGCTTGAGCAAGGGCTGGCTGCTCGTCAATGCGCCGCTCCTCACGTACGCGGTCCCCGCATCCTTCCTGATCATCCCGTTCACTCGACTCATGGCAGGCTACGGTCTCTCGAACACCCTGTGGGCGATCATTGCGGCAAACGTGACGTTCGCTACCCCGTATGCCATCTTGATCCTGCAGCAGTACGCCAGGTTGATACCGATCGAGCTCGACGAGGCGGCACAGGTGGACGGCGCGTCCCCCGTTCAGATATATCGGCGCGTCTACGTGCCGTTGATGGCGCCGGCGCTGGCGGCGGTCGGGACCTATGCGCTGTTACTCGCCTGGAACGAGTACCTCTACCAGTACGTGCTGCTCTCCTCGACCCGCAACATGACGGTGGCCGTAGCGATAGCCCAGTTCTTCAACAGCGACGAGGCACCCTGGAACTACATGATGGCCACGGCAGTGATCTATTCGTTGCCGCCGATTGTGATCTTCTATGCGCTTCGCCGCTATATGACAGAAGGCCTGACGAGGGGGGCCGTCAAGGGCTAGGGGATGCTCGGCACGCGGAGGCACGACCTGAAGATGATCGGGTCGAGCGAACCGGCTCTCTCGCGATCAAGCTCATCAGTCCTGTCTCGGCATGGGCCGGAGCGGCGGGGCGTCGAGCGGGCAGCTCAGATGGCCAACCCGGCCCAACGCTGGCGTGAGGGATCTGCCCGCCGCCGCCGGAGCGTCGCGAATCATCAGGTAGCTGAGCATCCCGCCGGCGGCTACCAGCGTGGCCGTGATCAACATCGCCATGCGAAAACCAGCGGAGAGGATTTGCGGATCGAGGGCGGTACGACCGGT
>WNGH01005181.1_pt1 | contig 12979 bp, 8 predicted proteins | sample 5400631 | NCBI WGS metagenome assembly WNGH01 (sample SAMN13153373, study PRJNA577476) | soil metagenome | isolation source: 115 cm soil or saprolite under Garry oak tree replicate 1 | place: USA:California | collected 2016-06-15
ACCTCTACAACTTCTGCCCCAATACATGTCCCAACAATTACTGGAACGACCCCGCCGCGATTCAGACCTTCGTTGTCGACGCGTTCTCGGAAATGGCCAATGCAACGCCGACCCAGACCTTTATCATAGGTGAGATTTATTCGCTAGGCGCTTCAGCGGGTTTCGGGGATTTTACAAGTCTCGCGGGCATGCTTCTTCGAAACTATAACATCAACAGCTATCCGGTCCAGCCGAGCAAGGACGTCTACACCCAGTTCGTCTCCGATTCTAATGCCACAATGCTGGTCATACTGGACTTCAAAACGACCGGACCGGACCCGAAAAACAGCATCGCAAGTATACGGACCGACGTTCAACACGCGAACGTCTTCAGCAACACAAACCTCCTAGTCTATGTCACAGGCGCCCCGGCGTTCAATTATGATATTGAATCAGAATCGATTAGAGACGTGGAACGCATAGACCCTATCACCGTCGTCCTGATCATAATAATCGTCGGCGTATTCTTCGCGTCCCTTGCAGCCCCACTAATCCCGGTGTCCGCTATCGGAATATCTGTAGGAATAGCATTCGGCCTAGTCTATGTAATCGGCAGCCTGTTCACTAGTGTCCATTTCCTGATCCTTACCCTCTTGCCCGTCGCCATGTTCGGGGCAGGGTCCGACTACTGCATTTTTCTTGTCAGCAGGTATGCTGAGGAGCGGCGGATGGGACGAGGAAAAAAGGATGCGGTAGAACGTGCAGTAACGTGGGCAGGGGAGAGCATCGCCACGAGCGGAGCTACAGTGGTCATTGCGTTTGGAAGCCTGGCCATTGCCGGCTTTGGAATGCTCCGGTCTATCGGGATCGCCGTGATGATGGGCATATCGATAGCGCTACTAGTCGCCCTCACTCTAGTACCAGCTATTCTGTCCATGTTCGGGGACAAGATATTCTGGCCCGGTGGACTGGGCCTATGGAGAAAGAAAAGAGCCAAGGGAAGCAGCTACTATGCCCGTGCTGCCAAGTTTACTGCTAAGCACTCGAAGCTAATCCTCATCGTCGCTTTAGCAGTCAGCCTCCCAGCCACGAGTACGGTCCTGTCCAGCCAGACAAGCCACGACCTCATCTCCCAGGTTCCAAACTCTCTTGACAGCAGAGCCGGCTACAACTTGATGGTCCAAGGATTCGGACCTGGCACCATAACCCCAACTTACACGGTAGTTCAGACACCAGTCCTGCTCGCAACTGACAACTGGATCAACGTTACCGCGTTGCAATCTCTGTCTTACGCCGAGAACTCGACACTGTCGATCTCCGGCGTATCGAAGGTATACGGACTTACACATCCTTCAGGCGATCCTATCCCGTTCTCATCGTTCAACCAGCTGAACACAGCACAACAGCAAGCAATGATCAGGAGTATGAAGCCCTTCCTCGGAAGCGACGGGAAATCCGCGATGGTCTGGGCCGATTTGTCCAACGAGCCCTACACGGACCAGGCCATCACCACTCTCACGAAAATCAGGCAGAACATCAACAGTCTCCAGAATAATGACAAGCTACTTGCCGCATCTACAATGCTCGTTGGGGGAGAAACTGCCTCCGTCGCAGATCTTGCCAACTCAAGCGCTGCCGACTACTTCAACATGACCGCACTAGTCCTTGTCGGGGTCTTCATAGTTCTCATGATAGCCTTAGGCTCGATATTCACTCCGTTGCGGCTCATCTTGACGATACTTCTCAGCATTTCTTGGGCAATGGCCGCCGTCATCTACATCTTCCACACTTACGTTGGGATGGAACTGATCTGGATACTGCCCATCATGCTGCTAGTAATAATGCTCGGACTAGGACTTGACTACGACATATTCCTAGTAACCAGGATCAGAGAGTACGTGGTCGGCGGCGCGAAAGATGATGAGGCCATCGAGACTGCAGTAGAGCGCACTGGGGGCATAATCACAGCTACCGGTCTAGTGACAGCCGGCGCCTTCGGAACCATGATGCTCTCGCAAATACCTATGCTCCAGCAGCTCGGACTCGCATTCTTCATCGTAGTCATTCTGGACGCGAGCATCACGCGAGTTTACCTCGTACCATCGATAATGAGGCATATGAAGCGTCTCAACTGGTGGGCTCCGGGACGGATAAGAAGGGTACCAATCACTCCAGAAGAGAAGCTCATACCTCCCATCCCGATGAAAACAAAACTCGTGGTTACATTGGAAACTCTGGCTATTGCAGGGCTCGGTCTGGTATTCTATCTCGACTACATCAACAATCAGTATCTTCAAGGATTCGTAAATCAGACAGGCTCAAGGCTCCTCGCAGGAATCAACGTCTGGACTGGAGTGATACTTGGGGTAACATCCTTCCTGACAACCTACATTCTTCTCCGTGGAAAACCCAAAACTGGCAGCACAGACAAACCAGCCCTACTTCGCAAGGTTAGCCAGCAGCTAGGCAAACTTCGTCCGAGACGTGCGAAAATACCGATAATCACGCCCATTTCCAATCCCCTGGCCGGCTTGCCCTCACTGGGACAAGTAGCCACAACAGAGACGCCTCTCAAACCGACGCTCCAAGACCAAGAACAACCTATGACAACGTCTTCCAATTCAAGTGAAGAGAAGAAACAAGGGGCCTAGGATACTATTCGATACAAGTCGACTTCGACATTGTTCCATTTCTTGTTATGAAACGGGAAGAGATGTGGAATGCTGAGAGTCATGTTACGCAGTGCATCAACCCTTCGATTTTTCTTTGAGATGACGCCGTTAAGATACTCTCTAGTCGAACTCTTGTGGATAGAATACGAAACAGGAGCAAGCTCGAACGCTCGCTCAAGAAATCGGACATCAAGATGAGGAGACCGTGTCCCATATGGAGGATTCATGATTACAGTATCATATCTTCCCACGACCTTGGCGACATCCGATACGACCCATTCGACTTGGACCCCGGTCGCCCGCGCGTTCTCCCTTGCTAGGGCAATAGCTTTCTTATCGATGTCTACTCCGACGACCTTCTGTGAGCCCATGATAGCAGCACCGATCGCTAGTCGCCCTGTCCCGGTTCCGAGATCAATGATTTCGCCCTGTAGATCGCGGTGTTCGAACCCGGCCATATAGAGCAGTTCGGCGGCTACTTCGGGAGAAATGGGGTACTGTTCTAGCCCTAGTTTGGGGGTCTGAAGTATCTTCAGTTTTCCCAACTGAATTTCCAGTTGGCGTTTAGAAACTGTTTGTTCTTCTACCAATTATAGGCGGACCAGTCCCCGCTCCAAAAGCTGCTCCCAGGTCCAAGCTCCGACGGCAACCATGATCTCGTCTCTTGTGATGATCGGCTTTGGAAACCTTTCAGGGTCGTCGAGCGCAAGGCGGGGACACGCAGTATCAACGAAGACGTCGATATCGATGAAGTCGAGTAGTTTCTGTGGCACAATCTCATCCGCGTAAAGGATCAGGGCTTTCTTGCCTGCTTCCTCGAGGTGCCTGAGAATTGAGAGTGCAATCTGTGGGTTGCTTTGTCCTGGCTTCGTCGATACTATTATTCCGAAACTGCTGGCTTTCCTCGCTTTGTCGACCATTGCATATCTTTGCCGCACGATTCGATCTCTGTCTTGGTCTAGGACATTGACTGTTCCATCATAAGGATCCGCAAGAATCGTTGATTTCTCTACCGAGAGAGCCGCACCAAGACCGTGGAAGTAGCTGCCCACGATTAGAAATGAGTCGACCTGAGACTGAATCCTCCTGAGTCCGAAATAGTCGCAGCCTAGAACCTGTCCGGTCTCGTGTGCCCAAGGACCGCGTCCCGGTGTCTGAACGTTGAAGCCCTTCGTTTCGAGGAATTTTGCCGCTTCAGGAACCTTGTGCAGATGTTGAATTGTAGTGGCAAGTCCAACTGTCTTGCCTTGGAGAAGGGAAACAGCTCGCTCCACGACTGGAATAATGTCATGATTGCTTTTTGCAGGGATATAGACCACTGGGACTCCGTTGGAACTGTCGCGAAGGAATTCGTTATGCCCGTAATGCACGAGTAGGTCAGCTCTCAGGCGGGTCGCGGCATCTAGAGAGAGGTCGCATGCGCCCCAGGCCGGCACGGCGGAAACAAACACGTCTGCACCTGTCTTCTCTCGAACCAGCGCCGCAAGCCGGGTGCCCTCGTTCTTCAGACCGTCGGGTAGCTGAATCAGTATCCTTCGGGCACCTCTCTCCGTTATCTCAGCTAGGAGCTTGTCCTCTTCAAGGTCAAACATGGACATGTCAAATTCGCCGGGAAGAAGCCACCAAACGAGCGGAGCCCAATATAAACACCCGAGAGACTCGGGCGATTTCCTTCGTGTGAGCGTGCTAGGTTACACGATTGTTAAGCCCGATAAACAAGGTGAGCTGAGTCTATGACTGAGAACCAGAAGCCGCAGTCCAGACTCGACCTGGGTCTCGCAGACCCAAGGTCCTTAGCAACAATGGTTGACGCTTCATTGAAGCGAGGGTCTAGCCTGTCAATTGCTCTCTCTGATGCAACTGTAGGGGTCAGCCTTGACAGGTTGGGGGACTGGACCATAACGGTTGGCCTCTCATCAAGATCAGACCGCTTCCACCGGTTGACATCCTCCCTCGAAAGATTGGGATTCTTTCAAGCGACAGAGAATGAAGGTAGCATCTACATGCTCTGGACGTCTCTCCTCTCAGAGGTCGGCGATGTTAGAACTACTGCTGAACAGACTCTCTTACGGGCTTTGACGGTTCTGCAAGCGCCTACCGTTTCACCGTACATTAGTTAGTCAAACAATCTTAGAAGGGTTTAGGCGGGAACCGCGACTGGTTGTCGCGGTGAAGATTTTCTTCCGACAACTTCACGAACTGCGCCGTTCTCCATTTGGATTATCGTGTCTGCCTCCGCTTCAAGATCTCCAACATGGCTAATGAGGAAGATCTGTTTGAAGTTCTGTGACAGTTCTTGGTGGAGCAATGCGAGAATTCCTTCCCGGCGAACTCTATCCGAACTGCCTAGAGGCTCGTCGAGGAATAGAAATTCGGGATTATGGCCCTTAGCTTGAGGAATCAGGGCGAGGGCAAAGGCTAGCCTCATTGCCAGTAAGAGCTGGTCTTCTGTGCCCCCTGAGAAAACCTCCTTGGGCTTGAACTCCCCAGCCTCAGGGTCGAAGACTCTGACCGTATAGTCTTCATCGAGCTGCACAGCCTTGTATCTTCCGGAGGTTATTACTGGGAGAATGAGCCCCATGTAACGTTCGACTTGAGGCTTGACACGGTTTCGCAAGGACTCCGAAGTTTGCTCAAGACCTTTGACAGAAAGCTTGACGACCGCGCAGTCCTTCTCTAGGAGCATCACCTTTTTCATTTGCGTCTGAACCTGCTCATCAAGACCAGGGTTCTCCTCGAGTAATTGGCGTAGCTCTAGCTGTCGGGAAATTGAGTCTTCGATCTGGGCCTTATTTCTTGAGGCGGATTCTTTGAGCGTATCTCTCGTTTCAGCGGTCTCTTCAAGGAGTGTCTCGGAAAAGGACAGGCCTTCTGGGAGGTCAGGCAACTGAGCCGCGCCGAATTTCTTCTCGACCCGTTTGATCTCGCCTTGGATAAGGTCGAGGCGTTCTCTGATTGGGGATTCTTCTCTCAATTGCTCGCCGAGTAACTTGACCTTTGCTTCCAGAGATTGACGCGATTGTCTATCGTTATCGAATAGCGAGGAAACAGTCTCGAAAGCGGCCTTAGGATCCTTTGTCGCTCCGACCTTGGCAGAGTACCGTGTGATTGAACTCAGTGTCCCTAGAAGATCTCCTGACTTTCTGACGGTATCCTCCTGGATGTCCGTCAGGTTTCGTTGGGCTTCGGCAAGCTCGGTCTCCCAAGAGCGGACTAATTGCAAGCTGGCTAACTGTTCCTGCTCGTATCTCGAGCTGCTAGCTTGTTGGGAAAGCGAGACGATCTGTCGGGACAGTAAGAGGAGGGAGGCTATGGCCAGGGATCCGAAGGCTACTGCGACTTGAGGGAGACCTAGAAAGAAGGAAAGGATAGCTCCGGCGCCAAGCGTCGAGGTTGAGATGAGATATGTCCAGACTCTTCTTGGCTTAGGGTCGAACGGTTTCGGATTTCCAAGACTTGAGGCCTCCTTTGTCTTGTCTGCAATTTTGGCTTGGAGATGACCTTTGGACTCCTCTAGCTGGACTCTGCGGATTTCGGTGGACTGGAACTCTTCAAGCATCTTCGAGGCTTGGGTGAGTTGGGATTCTATCTCGGGAAGTCCCGAGAACTGGTCGATTTCTGATCGAGTTTTCTCCAGTTCTTCTCTTTGCGATGAAATCCCTACTAGTTGTCGCTGGAGGTTCTCAGCCAGACGCGACTTGTCCTGGATCTCCTGCCGAAGGGATGTTTGGAGTTTCACAGCTTCATCGTATTTGTTCAGGGTCCTATGGAGAGCATCTGTGGTTGCGAATTTTTTCTCCAAATCTGCAAGTACTGATTTGAGCTTCTCGATTTTCCCTGCCAGCGTTGAAAGTTGGGTCTCCGCTTCCCTGTACTTCTTCAATTGTTCTTGAAGCGATTGGAGGCGCTCGCGTTCAACGGTTAGCTGCCCCGGATTTCGGGTTGTGCCTTCGATTCGAGTTCTCTCTGTATCAAACTGGTCCTGTACTTTGTTGAAACTGTCTAGGTTTAGGAATACATTGACAACTTTTCTCCGGTCGTCGAGTCTTTGTTTGATTAGTCGCTCGAGGTCTTTCTGTGCGACTACACTACTAGCAACAATTTCGTTGTAAGTAATGCCGCCTAGGAGCCGTTCGACCTCGCTCGTTGTGTCGTTTACGGTCGTGGCAAGTGTCTTTTGTCGACCGTCGCCTCCTAGCTCGTAGAGTTGTGCACGGTTCGGTCTCGTCTTGTGAACCTCTCTCACCACTCGGTACTTGACGTCGCCAATTGCGAATTCGAGTTTTAGCTGGGCTTCGCCGGTTCCGTAGCTGAGGATTTCTTCGTTGCTCGGTTTCTGGCTGGGCCTGACCATCCTGCCGAAGAGGGCGAAGAGGATCGCGTCGAGGATGGTGGATTTTCCGCTCTCATTCAATCCTGTGATTAGCGAGATGCCTTCTGAGAAGGTTAATGGTTGGGAGAATTTCAGTTTCTTGAAGTTGTGAGCATAGAGGCTGAGAAGTTTCAGTCGACTCCCTCCTCCTGAAGCTTTGAAATTGTGAGTTTCCAGGCTTCTTGGACTAGCGGTCTCTCTTTATCACCCGCTTTTGCTAGTAGGTTCTGGAATGTCCGGTCTAGTTCTTCGAGCGGTGTGGTTTTTGGAAGCGACTCTAGCGGGACCATCGTCAGAACGTTTAGTTGTTCTTCGTCGAATTCGATGTGGAAGAACTTGTCCTGTGCGTAGGTGTAAAGTGCAGACCGCTTGTAGGTTGAGAGTTGGTCTAGGGTGACTTTTCCAGAAACTCTTACACGAAGTATCTTCTCGTCGTCTATTCTCTTCTCTAAAGCCTCCTCTATTTGCCGTGTGAGGCTTCCCTCACCAGCCACTCTGAACTCGAGAGTTTCCATTAGTCGGGCAGGGGTTGGATGGAATTCTTGCTGGACTATTCCCGTCTTGTCCAGTTCGAGCCAGACGAATCCTTTCTTTTCGCCTTCTTCGTTGAACGAGACTCGCTCGGTGCTTCCGGGGTAGATGACCGGGGTTCCGTTGATGATTTTTCTTTGATGATTGTGAAGATGGCCCGAGGCGAAGAGTTGGAGGTTTCTCGGGATAGACGATTTCTGAATATGGACTTCTTGACCAAAGTAGCCGTCGAAGCCGTCGATCGGATAGTGTGTAACGAAGATGTTGATGTCTCCGTCTCGGTTCACTTCGTGACCGGCGAGAGGATCGGAATCGGCTGGTAGGGATGGATTGAGGCTCATCCCTGTCACGTTGACAGTTTCACTTCCGAAATTGAATTTCTTACTAGTTGGGCGCTGTTCTTGTATGAAGTAGACGTGTCCGGACCTTGCGTGAACGGCGAGAGGGGAGGCGCCCTGCTCGACGCTACGTGGAGTATCGTGATGGCCGCTTACAAGAATAGTTTTGATGTTCTTCTCATGTAGACGCTTGAACTGTTCAGCAACGAACGCCCTCGTAGGATTGCCAGGCAGAATACCATCATAGAAATCTCCACCAATTAGAAGAATATCGGGTTTGTTCTCCAGAGCGAAGTTGACCAGGATTTCAAAGCAACGTTGGAAGTCGCGCTTTCGTTCGAACCGCTTAGGTCCATACTGGACTGCTGATGGATCTAGGTGGTTGTCGGCTGTTAGAAGAACGTGAATTGTCATAGTAATCTAGCTACCGAATCGACCGACGTCTCGGGATGAACTGGAACGATATTAAGAGTTGGAGATAGCCGAACGTGACCTGTCGAATCTTGAAGACAGTAGTCGGGGTGTGAGATCATCTGAGGCCAGGAAGCGCGATGGTTGCAAGAAACTCGATTAGGGTAGGAATCGACATCGGTGGAACGTTTACGGATCTCGTGGCTATGGACGAGAAGCGCGGGGTCTGGAAGATCAAGGTCCTGACCACGCGGACGGATCCCTCGGTGGGAGCGCTCGATGCTGTTCGGAGATTGTTGGAAAAGGAGAGGGTTGATGCTGGTCTCGTTAGAGTCGTGATTCATGCGACAACGCTCGCCTCAAACGCCCTTCTGACGGGAAACGTTCCTAAGACTGCTCTTGTCACAACCGCGGGCTTTCGAGATGTTCTTGAGATCGGGCGCCAGAATAGGCCTGAGCTATACAATCTTCAGGTCGATCGTCTGCCTCCCTTGGTCCCGAGGCGATACAGATTCGAGGTCGGGGAGAGAATCATGTATGACGGGAGGGTTCTAGAACCGCTTGATAAATCCCAGACTGTTCTGGTTGCGAGAAGGATACGAAGACTCGGTATTGGAACCGTTGCCGTATGCCTTCTTCACTCCTACGCCAACCCGAAACACGAGAAGGAGGTTGGAGAAATCTTCAGGAGAGAACATCCCCGCGCGAAACTGTCCTTGTCTTCTCAGCTTCTTCCGGAGTTTCGAGAATACGAGAGAACCATCACGACGGTCGTTAATGCGTGTCTGCAGCCGTTGTTCTCTGAATATCTGAAAAAACTCGAACAGGGATTGGAAGAGCTCGGAGTTCGCGCGCCTCTCTCTGTAATGCAATCGAATAGTGGAACCGTGCTCTCTCGCCAAGCCTCATTGGAGCCGGCTCGGCTCATAGAGTCAGGACCGGTTGCTGGGGCTGTGGCGTCCAAGTTCTATTCTAGTGGATCTGAAATCATCGTCTCTCTGGATGTCGGCGGGACTACGTCAAAGGCAGGAGTGTGGTCTGGCGACGGGTTCGAGGTGACTAATGAGTATGAGGTTGGTGGCCGTTTGCATGGAAGCAGGCGAGTTGAAGGATCAGGATACCCTGTCAGATTTCCAGTCGTAGATCTCGTCGAGGTTGGAATCGGGGGCGGGAGCATTGCCTGGGTGGATGACTCGCGCGTTCTTCATGTTGGGCCCCAGAGTGCTGGGGCGTCGCCGGGCCCGGCTTCCTACGGGAAGGGTGGCAGGTTGCCGACGCTGACGGATGCCTCTCTTGTTCTCGGCCGGTTGAGCCCAAGTTTCCTGCTGGGAGGAGATCTACCATTGAAACCAGGGTTTGCCTACACAGCCGTTGCTGAGTTGGTCGCGAAGCCGTTACGGATGAAAGTGATCGATGGCGCCATCGGTGTTCTGAGAATTGCTATCGCCAAGATTGCGGAAGCGTTGCGGACAGCGACGGTGGAAAAAGGTCTCGACCCACGTGAAATGGTTCTCGTGGCGTTCGGAGGAGCGGGACCGATGTTTGCCTGTGAGGTTGCTAGACAACTAGAGATAGAGAAGATAGTCGTGCCTCCGGCTGCGGGGCTGCTATCTAGCTTGGGGCTCCTTCTTGCGGAGCCGTTGCATGATTCTGTCCGGACCGTTCTGGAAGACTCTGAGAGTGCGAGCGGTAAAGAGCTTGAGAAGATCTTTCGCGGAATGGAAGCGAGAGCTAGAAGGCTGCTCCGAGTAGAAGGAGTAGAAGAGAGGGATGTCGATTATCGGAGACTCGTTGACATGCAGTATCAAGGCCAATCTTACGAGTTATCAGTTCCTCTAAGAGGGCAGATTATCACTAGAGGCGCAATTCGATCTGCTATTCGAGACTTTCACCAGAGACACCAAGCGAAATATGGGTATTGTCAACCGGACAAGCCTGTTGAGATTGTGAACGTTCGGAGCTACTGTAGAGGAAAGGCTGGAACGATTGCTAGAGTAACGGGCACACTCGCACGTGAGGAAGGCCTCCCGAAGAGGAGGAGAGTCTGGTTCATGGATGGACGTAGTATCGAGTGTCAAGTCTTCCAGCGGAACAGCTTGCCGCTTGGATCCAAGGGAAAGGGACCATGTGTGATCGAAGATTACGACTCAACCTTGGTAATCCCGCCTCAGGCAAAATACGTGATTGACCGGAATGGATCGGTTTCGGTTGCGATGTGAGCCTGGGGGGTGAAGAAGGCTGTTACTCGAATCTGGTGGTGTGGGTTTCAACAGGGCAATATTGGATGGTACTTGGTAGGTTGCTCTAACAGTGAAGAAAATATGACCAATACATCAAGCGGCTCGAACAGCACGTGGGGAGCGTTTACCCCAGTCATGCCGGCGTTCATACGGTTGATCGCAGGCGTAATTGTACTGGTGATTATCGAGGCGGTTGTGCTAGGCTTTCCAGGGATCGGACAGAATATCTCAGGCAGCAGCATTTCGATCGCGAACATTGCGGTGTTCATGATCGGGCTTGTTGTGGCTTTGATCGTCTTCAAGTTCGGAACACAGCTCGCGAAGGCGGTCTCGGACGCGTACAAGAACTACCAGACCTATGTCCCGTTGCTAGCGTACATCTTCCAGATCATAGCCATCGTCATTCTCTACAGCGTGAGCAGCGGCATCGCCACTCAATACTTTACCAGCGCGCCTTGGGCTTACCCACTGATATTCCTCCTGATCGCATTGCTTCCAACGCTGCGAGTTGTCGTCAACCTGGTGCACGCGCTCGACGGCCAATCAGCCACGAAACACTCCACGAACAACTAACGACTGTACGAGCTAGCCAAAAGAAGAACCAGGGCCGAAAGGGCCCTGAAAATCCAAAGCCCCCCACTTTTTCGGGACTCCTTAGAATACTCGTTTCTACGTTTCTTATGTGAGGAAACACTAAGCGTGGAAGGAGCGGAGAAATCGCTCTCGCGTCGTGAGATGCCCTCCACGATACCCCCCCTCCCCTTTTTCTAGAGAAAATTTCCTGCCTTGCATCAATAATGGGCGAGTCCCGCGATTTAGGGTAGGGTCCGGGCTTAGATGAAAAGGCAAAAAGACGGGAAATCTAGGGCGGGTCCCGAACGAATTGTGGGCGAGATGGGGGGGGGGTGTCCCATAGGATTGAGAAAATGCCTACCCGTGATAGGCTTTGCGAGCATTCTTTTCCAACTCTCCAGACGCGTTTCAGAGAAACGTAACGGCAGAAGTTTTTCTCTTCGAGTTTACTGGGTTGGCGTCAAGCTAGTTACCCACATATTTGAAAAGAGTTCTCTGACCCACCTAATCCTCCTTGAGAGGGGGGTGTGAAGAATATTCCGTCGAAACCCCTCGCAGCTCTCGCAGTCTTCCTCGACTGGCACCTCAAGCACCGTGCCTTTGACAGGCCCTTTTCGGGTGCGCAAGTTCGAATAATACTATCACACAACCGGAAGGAGATTCAACATCTTAGCTAGTGTAATTCGAAATGCCCCGCGAAAAACTCAAAAAGGTGGGATTTCATGTCTATGTCAGAGTCCGTCTAGCAGGCGGCCCGAGCGCCGGGCTTCACCTGCGCCATCAAGTTCGAGACAGAAGAATATCCCCCATGGAAGGTCCATCGTAGTGAAATCTCCTACTTGGAAGGATCTCGCTCGCTACTACGACAGCAGCGGTAACCTTTCACAGGAAATCGGATGGAGGTCCAGGATCCGGATTTGCAGCTACAACAGAGGTCATCTGGAGATTTTCCGAAAGATCATCGGGAGTGGAAGCATAAGTAGCGAACAGAAGACGAGAGGACGCTACTACAGGCTCGAAATCGGAGGGGCAGCAAGGGTCCACATAGTGCTGACCAAGATGCTTCCATTTCTAGAAAAGAAGCGACGCGCCGTAGAGAAATGGATCGCGGTCAGCGCGCCTTTTCTGCTGTGACCACCCATCCCCCCGCACTTTAGTTGGGTCTCACTGACGTGAAACAGACCACCCCTACCCCCTTCCACCCCCTGCCCGCGATCATCTTCTGAATCTCATTCTTCGGGTTGTCTCCCAGAAGCAGAGGGTTCCTACGAAGATGAAATAGTAGTATGTCTCCACTGCGACATGCCCCTGCCCGCGATCATCTTCTGAATCTCATTCTTCGGGTTGTCTCCCAGAAGCAGAGGGTTCCTACGAAGATGAAATAGTAGTATGTCTCCACTGCGACATGGATCCCGTAGAGCTTCGAGTGGTCTTAGGCCCTGAGGCGCGGGTAAAAAAAAGAAGTGACGGGGTGAGAGGTTGCTACCCTGTTGCTGTGCTTTAGGCGTTGAAGGTAGTAGTCCAGCTGAGTGGGCCGGGAGTCGCCGTCGCCGATACTGACAGCTTCACCAGTATTGGAACAGTGCTCTGGCCGGGGTTCAGTTGTGAAGCGACCGCAAGGTCCCAGGACAACACGATCCCGGAGGGTAGCGCTGGGCTAGTGCTCATACTCTGACCGGGTATGATGAAAACCGTGCTGCCGCCAGTGTTGACGATGATAATCTGCATGGAGCCCACCTGTCCTGTCTGGACATCGCCGAAAGCGAGACTGGTCACCCGTCCGCCTGCTGGATAGTTGTCGACTTCAATGCCTGGCTGCGCAGTTACGTTGACCGAGCTCGGTACTACGAAGCTGGCGATGAT
>WNGH01008780.1_pt1 | contig 12979 bp, 13 predicted proteins | sample 5400631 | NCBI WGS metagenome assembly WNGH01 (sample SAMN13153373, study PRJNA577476) | soil metagenome | isolation source: 115 cm soil or saprolite under Garry oak tree replicate 1 | place: USA:California | collected 2016-06-15
TGAAGTCCGGTGTCGAACAGCACGTTGCCCTCGGGCGTACGCAGCAGGGCGGACCACACCGGTACGAGCGTCTTCTCGTCGGTCGCCCCGGGAACGAATGCCGATGCGCCGATCTCCACGCCACCCGTCCTGAAGATCGTGAGGTCGATCACGAATGGGCACCGTGCACAACCGCATGGCCGAGACCACGCGCGATGGGCCATCGGTTGACCGGGATCACCGCCGCAGGAGCTCCTCGACCGCGCCATACGGATCGATCGTGCGATCGGCGACGCGCGTGACCGCGGCGTCAAGACGCGACTCGCCGACGCGGCCCTCGAGCTCGCGGAGCAGCGCCTCCTGCAGGAGCGCCTCGACCTCGCTGCGAGCTGCAGCGCGCCGGCGCTCGAGGTGATCGCCGGATTCGCGCGACCAGGCGCGATGCTTGTCGATCGCCTCGACGAGCTGCGGAAGCCCGTCGCCGGACTGCGCCGAGGTACGGACGATCGGAGTTTTCCACGGGCGATCCTTCGCGAGCGACAGCATCTGCGCGAGATCGCGGGCAGTGTCGTCCGCTCCGGGACGGTCGGCCTTGTTCACGACGAGGACGTCGGCGATCTCGATGATCCCTGCCTTGATCGCCTGGATGTCGTCGCCCAGGCCCGGAACGGTCACCAGGCAAACGGTATCGACGACGCGGATGACGTCGACCTCCTCCTGACCCACGCCGACGGTCTCGACGAGGACGATGTCCGTACCGAGGGCGTCAAGCACGTTCACGACTCGCGCCGTCGCGCGCGCGAGACCGCCGGCGTGCCCGCGGCTGGCCATCGAGCGGATGAAGATGCCGTCGTCGAGGAACCGCTCGCGCATGCGGATGCGGTCGCCGAGGATCGCGCCACCGCTGAACGGGCTCGAGGGATCCACGGCGACGATCGCGACGCGAGCGGCCCGCTCTCGATACAGGCCGGCGAGGCGATTCACGAGCGTCGATTTGCCGCCGCCCGGCGGGCCGGTGATCCCGACCGTCTGCGCGTGGCCGGTCTTTGGGTAGAGCTCGCGTATCGCTTCGGCGGCGCCGGGCTCGTCGTTCTCGACGACCGAGACGAGGCGCGCGATCGATCGCTTGTCGCCCGAGCGCGCGCGAGCGAGCAGATCGCCGGTCGCGGTCGTCCATGCCGGCATCAGTCGACGCGAAGGAGCTGGCGCGCGATCACGATCCGCTGGACTTCGCTCGTACCCTCCCCGATCTCCATGAGGCGCACGTCCCGCAGATGCCGCTCGATCGGGAAGTCCTGCAGGTAGCCGTACCCGCCGAGGACCTGCAGCGACGAGTCGGCCGCACGCGTCGCGGCTTCCGACGCGTAGAGCTTTGCCTTCGACGCCGCGTCGGTGAAGCGCAGCCCCGCGTCGGCGAGGGCGGCGGCGCGGTGCACGAGCAAACGCGCCGCGTCGAGCTCCGTGCGCGCACGGGCCAGACGCCATTGGATCATCTCAAACTCCGCGATCGGCCTGCCGAACTGCCGACGCTCCTTCGCATATCCGATCGGATGCCGATACGTCCTTTGTCGAGGACCTGCTTGACGTGATCGAACGCTTCGCCGTCGCGGCCGATCCGATCCGCGGCGGGGACCCGGCAGTCCTCGAGCACGAGCTGCGCGGTGTCGGACGCATGAAGGCCCATCTTTTCTTCGCGTCGGCCGACGCGAAGGCCGGGGGTCCCCCGCGACACCCCGAACGCCGAGAGCTTGCGCTCGCCGGCGCCAACGAGGATCACGCCGAAGCCCGCGATGGATCCGTTGGTGATGAATTGCTTCGTGCCTGTGAGGAGGTAATCGTCGCCGTCGCGGCGGGCGCGGCTCTGCGCGCTGATCGCGTCGGATCCGGATGATGGCTCGGTCAGCGCCCAGCACCCGAGGTGCTCGCCGCGGGCCAGCGGTGGAAGCCAGCGCGCCTTCTGCTCCTCGCTCGCGGCGACCAGGAGGTGTCCGATGCAGAGTGAGTTGTGCGCGGCGATCGTGAGTGCGACCGATCCATCTCCCGCGCCGAGCTCCTCCATCACTAACGCGATCGTCAACACGTCGAGCTCGGCGCCACCGTATTCGTGCGGTACTGCGAGCCCCGTCAGGCCGAGCGCGGCGAGCTCAGGGAGGAGCTCGAGCGGGAACTCGCCCTTCTGACTCCATGCTCCCGCATTCGGGGCGATCCGCGACCGCACGAAGTCGCGGACGGTCTCGCGGACGAGGAGCTGATCTGCCCGGTACGAGAAGTTCAAACGGTGCTCAGCGCGCCGCCGTCGGGTAGCCCTTGGCCTCTGAAAGGGTCGGAAGGATCTCATCGACCATGCGCTGATCCTCCTCGAGCACGCCGCGGTCGACGTTGTAGGCGGCCTGGCGTGTCTTCGTGATCCGCTCCTGCTGGTCGCTCGGCAGCTGAACGAAAGCCTTCATCCGTGCGGCGGTGAGGCGTTTGCGCTCCTCGCGGTTCTCGATGCGCACGAGCTCGCGAAGCTGCGGCGTGAGCGCACCCACCCGCGCGGTGTCCATCGGGATCGCCGATATCAGCCCGAAGCGCTGCTTCCAGAAATCGATGAGCTCTTGCTCGCTCTTTCCGACTAGTGCCGCGAGTCCCGCATCGACCGGTCTGTCGTCCTTTTTGGCCATCTTGATCCCCCTTGCTTTCTTGACGTCGTTTCCGATCTCTTTGTCGCGCTGGTCGCCGACCTCTCTTTCGACGGGCTGCCGCGGCTCACGCATTCCCTCGTAGCTCATCCGGGAGCTCCGCGCTTTCGCGGCACGGCCTCGCGAACGTACTTCGTGATCTCCTCGAGCGACGCGCCCGGAGGAAAGACCTTCTCGACGCCGACTTTCGAGAGTGCCGGCCAGTCGGCCTCCGGGATGATGCCCCCGCCGAAGAGGAGCACGTCGTCCAGGCCCTTCTCCTTCATCAGCTCGCTCACGCGCGGAAAGATGTAGTTGTGCGCGCCCGAGAGGAGCGAGAGGCCGATCGCGTCGGCATCCTCCTGCAGCGCGGTTTCGACGACCTGCTCCGGAGTCTGGTGCACGCCCGTGTAGATCACTTCCATCCCGGCATCGCGCAACGCGCGTGCCACGACCTTCGCGCCCCGGTCGTGCCCGTCGAGCCCGGCCTTCGCGACGACCACGCGGATCGGTCTTTTCAAAGCGGTATGCCGAGCTCCGCGAAGTGCTCCTCCCAGTGGAGGTATGTGTAGTAGGGCAGCGAGCTCGCGATCTTTTCGTCGACGTCGCCACCGCCGAGCCCGCGCAGCGTCTCGAGCAGTCGCCGATACAGAGTGTCGAGCTCGTCGACCATCGCTTCCGGTCCAACGAGCTGGTGCGTCCGCACGGAGCGTTCGTTGAACTCCTGGATCGTCTCGCTGGTCCAGCCGGTGCGGAATTCCTTTGTCACGGTCTGCTCCATCCAGCCCACCACATGCGCGACGAGGTCCTTGTACGTCCACCCGCTCGTCGTCGGCTCGCCTAGACCGGCGCGACCCCGCTCGCGGATCGCGGCGCGGAACGGCTTCCAGACCTTATCTATGCGTTCGAGGTAGTCGGTCGCGGTCCGCGGGAGCGCCGCCTCGATCTCAACGCCGTGCTCGGCGAAGTGCCCGTACGTCTCACCGACGACGAGGCGCACCGCCAGGAAGTCGATGTCGCGGTCCGCGGGGAGCGCGGTCACGAGTTCGACGACGCCCTTGTACGCCGCATGCACCCTCTCGACGACTTCGTGCGCGGATCGCGACGTGCTCGCGTCGGCCTCGCGCGCGTTCTCGGCGTCGACGTCCGGGAAAGGGCCGCGGCGGCCCGCAAGCCGGTTCGGCATCTCGCCCGCGAGCGTTTCCATCCAGTTCGCGACGTGGCTGATCATCGCCTTGTAGGTCCAGCCGGACGGCGTCGTGTCCGACAACGCTGAGAGGCCGAGGCGGTTCAGGGCGCGCCGAAACGGGCGCCAACCTTCCCGCATCTTGCTGAGAAGCTCCGCCGGCCGCTTCGGCACGCTCACAAAGATCTCGTCCAGGTGGTCGGCGTAGTGGCCGTAGGTGTTCCCGGCGACGATCGCGATCACCCAATCGTCGTTGGCGTGGATCTGTTTCGGGGTGAGCTTCCCGATCTCGCCGACGATCCGGGCGTGGGTCTCATCGAGCTCGCCGAGGACTTCGCGCGGGTCCCGGCCGCGCGTGCGTTCCACGACCGCCGCGTTGAATTCGTCGGTGTCGTCGACGCCCGGATAAGTCTTCGCCCCACTCTGTCGGAACGTCGCGAGCCGACTCGCCGTCCGGTCCTCCCATGCCGCCGCGTGGGCGACGAGGTCCTTGTACGTCCAGCCGGTGGAGGTCTTTTCCTCGAGGCTGGGAAGGCCGATGGCGCCGATCGCGAGACGGAAGGGGATCCAGGACGTCTCCACGAGCACGAGGAGATCGTCCTTGTCCTTGATCGCGGCGGAGAGGTCCGCGTAGTGGTTGGGGTAATGCCCGTAGGTCTCGCCCTCGAACTTTTGCATGAAAGAGACGGCTTCGAGCTCGACGTCGCTCAGAGTGCGCGCGACCTCGAGCATCTCGGCGTGCGCGTCGTCCCAGCGGCGAAGGACTTCGTCCCGCGAAAGGCCGCGCGCCTCGGCTGCCGCCCGCGCGTTCTGCTCGTCGACGTCGCCGCCCCCATCATCCGCCACCAGAAGGGCCACTTCCCGCGGCGTCCCGGTCCGAAGCGAATCGACGAACGCCGGAACCGTGCTTTCCCAGTGCGCGAGGTGGCCGACCATCTCCTTCAGCGTCCAGCCGGCCGGAAGCTTCTCGTCCCACCGCTCGGCCGGCAGCGCCCCGATCGCCTCCCGCATCGAGCGGTGCGACTGCGAGATCTTCAGCAGAAGTGCGCTTCGCGCTCCGCTCCGCGTCCGGGGGCCCCTGCCCCCTGGGCCCCTGCCCCTTTCCTTAGAAGTAGCCCGGATCGTGGTACTCACCGAAGACCTCCTTCAGCACAAGTACCTGCTCGCCGACGCTTGCGTTTGCTCTGGCGCACTCGAGGAACCGCGGCATGAGCTCGTCCCCGCTCTTCGCCGCCTTCCGGAGTGCGTCGATTGATTCATTCCACCGCCCTGGGTCGCGCTTCTTTCGCGTCTCGACGAGACGCTCGATCTGCTTTTTCTCGACATCCGGGTCGATCGCGAGGGTCGGGATCGGCGCTTGTTCGGCGGTCGCGTACTTGTTGATCCCGACGACGACCTTCTCCCCCTCCTCGACCTGCTGCTGGAAGTGGAATGATGCCTCGGTGATCTCGCGCTGGGGATAGCCGCGCTCGACCGCCTCGACCATGCCGCCCATCTTCTCGATCTCGCCCAGGTAACGCTCGAAGCCACGTTCCATCCGCTGCGTGAGCGATTCGAGGTAATACGAGCCCGCCAGCGGGTCGATCGTGTCGGCGACGCCGGATTCGTGCGCGATGACCTGCTGCGTCCGCAGCGCGAGCGTCACCGCATCCTGGGTGGGGAGTGCGTAGGTCTCGTCGAGCGAGTTCGTGTGTAGCGACTGCGTCCCCCCGAGCACCGCGGCGAGCGCCTGCAGCGTCACGCGCACCACGTTGTTGTACGGCTGCTGCGCGGTCAGCGAGACGCCCGCGGTCTGGGCGTGCGTGCGCATGAGGAGCGCGCGCTCGTTCGTGGGGTGGTAACGCCGCTCGATCTCGCGCGCCCAGATGCGCCGTGCCGCGCGGAACTTCGCGATCTCCTCGAAGAAGTCGTTATGGACATCGAAGAAGAACGAGAGGTGCGGCACGAACTCATTCACGTCGAGGCCGGCGTCGACACCCCACTTCACGTACTCGAGCCCGTCGATGAGCGTGAACGCGAGCTCCTGCAACGCCGTCGCGCCCGCCTCGCGGATGTGGTAGCCGGAGATCGAGATGGTGTTCCAGCGCGGCACGTCGCGGGAGCCGTAGCGGAACGTATCGACCACCAGGTTCATCGCTGGCTTCACCGGGACGATCCACTCGCGTTGCGCGATGTACTCCTTCAGCGCGTCGTTCTGGATCGTTCCTCCGAGCCGATCGAGCGGAATGCCGCGCGTCTCGGCGGCCGCGAGGTACATCGCCCAGACGATCGACGCCGGCCCGTTGATGGTCATCGAGGTCGTGACACGGTCGAGCGGGATCTTGTCGAAGAGGATGTCCATGTCGCGCAGCGTGTCGACCGCGACGCCCTCGCGGCCCACCTCGCCTCGCGAGAGCAGGTCGTCCGAGTCGCGGCCCATGAGCGTCGGCATGTCGAACGCGACGGAGAGACCGTCGACGCCATGCTTGAGGAGGTAGTGGAAGCGCTCGTTCGTGTCTTCCGCGGAGCCGAACCCGGCGAACTGACGCATCGTCCAGAGACGTCCGCGGTACATCGAGGGCTGGACCCCGCGCGTGTACGGGAACTCGCCGGGGAACCCGAGGTCGCGGTCGGCATCAAAGCCTTCGAGGTCGTCGTTCGTGTACAGCGGCTCGATGACTTCGTCGGAAAGGGTCGAGAAGCGGCCCTTGCGCTCTGCATGCTTCCTCGTGGCGGGGCCGTACACGTCGTCGAGCCAACGTTGCTTCGCTGTTTTCGTTTTCTGGATGGTCAAGCCGCGAGCAGCGAGCGCGCGATCACGATGCGCTGTATCTCGCTTGTCCCTTCGTAGATCGTCGTCGCGCGCCCGTCGCGCGCGTACCGCTCGACGGCGTAATCGCGCATGTAGCCGTTGCCGCCAAGTAGTTGCACGGCGGTGTGCGTGGCGCGCTGAGCCATTTCGCTCGCGTAGAGCTTCGCCATTGCGGCCTCACGCGTGAATGGCCGGCCGCGATCGCGAAGCCAGGCCGCGCGGAGCGCGAGGAGGCGCGCTGCTTCGAGGTCGCTGTCGGCCTTCGCGAGCCTGAAGCGAAGCCCCTCGAAGTCCGCGATCGGACGGCCGAACTGCTTGCGCTCCTTCGAGTAGGCGCGCGCTAGCTCGAGTGCGCGGCGCGCGATCCCAACGGACTGCGCCGCGATGCCGATGCGACCGCCATCGAGCCCGAACATCGCGATAGCGAAGCCCTTGCCGGCCTCGCCGAGCATGGCGTCGCCGCCGACCCGCGCGTCCTCGAGGATGAGCGCGCTCGTGTCCGATGCACGGAGACCCATCTTGCGCTCCGACGGTCCGATGGAAACACCAGGAGCGTCGAGCGGCACGACGAAGGCCGTGATACCCGCGCTCGTGCGCTCGGCGTCGAACTCACCGACGCGCGCGAGCACGATCGCGAGCGGCGCGTAGCGCGCATTGGTGATGAACTGCTTCTGCCCGTCGATCCGCCACCCGCTTCCCTCGCGCCGCGCCGTCATGCGCAGGGAAGCCGCGTCGCTGCCGGAGGTGGCCTCGGTCAGCGCGAACGCTCCGAGCCCCGTGCCCTCCATGAGCTTGGGTAACCAGCGCTTGCGCTGCTCCGCGGTCCCGTGGCCCACGATGGAGCCCGCGACGATGCCGCTGTTGACGGCGACGCCGACGGCAAGCGAAGGCCACGCGGCGGAGAGCTCCTCGAGCACGAGCGCGAACGCGACCGCTGAGGCGCCGAGCCCGCCGTCGGCCTCCGGGATCGTCATGCCGAGCACGCCGAGGCGCTTGATGCCCAGTTCGGCGATCAGGTCGCGCGGGAGCGCTCCTTCTTTCTCCGCTGCTGGGATGCGCTCGGTAACGCCTTTGCTCGACGCCCAGTCGGCGACCGCGCCCGCCAGCTCTCGCTCGGTCTGGCCGACGAAAGGATTCATGACGCCCGCGCCTTTTTCACCGCTTCGGTGAACGCCGGTACGAACTCGAACACGTCGGCGACGACCCCGTAGTCGGCGATCTTGAAGATGTCGGCGTCGGGATCTTTGTTCACCGCGACGATCACCTTGCTCGACGTCATGCCCGCGAGGTGCTGGATCGCGCCGGAGATACCCAGCGCGACGTAGAGATCCGGCGTCACGGTTTTACCGGTCTGCCCGACCTGCTCCTCGTTCGGACGCCATCCGGCGTCCGTCACCGCGCGGGACGCACCGACGGCGCCGCCGAGCGCGTCGGCGAGCTCCTCGACGAGATGCCAGTTCTCGGGGCCCTTGAGGCCACGCCCGCCGGAGACGACCACGCGCGCCTCGGAGAGCGAGACGCGCTTCGCCGCCGTCGCCGTCGCCGCGAGCTTCACGAACGTGAGCTTCTCAGAGGATGCGTCGGCGTCGATCTTCTCAACCTGCGGTGCCTCGGCGCCTTCCTTGAGCGGCATCGCACCGGGTCGTACCGAGACGACCGCGGGAAGGTCGAGGCGGAGCTTCGCCCGAATCTTCCCCGCGTACATCGGCTTGTCGACCTCGAGGGCGTTCCCGGCGGCGCGGAGGCCGGTCACGTCGGCGGCGTATGTTCGACCGAGCCGCGCCGCGAGCCGCGCGCCGAGATCGCGTCCGTTAAGCGTCGCGCCGAGAAGGACGAGGTCCGGTTTCTCCGACTCCACCTTCTTCGCCAGCGCCGACACGAACGGCAACGCCGAGTAACGCTCGCCCGCGATCTCCACGACGGTCGCGTCGCCGAGCTCGCGTGCCTTCGCGGCGAGCTCGACCGTCACGCGGCGGAGATCGGTCCCTTTGCGCTCAGCGACGACGAGCGTCTTCACAGGACTTTCGCCTCGTCGCGGAGCGCGATCGCGAGCTGCTGCGCGATCTGTTTCGCGTCGCCGTCCTTCAGGATCTTGCCTCCGCCACGCACCGGCGGCGGCTCCATCGAGAGGACGGTCCAGGTTGGACCGGTGGCATCGACCCCGAGCGCGCTCAGAGCACGCTCGGGTATTTCCTTCTTCTTCGCCTTCATGATCCCGGGCAGGGACGGATAGCGCGGCTCCTTCTCACTCTTGTGCACGGTCGCGAGGGCGGGGAGCGGCGCCTTCCAGACCTCGTGACCGCCTTCGACCTCGCGCCAGAGCTCGACGCCGCCGTCAGCCGGGACGACCTTCGTGATCGTGGCGACGTGCGGCCAGCCGAGGATCTCGGCGACGGCCGGGCCGACGAAGCCCTGATCATCGTCGGACGCCTGCTTCCCGCAGAGGACGAGGTCGGGCTTGGCTTCGTCCACGACCTTCGCGAGAGCACGAGCGACGGCGAGGGGCGCGGCGTGATCGGCCGTGACGAGCGACGCTTCGTCGCAGCCCATCGCGAGCGCCTGCCGCAGCGCGTCGCGCGACCGCGCCGGACCGACCGTGACGACAGCGACGACGGTCGACGGATCGGCGTCCTTGCGCTCGAGGGCCATCTCGATCGCGTACTCGTCGTACGGCGAGATCGACCAGGTGATGCCTTCGGTGACGACCGACTTTCCGTCTGGCGCGACCTTGACGCGGACGGTCGAGTCCGGCACCTGCTTCAGCGGAATGAGGATCTTCAAATTTCCTGCTGGTCCCCCGTGTACCAGAGCGCGAAGACGACGACCGCGAACGCCACGACGAGCAAGACGAGCGTGAACGCGATCGCGAAGATGGTCGTGCCGTCGGTGAGATCCACTAGCTTTCCAGCCTCCCCGCCACGAGCTCCAGGACGTCGACCGGCTTGATGACATCCTGCACGCCCTTTGCCCCGACGCCCTCCTCCAGCATGATCAAGCAGAACGGGCACCCGCTCGCGACCTTCGTGGCGCCACTGTTGAGCACGAGGAGCTGCTCGATCCGGCGGTGGTTCACGCGCTGGCCGACCTTCTCCTCCATCCACATGCGTCCCCCGCCCGCGCCGCAGCAGAAGCCCCGCTCGCGGTTGTGCGGCTCGATCTCGACGCGCTGGACTCCCGGTATCGCATCCATCACCGCGCGGGGCTCGTCGTAGATTCCGTTGTGGCGCCCGAGGTAGCACGGGTCGTGGTACGCCACCGCCTCGGCCATCCCCCGGCCGACCTTCAGCTTGCCGTCCGCGATAAGCCGGTCGACGAGCTGCAGCGCGTGGATGACCTCGTAGTTCCCGCCGAGCTGCGGGTACTCGTTCGCGATCGTGTTGAAGCAGTGCGGGCAGCTCGCGATGACTTTCCGCACGCCGTACTTCTTGAAGGTCTCGATGTTCTGCTGCGCCTGCGTCTGCCAGAGGTACTCGTTGCCGATCCGCCGCGCCGGGTCGCCGTTGCAGGTCTCCTCTGACGCGAGGATCGCGAACGAGACCCCGGCGGCGCGCAGGACCTGGACGAGCGCGCGCGCAACCTTCTGGTTCCGGCGATCGACGGACGCGGCGCACCCGACGAAGTAGAGATATTCGGCGTCCGGCTTCTCTGCGAACGTCGGCACGCCGAGCTCCTTCGCCCAATCGCCGCGCGTTTCACGTGGCTCGCCCCAGGGATTGCCCGCGCGCTCGATGTTCGTCATCGCGCGCTGAGCCTCGGGCGGCGCCGATCCCTCCATCAGTGTGAGGTGACGCCGCATGTCCACGATCTTGTCGATGTGCTCGATCGTCACCGGACACGCTTCGACGCACGCCGCACACGTCGTGCAGGCCCAAAGCTCCTCAGGCTTCGACTCCACCCAGTGCGCCGGCGGCTTCGTCTCAGCCTTCGAATCTGCAAGGAGCTTCGGGCCATCGCGCAGGAGTTGGTCGCGGATGTCGAGGACGATCTTCTGCGGGTCGAGCGGCTTTCCGGTCGCGAGCGCCGGGCAGTTGTCCGAGCAGCGCCCGCACTCCGTGCAGGTATAGCCATCGAGGAGCTGCTTCCAGGAGAAGTCGCGGATGGTGGCCGCGCCGAAGGTCTCCTTGTTCTCGATGTCCTCGATCAGCGAAAGAGCACCGCGTGGCGTCTGCTTCCTGAAGAAGACGTTCGGAAGCGTCGTGACGATGTGCAGGTGCTTCGACTGCGGGAGATACGCGGCGAACGCGAGGACGGTCACGACGTGCGTCCACCACGCGACCGGGAACACGACACCCGCCACGTTGCGCGAGAAGATCGATTTCAAAATTGCGTTGGCGATCGGCGGCGAGGTGTAGCCCTTCTCCAGCAGGCCCGCCGACAGGCCGGCGCCCTCGAACACGAGGAGCGTGAGCATGAGCACCGCGATCATCCCGAGGATCAGGTAGCCATCGAGCGCGACGTGCATGCGCGGCGGCGGAACGAAGAGGCGACGGACCAAGGCGATCGCGATCGACGCGAGCACCAGGACCGCGAAGATGTCGATCGTCCACGCGAAGAGCCCGCTTCCCGTACCCGGTACGTGGAAACCGAGGATCCCGTTTACCAGGAGATCCACCGTCCCGATGGTGATCACGAGGAATCCCCAGAAGATGAACGCGTGCGCAATTCCGCGGATGTAGTACGGCCGCTTCAAAAGCTTGCGCTGACCGAGGTAGACCACGAGCTCGTCGCGCACTCGCCGCCATGGGTGGTCGAGGCGCGCCTCGTCGCGACCGAGTCGCATGTACTGATAGAGGCGCCACGCGCGCCAGAAGAAGGCCCCGAAGCCAAGGGCGGCGAGCACGAGCAGCACCGCGCCCCACGGAACAAACGCGCCTGTTGGCGCGATCACTATTTCAAGATCTCTTCCGCGATGACGAGCTTCATGATCTCGCTGGTTCCCTCATAGATCTCCGTGATCTTCGCGTCGCGGTAGTGGCGCTCGGCGGGAAAGTCTTTCAGGTATCCGTAGCCGCCGAAGATCTGGACGCAATCGCGGCTGGCCTTGACGGCGGCATCGCTCGCAAAGAGCTTCGCCTCCGCCGCCGCGAGGATGTAATCCTCGCCCGCGTCCTTCATGGCCGCCGCGCGCCACGTGAGGAGGCGGGCCGCGTCGATCTCGGTGGCCATGTCCGCGAGCATCCACTGGATCGCCTGGAAGTCCGCGACCTTCTTTCCGAAGGCCTCGCGCTGCTTGGCGTACGCGAGGGCATCTTCGAGGCACGCGCGAGCAATGCCGACCGCCTGCGCCGCGATCGAGATCCGGCCGCCGTCGAGCGTCGATAGCGCGATCTTGTATCCCTCGTTGACTTCGCCGAGGAGATTCGCGGCCGGCACGCGCGCGTCCTGAAAAATGAGCTGGGCGGTGTCCGATCCGCGGATCCCAAGCTTTTTCTCGAGCTTGCCGACGGAGAACCCCGGCGTGCCCTTTTCGACGATGAACGCCGCGATCCCTTTTCTCTTCTGCGCCGGGTCTGTTTGCGCGAAGACGATGGCCACATTGGAGAGCGATCCGTTCGTGATGAAGTTTTTGGTCCCATTCAGGATCCAGTGGTCGCCGTCCCGTCGGGCGGACGTTCGCATCGCCGCGGCGTCGCTGCCCGAAGCCGGCTCAGAGAGCGCGAAGCAGCCGATCCACTCGCCGCGGGCGAGCTTCGGCAGGTACGTCTCCTTCTGCACGTCGTTCCCGTGATGCAGGATCGGGTCGACCGCGAGGGATACGTGCGTGCAGAGCACCACGCCGGTCGAAGCACACGCGCGGTTGATCTCCTCGACGATCAGCGCGTTGGCGACCGCGTCCAGGCCTGCGCCACCGTACCGCTCCGGCACGTACGTCCCCATGAAGCCGAGCGCACCCATCTCGCTGAGAATCTCGGGTGGGATCTTCCCCTGCTCGTCGATCTCGGCAGCGCGCGGGAGGACCTTCTCGGTCGCGAAGTCGCGCGCCGCGCGTTGCGTCAGCTCCTGCTCTTCCGAGAGCGTGAGATCGAAAGCTGTGTCCGAGGTGGTCATCGCCACTTTCGGACTCCGAAGACCCGACCGTCCGGGTCGCGGACCAAGAAGTAACCGTCGTGGATCTCGCCGATGTTCGCGCCTCTGGCTCGCGCTCGGTCGAACGTCGCGGTTAGGTCATCGACCTGGAACCACGGCAGGAAACCAGGCGCCACTGCTTCGTCCTCACGATCGTGAACGGTGAACGTTGCGCCGTCCTCCGGCTCGAACCACACCGAATCGTCACGCTTCGACTGACGGCGAAGGCCGAGGACATCTTCGAAGAATCGCGCGACCTGCTCGCGATCCTCGGTAAAGCTAAACACGTTTGTGAGA
>WNGH01006615.1_pt1 | contig 12974 bp, 10 predicted proteins | sample 5400631 | NCBI WGS metagenome assembly WNGH01 (sample SAMN13153373, study PRJNA577476) | soil metagenome | isolation source: 115 cm soil or saprolite under Garry oak tree replicate 1 | place: USA:California | collected 2016-06-15
CCGAAGCGGCCGCCGCGCTCGCAGAAATGGCCGCTCGCCTCGTCGACCGTATAGTTCGACACCACCATCGGCCGCGTCTCGATCGTCACGTCCGCAAACCACACCATCTGGCGGGGTTCCTGGCATTCGTTCACCAGCGATTCGTCGACGATCATGACGATGTCGCGCGTTGCGCCGGACTTGTCGTGGGCGAATTCCGCGATCGGCATTTTGGACATCGGAAACGTGGTGTGCGCGCCGACAATCGGCGAGAGCTCGAGCCGCCCGATCTCGGGATAGCGCAGATTCTCCGGCGTCGGCTCCCTGGCGCCGTTCAACAGTTTCGCGCGGTCGACGATCTGCAGGATGCCGCCCTTGTTGGTGCCGTAACCGAAATAGATGCGGTTGCCCTCGGGCCCGGTGGAGATCGGACCGTGCAGCTCGGTCGGCACCGTGCCGGTTGCGCCGGGCTGCTGGCCGGGCAGGCCGAAATCCCGGATCTTTGCCGGATGCGCCGGGTCGGAGAGATCATAGACTTGCGTCATCCGCCGGGTGCGCCAGCCGGGCGCGCCGGAGACGAGATAGGCGATGCCGGTCTCGCATTCCCACCAGCTTTTATGCGTGTCCTGGAGGCCGTCGATGCGCGCGACGAGCTCGGGCTTCGCCGGATCGGCGACGTTCCAAATCTCATGGGCCTGGCCGCCGAACGTGCGCAGCAGGTAGACGCTGTTCGGATCGCCTTTGGGCAGCGCCTTGCCGTCGCACACGCGCACCATCTGCGCGCCGCCCTGCTCGTAGGTCCCCTCCTGCCCGGGGATGTGCCGCAGATATTTGGGATGCGCCGGATCGGTCACGTCGAGGATCGAGGTGCCGCTGAACTCGGCCACGCCGGTGAGCGGATTGACCGGCTTCGGCACACGCTCGGTGCCGCCGTGGTGGCCGATATAGGCGATGAAGCGCTCGCCCTGGCGGTGGATGGTCGGCTGATAGGCGCTGCGCGCCTGCAGACCGTCGTAGCCGACGAGCCGCATGTTGCTCGCCTCGGGCGGATCGCCGACCTTCGGCGCCTGCGCGGACGCGGCGGCGAGCGACAGGATGATGCCGGCAACGCAACCGCAGCCGAGCGTCGCGATGTACCGGCGGCACGCTTGTTGCGATCTCATCCGCTCCTCCCGACAGCTGCAGCCGCGCCGGTTGATACCTCCCCGGAGGGGAGGTCGGCGAACGTCGAAGACGTGAGCCGGGGTGGAGTCAGATCAACCGCCCCACCCCGGCGCTTCGCATTCGCTCAGCCCCGACCCTCCCCTTCGGGGAGGGAATAGGCTCACCGGTCCTCGCGCCAGATGCCCAGCGCTTCCTGGGCCGGGCGGTCGGAGATGCCGAACAGCACGGTCTCGCCCCGCGCCCGATGGGCATGGCGCTGCCACGGCGGAACGACGAACACGTCTCCGGGCGACCATTCCAGCGTCTCGCCGTCGAGCTTGGTTGCGCCCTCGCCCTCGACGCAGACGAAGATGGTGCCGTCGGTCGACCGATACGGCTCGCCCGCGAAGCCCTTGGGCAGCAGCGAAAGATGCGCCCCCATGGTCGGCGTGGCCCAGCCGCCGGTCCACGGATTGGCGTAGCGCACGCGCGCGCCGTGAGAGCGATCGACGTCGCCCGCGCGCCGCAGCCGATCGAGGATCGGCCGGATGCGGGCATAGGGATAATTGATGATCGGCGTGCGGATCCGGTTCGGGGCCTCGCCGTCCGGCAGCACGCCGGAGCCGAACCGGGAGAGCGAATCCCCGTCCTCGCGCTCCGCTGCCTGGCTTTCCCGATTCAAATGCTCGGAGAAACCTGCCTCGAAGAAATTGATGGTCGGCAGATCGAGCACGTCGAGCCAGATCATCGGCTGCTTCGAAGTATTGCCGTGATCGTGCGCGGCCCAATTCGCGGTGATGACGAAGTCGCCGCGCTGCATTGTCGTCCTCTCGCCTTCCACCGCCGTATAGGCGCCCTCGCCGTCCAGCACGAACCGGATCGCCGAGGCGGAATGGCGATGGGCGGGGGCGATCTCGCCCGGCAGGATCAGCTGCAGGCCGGCGTAGAGCGTCTGGGTGATGCGCGACTTGCCGCGCAGCGCCGGGTTTTCCAGCACCAGCACCCGGCGCTCCGCCTCTTTCGCGGTGATCATGACCGGCTCGCGCGGCACCAGGTCGCGCAGCACCTCCCACAGCGGCGCCATGTCGTAGGCGGAGATGCGGTCGTAATAGGCGCGCCGCGACGCTTCGACGTTCTTGCTCGCCGCCGGCGTCCCCGGCTTCCCGCTGGATTTCCGCGCGCTCGAGACACTCATGGCGTCCTCCTGTTCTTGTTCCTTGTTGGATTCCGACAATACAGCAAGAGCCGCAGAGGTGTCATCGCCCGCGTATGCGGGCGACCCAGTAACCACCGCGCGCGGAAAAGTCCTGAGCCTAGCGATGTCGGAGGCTACTGGGTCGCCCGGACGGGGCCGGGCGATGACACCCAGAGCGACCAGCCGCAGGCCTCAGGCGGGGCGGCCGGCCCTCGAACCATCAGGCGGGCACGCTCATACGCACGATGAATTTCGAGAATGCGGCGAGCTGCTGGGTGACGATCTTGCGCGTGGGCTCGTCGGTCAGCACGCCCTGGGCCTCGTCGACCTTGGTGTTGACGAACGTCACCATGATCTCCGGCTTGTTGAAGACCAGCGCATCGAGGAACACCATCATCTGCCGCAAATGATATTGCGCGCGCGCGCCGCCGAGCACGCTCGGCGAGGCGGACTGGATGGCGACCGGCTTGCCGCCGAGCGGCTGGTTCGGCAGCCGCGACACCCAGTCGATGGCGTTCTTGAGCACGCCGGGCACCGAATAATTGTATTCCGGCGTGACGAACATCACTCCATGGGCGGCTCGGATCGCCTCGCCGAGCGCCGTGACCGGAGCCGGAAAGCCCTGCTCGGTCTGCACATCGAAATTGTAGAGCGGGAGCGTGCCGATCGGCGGCGCCGGCACGATCGTCATCTCGGGGGGCGCCAGCGCCGGCAGATTGCGCGCCAGCAGGGCATTGTAGGAGCCCCGGCGCAGGCTGCCGCAGATCACCAGGACGTCGTGCTTGTCGCTCATGCTTGCTCGCCCCCTCGGCTGCGTTCAGATGCGGCGCCCGCCCGCTTCCGGCACGAGCGCCTGCACCGAGAAATAACGCTCGGGATCGGTCCAGACCGCGCCGATCGACCACCCGGCGCCGCGCGCCAGCGCCGCGAAGGATTCGATGGTGTATTTGTAGCTGTTCTCGGTATGGATGGTCTCGCCGGCGCGAAACTCGAAGCATTTGCTGAGAATCCGCACTTTCTGGCGCCGCAGGCTGGCGAGATGCATCTCGATCCGGCGCAGCTCGCGATGGTAGAAGGCGTGATGCTCGAACGCGCTCACGTCGAAATCGGCGCCGAGCTCGCGGTTGATGCGGACGAGGAGGTTGCGATTGAACTGAGCCGTGACCCCCTGGGAATCGTTGTAGGCGGCGTAGAGCACCTCCGGGTCCTTGACGAGGTCGACGCCCACCACGAAAGCCGCGGCTTGCCCCAGCGCCCGTTTGGCACGGCGCAGAAAACCGGTGACTTCGTGGGGCTCGAGGTTGCCGATGGTCGAGCCGGGAAAGAACCCGAGCCGCGGACCCGCCTTCACCGCCGCGGGAAGTTCGAAGGCACCGGTGAAATCCGCCGCAACCGGCAATACCCGCAGCGCCGGGAAATCCGCCTGCAGCCGGGCGGCCTCGCCGTTCACGAATTCCGCGGAAATATCCACCGGCACATAGGCGCGCACCGAGGCCATGTGCCGCAACAACAGGCGCGCCTTTGCGGTCGAGCCGCTGCCGAACTCGATCAGCGCCGCGCCCGGATCCGCCAATCCCGCGATGCTCTCCGCCGAGGACTCCAGGATCCGCAGCTCGGTCCGGGTCGGGTAATACTCGGGAAGCTCGGTGATGCGCTCGAACAGCCGCGAGCCGGCCTCGTCGTAAAAATATTTGGCCGGCAGCCGCTTGGGCGTGGCCGCGAGCCCCTCAAGCACGTCGGCGGCGAACGCGGTTGCGGCATTGGGTGCAGCTTGCGGACGAATGGCAGGTCGTGCGAGCGCCGTCATGGTGACAGGGATGGGTCCGGGCAATGGTGGTCAGCCATCGCACAAATATGGTCAGCCGTCGTAATCGGCAAGCCGAACTCCGGTGAATTGCCAGCGGGCGGATGGATAGAAGAAATTGCGGTAGCTCGCGCGGCTGTGGCCCGGGGGAGTGGCGAGCGAGCCGCCCCGCAGCACCATTTGGTTCACCATGAACTTGCCATTGTACTCGCCGAGCGCGCCTGCCTCCGCCCGGAACCCGGGATAGGGCGCATAGGCGCTGCGCGTCCACTGCCAGACAACGCCCTGGGCATGCAAAAGTTCGCCGCTGCGCGCGGCGACCTCCCACTCGAACTCGGTCGGCAAATGCATGCCGGCCCACCGCGCGAAGGCGTCGGCTTCGTAATAGCTTGTATGACAGACCGGCGCGTCGGGATCGACCGGTGCGAGCCCGCCTAGCGTCATGGTCAGCCACTGCCCGTCGCGCTCCCGCCAGTAGCCGGGCGCGGTCCATTCCTCCGATTCGACGCTCGCCCAGCCGTCCGACAGCCACAACGAGGGCGTCCGGTAGCCGCCGTCGCGCATGAACTCCAGCCATTGGGCATTGGTGACGAGCTCGCGGGCGATGCGCACCGGGCCGACCAGCGCCCGGTGCGCCGGGCGCTCGTTGTCGAACGCGAAGCCTTGGCCATCGTGGCCGACCGTGTGAATGCCTTGCGCAAGCGCGAGGAAACCGCCGCATTTGCCGCGCGTGTCGGGCGGGCGCCAGCCGGTTGCATAGGCCGGCGCCGTCGGATTCTGGGCGAAGGCGTGGAGGATATCGGTCAGCATCAGCTCCTGGTGCTGCTGCTCGTGATTGAGGCCGATCTCGAGGATTCGCGACACATCGCCCAGCTGCTGCGCGCTCGCCTCACCGATCAGGTCGCGCACCCCCGCATCCACATGGGCGCGATACGCGCTTACTTCCGCCGCGCTCGGCCGCGTGATGAGGCCCCGCTTGGGCCGGGCGTGTCTCGGACCCGCGGCGACATAATAGGAGTTGAACAAATAGCCGAACCGCGGATCGAACGTCTGGTACGCCGGGGCGTGTGGAACCAGCAGGAAGTGCTCGAAGAACCAGGTGGTATGCGCCCGGTGCCATTTGACCGGGCTCGCATCCGGCATCGATTGCACCGCCTGGTCCTCGGCCGAAAGCGGCGCGGCGCGGCGCTCGGTCTCGCTTCGCACCGCGTCGTAAGCCTCGAGCCAAGTCGCGCGCGGGTCCGGACGGGCCGCGGCGGCACCGGCACGCCCGGAAGATTCGCGTCCAAATGCAGCAGACATCGCTTCCTCCAGCCGGCAACATGCGATCGAGTACGACGAGAACCACCTGTTACGCCGATTGTTCCTGACCGGAGGACGAACGGCAGATGAAGCCGACCAATGAGCGATCGACGAACATAGCACTGGGGGTCCGGCATCCGCGATTGTAATCTGCCCTTGCGTTCACATTCGCGCTAGCGAAATGCCGGAAAATCGGCCTACACTTGCTTGATCGAAGCCGCGCCCGATGCTCGCGCTGCAGTCGCGCACCGGTCCGCTTGCTCGGGGGAACCATCATGACCGGCAGCCGTCCGTGGTACACCGTACTTTATATTCAGGTGATCATCGCGATCCTGATCGGCGTCGCGGTCGGTTATTTCTTCCCGGGCACCGGGGTGGCGCTCAAGCCGCTCGGCGACGGCTTCATTCAGCTCATCAAGATGATGATCGCGCCGGTGATCTTCTGCACCGTCGTTCACGGCATCGCCTCGATGAGCGACTTGAAGAAGGTGGGGCGGGTCGGCATCAAGACGCTGGTCTATTTCGAAGCGGTGTCGACGCTGGCGCTGGTCATCGGGCTCCTGGTCGGCGAAATCGTGCGGCCCGGCAGCGGCTTCAACATCGATCCGGCGACGCTCGATCCCAAGGCGGTTTCCTCCTACGTCACCCGTGCCAAGGAAGAGGGCATCGTCGCGCACCTGTTCGCGATCATTCCCGACACCTTCTTCGGTGCGCTGGCGCGCGGCGATCTCCTGCAGGTGCTGCTGGTTTCGATCCTGTCCGGCTTCGCCATCTCGCGGATGGGCGAGCTCGGCGAGCGCATCACCCACGCGATCGACATCGCGGCCAAGATGTTCTTCCGGATCATCCACATCATCGTTCGCGCGGCGCCGATCGGCGCGTTCGGCGCCATGGCGTTCACGATCGGCGCCTACGGACTGGGGTCGCTCTGGAACTTGCTGCAGCTGATCGCCACCTTCTATCTCACGGCGCTGTTGTTCGTGCTGGTCGTGCTCGGCACCATCGCGCATCTCGCCGGGTTCTCGATTCTGCGCTTCATCGCCTACATCAAGGACGAGCTGCTCATCGTGCTCGGCACCAGCTCGTCGGAAACGGTGCTGCCGCAGCTGATGGAGAAAATGGAGCGGCTGGGCGCGTCGCGCTCGGTCGTCGGGCTGGTGGTCCCGACCGGCTACAGCTTCAACCTCGACGGCACCAACATCTACATGACGCTGGCCAGCCTGTTCCTGGCGCAAGCAACCAACACGCAGCTCGGCCTCGGCCAGGAGCTGGGGCTGCTGCTGGTCGCCATGATCACGTCCAAGGGAGCCTCCGGCGTCACCGGGGCCGGATTCGTGACGCTTGCGGCGACGCTGGCGATCGTGCCGGACATCCCGATCCAATCGCTGGCGATCCTGGTCGGGATCGACAAGTTCATGAGCGAGTGCCGCGCGCTGACGAACCTGGTGGGCAATGGCGTCGCCACCGTGGTGATCAGCCGCTGGGAAAGCGAGCTCGACGTGGCCAAGCTCCACCAGGTCATGGCGCACCCGATCAAGGTCGGGGAGGAGATGGAGCCCAGACCCGCTTGAGCGGCAGGGTTCCGCGGCGGAGGCCCCTGAGGATTCTCGACGCCTTCCGCGCACGACGGTTTCATGACCTGCCTTGCCGGTTGAAGGTGAGCGAGCGCACATTCATCCTCCGCGCACCGGTGTAACAAGAGGCGCGAAATTGCTATGCTCGGCCCCGACGGGGCGTGATCGCTCGCGGGCGAGCCCGCGAGGGGAGGCACTAGGATGGCTTCGCCGCAACGCAACGCCGCCATAGAGGACGCACGCCGGCTGCTTGCGAACTGCATCCTGTTCCGCGGCCTGGTGGAGAACGAGCGCGACGCGGTCGTGGCCCGCGCGCGACTGCGGCGTTTTGCTGCCGGCGAGACCATCTTTCTCATGGGTTCGCCCGGGGAGAGCATGATGGCGGTGCTCGGCGGCCAGGTCCGGATCAGCGTGCCCTCCCCGGAAGGCCGGGAGATCCTGCTGGCGATCTTTCAGCCCGGCGAAGTATTCGGGGAGATCGCGCTGCTCGACGGCAAGGAGCGGACCGCCGATGCGCGGGCGATGACCGCGTGCGACCTGGCGATCCTCGAGCGCCGGGACGTGTTCGCGTTCCTGGAGCGCAAGCCCGATGCCTGGCCGAGACTCGTCGAGGTGCTGTGCGACCGGCTGCGCAGCACCGACCAGCACATCGCCGAAGTGGCGCTGCTGCAATTGCCGGTCCGGCTGGCCAAGGCATTGTTGCGCATGGCGGATTCCGAGGCCAATGCCGCCAAGGGTTCCGCCACCGTGCAGATGTCCCAGCGCGAGCTCGGCAATATCGTCGGAGCGGCGCGCGAGAGCGTAAACAAATGCCTGCGCGAGTGGCAGCGCTCCGGCCTGGTGCGCATCGAAGGCACCTCGATCACCATATCGGATCGCGCAACCCTGAAGGACGTCGCCGAGCAAGGCTGAGGGACAGCGGCGAGGCTGGCGGTTCCATTGCGCTTTCCGGTTCACCGCTTTGGAAAGGCAAGCCGTTTAGCCCTCCTTGCGGCCGCGCGGGCGATCCGTGCTTCGCTTCGGCCGCCGCGCTTTCTTCCACAGCCTGGGATTTCAACCCATAGGGTGTGACCTAGGTCACAGGGACTTGCGCCCGGGGTCCTGCATTCTGTCCCGTGGGGAGAGGCGCACCGTTCCTGCGCCGGAACAATCGATTTAAGGTTGAAAAAATGGCGCATGGGTACGGAGGTTCCACCACCGTGATCGGGGAGGGCGCAGCGTCCGAACCACCCGCCGCGGAGGTTCGATCCGCTCGCTGGAGACCCGCGTCCGGCATGACCGTGCAGTTCTGGGGCGTTCGCGGCAGCTTGGCTTGTCCGGAACCGGAGGTGGCGCGCTATGGCGGCAACACCTCTTGCGTGGAAGTCCGCTGCGGCGACCGGCTCCTCATCTTCGATGCCGGCACCGGCTTGCGGTCGCTCGGCAACACGCTGACGCGATCGGGGCGGCCGATCGATGCCGACCTGTTCTTCAGCCATTTTCACATCGATCACGTTGCCGGGCTGCCGTTCTTTGCGCCGATCTACGAGCCGACCACCCGCCTGCGGTTGTGGGCCGGCAATCTGCTGCCCTCGCGGCGAATCGTGCAGGCGATCGGCCAGATGATGTCCGAGCCGCTGTTCCCCCTGGGTCCGGACTCGTTCAAGGCCGCGATCGAGTTTCACGATTTTTACGCCGGCGACGTGCTCAAGCCGCATCCCGGCATGACCTTGCGGACGGCGCCGCTCAATCATCCGGGCGGTGCCACCGGGTACCGGCTCGAATACGGCGAGAGCGCGATCGCGTACATCACCGACACCGAGCATCGTCCCGGCGCGCTCGACAAGGACGTGCTGCAGCTGGCGCGCGACGTCGATTTGATGATCTATGACTGCAATTATACCGAGGAAGAATACCCGGCCCATGTCGGCTGGGGGCACTCGACTTGGCAGCAAGGCGTGCATTTGGCGAACGCCGCCGGTGCCAAGCTTCTCGCCATTTTTCACCACGATCCGGAGCACGTCGACGCGCTGCTCGACCGGATCGGCCGCGAGGCGAAGGCGCAACGCGGCGACACATTGGTTGCGGCCGAGGGCCTGGCGCTGCGCTTCTAGATAGCCGCAAGCCCGACCGCCCGCACGAGAGCCCCGCACCGGCGGAATTTGCTTTTGCGGGTGCCCGGCCCGGCCAGGGCTCCAATTCCATCGCATTGGGTATGTCGCCTCGTCCGATTCCGCCGGCCTCACGGACCGGCGGATTTTTCTCGGCCGTGTGATCTGCTTCACAAAGGCTTGGCTCGGTCGGGCCTATTGTGGCGGCATGCCCATCGGGCCACCCGAAACAGAGGTCGAGCCGGAGGATCCCATGCTGTCGTCAGCCCGACATCTTCACGGCTTCCCCGAGCAGCGTTCGGCCGGCGGCGCCCATGGCGTTACCGCTCGGCTGAGCAACGCTGCGGCAGGGGGCAACCGGCTCCTCGCGCAGGCCTTGGAAGCTCTGCATGGCTGGCAGGTCCGCCAAGCCGAGCGCGAGATTCACCGCTATCGCCGTTCGGTTCGCTCGAGTTCGAACTGATGGAGAAAGTTTGCGTCGGCGCAGTCGGCGTATCCCGCGGGGACGGGACGAAGCGCGCCGGAAACAGGTGGAGTATTCGATGACGATGCTCTCGATCACCCCCAGAATGTATTTCGCCCATTGGCAAAGCGGACATCGAAGCTTCGCCGTGGATGTGCTGATGGCGCTCACCCTGGTTCTGGTGGTCATCTTCGCGATGATCGTCATGATGGCGCTGCTCGGCGGCGCGGAACCGGGCACGGCGGCAGCAAGCGCCGTCGACGGCGCCGGCATGCTCATCCTGCCGCCCTGAACGATCCGCCGACAGTGCCGAAAGGCACGCCGCCGAGCCGGTCCGCTCGGCGGCGCTTGCTTTGCGCGGCAATGGCGTCAAGGCGTGCGGACCAAACGGACGCGATGCGCAAGCGCTCCGCCATCCGGCGCGGAGCGAGCGGGTCGGCAAAGCCGGAACCTATTTGCGGACAACTCGTTGGTCTCGGTCTTGGGCTCGGATCATGACCGGATGAATGCTCGAAAGGATGCGAGGCGAAATCCGCCGCGCCTCCTGTTCCGGTTACTGGGCCCGGGCCTCGTCACCGGCGCGGCAGACGACGACCCGTCAGGAATTGCGACCTATTCTCAAGCGGGAGCGCATTTCGCCTACGGACTGCTGTGGACGGTGTTTCTCACCACGCCGTTCATGATCGCCATTCAGCTGGTCAGTGCGCATATAGGACGGGTCACCGGCAAAGGCATCGTAGCCAATGTCAAACAATTCTATCCGCGTCCCGTCGTCGTGGTGCTGGTGGCACTGCTTGTCACGGCCAACACCATCAACATTGCCGCCGATCTTGCAGCGATGGGAGAAGCCCTCGCGCTGGTGATCGGTGGGTTGCCTCGAGAGCATGCCCTGGTGTTTGCCGCCGGATCGGTGCTGCTCCAGGTGTTCGTGCCCTATCGATTCTATGCGCCGATTTTGAAGGCTCTCACGCTGGTGTTGTTCCTCTATGTGGCCACCGCGCTGACGATCCGGATTCCCTGGGGCGAGGCGCTTGCCGGGACCGTATGGCCGAAGCCCTCGTTGGACTGGGATTATCTGCTCACGGTCGTCGCCGTGCTTGGAACGACGATAAGCCCTTACCTGTTTTTCTGGCAGGCTTCCCAGGAGGTCGAGGAGATGCGCCGCGGCCAGCGCCAACGGCCGCTCAACGCTCTCACGCGGGGCGGCGAGCCTGAGCTCGACCGGATGGCGATCGATACGACGGCGGGCATGATATTGTCCAACGTCATTGCCTATTTCATCATTCTCACCACCGCGGCGACGCTGAACGCACATGGAATTACCGACATTCATACGGCGGCGGAGGCCGCCGAAGCGCTTCGACCGCTCGCCGGCGATCTGAGCTTTCTGCTGTTCGCGCTCGGCATTATCGGCACCGGTCTGCTTGCCGTGCCGGTACTTGCGGGCTCCGCCGCCTACGGCGTCGCCGAGGCCTTTGGCTGGCGATCGACGCTGGAGGCCCGACCGTCCAGGGCAGTGGGTTTCTACACCATCATCGCGGCCGCCACTCTCATCGGGCTTGCGCTCAGCCTGTCCCCGATCGCCCCGATTCAAATGCTGTTCTGGACCGCGGTCATCAACGGGATCGTCGCTGTGCCGATCATGGCCGTCATGATGGTGATCGTCACCAATCATTCGGTCATGGGCCGTTTTCGCGTGCGAGTAGGGCTGGAAGTCGGCGGATGGGCCGCGACCGCTCTGATGGGATTCACCGTTGCGGCGCTGCTGTGGTCTCTGGCCAGTTGAAGCATCCGAACATCCGGGGTTCCCTCGCTTCGCCCGAAAATCTCGGGATATGGTTCGATAACTCCAGCCGCCGGCTCCGCTGGAATGGCAATACGGCTTCCTGCGATGCTTGGGAAAAACGGCAGTTCGCGACCGCAGGCTTTCTACGGCTGGTACGTCGTGTATGCGATCGGCCTCGTGCTGATGACGACGTCGGGCCTGGCGTTCTACAATCTTTCGGTGCTGCTCGACGCCTTCGTCGCGGAGCGCGGCTTTCCGGTGGCGCTCACCAGCGGGGCGACCGCGAGCTTCTTCATCGCGTCGGGCGCGGGCGGCGTGTTCGCCGCGCGGCTGATGGACCGCATCGACGCCCGGCTGATCATGATCTTCGGCGCTTGCGTGAGCGCGATCGCGCTCGGCTCGCTCTCCCTGCTGCAGCGGCCGTGGCAGCTCTATGCGTTTCATCTGCTGTTCGGCTTCTGTTACGGCTTCTGCGGCTTGGTTCCCGCCACCACCATCGTGGCGCGCTGGTTCGAGGCGCGCCGGGCGCTGGCGCTGTCGATCGCCTCGACCGGCCTGTCGCTCGGCGGCGTGCTGGTGACGCCGCTCGCCGCCTTGCTGATCCAGCGCCGGGGCATTGCCGGAGCCGCGCCCTGGCTCGGCTTGGCGTTCTTTCTCGGCGTGGTGCCGGTGACCGCATGGATCGTGCGTTCGAGCCCACACGACATGGGGCTGGTGCCGGACGGAGCGAAATTCGCGCAGCGCAGCGCGAGCGCCGCGCTGCCGCGCCACGTGCCCTATGCGCAGGCCCGGCGCAGCCGATTCTTCATCGCGGTCACGGCGGCCTACCTGTTCGGCCTGGGCGCGCAGGTCGGCGCCATCACCCATTTGTTCCGGCTGGCGAGCACGCGCGCGAGCCCCGGCATCGCGGCGCTGACGTTGGCGCTGATGGCGAGCGCCAGCGTCGTCGGCCGGCTCGCCGGCGGCTGGCTCCTGCTCAAGCTGCCGGCGCGCGGCTTCGCGATCGGCATGCTGCTGGCGCAGGCGGTGGCGCTGGCGCTCCTGGCATTCGCCGCGAAAAGCCTGCTGCTGGCCGGTGCGGTGCTGTTCGGCATCACGGTCGGCAACGTGCTGATGCTGCAGCCGCTCTTGCTCGCGGAGGCGTTCGGCACCCGCCATTACGGCCGGATCTATTCGGTGTCGAACCTGATCGCGGCGGCGGGCGTGGCGGGCGGCCCGGCGCTGATCGGCGTGCTCTATGAGGCGAGCGGCGGCTATACCCTGCCCTACCTGGTCGTCTCCGCCGCCTCCGTGCTGAGCTGCGCGATCCTGCTGCTTGCGGGGCGAACGCAGGACGAGCGCGCGTGACTGAGGCTATTCAAGACCTCCAGATTGAACTTCCTCGGACGCAACCGGCGCACGTCGGCGCCGAACGCCGCGGGGAGGAACCGGGATATCCGCCCGTGGCTGTTCGGCCAGAAGCCATTCCTTGAGCGTGGGCGCGGCGGATTTTTGCCGATCAGGGTTCATTCTCTATTCCGTTACGAAGCTCAGGAGCGCAATTCGGGCGCTGTCGCAACACATGCGATAGCGTCGATCCAGTCGACACGACAGGCTCATGGAGGAACGAGAATGCCGCAGGTGGCGATCATCGGAGCC
>WNGH01004723.1_pt1 | contig 12970 bp, 7 predicted proteins | sample 5400631 | NCBI WGS metagenome assembly WNGH01 (sample SAMN13153373, study PRJNA577476) | soil metagenome | isolation source: 115 cm soil or saprolite under Garry oak tree replicate 1 | place: USA:California | collected 2016-06-15
CGTCTCTAATCCCGCGCCGAACCCGAAGAGCGTCGAGCACTGGAATGAATATGGTGGCAGCGTTAGCGGTCCCGTCCTCAAAAACAAGCTCTTCTTTTTCTTTACCTATCAGCGCAACCCCTCCGCTACGCCGGTCTCCGGACTCTACAGCTACCCGACGGCGGCCATGCAGGCCGGGGACTTTTACGGTATGCAAGGCTCAACGGGGGCTGCCTTCAACTCCGCCGGCATTCTCCAAGGGACGTATTCGCAGGTAGCTTTGAATATGCAGAAGTTCTTCCCTGGGGCAAACGCTCCTGGCTGGATTAAGGGATGCCCAGGCCCGGCGAATCCCGGACCAGGCGTCGCACAGACGTGTCCAGCCACGAACAACTACGTATTCAACGGCACCAGCCCGAACAAGGCCACCTGGTATACGGGCCGATCTGACTACAACATTTCCTCCGCCCAAAAACTTTCGTTTACTTTCAACTACTATCCTACGGTCGCTTCCTTTGTCCCGCCGGACCCACTCTATCCCAACGACGCCTCAGCATTTTCGCAGGGCAACAATTACAATCTGACTGGGCAACTATCGTACGTGTACACGATCAGCCCCACTGTCGTGAACGAGTTTCGCATCGGCGAGGCCCGGGAATTCGACAAGTACAAACCATTTTCCTTCGGGAAGAGCGATCCGACGAAGCTCGGCCTGGAGCCTACTTACGGGACGAACGTTCCTCCGAATGCCAACGTGTTTCCGCATATATCGATAGATACCCAGAGCGGCCCGCAGGGTGCCGTTCTCGAGGGAGGCGCCGCCCTCGGTGCCGGGAGCGGCAACGGCAATATCGACGCCGTCCTCGGCCAGGGAACTTTCAACGCCTCCGATGTGCTCACGCTCGTCCGTGGCCGCCACACAATGAAGTTCGGCGGCGAGTACGATCGGTTCTACCAGAACTACACAAGCTGGGGGGATTTGGACGCCGGCCACTTCGAGTTCAATGGGACCGTTACCGGAGTCCCCTACGCCGATTTCTTGGCGGGCGACGTGTACTCTTGGCACGTCGGTGAAGCCGTTCCTACCAGCGTGCATTCCTGGGGCTCAGCCTTGTTCGCCGCCGACGACTTCAAGATCACTCCAAAAGTGACGTTGAATCTTGGCCTGCGCTGGCAGATGGTGTCCGGTTGGGGCGTGAAGCATAATCTCTTCGGCATCTATGATCCCCTTCTCCCCAATTCATGGAACGGTGGCAAGTATCCGGGCGCCATTCTCTTCGGTGGTCAGAGCGATAAGGCTTACGGAGTAAGCAACCTCAGCACAATCGAGAATGGCGATTACAAGGAATTTGCGCCCCGTGTTGGCATCGCCTGGGCATTCCGTCCCAACTGGTCTATCCGCGCCAGTTACGGAGTCTTTGATGCTCCACGCGACGCCGATATCTACGGCGGAGGTAACAGCGGCACCCTGGGATTGGGCTTAAATCCCACCAGCCCTTACTTGGGTTATCAGAACGGTGTCGCGGCCTTTCCGCTGGATAGCGGTCCACCGGCGGGTTCCGTCAAATACCCCACGCTTCAGACTGCCTCCTCCATCATAGAAAACGGCGGCTACATTGCCTACTATCCACGCAGCATAGCGACCCAGTACATCCAGGAACTCCTTGTGAGCGTCCAGCACCAGTTCGCGGGGAACGTCCTCCTGGATACTAGCTATGTCTACACTCGTGGCAGAAATCTCGATTACACCACGGATGTCGACGCGGTCACGGCAAACAACCTGGCATGCACTCCGGGTTGGTGGGCGTGTAATCCCAACCCCAACTTTGCGTACATCGCCGGTCTGCTCTTTAATGGCTGGTCGAATTACAACGCCCTCCAGCTTCGCGTGCAAAAAAGAATGTCCCGGGGGTTGCAATTCCAAGCCAATTACGCGTACTCGCATTCTCTCGATACAGGTACTTCGAGGGGCTGGGGGTCGGGCGGTGTCGAGACCTATCAGAACGCCTACAGTCCAGCCTCGAACTACGCCTCTTCCGCGACCGACATCAGGCACTTCCTTGTTGGCCAAGTTACCTATGAGCTTCCATTTGGCGCCGGACGTCAATATGTGCTGCACGGCGCCGCCAACCAGATTGCCGGAGGCTGGCGCGTTTCCTCCATTATGCAGTGGCACACCGGGCTGCCCTTTACTCCTTCCCTCCCCAATAACGGCAGCATCAGCAAGGCCAGCATTGACCCAGGTCTGAGTGTGTGCTGGAGTTGCACCCTCTACGCCGTCCGTGTGAGCGACCCCTACGCTGGTGGCCATAATGCCCCGGGGCTATGGTTCAATCCCAATGCGTACGTTGCCCCGGCGGCTGGAACGTTCGGCCAAAACCTGCGCGACAGCCTCTACGGGCCGCACTTCTTCAACATGGACTTCGGCATTGGGAAGACGTTCTCTATCACCGAGCGCGTGAAGTTCGAGTTCCGAGCGGACGCGTACAACGTGCTGAATCACATCGACTTCGGCAACCCCAATAGCCAAATCAACACGGCTACAGCGGGCATGATCGTCGGCACGGATATTGCCAACAGCCCGCGCATCTTTCAACTCGGTGGGAAACTTTCATTCTAAATCCCGGTAGGGCTTCAGCGGTAGCTGGATGCTCTACTTGCGTTTCAGTCTTGCGGCAATTGCAATTCTGACCGACGCCCCGATGGGCCCGAGACCTAACCCCGTTTCGGGCCCAGTTTTCTTGCATGAGGCCGTGTCGGAGCATTTACAATTGGCAATGCGCGCTTTTTCCGGTTCCTTTGCCATCATCCTGACAGCCATAATGCCCGCACAAAGCATTCGAGCCGCCTGCTTGAGCCTTCTCTTTGCTGTCTCCGCCTACTCGGGTGTCCCCCAAGCCGCGGCGCAGAAGGGCGCGGAGATCCAGGATCATCTGCAACGCGCTCAGACTGCCTTGCAGGCCAACGATGTGAGCACCGCGGAGAAGGAATTTCGCGCGATTCTGGCTCTCGATCCGAAAAACGCCGTGGCGCATACAAACCTGGGCGTACTCGCGCTCGGCCACGGCGATTGCCAGGCCGCATCCAAGGAATTCCGCCTTGCTTTGGCAGCGCAGCCCTCCCTGCCGCAGGCGCAAGCCCTTTTGGGCATTTGCCAAAAACGATTGGGAGACCCTGCCGCTCGGACCACGCTAGAAAAATCATTTCAGAAGCTGCAAGACAAGCAGTTGCGCATTCAGGTCGGCATGGAGTTGGCGGGCTTGTACGACGGCCAGGGAGACCTGGACGCCACGGCAGCCGTGATGCGCACGCTCGTCGATCTTGATCCCGAGAACGTGGACATTCTGTATGCCGCCCAGCGCGTCTATGCTGAACTCGCGGACGACACGCTGAACAAACTGGCCATTGTGGGGCCGCAGTCCGCTCGCATGCAGCAGGTGATTGCGGAACGCCTGATCAATGCAGGAGATCTGCAGGGCGGTATCGAGCACTATAGGAAGGCTCTGGAGGTTAGCCCACGCCTGCCCGGCGTGCGTTATGAACTAGCTGAGGCCATCCTCGAGGCGTCACCCCACGACGCACAGGCGCAAGCCGAAGCAGAAAAGGAATTGGAAACTGCAGTGAAGGTCGACGGCGAGAATTCCAGGACGGCATGCCTGTTGGGAAGAATCGCTGTTCTGCGCGCCGATCTGGAAAGCGCCTATTCTCACTACAATCGCGCCTTTGCATTGAATCCGAGGGATGGCGAAGCCCAGCTTGGTCTGGGCCATACGTTAGCGACCATGGAGAAGCCTGAAGAGGCCCTTAAGTATCTGAGGATGGCCGTCCAATCTGATCCGCTCAATGGCGAAGCGCACTACCGGCTGGCATCGGTCTGCAGGAGACTTCAGCTGAAGGACGAAGCCGAAAAAGAGTTGCGGCTGTTTCAGGAAATCAAGCAAACGAAAGAGCGCGTCAAGGAACTCTACAGACAAATGAACAAGAAAACCAAGCCCCAGGACGACCAAGTCCCCGACCCGGAACAATGAAAATCATCGGTTTTCTTGTTGATCTTTGCCCCCGTCTTTCCCGCGATTCTTGCCGAATCCAACCTTAGTAGGATTGCCCGCGCGAATCACAAAGATAAAATGTTCACATCAATTTTTTGGATAGTAGCGCCCCTGACCCGTGGCATGCGATTTTCGGGCCAGTCATCCGGAGTGAGCGGAAAAATGATGACACAAACGCGTTGCCTCTCGTGCTGGATCGTCATGATGCTCGGCCTCACCTGCCAGTACGCATGCGGCGGCGGGTATTCCAGTGGGCCGCCTCCCCCGCCCAGCACCCTTCCGCCAACGATCTCAAAATCATTTGGGGCGGCAAATGTGGTGTTGAACGACGCCACGTCGCTGTCATTCCGCCTTTCCAACCCCAATACGGGCGCTTCTTTGACGGGCATCGGATTTACCGACACGCTGCCGGCCGGGTTGGTGGTAACGACACCCAACGGCCTGACGGGTAGTTGTGGCGGAGGAGTGATTGCAGCAACGGCTGGATCTAACGCGGTTAGTCTGTCTGCTGCGACTCTTGCCGCCAGCGCATCATGCACTTTTGCCGTGAATGTCTCCGGAATGGCCACGGGGATGAAAAACAATGTCACCAGCGCCGTGAACTCGACGGAAGGAGGAAGCGGCTCCACGGCTTCGGCCAGCATTAACGTCATCGGTACGAGCCAGCAACCTCCCCCACCCACCGACATCACGCCAATAAGCCTCGACATTTACTACATCTTGAATCAGAACGATGGCTTGCAGGCCGACCTAAACAATGGCTCAACGTCCGTCGGCGATCACATCGTCTTACAACCGCGCAGCTTCACCAATCTGAGCCAAAGATGGCAATTCACGAAGCTGCCGGGTGCGCTTTGGCAGATTGGCAATCTGGCGAGTGGCTTGTGTTTTGATAGTGCCAGCAGCTCCGGCGTGACGTACGTGGTGCAGAATGCCTGCGCCACGACTACTGTGACGCAGCAGTGGAGCCTTACCCCCACGACCAGCGGCTACTACACCATATCGAACAAAAGTACGGGACTTCTCGTGGATGTGGGCACGGCATGTGTGGCGGCAGGTCCCTGTCTGGTCCAGACGACGCTGTCCGGGGCTGCCACGCAGAGCCAACAATGGTTGTTGCGCCCGGCCTTCTTCCGCGGCGTGGATAATGCTTTGTTGGAGAAGCAGGAAGCTGGACGCGTCTCATCGGGCGCACCCTGGTGGAAAGATGCCGGCCAACCAACGGACATCCTCCAAATCTTCAAGAATCACGGCGTCAACATGGTGCGTTTGAGACCGAGTTCCGTGCCACCTTACGTGAACGTGTCGCAGGCGGGATGTAGCGGCAACGCTTGCTATGGGGAAACCGAAGCGCAGGACCTGGACCTTGCGAAGCGCGCAAAAAACCTGGGGATGAGCTTGCATCTGACGCTGCTCTTCGACGGTGGCAACTCCTCCAGTGTGCCATCCCCCTGGGCAAACCTGACGCTAGCCCAGCTGCAGACCGCCGTCCACGGCTACGTCAAGGCAGAGATCATGTTGTACCGCCAGCAGGGGACGATGCCCGACATGGTGGCCATTGGCAACGAAGTGGATACGGGATTTCTTGGTTCCCTCGGAAGTCCCACGGGACCTAATTTCGCGCCATTCGCATCCTTGCAGATACAAGCCATCCAGGCGGTCAAGGATGCGGCCGCCGACACTTCGATCGGTCCTGCGATTCCGCCTCCGCTGACGTGCATTCACATCACACCGGCTTGGGATCTCACTCAATTCTTCACACTCGCGAATCAAAATAACATTCCGTATGACGCAATCTGCCAGAGCTACTATCCCTTCTTTCATGGTCCCCTGACCGCCGCGCAGGCCGCAATCTCCAATCCGGGCAACAAGCCCGTGGAACAGAGTGTGCTCATCGCCGCCGCCAATAATATCGGCAAGCCTATCTTGATCCTGGAGACCGGCGAACACTATGAGAACGGATTTCAGTCCAACGATCCCTGGTACACTCCGCCAAGCAAGCAGCTTCAGAATCAATTCCTGCTCGATTTGCGCGCCGTATTAGCGGGCCTGCCAAACAACCTGGACATGGGCATTACCTACTGGAATCCGGCGGGCGTAAACGTGCCCAATTCGAGTGCTGGATTCATCAATGGCGACAATCTGGCGGACGCGATCTACATCTGGAATGGCTTGACGTTGTTTGATAATGCCGACAGCTTAGGGACCACCAATGTGAATGATCCAAACTACTCCACAACACTCCCCGCGCTTGATGCGCTAGGGATGCACTAGGGAGTAGGCCGGATTCTGCATGCCTGGGGGGGTATAGACATGAAAAAAGCTTGCTTCGTCACAATCCTGTCGATGTTGCTGCTCCTGCAGGGCGCGCCTCTGCGTGCCTCTGACTATGCTGTTGGCGCCGACCTGTCTTTCCTAAAGCAAGCAGAGGACCGCGGCAAGGTTTTCAAAGACAACGGCGCAGCCAAGCCGGGATTGGAAATATTCAAGGATCATGGCTACAACTGGATTCGCCTGCGGCTCTTTCACACATCAATGGAACTTCCCAATAATTTGGAATACACAATTGCGCTCGCCAAAGCCGCCAAGAAACTTGGTTTCCATTTCCTGCTCGACTATCACTATTCCGACACTTGGGCCGATCCGGGCAAGCAATTCCTTCCAAAAGCCTGGGAGGGCATGTCGCATGTCCAACTGGTCAAGGCGGTTTTCGAATACACCAAGCAAACGATATCGGCATTCCGCGAGGCGGGAGTGCTTCCGGACATGGTCCAAATCGGTAATGAAGTCATCAATGGCATGCTCTGGCCGGATGGCCGTTTGCCCGGCAATTGGGACAACTTCGCCGATCTGGTGAAGGCGGGCATTGCAGGTGTTGAAGCGGGAACCGGAGATGCGCCGCATCCGCGGATCATGATCCACATCGACCGCGGCGGCGACAAGGTTCGGACCAAGGATTTTTTCGACAAACTCCATTCCTATCATGTGAATTATGACGTAATTGGGCAGTCGTACTATCCCTGGTGGCACGGCAGCCTGAATGATCTCCGCGAGAACATGTTTTTCATGGCGCGTGAGTACAAGAAAGATATCTTTGTCGTGGAGGCCGCTTACAACTGGATGCCCGCCGAATATAAGAAGCGGCCCGGACCGTTTCCAGAATCGCCTGAAGGACAAAAGCAGTTTCTAGAAGAAGTAAATCGTGTTGTGCAGGAAACTCCCGACGGCCTCGGCAAAGGGTTGTTTTGGTGGGAACCCGCGGTAACTGGGCCGCTCGGGTCCCGGGGTTTTTTTGACGACACCGGCAATGCCCTCCCGGTGATAACCACGTTTGACAAATACACGCGGCACTGAGAGAGCACGCGATGAAGAAGAACAGCCTGTCGCCGGTTTCCGTGAACAGGCGCGAACTATTGAAGCAGGTTGGCGCGGCCACGCTGGTCTCAGCGATTGGCGCCGCGCGTTCGAGTTTCTCGCTACCTGCATCCGATGACCCTGCTCCAAGAATCCGCGCAACTTTTGATTTCGGCTGGAAGTTTCGCAGCGGCGACTTCCCAGACGCGCAGAAGCCTGAATTCTCCGATTCGGGTTGGAAAAGCGTGGACCTCCCACACGATTGGAGCATCGAAGGTCCATTCAACGAGAGCGAGCCCGCGGGCTCTCCCGGAGGATATTTGCCCACAGGCATCGGCTGGTATCGAAAACACTTCCATTTGCCAGCGTCTTACAAAGACAAGCTGCTCACAATCGAGTTTGATGGCGTTTATCAAAACAGCGACGTGTGGATCAACGGCGAATATCTTGGCAAACGTCCTTACGGATACGTGCCGTTTTTCTACGACCTCACACCACACCTTGCTTTCGGGCGCGAGAACGTAATGGCGGTAAAGGTAGACAATTCCCGTCAGACCAATTGCCGCTGGTATTCTGGGTCCGGCATCTATCGTCACACCTGGCTAGTCTCAACGAGACTAGTGCACGTCGCCCATTGGGGCACTTTCGTTACCTCGCCTCACGTGTCGAAGGATTCTGCAACACTCAAGATCAGCACAAGAGTCAAAAACGACGGGAACGGTCCTGCGCGCTGCACCCTAGACACCATCCTGTTCGATGACGACGGAAAGGCAGTCGCGCGTACAGCGGCGAGCCAGGAAATTGCATCCCACGCCGAATACGAATTCGTGCAGCAACTCACCGTAGAAAAACCACGGCTCTGGTCCATGCAAGACCCACATCTGTACAAGATCCACAGCGCGATCCATGATCACGCGCAACTCGCCGATGAATGCGACACGCCCATCGGCATCCGCGATGCCGTCTTCGACGCGGACAAGGGATTTCTGCTAAACGGAGAGCGCCTCAAGCTAAATGGCGTTTGCCTTCACCACGATGGAGGTTGTGTCGGCGCTGCCGTGCCCGAACGGGTTTGGGAGCGGCGGCTGCAAATTCTACGCGAGATGGGCTGCAATGCCATTCGCACGAGCCACAATCCGTACGCCGCGGAATTTCTGGACCTGTGTGACCGCATGGGATTCCTGGTGATGAACGAGGCCTTCGACGAATGGAAGGTGCCCAAGGACCAAATCGGCCCCCATGGTTACAGCAATTACTTTGACGAATGGTTCGAACGTGACGTGCGAAATTTTGTTCAGCGCGATCGCAACCATCCCTCAGTTGTGTTGTGGAGCGCCGGCAACGAAGTTGGCGACCAAGGCGCCCCGCACGGCGCGGAGACTCTCGCAAAACTCCTGAAAGTGTTTCACGCGGAAGATCCCACCCGTCCCGTCACGGTTGGCTGCGATCACATTTCTTCCGAACCCGTTTCCGACGCCGCGCGCCCGGAATTCCTCGCCCTCCTCGATGTTGTCGGCTACAACTATGTCGACCGCTGGCGCGACCGAAGGGAGAAGTACTACAGCATCGACCGGAACGCGTTTCCGAAGCGCCGCTTCATCGGCACGGAAAGCGAGTCCATCGGTGGCATCCGAGGCGATTATCGCGATTTGTTTCCCGCTGACGTGCCTGCTGAATTTCTCCGGCTCCGGGCAGCAAGAAACATCGACGTCGAGCAGTTGTGGAGATTTGTGGGCATCCATGATTACGTTGCGGGCGATTTCATGTGGACCGGCATCGATCACTTGGGCGAGGCACGCTGGCCGATGAAAGGTTCTTCGACCGGCGTCATCGATATTTGTGGCTTCAAGAAAGATGGATTCTATTTCTATCAAAGTCAGTGGACCGGCAAGCCCGTCCTGCACATCTTTCCTCATTGGAACTGGAAGGGTAAAGAAGGCAGCATCGTTCCTGTATCCTGCTTTACGAATTGCGACACCGTCGAGTTGTTTCTGAATGGCCGTTCTTTCGGCGTGAAGGGTTTTGCTTTCCCGCGGTTGGGTATGGAAGGCCGTTACGGCAACTATCCTGCCCGAGCAAAAGTTACCAGGACGACGGCTGACTTGCACTTGACCTGGGACGTGCCCTATGAGCCGGGCGTTCTTAAAGCGGTCGGAATGCAGGATGGAAAAATCGTCTCCATTGTTGAGGTTTTCACAACAGGAGATCCAACCACGCTAAGCTTGTCGGCTGACCGAGAGCTCATCGTTGCGGACCAGCGCAATGTAGCGCACCTAACGGTCCAGATCTTGGACGACAAGGGCAGAATTGTGCCCATCGCGGACAATGAGGTCACCTTCGAACTGGGGGGCGAGGGTTCTCTCCTCGGCGTGGACAATGGAAACACCGAGAGCCATGAAGACTATAGATCCAGCCGGCGAAAGGCCTTCAACGGACTGTGCCTGGCGATCGTACAATCGACCGGCAAACCGGGTCAGATTCGAGTCACGGCGGCTTCCCCCGCCCTCAAATCAGCGAGCGTAATCATCGCAACTAAAGCGTAACTGGCGTCTATGCGATCGTTGATGGGAAAGGGGTTCAGAGCTCAAAACCATTGCCGTTATTTGCCACTAATTAGCCCTTCCCCCACTGGTGGTGTTCCTTAGCACTCACGCCCCTCCCGAGTTTTCCTCAGCCTCAGGAATTTCTCGTAAATTTTCCACCCAAGTGCCGTTACAATCGGCCCGTCCTTCTCCTTCGCAAATGAAAAGGTTCACCATCGCGGTCGGCAGCAAGCGCGGACCAAAGCTCAACGCTGTCAAGGAAGCTCTTGAAGCAATTTCTGGCGTCCTCGCTCGCGAAACACAATTCGAAATCATCGGCGTTGAAGTTGAGAGCGGAGTCAGCCACACGCCCGCGTCGCGAGAGGAATTGATGTGCGGCGCCCGCCAGCGCGCAGAAGCGTTGATGCAGATGGCGCGCCAGAGCGGAGCCGCTTGGCAATACTTCGTGGGCCTTGAAGGCGGCCTCGATGTCCTTCGTGAAAGCGCGTCAACGAACGAGATGCTGCGTCATTCGACTTTGCAGCCACGCGCGCAGCGCCGCGTCTTTCTGGAAAGCTGGGCCTATGTCTCCGACGGTGCACAAGGCCATTATGGCCGCTCGGGGAGCATCGAATTACCGGAAGCTCTGGCTCACGAAGTTCTCGAGAATGGCGTGGAGCTTTCCGTTGCCATCGATCGGTTTGCAGGCGCCGTGGGCATCCGCGACGCGCAAGGCGCTTGGGGCGTGCTTTCCAACAATTTCATCACGCGTCAGGAAGCGTTTCGAGTTGCTGTGATTGCCGCGTTCGCCCCGATCTATAATGCCAAGATGTATGGCACGGCTGCTTCTGCGAATTCGCATACGTAGGGGTACGATAGATCGTGCCCCGCGGTTGCAGATAGTTCGCCGAATTCATTTCGAGAGAAGCGTGAAGAATAGAGACTGAAGCATTCAAGATTGATTTTCTTACTGAATACTGAGAACTGAGAACTGAAAACTGCTTTCGAGGGAGCAATCGTGGACATCGTCAAAGGCAATATGGGCTGGATCGAAGTCGTTGTCGGCCCCATGTTTTCCGGCAAGAGCGAAGAGCTGATCCGCCGTCTGCGCCGCGCGGAAATTGCGCGCCAGCGCGTGCAAATCTTCAAGCCCGCCATCGACGCGCGCTATGCCGCCAACGAAATCGTGTCGCACTCCGGCCTCGGTATTCCTTCCGACAACGTCTTCAAAGCCGCCGAAGTCATGGAAAAACTCTCCCCGCGCACGGAGGTTGTCGGTATCGACGAAGCCCAATTCCTTGGCGACGAAGTTGTAGATGTTTGCACCAAGCTAGCCAATCTCGGCAAACGCGTTATCGTCGCCGGTCTGGACACCGATTACCGCGGCCGCCCGTTCGAACCCATGCCGCGCCTCCTGGCCATCGCCGAAGAGATCACCAAGCTGCTGGCGATCTGCGTGCGCTGCGGCAATCCCGCGGTTCACACTCAACGCCTCGTCGAAAGCGAAGAGCTGATCGTTGTCGGCGCGACGGGCGCCTACGAAGCCCGCTGCCGCCGTTGCTTCGAACCCAATCCTGCCCTCGCACAGGAGAAGAAGGAAGGCCCGCTGTCCATCGCCCGCAATCGCGTCACCTCCGCCGGCGGCAGCTGACGCTCTCCTCCCGTTCGGTACAAATGTTGTCGCACGCCGCCGCAGGTGGTAGTGCCTTTCCGTTGACATCGATCGCGTTCGTTGGTTGAGATGGCTTTCTTCTTACGTCAAACTGGCTCGACAAAAAATTCCGCCCGAACCGAGCTGGATCGCAAAAATGATCATCGAATCCAAAGCACCGACCCGCGTGGACTTCGCCGGAAGCACGCTCGATATTTGGCCGCTCTACCTCTTTCATCCAGGCGCGGTCACCCTGAACGCGGCCATCTCGCTCTATGCATCGTGCTCCATCGAAACACTCCCCGCTGGCGACAACCGCATCAAACTGCTTTCTCTCGACATCAAGCGCGAAGAAAGTTTCGCTTCCTTCTCCGCTCTCGTGCAGGCCAAGCGTTACCGCCTCCCGCTCCTTGCGGAAATCACCAAGTTCTTCCACCCGCAGGGCGGTTTCACCCTCACCACGGATTCTGAGGCTCCCGCAGGCGCGGGAATAGGCGGCTCGAGCGCCATGGCTGTAGCGATTTGTGCCGCTCTTGACCGTTTCACCGGAGCAGGGAAGAGCAAAGTTGATTGGATCCACATCAGCCGCGACGCCGAAGCCATCGTCATCAATGTTCCCACCGGAACGCAGGATCACTACCCGCCGGCCTTCGGCGGCGCTGCTGCCATCGAGCTGCCGCCCGGCGGCGAGCATCGTGTCGAGCTTCGCGTCAATCTCGATGAACTCGAACGCCGCGTCATGGTCTGCTATACCGGCAAGCCGCTCAAACACGGCATCAACAATTGGGAAGTCTTCAAGGCCCATATCGGGGGCAAACGCGCGGTGCAAAATAGTCTCGAGCGCATTTCCGAAGTCGCCCAGGAAATGCGCTTGGCCATGGAAAAGCCCGATTGGCAGGAAGCTGGCCGCCTCATGCGCGAGGAATGGTCCTTCCGCAAGCGAAACCTGCCCACCATTTCGACCAAGACCATCGACCGGGTCATCGACAACGCCCGCCGCAACGGCGCGCTGGCGGGAAAAGTCTGCGGAGCGGGTGGCGGCGGCTGCGTCGTCCTTTTGATTGAGCCTGGCGCCCGCGAACGCGTGGAAAAGGCCATTCGTGAAGCCGGCGGCGAAGTCCTGCCCATGACCATTGACCGCCATGGCGTCCAAGTCGTCTCGCGCTGAGAGTAGGGTAATGTCTGGAATCCCCGGCCGGCAGTATAGTTCACCCCCATCAAGTACAGGTAAGAGAGAAGCGTCCGCCCAGGAAGGGGGGCACCTGTTCAGCGGCCTCATTGCATCATAGAATAGGAAAAGTGGACCCCGGCCGACTCGGGGCTACAAGACTTATGTCGAACTGGCTGGCCTTACCTCTGGCGTTTTTGCTCCTTGCTGACGCGGACGTCCCACGAGTCAACAGCCTTCGCACGCC
>WNGH01009428.1_pt1 | contig 12970 bp, 11 predicted proteins | sample 5400631 | NCBI WGS metagenome assembly WNGH01 (sample SAMN13153373, study PRJNA577476) | soil metagenome | isolation source: 115 cm soil or saprolite under Garry oak tree replicate 1 | place: USA:California | collected 2016-06-15
AAAGGCCGCCTGACCCGCCGGTCCTCACTACAGCAGTCCGGCTCCCTGTTTCTTTTCCTCCCCCCTCGTGGGGGCTTTGCCCATAAACTCGGGCTCCCACACAAGATGGTGGGCTCCTGCACTCCGCGCCTGACAACCGGTAGTAGCCGTTTTGACTTTTTGGGCAAAGCTCCTCGTGGGGAGGACAGAGGAGGGGGGATGTCACGAGTGTAGCTCTGCCAACGGCCCCCTCACCCTGACCCTCTCCTGCAAGGGGAGAGGGAACCTATACTCGAAGGGCAGGGTGAAATACCTCACCAGGCTTTATAAGCCGTAGACCTGGGCGACGTTTTCCCCGATGACTTTCTGGCGGGTCGATTCAGACATCGGCTCCACCAGCTCGCGCAGCTCCTCCATATAGTTTCCCGGGTGGTCAAAGTGCGGGAAGTCCGACGCCCAGAAGAATTTGTCTGCGCCCACGAAATCCACTACATGGCCAAAGGCTTTTTCGTCGGGGTCGCCCGAGATCCAACATTGCCGATAAAAGTAATAGCTTGGCTTCTCTTTGAGCCGGACCGACTTCCCGAGTGGACTGTCATAAACCGCATCCATGCGGTTGAGGAGATACCCGGCCCACCCGGCTCCAGACTCCAGCACGACGACTTTTACCTTGGGGAACCGGTCAAAGAGCCCATACTGAAACATGGCGGTAAACGCCTGTAGCGGTCCCTGGGCGCCATGCACGTTGAAATGCCAGACCGCCCACTTCTGCATATCTCTGAAGCGCTGGTGCACCCGTTTGGCTGGGGGTTCACCGCTGGGGTGGATCCCCACCGGGACGTCCAGTTCCTGGGCCTTGACCCAGAAGGGGTCATAATCAGGATGCGCGTGTGACTTGTTGGTCGGCGTAAACGGGACAAAAAAGGCGCCTTTGGCTCCAGCCTTTACCGCACGTTCCAGCTCCCGGGCAGCCTCCTGCGGATCGCCCATCGAGATGTGCGCAATGGGGACTAAGCGGCCTGCAGAGTCGGCGCAAAAATCCACCACCCACCGGTTGTAGGCGCGCGCATAGGCGGCTTGCAGCTCGATATCCTCGACATCTTCGGTTTCCCAGATGAGGCCGAGGCTCGGATAGATGATCGCCTTTTCGAGCCCCTCTTGATCCATGCGAGCGAGCCGTTCCTTGGGGTCCATCGCGCCAAAGGGGGCCTGGTTGACATACGTCCGGCTTGGATGTGGCTTCAGGACTTCCTCACCCTTGCCCATGGCACCAAACTGCGCCAATTGCCCAGGCGGGATGTATTTGGCCGGGCCGCCTGCTATTTCCAGCACTTCCAACCCCTCGTGGTTGGCGCGCAGGCGGATCGTCCGGTCGCGATATTGGGGCTCGATATACTTTTCCCACAAATCAGGGGGCTCGAGGATGTGGCCGTCCGCGTCAATGGCGCCGGGGTATGGAAAATGTCCGTTTTGTGTCATTGGTTCTCTCCTTGTCTCCAGAATAGTTGTGCCAAAAACCCTCACATATTTCTAGGGGTTTTCGCGACAAGCCGGATCTCACCCCGCTTCCCTCAATAGCCGTGCAGTCCGGCCCAGCGATCCCGGTGCCAGGCCGCGTCGCCGAAGGCCATCTCTGCTACGCGGGCACGTTTGAGGTAGAAGCCAGCATCATACTCATCAGTCATCCCTATGCCGCCAAACATCTGGATCGCTTCGTTGGCAGCAAGCATGAAGGTATCAGAGCAGCGCGCCTTTGCCAGCGAGACCAGCGCTTCCAACTCCTCGTCCCCCGTGTCCGCTGCGCGGGCCGCAGCCATGACCGTGGAGCGGGCAAGCTCGATCTCCATGAAGATCCGCGCCGCTCTGTGCTTGAGCGCCTGGAACGTGCCGATGAGCACGCCGAACTGCTCGCGGGTCTTGAGGTACGCCAGGGTATCGTCGAAGATCTGACTCATCCCGCCCAGCATCTCAGCACAGAGCCCAACCATCGCGCGATCGACCACCTGCGAGAGAACCTGTCCCCCTTCGCCCGCAGCGCCGACCACACTCTCCGCGTCCACCCTGACGCCGTTCAGGGAGACGAGCGCAACCGCGCGGTTGTCGATCCGCTGCTGGCGCGTCACCGTGAGCCCCGGGGCGCCCTGGGGCACGAGAAAGAGGGTAATGCCGTCCGCATTGTCTTGCTCACCAGCCGTGCGGGCCGACACGATGAGGCCGTCCGCGGTATGACCGTCAAGCACCTGGATCTTCTCGCCAGACAGCCGCCAGCCTTCACCCTGCGGCTCCGCCTTGGTGGCGATGCGATGCAGGTCATAGCGGCTGTGGGCTTCCTGGTAGGCAACCGTGAGGATCTTGTCTCCCGCAGCGATACCGGGAAGCCAGGCCTGCTTTTGCGTTTCACTGCCCGCCCTGGTGAGCAACTGTCCGCCGAGGAGCACAGTAGAGAGGAAGGGCTCGGGCGCCAGGGTGCGTCCGAGGGCTTCGAGGACAACCGCCAGCTCGGCCAGGCCCATGCCGGCGCCTCCATAAACCTCGGGAATGAGAATGCCGACCCACCCCAGCTCTGCCATTTCTTTCCAGAGCGTCCGCGAGAAGCCGACGGGGTCCTGGGCATCGCGCAGTGCGCGCGCCCGACTAACGGGCGAGTACGCGCGCACAAAGTCCGCCGCCGTCTTGGCAAGGAGTTCCTGGTCTTCGGTGAGAACAAGCTCCACGGTGAATCTCCTAAAATGTCTGTGCCGCCGTCGTGTGGTGCGCGGCTTGGTAGTAGCGCTAAATCAGACCACGAAAGATTGGCACAGTAGGTCTGTCACCCTGAGTGAAGCGAAGGGTCTCGCGGTCAGATTCTTCGCTGCGCTCAGAATGACACTTCTGAACGGTTGCATCGCAAAGTGTACCAATGTCGTGCAGGTCGATTTAGTCCGGAAGCCCGAGCACCCGTTTGGCGATGATGTTAAGCTGGATCTCGCTGGTCCCACCTTCGATCGAGTTGCCCCGCGAGCGCAGCCAATCGCGCGTCAGTGAAAGTTCCTCCGCCGCGAACCCAGGGCCTTGCCAGCCCAGAGCCTGGGGACCCGCGATCGAGACGAGGAGTTCATGGCGGCGCTGATTGAGCTCGGTGCCGTAGACCTTGAACATCGAGCTTTCGGGTCCTGGTGGACGGCCCGCCTTAGCGGCATCCCGCGCCCGGTCAGTCGTCAGCCTGAAGGCGTGGTTGTCCATCTCGTATTGCGCCATGCGGTGCCGGAGGGCGGTATCGGCAACGCGCCCCCCTGCGAAATCGACGTACTCGCGGGCCCAGTCACAAACGGTCCGTCCCTTGCCCGCGGTGGAGCCAAAGGCTGAGGCGATCATGGTCCGCTCATGGTTAAGCAAGGCTTTCGCAACACTCCAGCCCCTGTTCACCTGACCTACCACATTCTTGGCCGGCACCAGCACATCCGTCAGGAAGGTCTCGCAGAAGGGCGAAGATCCGCTGATCAACTTGATCGGCCTAGCCTCAACGCCGGGCGACTCCATATCCATCAAGATGAATGTGATCCCTTCTTGCTTCTTCGCCTTGGGGTCGGTGCGCACCAGCAGAAACATCCAGTCGGCCAGGTTAGCGTATGAGGTCCAGATCTTCTGGCCGTTGATGATATAGTAGTCGCCCTGCAACACGGCCCGCGTCTGCAAGGACGCCAGATCACTGCCGGAGCCGGGCTCCGAGTAACCCTGGCACCAGCGGATCTCCCCGCGCACAATCTTAGGAATGTGCTCGCGCTTCTGCTCCTCGGTGCCATATTCGAGCAGGGTGGGGCCGATCATCGTGAGTCCAAATCCGATCAGCGGCACAGGCAGCTTGAGCGCGGCCAGCTCCTCTCGTAGGACCTTGGCCTCTGCCCTGGCTAAACTACCCCCGCCGTATTGGGTGGGCCACTCGGGAGCCGTCCAGCCCCGCTCTGCCATCACGTCGAGCCAGACTTTCAGATCGGGGTTCGGATAGGTGGCCCTGCGCCCTCCCCAGTTTCCCTCGAGTCCCAGGCAGACACGAACAACCAGTGCTCAGGCGGCCGCGGCGGCTGAGGCCGGCATAGAAAGCGGCGCCGGCTCGACCAACGGTGGGGTGTCCCACTTCTTGAGTTCCGGCAGGACATGCTTGGCGAAGCACTTCAAGCTGCGCTCGGCCTCGTCGTAGGGCATGCCCGCGTAGCTGAAGTTGAACATGCTGCCGTTCATGTGGATCGTGTCACGGATGAAGGCGAGCTTTTCGAGCACCTGGTCAGGCGTCCCCCAAGGCATGAGCTTGACGAAGTCTTTAGCCGCCCCTTCCATGCCGTGGCGTCCGATGTATTGATGGACGTGGCGGTAGAACTCGTAGCTCTTGTACGAGCCAAAGTGCTCGGAGGCCATCTCGTAGTGCTTCATCGCCGTGTGGTAGTAGGCACCGATGTACTTGTAGGCTAGCTCCTCGGCCCGGTCTTTGTCCTCGTCCACAAAGCAGAAGCCGCCGCAGAACGGGGGCGGCGCCTCAGTGCCATTCACCTCCTGGTAGATCTGGTTGTAGACCTCGAAGTCCTTCTTGACGACGTCCCAGGGCTTCTGCGGAATCACCAGGAGGCCGATGCCGAGCTTCGCCATAATGGGCATCGAGTCGGGCGACACCGCTGCCGCGTAGGTGCGCCCGCGGAAGGAGCGGAACGGGTACGGCCGGATGTCGCGGCGCGGCTGCTTTATCGTCTCGCCCCCCTCCATGTAGCCCTTCTCGAGCGCGTTGAGCACGAGTTGGGCGTATTCGAGGAAGCGATGCCGGCCCTCGTTCTGATCGATGCGGAACCCTTCGTACTCGACCCGGGCGAGCCCGCGGCCGAAGCCCAAGATCATGCGGCCGCCTGACAGGTGGTCAAGCAGCGAGATCTGCTCGGCGACGCGGACCGGGTCGTGCCACGGCAGCACGATCACCATCGTGCCCAGTTTGGCGTGGGTGGTCTTGCCGGCCATGTAGGAGAGGAACTGCACGGCGTCGGGGCACATGGTGTAGTCGGTGAAGTGGTGTTCGATGGACCAGACGGAGTCAAAGCCGAGGGGCTCAGCCATTTCAGCGAGCCGCAGCTCCTGGCGGTAAACCTCGGCGTCAGAGCGGGCGTTACCGGGGTTCTGAAATGCGGGGGCGTAGCCGACGTGCATAACGTTCTCCTTTCGTCTCATACGCTGTGAGATTTGTCAGCTTATATTAGCGGTCTGTGAGCAAAGGGACAATCCTAAGTCCGTCAGATACTAAACCGAGATGCATGAGATTGGCACAGGCACCGCCTGGTGCTCAAGCACCAGGCTCAGGTTACAAAGGGGGCTGAAGCCCCCTGGGAGCCTGGTTTACCAGGCTTTGTGCGTTGAGCCCGACGCTTCAGCGTCGGGCGGAGGCTGCACGAGGTGTAACCGTAGTGTACGAATCTTTTGCCGTCTGGTTTAGTCGTCTGACCCTGTGGTTTTGAGGGATGTCATTCTGAGGAGCGAAGCGACGAAGTATGTCTGGTACCCAGCAGGGCGTTTTATTGTCCGAGCTTGTACACCTGGGCCACATTCTCTCTGAGCACCTGCCGCCGGGCGACCTCGGACAGTGGCGCCACCAGGCGCTTGAGGGCGGGGATGTATTGATCGCTATGATCCGGATGGGGGAAATCCGAAGCCCAGAAGAAGCGATCCGCTCCCACCACCTCGATAATCTGGGCCAGCGCTTTTTCATCGGGATCAGCCGAAATCCAGCATTGGCGACGGAAGTAGGTGCTCGGGAAGTCTTTCAACTGCGTTGAGTGTGCCAATGGCCCGTCGTAGACGGCATCCATGCGATCGAGCAGATAGCCAATCCAGCCCGCCTGGGACTCTAAGATCACGGCCTTCACCGTGGGGAACCGCTCGAAGACACCATAGTGAAAGAGCGAGACGAGGCATTGTTGCATGCCTTGCGCCACCAGGACATCGAGGTACCAGTTGAAATCAATCGGTTCGCGGGGAACGAGTTCCTCAAAGCGACGGTGCACCACATGAGCACTGGGCTCGAACGTGGGATGGATCGCCAATGGCACATCGAGTTCCTGCGCCTTCGCCCACAGGACATCGTAATAGGGGTGGCCGGGAGCTTTCTTGGTCCAGGAGAAGGGCGCGATAAATCCTCCCTTGGCCCCCGCCTTCACTGCACGCTCGAGCTCTTTGGCGGCTTCTTCAGCATTGCTCGCTGAGAGGTGGGCAATGGGGATGAGCCGCCCCCTCGAGTCGGAGCAAAAATCAATAATCCAGCGATTATAGGCGCGGCAGTACGCCGCGGAAAGGTCCGGATCCTGGACTTCCGCCTCCCATAACAACCCAATTGTTGGGTATAAGATCGCCTTGGACAAGCCTTCGCGGTCCAGCCGCTCGAGGCGTTCTTTGGCGTTCATCGACCCTGGAGGAGCCCCCTGCAGGTAAGTGCGGTCAGGGCCAGGGATGATATCCGGGCGACCCATCGCTCCGAGAATCCCCGGGAACCCCTTGAAGCAGAGGCGGGACGGCTTGCCGTCAAACTCGAAATACTCCCACCCTTCGTGATCGGTCCGGATACGAATCGCTCGGTCTCGGTAGCGGGGGTCAAGATACTCTTCCCACAGCGTCGGTGGCTCTAAGATATGCCCATCACAGTCAATGGCACTCTGCACAGTGATTTCCCGCGTATTCGTTGACATACAGACCTCCTGCCGTTGCATATTGGCAATGGTGTCGAATGCTGCCATAGCACCCTCCCGGCTTGAGTGAGTGCTATGCGCAGGCCTGCTACAGCGCCGCAGTACGAATATCTTCGACTGCCATCGTCCGGTGGGGATTAAAGTACGGCAGGATATGTTTCCCCATGCGTTTGATGGACCGCATGATGTTCTGGTGCGGAATGTGCCCAGCTTGTTTGAAGCAGATGACCTGGCTCAGCCCCGCTCGCTGGAAATTCTCCAGCTTGCGGCTCACCTCATCCGGATTGCCGACCACCACCATGTGATGGTCCTTGAGTTCTGCATCCGAGGCGTCTTTCGGGTCCAGGTTCATGTCAAAGACTTTGCGCAGGTACTCGTAGGAATACAGCTGATTTTTCACCATCAACGGCTCAAAGAGCTTCGCGACATTGTGCAGGAACCACCGCGCACCTTCCAAGCCGATGGCTTCTTCTTCTTTGTTTTCCGCCACGTGCATAATCGCCACTCCGGCAAACGCGTCATTCACCACCTTGGGAATTTGGTTGGAGCGCTTGGCGCACGCCTCGCGGTACGCCGCCATCATCTGCTGCACCTGTTCCCAGTTGAAGTTAAAACTGAGGACCCCCAGCCCACGGTCACCCGCCAGCTCGTAGCTGTCCGGCGCGACACAGGCCATCCACATCGGCGGATGCGGCTTTTGCAGCGGTTTGGGCACCACACGCCGGGGCGGCACTTTCAGGAGCTTCCCGTCGTATTCGAGAATCTCGTCGGTCCATGCCTTCACGATGATCTCCAGAGACTCCTTCACTTCGTCCCGCGTGCGGTCGTAATTGACGTTGAAGCCGTCGAGTTCCTGCGCCGTGGTAGAGCGTCCGGTACCAAGATCAACGCGGCCATTGCTCATAATGTCGAGTACGGCGGCTTGCTCGGCCACTTTAATGGGATGGTTAAAGTTGAACGGCAGCAGCCGCACGCCGTGGGCGATACGGATATTCTTGGTGCGTTGCGTCACCGCGCCATAGAAGACTTCGGGCGCCGGGCTATGGGAGTATTCTTCCAAAAAATGATGCTCGACTTCCCAGACATAATCGAAGCCGAGCCGGTCAGCGAGTTCGATCTGCGCCAGCGCTTCCCAGTACGTATTGTACTCGCTGCGCTCGTGCCAGGGGCGCGGGGTTTCCATCTCGTACAAGAGCCCAAACTTCATGCGGTTCTCCTTTCTCCAGCCTGAACATCGACAGGTTCCCTGCCGGGTCGTATTTTTACCGAGCTAAAATTTTCCTGGGGACAGCACATAGCCGCCCTTCAATTACTTGTCAAGGGCAATATTTTCTGTTAGAAAATTTTCTCGTAGTGCACAAATAGAGACCCTTCTGGGAGAGCCTGAGGAGACCTATGACCGCGGTCGCGTATAAACTCAGCGCGGCGGAAAATCCCGCCGCCGTGTTACTGGAGTTCTTCTATCCGTTTCACTACAAAGGCGGGATGGCGCTCGAAGACGCCCTGCGCTGTGGGCAACTCTCGCGCAAGCAGGTGGCGATTCTGTGGCTCATCCGCTCCGAAGGTGAGCAGGGAAAGCGCATGCGCCGCAAAGATATTGAGCGGTCGATCCAGACCTGGTTCGAGGTCAGCAGTTCGGCGATCACCAAAGCCTTGCGCAGCATGGCTCGCCCACCCCTCAGCCTTGTGCAGATCACGGAAGACCCGCAATCCGCTCGCGAAAAACAGGTGCGGCTGACGCCGAAAGGGGAGCGCTTTCTCGCCACGATGGTTGCGGCGGGGCAAAAGTTTGAGCAGCAGATCGTGGACCAGCTGACTCCCGAGGAGGTGAGCTTTGGCATTCACTTCCTCCAGCGCACCATGGCGGCACTGGAACACGCCCTCTCCCAGAGTGCAGGGCCCGCCGGGAAGGGACGGTAGTGGGGGCTCCGCCAGAAACACAGCGCAAGACAACGGTCTTCATGGCTTCCCCCCGATTACTATTGGTACCGCGGCAACAGTCCGATCGACGCCATCCTGAAAGATCCGCTGCCGCTCGATCCCCCACGCCCCCACATGGCGCAGAACACCGAGGGCATCCAACCGGGGACCACGCAGCATATCGCCTTGCTTACCATAAGCCAAATTTCCCAGTAACGTCCCCTATGACCATTTCCCTGCAACGTCCCCTATGACGTGGAGAACCGACTGGTGGCAGTCTGGACAGCGACCCCTAAGCATGGCAGGCTACCCTGCACCTCACCCTCGTGCAAACGCATTGCGAAAGGACGGTACTCTTGGCTGCCGTCGCATGAGATGGTATGGCAGGGGCAAAAGGAGGACAGGATGAGTGACTCCCCTCATAGGCCAGAGGACCGACCTGCCGCACTTTCCTATGCGGAAGCAAATCCACAATTGTACGCGTTTCTCGACTGGATGGCACAGCAAGACGCGGAGTATGTTCAGGCGTTTAGGAAGTATACCGAGGTGGGCACTGGGGAAGGGCGCGCCTTACCGGTCAAGTACCGTGAGATGATTATGACGGCCATTCTGACGTTCATGGGTCGTCGGGAGGGAGCCGAGGCCCATCTCAAACGGGCGATCGAGCATGGCGCCACCAAACGCGAGCTGTTTGAAGCGGCGCAATCAGCGGGTATTCCGGGCGGAGGGATAACAGTGGGGCTCTGGATGCAAATTCTCATGCAGTTTGATCGTGAAGGCGCGTTCAAGAATGGCTAGTCTTGTTCCTGTCAGCCCGGCTGGGGAAAGGGTGGCCAGCTCCCTGCGTTTGCCTGGTTTGTGTAGAGACGCGACATGTCGCGTCTCTACGTAGGAACGTCTCGACAACACACGGGGTTGGATTCCCACCGTTGCAGGAATGGCGTTCTCTTCTAGTGCGCCTGACCCACCGCTGATTTCGGCACGCCGGCCAACAGCGTCTGCGGATCGTATGCCTTACCTCCACGATACACCGTGGTGAGCTTGCGCAGTTCTCGGGTGTCGCGGAGGGGGTCTCCGTCCACGATCAGTAAGTCCGCGTACCGTCCCGGCGCAATACTGCCAATGTTCTCCTGCTGCCGGAGATAACGAGCCGCGACGGCAGTGACCGCTTTAAAGGCGGCCATGCCCCCAAGGGCTTCAGCCAAAAGTTCAATCTCACGCCACAAGGCATAGCCGGGAGGAGGGTAGGGAATGCCACCACAGTCAGTGCCGCCGACAACCAATCCTCCAGACTCGTGCAAGATCCGTGTCACCTCTTGATGCTTCTCCAGCGCTTTGGAGCCGAGCGCGGGATCGAACCCGGGGAACATGTCCCAGTCCGGTCGCTCTCCGATGTGCGCTGCCAGTGCTCGCTGGCGGCTGAGTGCCATCGGTGGAATATAGCGGCGGTCCGGGTCCTGCATCGCCGCGTCTTGTCCACACTTGGAGATCCACAGCAGATCAAGCGTGGTGCCCATGTGCACTTGCTTCTCAACCATGGAGCCAAACCAGGTCCTGGCTTTTTGGCTCTGGAGGTCCGCTTCTTCCCATCCCTTGAACGTGAGTGGAGCAAAGTGGCGGTTCATCATGGAACTGACCTGTTTGCCTGGGCCGAACTGCAGGTCCAACGCGCAGAAGTCATTGTACGGCGAGATCCACACGTGCTCTAAACCGTCGATACCAGCTTTGATGACGTCAAGGGAATGCGTATAGCCCAAGTGTCCGGTGATGGGTACGCGTTTATCAACAAATTCGATGATTGCCTTGGCGGTATCCGGAGGCAGAGTGAAATACAGCTTGACGCCATCAACACCAGCAGCGAGTAGACGACCAATCTGGTGTGGCACCGCGTCTACGGAGGGAACGCTCTCCAGCATCTCCGTTAACGGCCCTCTCGGGAAACTCGGCTCTACTCCGTCGAGCAGAGGACCGCAGATGAACAATCGGGGGCCGAGCTGCGCGCCGTTATTGATATCGGCCCTGAGCGCGTGGGCTTTCTCCAATTTTGCGCCCACGTCGCGAGCGCTGGTGACTCCAGCCGCGAGAAAGAGCGGCAATGATTCCCGGTCCATCAGCGTGGAATGGACATGCGTGTCGATTAAGCCTGGGAGGACCGTCTTCCCTCCTAAATCAATAACCTGGGCGTTCGGGGGAGCAGGAATTTCGCCACGTTCGACCTTGCTGATGCGTTCGCCGGTGACGAGGATCGACATGCCAACTTGGGGTTGATCGGCGAGGCCATCGATCAGCCGCGCGTTCTTCAATAGTAATGGTTGCGCCATAGTCCCTCCTTTAGGAAATTCTTCCTCCTTGGTATACAGGCTTCTCGGATTTTTCACATAGGGGGAACCGAGTCTTCTAATGAATTTTGACGATCAAGTCCGGTAATGGATGACGCGTCTGTAGGGGCGCACAGCTGTGCGCCCCTACCTGCGGACAGGGCAAGCCCTGCCCCTCCAGCAATTGCCGATTTTGCTTGTCAAATCTCATAAGGACAGGACTTGGGTCGGGGACTCTGACACCCTGCTCCGCTAGCAGGAAGCGAGGGGACACGAAGGGATATGCCTGAGCGGACGAATCGCCTGAGGGGAGTGCTCTGGATGGTGGCGGCCGAACTCTGTTGGAGTACGGGCGGTATTCTCGTGCGCTCGGTGACGGTAACGGATGCCTGGGAGGTGGTGTTTTGGCGTGCGTTATTCATGGCCGCGTTTATTGGCGTGTTGCTGGCTGTTCGGCATCGTACCCGGGCTATTGCGCAGATCACTGCCGTGGGTCTCCCCGGGGTCTTGGCCGGCGTTATGCTTGCCTTGAGCTTCTGCCTGTTCATTCTGTCAGTGATGCGCACCACGGTGGCTAATGCGCTGGTTGTCATGAGTACCTCGCCATTCGTCGCGGCCTTGTTTGGGCGGCTGTTCCTGGGCGAACATGTTCCGCGGCGTACCTATCTGGCAATGGTCGCCGGCTTGGCTGGCATCGCCCTCATGTTTGCCGACGCTCTGGGCTCCGGGACCTTGAGCGGCAACCTGCTCGCTTGTGGAGTGCCGGTGGCCTTTGGTGCCAATGTCATCCTCTTGCGACGAATGGGCGCCGAGGTTGACATGGCTCCGACCGTGCTGCTGGCCGGACTGATTGCGCTCTCCGTCGCATTGCCAATCGGATGGCCGCTTACCGCTTCGTGGCGCGATGTCGGCGTGCTGGCGGTCATGGGTATCTTCCAACTTGGCCTTGGCTGTCTGTTGTTGACGCTGGCGGTTCCTCATTTGTCGGCTGCGGAAATTGGTCTGTTATCGCTGCTCGAAACGACGCTTGGTCCGCTGTGGGTATGGCTGGGGATTGGTGAGCGACCGAGCGGTCCCGCGCTATGTGGCGGAGTGATTGTGATTACCGCCCTGCTGGCGAATGAGCTCACGGGGATGCAGCGGGTCAGGTTTGTGTCCTCTTCGCTTGGAGAGCGACACCGAGTGCAACACCAAACAGCCCAAAGAAAGACCCGACCTTGAACTGGCTCTGGCGAGCTGATAAAAGCTGTCGGCCTCCTGCGGGCTGCTGAACGCACGCTTAGGGCTGATTAGCCGCGCCGTTCCGCAATCTCAATCACAATGTTAGCGGTCAATGGAAAAGGCTCAGTGATGGGGAATCTGGCCTGAATATTATACCTCCCGGGGGGGCTTGGATCGCTCCGGGGTGAGCGGGCAGGCGTTGGTCCCACACGACTTCGCGTGTGAGGCTCTGGCCGGGGGCCAAGGTGTAGGTGAGCGCGACGGGAAGGACAGCCCAGAATTTACGTCCTTTCTCCTGTAGCTCAAACTCCACTGCCGTGGTCGATAGAATCCGTGCACGAGGGCTCGAAACGGAATTCTCGAGCGCCGCATGCAAGCAACTGCCTCTTCACAGCGCTATCGAAGGTGGAGTTGAGCTGGTAGCTGTTGCGTGAGCCTCGACACTCGAAACTGTACTCCAAACGTTCGAGCCCCCGGAGCGCGGCCAGAAGGTCGTCGTTCGAGAAGGATTCGGGATGGAATCGCACTTCACCGACGGTTACAGGGAAGGTCTTCATCATTGTCCCTAGGTGCAGCTAACTATTGAGTCTACCGCTACCCTCCTGGCCGCATATCCCGCTCAGCTGGGAGAGCCACAATCCATCGAATCCTACGGAATATCCCTTAGTCTTGTCCACTGTATCAAGGCTTTTCTCGTTGCCATACCCGCCAGATTTGTTTCCTTGGTGCGGTTTACTTGATCTCTCGCCAATGCCTGGCCTCAACAAACCGTGATAAGTGACCGACATTCTCTATCGCCACGATCCCCTGCACTGCTAAAGCCTGGGCAGCAAGAAT
>WNGH01016775.1_pt1 | contig 12970 bp, 9 predicted proteins | sample 5400631 | NCBI WGS metagenome assembly WNGH01 (sample SAMN13153373, study PRJNA577476) | soil metagenome | isolation source: 115 cm soil or saprolite under Garry oak tree replicate 1 | place: USA:California | collected 2016-06-15
CTGGCAGGAGCTTTCGACGAGCACCGCATCAGCTGCCTGCGCAGCCGCGCTGACTGTCGCTGCATCGTTGCTTGCTGCTTACGGCCTCGCGAGGTCTCGCTTTCCCGGCGACCGCCTCTTGACCCAGGGCTTTCTGGTCCTGGCGAGCCTACCTGCGATGGCTTACGTCATCCCCTTGAGCGATCTCATGCGCCGGACGCACCTGGTGGATACGTTCGCCGGCGTTGTCCTCACCGAGGCTGCGGTCACCGCGCCGCTCGCGATATATGTTCTCCACGGCGCTCTGAGCCAGCTGTCGCCCGAGTGGGAGGAGGCCGCCCGGCTCGATGGGGCCGGGCTCTTACGGGTGATCGGCCAGATCGTCCTGCCACTTGCCGCGCCCACCATCGGGGCGACGGCGATCATCCTCTTTGTCCTCGACTGGAACCTGCTGCTCGTGCCCCTGGTGCTGACGGCCGGAGAGCTCAAGACGCTCCCGGTCGCGATGAGCGACTTCTTTACCTTCGAGCGTGAGCTCGAATGGCCGACGGCCGCCGCGGCGCTGATGATCTCGCTCCTTCCGATGGCGATCCTGATCGTGGTCTTTCGCCGAGTTCTCGATCGGTTCACCCTCAACGTCGCCGGCGTCGATTGACAGTTGCGGGCTTAGTAGCAACATCCGGGTATAGTGAGGCCCCTCACTATGAGGAGCCCGATCTGGGGTACCGCGTTTCTTTGACGCACGGACAGGTTCTGCCCGACGCCTCCGGCCACCTGTATGACGCGGCCGTGCGCCGGGCGATCGTCGAGATGGGCGGCGGTGGCTCAGCCGACGTTCTCGAGGCGCTGGCGGCCCTGAGGCTGGCCGCCAAGCAGATCCACGATGCCATGGAGCGTTTTGCCGAGGGACACGGCCTCTCTGACAGCCGCCTTCGCGTGCTGATGCGCCTGCACCACAGCCCCGGTCGCCGGCTCCCGCTTGGCGCGCTCGCGGAGGGCGTGAATGTGACGCCGCGAACGATGACCGACATCGTCGACGTCCTCGAACGGGACGGGCTCGTGACGCGTGTATCCGACCCTGCCGACCGCCGCTCGGTCCTGGCCCTCATCACAGAGAAAGGCCTGGAGCGCATCAATGCGATGCGTAGGGACGCGATGGCGAGGCAGGCCGCTGTCGCCCAAGGTTTCACCGCCGACCAGCTCGTTCAGCTCCGCCACCTGTGCTTGCTCCTGGTCCAGAACCTGACCCACGACCAGGGAGGGCGCTGAATCAAATGGCATACGTAACCCGTCTCTCGCTGCGCCTTGGCGTGGTCGTGCTCCTTGGCGTGGCCCTCCTTTTCGGAACCGGCATCTTTGCCGCCACGCAGGTGCAGCAGGACCTGCTGCCCGACATCTCCATCCCCGCAGTGATCGTCACCACCGCATACCCGGGCGCCTCACCGCAGGTAGTCGACGGGCAGGTCACGGTGCCGATCGTGAACGCCATGCAGGGCGTCACCGGCGCGGACACGGTGCAGTCCACTTCCAGCCAGGGCGCATCGCTCGTGATCGTCCTGTTCAGAGACAGCGTCGACATCAAGTCGGCTCAGCAGGACGTCAACAGCGCGGTGGCCAGAATTCGCCCCCTGCTGCCTCAGCAGGCCTCGACATCCACGGTCCAGACTTTCTCAACCAACAGCCTGCCGATACTCGTCTACGCCGTTTCCGCCGACGAGCCGCTGGGCGATCTCGCCGGCCAGCTGCGGGCCCAGGCCCTGCCAAAGCTCAAAGGCCTCGCCGGCGTCTCTTCGGTGGTGATGACCGGCGCTCCGACCGACGAGGTGGACGTGACGGTCGATCCATTGAAGCTCGCTGCGCACGGAGTGACGGTCAGCCAGGTGGCAGCCGCCCTGCAGCAGGCCAGCGTGGTGCAGTCGATAGGGTCGATCAAGGACGGGTCCACGACGGTGCCGCTTCAGGTCTCGGGCGCGTTGACAAGCCTCGAGCAGATCAGGGCGGTCACCGTCACCCCGCCTGCCAATCCCGCACGCGGTCAACCAGCGGCTCCGGTGAGGATCGACCAGCTGGGCACGGTGCAGGTCGCGACGATACCGGCCGACACGATCACCCGCACCAATGGAAAGCCGAGCGTCGGCCTGCAGATCGTAAAAGGCCCGAACACGAATACCGTCACGGTCGCGAACGAGGTTTGGGCGGCGCTCCCCGCCATCAAGTCGTCCATCGGTCACGGCGTCCGCCTTGACTCTATTCAGGATCAGGCGACTCCGATCACCGGGGCCATCGGCGACATCCTTCGCGAGGGCCTGCTGGGTGCAGTCTTCGCGGTGCTCGTCATATTCGTGTTTCTGCGCAGCGCGCGAGCCACCGTCGTCGCCGCGATCTCGATCCCACTGTCGCTGCTCGTCGCGTTGATAGTCCTCTGGTGGCAGGGGATCACCCTCAACATCCTGACCCTGGGCGGAATGATGGTCGCCATCGGACGCGTGGTCGATGACTCGATCGTCGTGCTCGAGAACATCAGCCGCCATGTGAGTGAAGGGGAGCGACCGCTCGTCGCCGCCTACACCGGCTCTCGCGAGATCATCACCGCGGTCACCTCGTCCACGCTGACCACGGTCGCTGTTTTTCTACCGATCGTGTTCCTGACCGGCATCGCAGGCAGCTTTTTCCGGCCGTTTGCGCTGACGGTCGTCGTCGCGCTGCTGGCCTCGCTCGTGGTGGCGGTGACGGTGGTGCCGCTGCTCGCCGCGCGCCTGCTCCCAGCGATCGGCGCCGAGGGCGCCGAGCGCCGGCTGAGCTGGAACTGGATGCAGCGCACCTACGTGCCGGTGATCCAGTGGGCGACCGGTCATCGACTCATCACGCTGGGCGCTGCGGCGGCGTTCTTCGCCGCCTCGATGGCACTGATCCCGCTGCTGCGCGTGAACCTCCTCGACCAATCCTCCAGCCCGACCTTTCCCATCTCGATCACGATGCCTGAGAACTCCACCCTCACGCAGACCGACACCGAGACGCAGAAGGTCGAGGGCCTGATCACGGGGGTGCCGGGCATCAGTGCGTTCCAGGCGACGGTTGGCGGCCAGGGAGGGGTCTTCGCGCCGGCCGGGACGACGCCTGCTGATCCCAGCCGGGCCTCAGTCCTGGTGCTGGTTCAGAACGGCCAGTACGACACCGCTCTGGAGGGAGTGAAGCGGGCTCTCGGCGCCTATCAGGGCCCGGCCAAGCTGCAGGTGGGACAGGCTCAAAACAGCTCGAACGCGAGCAGCAGCCAGATGCAGGTCGATGTGCGCGCGGGCGACGCGGCCACGCTTCAGATCGCCAACGACCGGGTGATCGCCGCCCTCTCGAATGTGCCAGGCCTTGCAGAGCTCAAGTCCAACCTGGTCATCTCCAAGTCCCAGTACCAGCTCGTCGCGACGGACAAGCTTGGCGCTTCGGGCCTGAACATCCAGACCCTGGCTGCGGTGGTCGCCCAGCAGATCAACGGCCAGGTCGCCACCCAGGCCAACCTCCCGCAGGGAACGATGATCGTCCGCGTCCAGCTTCCGCCTGGAACCGCCGACACCCCGGCCGCCCTTTTGTCGCTGCCCATCCCGACCGCTTTCGGGGTTGTGCCGCTGTCCACCCTCGCAACACTTGAGAAAGTCACAGGCCCGCAGACGGTGAATCGGGTCAACGGGGAACGCGACGCCACCATCACCGGCACGATCACCGCGAACGACACTCGCGCCGTCCAGACCAACGTCACCAATGCGCTCAACGCCGTGGCGCTGCCGTCGGGGGCGTCGCTTTCGACCGGCGGTGTGTTTGCCCAGCTGGCAACAGTTCTGACCCAGTTCGCGCTGGCGCTGCTGGCGGCGATCGGGCTTGTCTACCTCATCATGGTGGCGACGTTCCGCTCGTTGCTGAAACCGCTGGTGCTGCTGGTTTCGATTCCGTTTGCGGCGACCGGCGCGATCATCGCGTTGGTTGTTACCAACACCTCGCTCTCGCTGCCCGGTCTGATCGGGATCCTGATGCTGACCGGGATCGTCGTCACCAACGCCATCGTCCTCCTCGACCTCATCGAGCAGTACCGCGACCGCGGCCTGAGCTTGCACGACGCCATCATCGAGGGCGGTCGTCACCGCCTCCGCCCGATATTGATGACCGCATTCGCCACGATGCTCGCCCTCGTGCCGCTGGCGGTGATCGGGGGTGGTGGTGGCGTTGGCGGAGCGTTCATCAGCCGTCCGCTGGCGATCGTGGTCATCGGCGGCCTGTTCACCAGCACCCTTTTGACGCTCGTCCTGGTCCCAGTCCTGTACGCCCTAGCGTCTCGCTTTGCCGGAACGCGTTCGACCAGGGACCTCGATGAGCTGCTCGACGCAGCTGATGACCGCCGGTTCAAGCCAATCGGATTCAGGGAGGGAGGACAGCTGGCGGCTGCAACCGCCGCGACCGCCGCGGAGTATGCGTTCAGCCTCACACTGGAACCGGCGCCTGGACGGCAGGGCGACCGCCAGGTTCTCGAAAAACTGGCTCATAACGGATTGGCGGTTGAGCCCGTGGCCGGGACCGCCAAGATGCGAATCAAGGTTCCCGCGGTGCAGGCCGCCTCTCCCGCGGAAGCATCGGTGAAGGCGGTTGACCGTGTGCGCCAACTGGTGCCCGCCACCGGCTACGTGCTCTCCGAGCCGGAACCCATCACTGCAGACAGGAGTCCTGCCTCGAGCTGACGCGCCGGGTCGCTGTCAGGGCCCGGCGGCGCCTGGAGCCGGCATGCTGGTGGTGTTCTGGAAGGCGAGGATGTTCCAGTTGCTGTCTGAGCTCCGTCCCAGCACATAGGTCATGACCCCAAGGCTGGAAGGCACGGCATTGCCCGTCGGGCCGACTGCGCCGCTCAGCTCCACCACAGCGTGCGCCAGGGCGAAGTCGGCGCCAAGCATGCGGATGGCAGTCTCCTTGGCTGTGAACCGGCTTGCCTTGAAAACCGTGGCATGGCGAGCCGCAAGGGCCTGCTCGGCCTCGTCCCGACTCTTGAACCAGTTTCCGAACACGTCCACGAAGTCGACGTCGGGCGCGCAAAGGTTCGCAAGAGACCGCATGTCGTGTCGGTTCCAGCATTCGACAACGGCGCCGATGAGATCCGCAATGGCGGCCTTGTCTTGATCACGCTTGCTGCTTTCGGTTCCTGATTCCATTGCGATTTCCCTCCGGCCAGTAAAAGCCTGCAGGGTCCGGCGGGACGGCGCCGGCCATACATTAAGAAGATCGAATGATTCCTTATCGCGCCGATGACACCGCGGATCCAACTTCGGCGATACCGGTCGTCACGATCGCCCTGATCGCGGCCAACTTCGCGGCCTTCTTTTACGAGCTGTCCCTCGCCGCGCAAGGCTCCGAGCTGGACGCCTTCATCAAGGCATACTCGCTCGTGCCCTGCGAGTACACGCAGGGTTGCGGCCCTTACCCAGGCACCCCCTCTCCGTTCTGGATCACGCTGTTCAGCTCGATGTTCATGCACGCGGGCTGGGCGCACATCCTCGGCAACATGCTGTTCCTTTTCGTTTTCGGGCTCCACGTCGAACGATCGATGGGCGGCATTCGCTACCTCGCCTTCTATCTGATATGCGGGCTCGGCGCAAGCGCGCTCGAGATCGCCACCGCCGCGGGTTCCAACGCGCCCGGTCTCGGCGCCAGCGGCGCCATCTCAGGGGTCCTGGCCGCGTACCTGGTGCTGTACCCCACGAGTCACGTGCGGACCCTGATCCCACTCGGCTTCGTCTTCTGGACGGCGCGCGTTCCTGCGTGGGTCTTCATTGGCCTGTGGTTTGTCATGCAGCTGATCTACGGCCTGGCGTCGATCAGCGACGTGAACGCAGGCGGCGTCGCCTACTCGGCTCACATCGGCGGATTCCTCACCGGGCTCCTGCTCGTTCGTCTGCTCGCACAGGCCCACCGCGTCGACCGGTTGAGGGTCTACCACCGGATCTGAGGCGCCGGAGGCTCCATAAGGCGTCAAGTCGGCCGTTAACTTGCTGTTAACTTGCCGTGTGCCCACGGGAGATGGTCTAGCGGACGATAACCAGCACGGTCCAGCCGGTGTCTCCGCTCGAACGGCGGCGATAGCGGAAGCCGCCGAGGCGTTCCACGAGGCCGTCTTCGACCTCGACATCCTCCTCCACGTCGTCGCCGAGCGCATCTCACGCGCCACCGGTGACTTCTGCAGCGTCGCCCTGGTGTCACCGGACGGGAAGCGGTTCCAACCATTGGTGGCCTATCACTCCGACCCGATGCTGATTGAGGACTCTCGCCAGTTCCTGGGCGTCTCCATGGACGTTGAGGCCGCCGGCGTGTGGGTCCGCGTGCTGAAGGAGCGGCGATCTCTCATCATCCCGATCGATCCGGATCACCTCCCACCGGAGATGGCCCCCCATCAGGTACGACATATGAAGCGCTGGCGAGTGCGCGAAGCCGCACTGATACCGCTGATCGCGCACGACAAAGTCGTAGGCGGGCTCAACCTCAACCGTCTGGAGGGCAGCCCGCCCTTCTCCCCGGACGACATCGAGCTTCTCGAGAGCCTCGGCGCGCGAGCCGCGCGGGCGATCGCGAACGCACGGCTGCTTCAGGCGCACAAGCAAACCACGGGCGAGCTCGAGCGCGAGGTCCAGGCGGACCCGTGAGGCCGAGGCGCGCGGCCTCGAGGCTCGTGCGGCTGTGGCGCGCCTGCAGGCGGCCCTCAACACTCCACTGTCGACGGTCGTCATCGCAACCGACCTCGAAGGCCGAGTCACCTTCTTCAACATCGGCGCGGAGGAGCTCCTCGGCTACAAGGCGACGGACGTGGTTGGAACGGCCATCCCGGATCAGTTCATGGCTCCGCACGAGCTCGAGACAAAGGCGGCCGCGATCGGGTCGGATACGTCGTGATCGCGCGCGACATCTCGGAAAGAAAGGCGCTCGAAGCAGACCTCAAAGCCGCGCTCGCCGAGGGCCGAGAGGTGGTGAAACCAGCCGCCGCCCGGCGGGAAGAGGCGGGGCAGCTGGCCCGGAGCCTGGCGGCGTGGGACCGATTCTCCCGCCAGCGGTTGGAAGGGTCACAGGCGATGGCGGAGCTCGGCCACCTGACCACGGTCGAAGACGTCACCCGGGTCGGCCTCCAGCGCATGGGCGCCATATTCGGCGCACGTCAGGGCTTCGTCGCCCTGGCCGAAAAGGCAGGAGCGCCTGTGGCGGCGGTTCTCCATCCCGATGCGGCGCCGCCGTCCCTTCAAGTGGGCGCGTTGCTGGATCCCCGGACCCCCGCCGCCAGGGCGCTGGCAACGGGCGCTGCGGTCCTGAGCAACCTCGATGCGGAGATCTGGGCGGAGACTGTGGCCGGCTGGGCGCCGGCATCCGAAGCCGGACCCGTGATGGCCTTGCCGCTGGTGAGCGGAGCCCGGGTGGTGGGGGCGCTGACGTTGATCCGCAGCGCGACTGACGAGCCTTTCAGCACTGCCGAGGCCGAGCTGGCAGCGGCGGTGTCGGCGCCTCTGGCGGCAGCGCTAGAGGTCAGCCGCCTCGTCGCCGAGCTGCGCAAGAGCAACGCCGCCCTGACGGAAGCCAACCTCCACAAAAGCCAGTTCCTGGCCAGCATGAGTCATGAGCTCCGAACTCCGCTCAACGCCATCATCGGTTTCTCGCAGCTCCTGATCGACGATCTGCCCGGCCGTTTCGACGCCAAGACCCGCCTCAGGTTCCTGGATCAAATCAACACAGGCGGGCAGCACTTGTTGAGTCTCATCAACGACATCCTCGATCTATCGAAGGTGGAAGCCGGACAGATGGAGCTGCACCTCGCGAAAACCGGCGTGGCCGAGATCGTCGAATCGGTTGTGAGAACCGTCGAGCCGCTGGCAAAGAACAAGAACATCACGATCTTCAGCGAGGCCGGTCGAGAGCTCTACCTGGTGGCCGATGCCGGAAAGCTCAAGCAGATGGTTCTGAACCTCCTCTCTAACGCGATCAAATTCACGCCACCTGGAGGTCAAGTCCATGTCGCAGCTCGCCGGGACGAATCGATGCTCGAGATCCGCGTGAGCGACACCGGAATCGGCATCAGCGAAGCTGATCTTGGGCTGCTCTTTCAAGAGTTCAGGCAGCTGGACCAGGGCGATCAAAGGCAGGAAGGTACCGGCCTCGGCCTGGCGCTGACCAAGCGCTTCGTCGAGCTTCACGGGGGCACGATCAGCGTCCAGAGCACGAGGGGCGAGGGAAGTACGTTTACGCTCCGCCTGCCGGTTGAACCGCCAACGGCAAAAACGGACTCAACTCCGAGCGCTCCACCCACCGGCGCGACTGACCTGATCCGTCCGCTGGTGCTGGTGGTGGAAGACAATCCGCAAGCAGCCGAGCTACTGGCTCGGTATCTGGACAGCGGCGGCTTCCGGATCGAGATCGCGCGCACCGGCACCGAGGCCCTGAGCAAAGCCCGCGAGCTCAAGCCGGTGGCGATCACTTTGGACATCCTCATACCTGAGCTCGACGGTTGGGAGGTCCTCACGCGGCTCAAGCAGGACGATGCGACTCGCGACATACCGGTGGTGATGGCGTCCGTGGTCGACAGTCGCGGGCTCGGTCGCGCCCTCGGAGCGCTCGACTACTTCGTCAAGCCGGTCGACAGGCAGGCCCTCCTGTCGCGGCTCGGCCGGCTCACCTTTTCGAGCAAGCTCCAAACGGAGGAGGTTCGTGTCCTGCTGGTCGACGACGAGCCGGCCAACCTCGAGCTGCTTGAGTCGGTCCTCCAGCCAGCAGGATTCACAACGCTGCGGGCATCAGGCGGTCGAGAGGGAATCGAAAAGGCCCGCGCCGAGAAGCCTCATCTGGTTCTCCTCGATCTGATAATGCCCGAGGTCACCGGGTTCGACGTGGTCGAGGAACTTCGGCGCGATGAGTCCACGCGATCGATCCCGATCATGGTCCTTACCGCCAAGGAGCTCACCGTCGAGGACAAGAAACAGCTCAACGGCTATGTCGCGGGCGTGTTCGAGCGCAAATCGCTGGCAGGCGCGGAGCTCGTCGACTGGCTGCATCAGCTGGTGCCTGAGACCTCGCCCACCGCACGTCGAGGCGAGCTATCTTGAGAGGTGGCGTGGGGACGATGCTGACCCGCAGGCTGGCTGTGGATCTGGGGCACTGCAGCTCGGCGATCTGTTCGGGCTAAGCCCACCGTCCGTCTGAGCGTCCTGAGCTCGTGCTGCTCCAAGCCGCACGGCCGACTTCAACAGTGGAGGAACAATGTCATGAGCACGACCGACACTTTGCTTCGCAATAACGAGGGCTATGCGCGATCGTTCGCGAAGGGGAATCTTCCGATGCCGCCGGCCAAGCGCATCGCCGTCCTCGCGTGCATGGATGCCCGCCTGGACGTTCACAAGATCCTGGGGCTCGAGGAGGGCGACGCCCACGTCATTCGCAACGCCGGCGGCGTCGCCACGGACGACGCCATCCGATCTTTGGTCATCTCGCAGCGGCTGCTGGGGACGAATGAGATCGTCCTCATCCACCACACGGACTGCGGCATGCTGACCTTCAAGGATGACGACGTCAAGGCCAAGATCGAGTCGGAGGTGGGAATTCGGCCCGCATTCGCCCTCGAGGCATTCGACGACCCTGAGAGGGACGTCAAGCAGTCTCTCGCGCGCATCCAGGCGAGCCCGTTCATTCCCAACAAGTCGAGCGTGCGCGGCTTCGTCTACGACGTCAGGACGGGACGGCTGAACGAGGTGCGAGCCACCGCCGGCGTGCGCTGAGAGCCGACTGTCTGGGACTCATCTACAGGCATCCCTGAGCTTCGAGGACTGCGCGGTCCTTGAAGCGATTCCGCGCGTTTGGCGCCAAAAGCGCGTTTGGCAGCCGTCGCGGTCAAGGAGTCGTCGCAACACCTGAGTTCTGAGGTGCTGCATGAACAAGAAGCTCCGGACGGTGGAGCGTGGGTTCTGGCTGGAGGTCAACGCCGGCCGCTCGAGAGAGGAGGCGGCGACCGCGGTCGGTGTGAACGCCAAGACTGGAGAGCGGTGGTTCCGTCAAGGTGGCGGCGTGGCCCCATCACATCTCCACGTCCAACCCATCGGCCGCTACCTCAACCTTGCCGAGCGCGAGGAGATCCTTGTCGGCGTTGAAAGGGGCGAGTCGATTCGCCAAATCGCCAGCCGGCTAGGACGCGCTACCTCGACTGTGCAGCGCGAGCTGCGCCGCAATATGCGCCACCGCTACCGGACCCGAGGTCAGTTGGGGCTGCCGCAGGGGCGGCCCCGCCTTTTGCCCTGGGACTATCGGCCGAGCGCTGCACAGTTGCGGGCGGACCTGCTGGCAGCCCGACCCAAGCAGGCCAAGCTCGCCCTCCAGCTTGACCTTCGCGCTCAGGTTCAGGCCCGGCTGCTCGAGAAGCTGAGCCCCAGGCAGATCTCTATCGAGCTCAGAACCGACTTTGCAGAGGATGCTTCTATGCGCGTGTCCCACGAGACCATCTACCAAGCGATCTACGTCCAGGGTCGCGGCGCTCTCCGCCGCGAACTCGCCAAGTGCCTGCGCACGGGCCGCGCGTTGAGGCGGCCCCAGCGGCGCAACGAGCGCCGGGGTCGGATTCAGGGCATGGTCAGCATCAGCGAGCGACCGGCTGAGGTCGAAGACCGAGCCATACCAGGCCATTGGGAGGGCGACCTGCTGATGGGCAAGGCCAATCGCTCCGCGATTGGCACCCTGGTCGAGCGCTCGACCAGGTTCTTGATCCTGCTCCATCTTCCCAACGGCCACGGCGCGGCCGAGGTCGAGGAGGCGATGATCGAGGCGACCTACCGCCTTCCCAGGGTGCTCTGGAAGTCACTGACCTGGGACCGCGGCTCAGAGATGGCCAACCACGCCCAGATCAAGCTGGCGACCGACCTCGACATCTACTTCTGCGACCCCGCCAGCCCCTGGCAGCGCGGCAGCAACGAGAACACCAATGGCCTTCTTCGCCAGTACTTTCCCAAGGCCACCGACCTCTCCGGTTACCACCCCGACTACCTGGAGTTCGTCTCCGCCCAGATGAACCGGCGCCCACGTGAGACCCTCGGCTGGAAGAGCCCCGCCAAGGCCCTCAACGAGCTACTGTCTCAGTCGTCCCAAACCGGCGGTGTTGCGACGACCGCTTGAAACCGCCGACTCGAATTCCGCACGTTTGGCGCCAAAAGCGCCGAATGACGCTATGAGGTCACTCCCACTCGATGGTGCCCGGCGGCTTCGACGTGATGTCGAAGACGACGCGGTTGACGCCCTTCACCTCATTGACGATGCGGTTGCTGATGCGCGACAACACCTCGTAAGGCACGCGGGCCCAATCCGCGGTCATGGCGTCTTCGCTCGTGACAACCCGCACCGCGACCACGTTGGCGTACGTCCGGTAGTCGCCCATCACGCCCACCGTCTCGAGAGGAGTGAGCACCGCGAACGACTGCCACACCTGCCGGTAGAGGCCGTAGTGCTTGATCTCGTCCACCACCACCCAGTCCGCGTTGCGAAGGATCTCCAGCCGCTCGGCAGTGACCTCACCCAGGCAGCGGATCGAAAGGCCAGGCCCAGGGAAGGGCTGGCGGTAAACCATCTCCTCGGGCATCCCGAGCTCGAGCCCGACGGCGCGCACCTCGTCCTTGAAGAGATATCGGAGCGGCTCGATGAGCTGGAACCTCAGACCGGGAGGCAGCCCGCCGACGTTGTGATGAGTCTTGATCTTGGCCGCGGTCGCAGCGACGTCGGGCGCGGTCGATTCGATGACGTCCGGATAAAGGGTGCCCTGGGCCAGGAAATCGATGTGTCCGAGGCTTGAGGCTTCGGCCTCGAACACCGAGATGAACTCGCGCCCAACGATGCGGCGCTTTTCCTCGGGGTCGAGAACGCCGCGCAGGGCGTCGAGGAATCTCCCTGTCGCATCGACGTATCGAATGTTCATGTCGAGGTTGCCGTGCATGACCGCGAGCACGCGCTCTGGCTCTTCCTTCCGCAGCAGCCCGTTGTTCACAAACACGCACGTGAGCTGATCGCCGACGGCGCGATGGACGAGAGTCGCGGCCACCGCCGAGTCCACCCCTCCCGACAGCGCGCATATGACGCGCCCGCCGCCGACCTGGGCCCGGATGCTGTCGATTGCATCAGTGATGAATGAGCCCGCGGTCCAGGTCGGCTCGCAGCTGCAGACCCTGAACAGGAAGTTCCGCAGGAGCTCCCGGCCGCTCGGCGTGTGCACCACCTCCGGATGGAACTGGATGCCGTAGATGCCGCGGCCGTCGCTGAAAGCCGCCACCGGTGAGTTGCCGCTGGAGGCGAGCACCTGGAAGCCTGGTGGCAGCTCGGAGACGTGGTCTCCGTGGCTCATCCACACCGGCAGCTCTTCGTTGAGGCCTTCGAACAGGCCGCCCGGTTGCCGCACGGCGAGCAGCGCAGGGCCATATTCATGAGCGCGGCCGGGGCGAACCTTGCCGCCCAGATGGTGGGCGATGAGCTGCATGCCGTAGCAGATGCCGAGCACCGGGACGCCGGCGCGGAGCGCGGCGGGATCGATCTGGGGCGCGCCCGAGTCGTACACGCTGGCCGGCCCGCCGCTCAGGATCAGGCCGGCAGGATGGCGCTCTTCCAGCTCCGACCAGGGCGTCGTACCTGGAACGAGCTCGCAGTAGACCTTGGCCTCACGGAGGCGCCGGGCGATGAGCTGGCTGAACTGCGATCCGAAGTCGAGGACGAGCACAGTCGGCTGCGCCCCGCGCCGTTTGGTTTCGTTTCGGGGGTCGCCTGCCGTGGCGGTCCGGCTCAGCTACTTCCCCATCCCGACGTGCTGATCGCGCTGCAGCGATTTGCCTTCGGACGTGATCGTGGGCGCGATGACCATCTCGACATGCTGGAACTCGGCGATGTCGCGCGCGCCACACACGCCGAGGGCCGAACGCAGCGCGCCGGCAAAGTTCTGCGAGCCATCGTCAACGCGGGCGGG
>WNGH01005124.1_pt1 | contig 12969 bp, 12 predicted proteins | sample 5400631 | NCBI WGS metagenome assembly WNGH01 (sample SAMN13153373, study PRJNA577476) | soil metagenome | isolation source: 115 cm soil or saprolite under Garry oak tree replicate 1 | place: USA:California | collected 2016-06-15
CTGTAACCTGATTTAGCACTCTCGCCGGGAGAGTGCTGAAATCGAAATTGGAAGACAGAAAACAGGCGATCTTGCGGGCGGTCGTGCACGAGTTCACGACAAGTGCGGTTCCGGTCGGCTCGCAGGCGCTGCAGAGCCGGTACTTCGTGAACCTCTCGTCCGCCACCATCCGGAGTGAGCTGGCTGACCTGTCCGATCTCGGCTACCTCACCCAGCCGCACACCTCAGCCGGCCGGATGCCGACCGACTCCGGCTACCGCTACTTCGTCGATTTCCTGATGGACCTCGAGCCCATCCCTGACCGGGTCAAGGGTTTCATCGCCGACGAGCTGCGCACCGCGCCCGCTGACGTTCAGGGGATGGTCGAGCGTGTGGCCATGACGGTCGCCGCCGTGACGCAGAACGCATCCGTGGCGAGCGCGCCGCAGGGCTCGATGGCCCACATAAAGCACCTGGACCTGGTCTCACTGGAGCCAAAAGAGGTGCTGTTGATCCTCCTGCTCGAGGGCAACTTGCTGCGCCAGCAGGTGATCGCCACGACGGAGCCTGCGACCCAGACGCAGCTGACTCGGTTGACCGCCCGGCTCAACTCCTCGCTGGGTGGCCGGGCGAGCGACGAGGCGCGCCGCCACTACGATGCGGCGCCGCTGGGACTGGAGAAGGAGCTGCTCGGACGCGTGATCGCCGTCCTGGACCTGTACGAAAAAGGATCCGAAAGCCTGGTCGTCCATGACGGTGTTCGCAATCTCTTGCGCCACCCGGAGTTCGCGGAATCGTCGCGCTTGACCCAGGTGCTGGAGGTGCTGGAGGAGACGCGCTACCTGACCGTCCTTCTGCGCCAGCTCATCGGCGAATCGGACCTGCAGATCGTGATCGGGTCGGAGAACCTGACGAGCCAGCTTCAGGGATGCGCGGTCGTGTTGACGACGTACGGTCCTTCGGAACGCTTGAAAGGCGTGCTTGGCGTGATCGGCCCGACCCGCATGGCGTACAGCCAGACGGTGGCTCGTTTGCAGGCCGTAGCCCGAGGGGCGAGCGACCGCATGGCGGAGCTGGGAGTTTGACGCGAACGCCTCACGCGGTATCTACAGATCGATGACGACTCGCAAGCATCCGCACGACCCGCGTCAAGGCGACCAGCCCGAGCCGGCCACAGCCTCGCTCGAAGGCAAGGTCGCGGAGCTCGAGGCGGCGCTCGCGGAGGGCCGTGACCGCCACCTTCGCCTCGCTGCCGACTTCGACAACTACAAGAAACGTATGCGCCAGGAGCAGCTGGAGACCATGCAGCATGCTTCGGCAGACCTGATCGGGCGCGTGCTGCCGGTGCTCGACGACCTGAGGAACGTGCTCGAACACAAGCCCGAGGGCATCGATGAGTCCTGGGTCAAAGGGCTGGAGCTCAGCGTCCGCAAGCTCGAGGAGGCGCTGGGCGCCCATGGTTTGCAGCCGATCGATTCGGTCGGCGAGCGCTTCGACCCCAAGGTCCACGAAGCCGTTGGACACGAAGAATCGACGGAGCACCCTGAAGACACGGTCGTCTCCGAGCTTCGCCGCGGCTACCGCGTCCGCGATCGCGTGGTGAGACCGGCGCTGGTCAAGGTCGCCCGGCCGCCCGCGCTTCCTGCCGACAGCGACCCCGCCTAGCAGACGCCCGTGGCGGTGAAGCGCGATTACTACGAGGTGCTCGGCGTCGGGAAGCAGGCTTCGCCTGACGAGCTGAAGCGGGCATTTCGCAAGATCGCGATGGAGTCGCATCCCGACCGCAACCCGGACGACGCCATGGCCCACACTCGATTCAAGGAAGCGAGCGAGGCCTACACCGTGCTCTCGGATCCTGACCGCCGCCGCAGCTACGACATGTTCGGGCACGCAGCGGTGGGAGCGGGCGGACCCGCCGTCGATTTCTCGGACATGCCCTTCGCGGACATCTTCGACACCTTTTTCGGGGGCGGATTCAGCGGCCGTGGGCGCCGCGAGCGCTCCAACCGAGGCGACGACCTTCGCTTCGACATGACGATCACATTCGAAGAGTCGTTCACGGGGGTCGAGAAGCAGGTCGAGGTTTCGCGACTCGCGACGTGCGAACGGTGCACCGGCAGCGGGGCCGAGCCTGGCACCGGACAGGACACATGTCCCGGGTGCGGCGGCTCGGGCCAGATCCGCCGCGCCGCGCAATCGTTCTTCGGGCAGGTGGTCACGACCGCAACTTGCTCGACGTGCGGCGGCGCCGGTCGCATCCTCAGCGACCCGTGCCACCAGTGCCGGGGCCAGGGACGGGTCCAGAAGTCGGCGCGGCTCGCGGTGAAGATCCCGGCCGGCGTGGACACCGGCTCACAGATCCGGATCAGCGGCGAGGGAGAAGCCGGGCTGCGCGGCGGCCCGCCGGGCGACCTCTACGTGGTGCTGCGCGTGAAGGCGCACCCCGAGCTGGCGCGCCATGAGCACGACATCGTCTTCGAGCTGCGGGTCAACATGGTCCAGGCCGCGCTCGGGGACCGGATCGAGATCCCGACGCTGGAGGGTGCGGTGGAGATCGCGATCCCCGCCGGCACTCAAAACGGGCAGTCCTTCCGCCTGCAGGGGCGGGGCATGCCCGACGTGCGCGGCGGGCGGCGTGGCGACCAGTACGTGGTCGTGCAGGTCGTCATCCCGAAGGATCTGAACCCCGAGCAGAAGGCGCTGCTGCGCAAGGTGGGGGGCCTGACCGGCAAGCCGGAGAGGGTCTCGCGGGGCTTTTTCGACAAGCTGCGTGACGCAATCAGTCTCGATTGAGCGAGTACCGACTTAAGATTCGCGTCGCGTTCCGTGCGTTCTGAAGCCGCGAGAGGAACGTGGGTAGCCGTTGCCGCGATGCTGCTTGCCGCCTCAGCGTGCTCCCCGCAATGCGGCACAGCGATCAAACCAGGCACCGTCCCGGTCGCGGCGATTCCATCGCCCTCGCCGACCCCGAGCGCGCCCTTGCAGGCCTCGAGCCCGCCGTTCCATGGCGGCGAGGTCGGAGTGGCCTACGCGGCGGTCGCCCTCTCGGCGACCGGCGGACTCGTGCCGTACGCGTGGACCGTCAGCTCCGGGGCGCTGCCGCCGGGCTTGACGCTCGGGCCCGACGGCTCCGTCTCGGGTAGTCCGACCGGCGCCGGATCGTTCTCGTTCACCATCCAGGTCGCCGATGCAGGCACCGGCACGGCGAGCCTGCCCGGAGTGATCGGCATCGCCGCGGCGTTATCCGGCAGCCTGATCCCGGGCTGCGCCCAGTACTGCAGGGTCGAGCTTGGATGCGTGAGGGTATGCGGCGGGTTCGGGCAGCAGAGCGGCGGGGTCGGTCCTTACAGCTACACGCTGACGCAGGGACCGCTGCCCGTCGGGACGTCCCTCTCGGGCCTTTCGCTGACGGGGACGTTCGGCGGCCTGTCGGGCTACCTGAAGTTCACGGTCCTGGTCACGGACGCCATGGGCGGCAGCGCGACAGTCGCTCCGACCTTCTGGATGTACGACCACATCTCCCTGGGCGGCGGCATCTGCACCGGTAGGGGAGCCTGCAAGGTGACGCTCGCCTACACCGGCGGGACGCCGGGTCCTCAGCCCTCCGCGGCGCCCATTGGCTGGGCTGGAGCAAACAGCTGCGGGGCCGTGGCACCGGTGCTGTGTCCGCAGCCCAGCTTCGCTGCGACCTACCAGCCTGGTTTGGTCACGGTCGTCCTGACGTATCAGCCCAATTACCCGGCGACTTTTGGAACACTGACGGTGCAGATCACGGAGAGCAATCTCTGCGCCTCCGGCGTGCATTGCTCCTCTAGCGCGGCGGTCACCGTTGTCGGCTAAGGCATAACTTCGGTACTTGCGGGGTAGTTATGAGGTTCAGTAGCTTTGAACCGTATAGAAGAGGATGACAGTGTCTAAAACCATCGATCTAGAACTCACGAGGGCCGAAGTTGAGGTCCTGGAGCTGGAAGCCCGGCTCCGGGTCGTGCCCATGAACGACACCCAGCTTTCCGACGCCCTGAAGACCGCCCTGGCGGCCAAGAAGGAGCGCCTGGCGAAGCTTCGGACCCTCCACGCCACCGCCGGCCGCGCCAGCCGCAAGGATGGCGACGGCGAGAAGGTGAACCCCCTCCACGCCGGCCGCCGGCCGCCCCTGAAGCGGACTGTGCCCCAGAGACCGCAGACCAAGAGCGGTAAGTAAGGACTCGGCGCGGCCCCTCCCCCTGGGGAGGAGGCAAATCCGGTGAACTCAAATTCGGGGGCCGACCGTTATCTTTCTGCGAGTTGGCTAGAGAGCTGAGCATGTCCCCGGTGCCCGCCGCCGATCCTTTGTTCGGGGCGGCGTGGGCCGCGATCGGGCTTCCGCGGCCAACCCGGCCGTGGACCCTGCCCCTGGTCAACGGAGCCGCCGTGGCGGCGATCATCAGCGCCGTCGCTTATCGGATCTGGGAAGCCCATCCGCCGGCCGAAGTGCTGCGCGAAGAGGCGATTCTGATCGGCATCGGCGCGGTCTTTGCAGTCGTTGCGGTGTGGATAAAGCTTTCGCCGCGAGGCGCAAGCCTGCTCGTCCAGCTGCCGGTCATGGCGATCGCGACCGTCCTCACCGTCCTCGTGATGGGAACGGCCGGCCGCTGGCTGGGCGATGACCTGCCTCCCCTGGCGGCGGCGAGCTTCGCGACGGTGGTCCTCCATTTCGAGGTCGGACTGCACTCGCGCCAGTTCGGCTACGTCTTCGGCATCGCCATCCTCGGCCTGGGCGTGCTGTGGGTCTACGCCGTCAGCCAGCTCATGGTCTCGCTGAGCACCATCCTGATCTGGACCCTCGTGCTGGTCGGCCTGGGCATCCTTGCGATGCTCACCAGCCGCGCGGTTGAACGCGACCTCGGCCTGCAGGTCGAGCGGCAGAGCTCGCTGCTCGCGACGCTGAGCGACCTGGGCGAAGGCCTGGTGATCACAGAGAGCGGCAGGTTCGTCGCGGGCAACGACGCCTACGTGAACCTCACCGGCTACACGCGCGAGCAGCTGGCGGCGATGCCGTCCATGATCGACCTCGCGCCCCCCGAGGATCGGGAACGCCTCTCGACAAACCTCGCGAAAAGGCTCGCCGGCGGTGATGTGCCGGCCCGGTACACCTCGGCCATCCTCACCAAATTCGGGGCGCGTGTGGAGGTCGAGGTCGCGATCCATCGCGTGATGACCAAGCGCAACCAGCTGCTGACCCTGGTCAGCAACATCAGCGAGCGACGGCGCGCCGAAGCCGCCGAGCGCGAGACCGAGACCAGGTTTCGGATCCTGTTCGAGCAGGCGCAGGCGGGCATGGCGTTCACGAGCCTCGATGGCCACATCACGACGGTGAACCCCGCCTTCTGTGAGCTCGTCGGCTACAGCGAGGCGGAGCTTCGCACGCTCTCCCTTCTCGACATCACGCATCCCGACGATGTCGCCGCCCTGCAGGAGGCGATGCACTCGATGCTGGCGGGCCAGGAGGAAGGTCGCCGCATCGAGAAGCGGTACACGCGCAAGAACGGCGAGCACGTGTGGGTCGACCTCACTATGCGCCTGGTCCGCAGCACCGACGACAAGCCGATGTACTTCCAGACGGTCGCGGTCGACATCCGCGACCGCAAGCGCGCGGAAGTTCTGCAGGCGGCGCGGTTCGCGGTAACGCAGGCGCTCGTCACGTCGCCAGGCTGGGACAAGGCCGCGGCGGGGGTCCTCGAAGGCCTGTGCCGGACGCTCGATTGGGAGCTCGCCGAGTACTGGGAGGTGGACGTCAACCGCGAGGCGATGCATTTCCTCACCTCCTGGAAGCGGCCCGGTCGTGACACCACTGCCTACGAAGCGACCGCATCGCAGGTGTCCTACCGGCGCGGCGAGGGTTTGGCCGGACGCGTGTGGGAAGCGGGCGCGCCGGTCTCGATGCCGGACCTGGCCGGCGACACATCGGTGCGGGCCGGCGCGGCGGTCGCCGTCGGGCTGCACGGCATCGTCGGGTTTCCCGTCCGCAGCGGACGGCGCGTGGTCGGCATGATCTCGCTGCACACCTGGGCGGCCCGCGATCTCGACGACGGGCTGATCGCGGTGATGAACGACGTCGGCTCGCAGATTGGAGAGTTCGTCGAGCGCAAGCGGGCGGAAGTCGCGCTGCAGGACAGCGAGAAGCGCATGCGCTCGGTGCTCGACAACGTTTCCGACGGCCTCGCGACCATCGACCCGGCCGGAATCATCGAGTCGGCCAACCCCGCCGTGACGAAGCTGTTCGGGTATTCGGAAGAGGAGTTGGTCAACCAGCAGTCCGACGTCCTCATCGCGACCACCCATCGCGCCGCGTTTGACAACTACCTCCAGCGGCGGTTGAACGTCGACATCCCGGTCAGCGGCGCCCACGAGACGATGGGCAAGCGAAAGAACGGCAGCCTCTTTCCGCTCGAGTTCGTCGTCAGCTCCATGCAGGTCGGCTCACGCCACCTGTTCATCGCGACGCTGCGCGACATCTCGGAACGCAAGGCGCACACGGACGCGCTCGAGTACCAGGCCCTTCACGACGCGCTGACTGGGTTGCCGAACCGGAGCCTGTTCGGCGACCGCCTGCGCCAGGCGCTGCTCGCCGCCAGGCGCAACCAGAAGATGTTCGGCGTGCTGCTGCTCGACCTGGACCGGTTCAAAGACATCAACGACGCGCTCGGACACGACCGCGGCGACAGCCTGCTCCAGGAGGTCACGGCTCGGCTGCGCGGTGTCCTTCGCGCGACGGACACCATCGCCAGGCTGGGCGGTGACGAGTTCGCCGTGCTCACGACCGACGCCAAGCATCCAGAAGACGTCGTCGCCTCGGCGCGCAAGATCCTAGCCTCACTGGAAGGTCCCTTCGCCATCGCCGACCAGATGGTCGAGACGGGCGCGTCGATCGGAATTGCCATGTACCCGGTGCACGGCGACGATCCGGGAACTCTTTTGCGCCGCGCCGACGTCGCGATGTATGTCGCCAAGCGCTCGGGCGGCGGTTACGCGATGTACCAGCCTGAGCAGGAGGCCCAGACGATGCGCCGCTCGGGGCTTGCGGGCGAGCTGCGGCGATCCATCCCGCAGGGCGAGCTGATCCTCCACTATCAACCGCAGGTCACGCTCGCGACGGGTGCGGTGCACACCGTCGAAGCGCTCGTCCGCTGGAACCATCCGCGCGAAGGCCTGATGCCGCCGGATCGGTTCATCCCGATGGCTGAGGAAACGGGAATCATCCATCCGCTCACGGCGTGGGTCATCGACTCGGCGCTCGGGCAGCTTTGCAAGTGGCTGAACGATGGGCTCGACGTCGCGGTCTCGCTCAACGTGTCACCGCGCAACATCGAGGATCACTCGCTCGAAGAGATGGTCGCGCGAGCTCTCGGCAACTTCAAGGTCGAGCCGAGCCGTCTCACGCTGGAGATCACCGAGGGCGTGGCGATGGCGGCCGCCGCTGCCAAGGCGCTGCACCGGCTGCACGAGATCGGCGTGCGCCTCGCGCTCGACGACTTCGGCACCGGCTATTCATCTCTCCTTTATCTGATGCGGCTGCCGGTCAACGAGATCAAGATCGACCGGTCCTTCGTCTCCGCGCTGGCCACCGACCCCGACTCGGGCGCCATCGTGCGATCGGCGGTCGGCCTGGGACACAACCTCGGCCTGCGCGTCGTCGCCGAAGGCCTGCAGGACCGCATGGCTGAAGCGGTGCTGCTCGAGGCCGGATGCGATGCAGCGCAGGGCTTCCTCGTCGGCCGGCCGGTCGAGGCAAGTGAGATCACAGCTCTGCTGACGGCACAAACCGGCCTCGCTCCGCAGGCCGATCAAGCTTCGCTCTGAGAGCACTCGTCCTCGGCGCCGGCGGGCAGCTCGGCTCAGAGCTCGTCCAGCTGTTCGGCACCGACACCGGTGTACCGCATGACCGGCTTTCGGTCGTCGACGCGGATGCGGTCGAAGCCTTGATCGCGGATCGAAAACCGGAGGTCGTCTTCAACTGCGCCGCATACAACGCGGTGGACCGCGCCGAGAGAGAGCCAGAGCTTGCGCACGCCATCAACGCGGAAGGTCCAGGCAACGTCGCCGCCGCGTGCAGGCGCCACGGTGCGACGCTCGTCCACTTTTCAACGAACTTTGTCTTCGACGGCGCGCACGACGAGCCGTACGTCGAGGCCGACGAGCCATCGCCCATGTCCGCTTACGGTCACTCGAAGCTCGACGGCGAGCGGAGGGTGCTCGAGACCGGCGCGCATGTGCTGCTGATCAGGACCGCGGCGGTCTTCGGCGGCCCGCACGGCTTTCCCCAGCGCATCATCGACCTGGCACGATCGGGCGAAAAGCTGCGGGTCGTGTCTGACCAGCGCGTCAACCCGACCTACGCCAAAGACCTTGCCGCGGCGGCGGTGGAGCTCATCGAGGACGGCACGGCCGGCATCGTCCATGTGGTCGCCGGGGGTTGCACCGGCTGGGACGACTTCGCTCGCGCCACGCTGGCGGAGTTCGGTGTCTCAACGCCCGTCGAGTCTGTGAGCAGCGCGGCTTATCCGTCCGCCGCGCGGCGACCGCCCAACGGCTGCCTGGCCACCACCCGTTTCAGGTCCCTGCGGCCATGGCGGGACGCGCTGCGGGATTGGGCGGCGAGGGTGAAAAACCCCTAAAAAAGGCTCGGGCCGGGCGATTTCTCGACACCGGCTCCGAGCTTGGCTGCGGGGGGTGAGGTTCTAACTGAGAATGAGTACCTGATTCCTTTCTGAAGGCCCACGCGCACGGTTGCGCAGTGAAAATTTTGGCACGAAACCCACCAACGGGCTGGTCGATCTTTGCACATTTTCAACGACGAAATGCCTGCGCCACGCTTGGAATCCCAAGCCCTTAAGTCGTGAAAGGCGACTCCCAAATGCTTAAGCTGCGTTGCTCCAGCAAAACGACTTGCACAGATTGATCAGTTCGAAGGATGTGGCGGCTCGCCTCGGCGTCAGCCAGGCGACCGTTTTGCGTGCGGTCGCAAGAGGACTGCTCCACCCCGCGCTTGTCACGCCCGGCGGGCATCGCCGCTTCAGCGAGCATGACGTCGAGGCTTTTGCCGCCGGTCTGCAGGACGAGCCTGAGGGCGCGCGACTCGTTTCGACCGGGGAGGCCGCCAGGCTGCTAGGCGTCAGCCAGCCGACCCTCAACCGCGCGGTTAGGAACGGGCGCCTCCGTCCGACGCTGACCACGCCGGGAGGGCATAGGCGCTTCGACAGCGCCGAGCTCAGCGCGGCGCTCTTCGTCGAGGAGACGGCCTGATGGCGCAAGGAGAAGATCCCGGCAGGCTGATGGGGCCGCGACCGGAGCGCGGCCAACTCGGATGGAGCATCCTCCTCAATGGCGTCCTCGTCGCGGCGTTCGTCGTGGGCTTCGTCCCGATCGTCGCCATCGTCCACGGCTTCATCGACCTCGTCCAGCAGTCGAAGATCCGGAGTGGCGCCGACTGGACCGCGTACGGCTTTGCGTTCACCGGGCTTCTCCTCGGCGCGATCTTTTTCGCTTACGCGGTCAAGTACTACCTGAGCACCGTGATGGTGCTGCTGACCACGCTGGTCGGCGGCGCCCGGAATGGCAACGGAAACGGGTCCAAGACAAACGGCAACGGGCTGAGTCGCATCAACGGCAATGGCAACGGCTATCACATGGATCTCGGCTACCACCCGTTCGTCTCGGTGCATGTCGCCGCGTACAACGAGAAGCGCGTCATCGAACGCTTGCTGAACGCTCTGTCGCAGCTCGAGTATCCCGAGTACGAGGTCGTCGTCGTCGACGATTCGACTGACGAGTCGGTGCAGATCCTGCAGCAATGGGTCGGCCGTCCGCGTTTCAAGATCCTGCATCGGACAAGCCGCTCGGGATATAAGGGCGGCGCGCTGCGCGAAGCGCTCAAGGTCATGGACCCGCGCACCGAGTACGTCGTCGTCTTCGACGCCGACTCGGTCCCGTTCCCCGACTCGATCGAGCGCCTGCTGCCCCTCTTCTATCGCGTCAGCGACGGCGCTTCCAGCCGGCGCTTTGAGGCGGCATTCGGGCACACGGAGCCGCCCTCCGAACCCGGGCAGATCAAGCGCCGGCTCGAGGTCGCCGCGGTGCAGAGCTACCAGTGGCATGTGCTCAACAAGTCCGAGAGCTGGCTGACCGAAGCGGTGCGCGCCGAGTATGCCGGCAGCTACATGATCGAGCGTCCATTCCAGGACGCGGTCGGGTCGCTGAAGATGATCGCGGGCACGGCGTACATGATCCGCGCCGACGTCCTGCGCAACGTCGGTTGGGGCACCAGCATCACCGAAGACTGGGAGCTGACCCTGAAGCTCTACGCGCGCGGATACAAGGTCATCTACACGCCGTGGGCTGAGACGCCCGCCGAATGCGTCAGCACGTTTGCGCGCCTGGCCCGCCAGCGCATGCGATGGGCGGAGGGGCACACGCACAACGTGCGCAAGTGGTTCCTGCCGATCCTGCGCTCGCCACTGATCACGCCGATCGAGAAGCTCGAGTTCCTCTACGACTCGACCTACTACCTGCAGGCGGGATTGTTCGTGCTGGGCTCGGTGAGCTGGCTCGTCTCCGAGGTAGTGTTCCGCACTCACGTGCCCGGATGGACGGCGCTTCTTGGATGGTCGCTCCTCTTCTCGAACGTCTTCGCGCTTCCACTGATGAACCTGGGCGGGCTGATCCTCGAAGAGGCGCCGGCGCGAGATGTGCAAGGCGTGTTCGGCGCGCTCGTCCTGTCGTTTGCCCTGGTGCCTTTCCAGGGGTGGGCGGCCCTCAAGGGCCTGATCAGCAAAGACGAAGGGCCGTGGTTCCGCACCCCCAAGACCGGACGCGTCACCGACGAGGTCCATCACCTGCGGCGGCTCTACCTGCTTGGCCGCTGGCTGCGCGGGCGCCGCCCTGCAAACGCGCGATGGACGCCGCCGGCCGCGCCGTTGGCAGCCTCGCCGGTGCGCCCGCCGCGGCGGCATCGACGCTGGCTCGGCTGGGTTGTGGTCGGCGTGCTGGCGCTGTTGTTCAGCGGCCTCGCCATCGCGTCTGTGCGAGCGCCCGTGGTCAAAGCTGCGGGCAACCCGCTCTACCTGCACGGAACGGGGACGGCTCCGGCGTGTACCGCGAGCACGCTCGACCAAACCGTCGGCTCGCAGAGCCCCGCCTGTGAGATCCAGTCCGGCGGCGCAGCGACCACGTGGTCGTTCAGCAACCTGCCGGCGCAGACCGTGGCCGCCGGCGTGTGGAGCTTCAAGATGTACTGGACCGGAGGCACCGGCAACACCAACGACACCGTGAGCATCGCGGTCGGGGTGTCGGCGACGTCGAGCTGCGCGGCCTTCGTGCCGCTGATTCCCAACGTTGGTTCGACATGGTCCGCAACGTACGGATCGAGCGGCGCCAACGCGACAAGCCCATTCACGTTCAGCACGAGCGCAAGCCAGCTGCCGATGGTGATCACCGCCGGAGGCTCGCTATGTGTCCAGGTGACGCTCACCCACAACACGGGCGGCAAACCGTCTCTCGTCTACGACGGCCCTGCCGGTTCCGGAGACACGAACGTCGTCGCGCCGAGCATCATCGTGCCTGAGTCGCTGCTTGGCTTCCTCGGTTTCGCCGCGGTCATTCCGATCTTTGCGTCGCGCCTGAGGAGACGTCGATGAAAGGTCGCGACCCCGACAACATCAACCTGACCCTCATCGCGCTGACGTGCGCAATGCTCATGCTGCTCCCGCTCGTCACGACATTCGATGACCTGCTCACCGCGTGGGCCATGCAGCTGGGCGCGAACAATCCACTGCAGGCCATCGTGCCCGCGGAATCGCGGATGGTGGTGAGCATGCTCAGCCTGGTCGGCATTCACGCCGCGGCTTCAGGCAGCCATCTCGTGGTGTGGGATGGCTCCGGGTCGATGCACACGCTCTACATCTCCTGGAACTGCATCGGCTGGCAGAGCTTGATCCTCTTCGGAGTGAGCCTGATCTCGGGCCTGCGAGGGACGCAGTCTTTGGAGTCACGTGTGCAGGTCATCTGCATCGGCGTCGCCGGCACGATGCTGCTCAACCTGGTCCGCGTTTCCGCGGTGGCGGCGATCGCCGCGACAGTAGGCGTGACGCCGGCCATTCTTTTTCACGACTACGGCGGCACCATCCTGTTCGTCAGCTTTCTGTTCGCCTTCTGGGCCTTCGCGCAGCGCTGGATTCTCGATTCGCCGGCGTCGTCTCAGCAAGAGATGACCGCATGAACCGCTGGCTCCGGCTCGGTCTGCAGACAGCCCTGGGTCTGGCTCTCCTCTGGCTGTGGCTGCGCACGGTATCGCTGCCCGAGATCCTGAGCCACGCGCGAGTCCACAACTGGTGGGTGGTCGCGGTGATGCTTTTGCTGGCCCTCACGACGAGCGTGATCCGCGCCCGGCGCTGGCTCATCCTCCTGCGGCCGCTGGCTCCCGTGGGCATGGTCAGGGCGTTCGCGATGAACGCGGGCGCAAGCCTCCTCAGGCCACGATCGTCATCGACAAGTCCTGCGACCTCGCCGGCGTGGCGATCGTTCTCGGCGGGCTCGCGCTGGTCGCCTCGACCGGTCTGGTGAGCGCGCCCCGCGGCCTCTTTGGCGCGGCGGCCCTCGCCATGCTGCTGCTGGCGGCGGTGTTCGGCACGGCGGTCCTTGGTCCGCGCATCGCCGGCTCAGCACGAATCCGGCGCCGCTTGCCGCCATCCGTGGCTGCCGGCGTGGCCGGCCAGGCGTTCGCCTTTCGGGCCGTGGCCAGGGGGGCGTGGACACCGGCGGTCGTCGGTCGCCTCGCCGCGCTGACCGGAATCGCCCTTGTGATCGACGCCTTCAACTTCAGCCTGCTCTTCTGGGCGCTCGGCGTCTCGGTGCCCACGCTGAAGGCGATGGCCGCGTACCCGGCGCTGCTGCTCGCGTTCGCCGTCCCCGCAGGACCTGGTTACGTGGGCAGCCTCGAGGTCGCGGGATCGCTGG
>WNGH01008593.1_pt1 | contig 12969 bp, 10 predicted proteins | sample 5400631 | NCBI WGS metagenome assembly WNGH01 (sample SAMN13153373, study PRJNA577476) | soil metagenome | isolation source: 115 cm soil or saprolite under Garry oak tree replicate 1 | place: USA:California | collected 2016-06-15
TCCAGCAGATAGTTGTTCTCGCGATTGCGCTTGGAGCGGAAGGTTGTCTGGTCGACATCCATGGGGCCGTTGCCCAGACGTACTTCCAGGCGGTCTTCGTCGGTCAGCGGCTCCGTCGTGCTGTGCTCCCAGTTGTAGACCATGGTGGTCTCGTCATCCATGGGCACCCAGATGTGGCCCGCCGCGCCGGAAAAGCCGCGGCGGCCCGAGCCGGTGCGCGCGGGGCGGATCTGATGGAAGGGCAGGATGAAGTGATAGGCGCGGATGTGCGTCTCTCCGCTCTGGAGAGGCCGCAGACCGGCGTATCGATAGCCGTAGTCCGTGATATCCAGCTCGAGGGTGGGCGCCTTGCCCACCACGAAGGGATCCCCCGGCTTGAAGCCGGGCCTCCCAGAGTCGGTGGTGAGCACGCGATGCAGGATCGGCACGTGCGAGGTGTCGATACCGCCCTCGACGCCCTGGAGCCAGTTGCTCTCCTGTATGACCTTGGAGACGTGACGATGGGTGGGAGGCGCCTGGGTCCAGGCGAAATGCGGCGGCGCGGGCGGTTGCGCGGCAGGGCCGAGGTAGGCCCAGATGATCCCGCCCGCCTCCACCGTCGGATACGCCCCCGTGCGAATCTTGTGCGCGAAGCTCAGCTCCTCCGGCTCGTTCATCATGTCCACGCAACGCCCCTCGACGTCGAACTTCCAGCCGTGGTAGACGCAACGCAGCCCGCATTCCTCGTTGCGCCCGAGGAAGAGCGACGCCTGCCGGTGCGGGCAGCGCTCGTCCAGGAGCCCGATGCGCCCCCGCGAGTCGCGGAAGGCCACCAGCTCCTCGCCGAGCAGCTTTACACGCACGGGCGGGCAATCGGCCTCGGGCAGCTCCCATGTCAGCACGGACCGTCCTGCCGCCCATCAACGCGCCGAGAATCTACCCAAAGAAACTCGCCGTCAAGTGACCTGAAGGCCTGGGGCCGCCACCCGGCCCTGTCGAGGAGACTCGCCGCGTCGTAAGCTTCGAGCGGCGCGGAAGCCGAACGTGGGCGCCACGATCATATCTACTGGCAGTACGGAGAGCCCGACGATGACTGAAGCGGTGACGCAGCTCGAAATCGACCAGCGCGTGTTCGATCTTTACGACGAGTACTGCCACGGCCGCATCGACCGTCGTCAGTTCCTGCTCATGGCTGGCGCGGTGGCGGGTGGCCTGGCCATGGCGCAGGCGCTGCTCCCGCGCTATGCGCAGGCGCAGACCATCTCCTTCACCGACACGCGGATCAAGGCGCAGTACGTGACCTACCCGGTTGGCGGTTACCCCGGCAACGACGACGACGGCCGCACGCTGCAGGCCAATCTCGACCAAGGCAAGCTGCGCACCGACATGTTCAACAGCGCGAAATTTCTCAAGGCGCACAAGCTCTCCACCGGCAAGCTCGGCGTGACCGGCTTCTGCTGGGGCGGCAGCACGGTCAATTTCCTCGCGGTCGCGCTGGGCCCCGATCTCCAGGCCGGCGTGCCCTTCTACGGCGCCGCGGCCGACACCGCCAGCGTGCCGAAGATCAAGGCGCCGCTGCTGATCCACTACGCCGAGTCGGACCAACGAATCAACGAAATGTGGCCCGCGTTCGAGACCGCGCTGAAAGCCGCCGGCGTGGCGTACCAGGTGCACATCTACCCGGGCACCCAGCACGGCTTTCACAACAATTCGACGCCGCGCTACCAGGAAGCAGCGGCGACACTGGCGTGGGAACGCACCGTGGGCTTCTTCAGGACAAACCTGGCCTGATTGTCCGCGGAACGTTCAATCCGCTCGACGGACCTGACAGAGGTAGGCGCGGTGGGGAACCGATCCGCTGATCGGGTCGATGGCAGCGTTGCCGATGATGAGGTTGAAGTTGGCGCCGTCCGGCCCAAAGGGGTCGTAGCCAGGTGCGCCGATTTCCGGACAGGCCTGCCACCAGCCATGCTGGCCACAGACCACCCTCGGCTCCAGACTGTCGTTCAGGCGAGCGCGCGCCCGGATGCGCCCCTCCGCCGTCTCGACGGTCACCCAGTCACCCGGACCGATATTGCGCTCGGCGGCGGCCTCTGGGTGCAGCTCCACCTCCGGGTCGCGGGCGCGCCGCCGCAAGCTCGGGAGGGCGCGATGCTGGCTCTCGCAGAACTGCGTGTGCTTGGCGCAGGTCAGGATCAACGGATAGCGCTCGGCCAGCTCCGGGCGTGCCCGCGGACCGATCAACGGCTCCTCGTGGTCCGGCAGCGGCGGGTAGCCGTGCTCCAGCAGCGTCTCGGAGTAGAGCTCGATCTTGCGCGTCGGCGTGGCGAACCCGTTCGGGATGCCATCCTTCTCCTCAGCGTACTTTCGGTAGCGCGTCTGCAGGGGCACTCGCACCCCGCCCGGGTTCTCGCGGAGCGCCTCGAGCGATACGCCCGACGGGCCGAGCTGGTAGCGCTGGGCCGCGTCGACGTCCCCATCCCAGAAGCGGGCGCCGAGGCCGAGACGGCAGGCCAGATCGAACACGATCGCCGTATCCGAGCGTGCCTCGCCGCGGGGCTCGACCACGGGCCGCCGCAGCTGCACCAGCGACTGCGCCGCCGGGCTCACCTCGAAGCCGATCTTGAGGCCCTCCCGCTCGAAGGGACTCGCGACGGGCAGGACCACGTCGGCCAGCTCGGCGGTCGGGTTCATGAAGAGGTCGGCGTGGACGTAGAAGTCGAGCGCGGCCAGGGCCGCTCGCCCCCGTTGGACATCGGCGTGGGCGAGGAGCAGATTGGCCCCGAACCCGACCATCCCCCGCACCGCGTAGGGGCGGTGCTCGAGGGCGGCGCGGTAGACCTCGTCCGTCGTCACATATTCCCAGCGGGACGGGCCGAGCGGGCGCTCAGGGAGGCCGAGCGCGCGGGCGCGTTGCTCCGCCGATAAGAGCTCCTCGCCGGCGATGTTCGCGGCCGCCACGCTCGGGAAGAGCACGTTGCCCCCTGGGGCATCGAAGTTCCCCGTGAGCGTGTAGAGCAGCGAGATGGCCCGGGCGATCTGGGTGGCATTGCTCTGCTGCTCGACGCCGCTCCACGCATAGTAGGCGACGGGCCGGGATTCCCAGAGGAGACGGGCGGCGCTCTCCACCTGATCGCGCGCGACCCCGCAGGTCGCCTCGACCGCCTCGGGCGAGTAGCGCCGACAGACCTCGGCGCAGAGCTCGAAGGCGGGCCGACAGGCCACGTCGCCCGCCGGCGTGCCGATCGTGCGCGCGCCGAAGAGGGCCGGCTCGGCGCCGTCCCGCTCGTAGCGCCGGAGGGCAGGGTCATAGAGGAGAGGCCGCCGCGTGGCCGCGTCCCAGGCCACGTATCGGCGCGCGCTCCCCTCCGGCGACAGGTCGCGCTCGGTCAGCAATCGTCCGGTGTCCGAGCGGACGAGCAACGGTCCGTTCGTCCAGTCGCGGACGAAGGCGCGGTCGTACCACTTGCGCTCGATCATCACGTTGGCGATCCCGAGCGCGAGCGCCGCGTCACTGCCGGGCCGCACGCGCAGCCAGAGATCGGCCTTGCTGGCGAACCCGACGCGGCGCGGATCGACCACGATCAGGCGAGCGCCGCGCTTGAGGGCTGCCACCGTCGCCGTCGCGTGAGCGAGCCGGGCAAGGCTCGGGTTATACCCCCAGAACAGGATGCAGCCGGCATTCTCGAGGTCCGGCATATGGGTGCCGGCCGTGCCCATGCCCACGCCGTAGGTGTAGCGGGGGGCCCAGCCTCGCCCCCAGCCGCACAGTTCCATCGATCCGCAGAGGTTCGGGGTACCGAACGCCCGCATCAAGCGCTGGATCCAGGCCACGGAGTCCGCTATCGCCGAGGTGGACGGCGAGACCACGCTGAACACGACGCTCTCCGGGCCGTGTTGCTCGGCCAGCCGCCGGAGCCCGGTGGCCGTCAGGTCGAGAGCCTCGTCCCAGCTGATCCGCTGCCAGCCCGGGTCCGGATCGCCCTTGGGACGCGTCCGCTTCAGCGGATAGAGCAGCCGGCTCGGGTGGTAGACGAGCTCCGGCGCGGCTCGCCCCTTGGCGCAGAGCGCCTGGCCGGTGGGATGCGACGGATCGGGCTCCAGCGCCACGAAGCGACCGTTCTCGACGACGGCGATCGAGCCGCACCGCGAGATACACAGCGCGCAATATCCGGGAATCCGCTGGGTAGTCTGCGGGTCCGCTACTGGCATCACGAGCCCTCGAACGTCACCGGGAGTGTCTTGAGGCCTCGAAGCGCGGACGAGTCCCGCCATTCCGGTGTCGCGGTCTGCAATGCGAGGTCGGGCATCCGCCGAAGAAGGGTGCCCAAGGCGATCTGCCCCTCTACGCGCGCAAGGGGCGCTCCGAGGCAGAAGTGGATGCCGAAGCCAAAGGCCACGTGGCGATTGCCTTCGCGGGCGATGTCGAGCCGGTCGGGATCGCGAAACTGGCTCGGGTCGCGATTGGCGGCGCCGATGGCGGCAACGACCATGCTCCCGTTCGGGATCCGGCTCCCTCGGACGTCGACATCCGTGTTGGTGATCCGCGCCGTCCACTGGACCGGGCTGTCGTAGCGCAGCAGCTCCTCAATGGCGAGAGGAACGAGATCCGGTTGATCCCGGAGCTTCTCGAGCTCATCGGGATGGCGCAGCAGGGCCAGCACGCCGTTCCCGATGAGATTCACCGTCGTCTCGTGCCCGGCGATGAACAGCAACAGGCACATCGACAGCAATTCGCTCTCGTTCAGCCTGTCTCCCCGCTCTTCGACGGCGATCAGCTGACTCAGAAGATCCTGCCGGGGACGCCCGCGCCGCTCGGGGAGCAGGCGGCGAAAATACTCGGTCAGGGCGCGGCGTGCCTTGTCGCCGCGTGCCATCACGTCTGGATCCGCGAGGAGCCCAATGGAATCGAGACTCCGCGCGATGTCGGAGGACCAGTCCCTGATCGCGACGTGATCATCGAGGGGGACCCCTAACATCTCGCAGATCACCGTCACGGGGAGCGGATAAGCCAGATCGGCGATCACATCCATGCTATGGCTGCCCCGCACCTGATCGAGGAGGCGGTCCACGATGGCCTGGATGTGGGGGCGCATCTCCTCGATGACTCGAGGCGTGAACGCCTTGCTCACGAGCGTCCGCAATCGCGTGTGGTCAGGTGGATCGCGCATCAGCATCGACCGCGGAAGCCGTCCTTCTGAGCCCTCGGGCCCATACTGCGCGGCGAGTATCGTTTCAAAGCCGTCCCGACCGAAGCGTGGATCGCGGAGGGCCATGACCACGTCGTCATAGCGCGTGAGGACCCGAAAGCCCAGCGGGCTCTCGTGCACGGGATCCTTCGCGCGCAGTTGCTCATAGAAGGGATAGGGATTCGCGTGGAACTCGGGCAGGAGCGGGTTGAAGACGGCCTCAGTCGTCGCCACTATTGTCCTCCGCTCGACAGTGCCGAGAGCTTAGTCTCCGGATTGGGAGTGGTCAAGGGCAATGCGGAAGGGTATTCTTCCCCAAATGATCACGCGGTTCTCGACGCTCTACGTCGGCCATATCGAGCTGGAGGATTGCGGCCTCTCGGGTACGCCGGCCGACGACCGACGGTATCCCAATGACCGGTTGATCGAGGCGTTCGCCACTGCCGCCGCGCTGGCCCGCGCCGCCGACACGCTGGGCTATGAGACCCTGTGGCTCGCCGAGCACCACTTCCAGCACGAAGGATACGAATGCATCCCCAATATTCCCATGCTGGCCGTGGACCTCGCTCATCGCACCGAGCGCATCAAGATCGGCTGCGCCTTCAACGTCGTGCCCACCTGGCACCCCCTCCGGCTCGCCGAAGACTACGCCGCCGCGGATATCCTGACCAAGGGCCGGATCGTCTTCGGAGTGGGGCGCGGGTACCACACCCGCGAGGTGGAAAGCTTCGGCAACCCGATGCTGGACGCCGAGGCGAACCGCGAGCTCTTCGAGGAGCAGATGGAGATCATCCTGAAGGCATTTCGCGAGGACTCCTTCTCGCACCACGGCAAGCGTTACACGATTCCCCCCGAGGTGCCCTATCGCGGCTACCCGTTGCGAGAGATCACGCTGGTGCCTCGCCCCCTGCGTCAGCCGGTCGAGATCTGGCAGCCCATCGTGAGCGGCAGCGCACGGGGCCTGGACTTCATGGCCAGACACGGCATCAAGGGCATCGTGTCTGCTACTGCGGAGGAGCTCGTCCAGCGCTGGTTTCGCGACTATCAGGAGGCGGCGCGCCGCCACGGGCGAGAGCTCGAGCTCGGCGAGGATCTGATCTTCGGCTTCCGGATGTGCATCGATGACACTGTGGATCGAGCGATGCAGAAGGCGCGACCGTACTTCGAAGAGCACGCGAAGGTCATGGCCCCTCTGGGCATGCTGCGCTATGGCGAAGAGCACGTGAAGGCGGTGGTGGCCCGGCAGGCGCAGTCGCCCACCGCGGCCACCCTGGAGAACGGCGTGCGCAATCGCGCCTGGCTCTGTGGTCCGTCCGGAGATATCGTCGCCTGCCTGAAGGAGATCGAGCAGCGGTATCCCGGGCTGGACCACGTCATGATCGCCTGGGCCATCGGCACGCCGCGAGACCTCATGATCGAGCAGCTCACGCGGTTCGCCCGAGAGGTCATGCCCGCCTTTCGTCGGTGAGGTAGCTTCTGACCTGAATCGCCCCGCGGCATGCATGAGCCCGCTCCGCGCGTCAGGGCTGGAGCATCTCTTGACTGTCGCTCGCGGGGCTCGATAGGATACGGTGGTGACGTGGCGGTTGTCGGCCGGTCGTATGTCATGATGCAGGAGCGAACGCGCACGGAGGCCCAGTGGTCACAAAGAAGGCACGGAATGCAGTCCTGCTGGTGTTGGCGGTTGGAGTTCTTGGTGGTGGCGTCTACCTGTACGGGCACCGGAATCCACGCGAGGCCTTCTCGACTACCCAAGTGGAGCGGGGTCCTCTCACCGTCAGCATCTCCGCCAGCGGAACCGCGAGGCCCGTCATGACCGTCCCCGTGGGCACCCAGGTGTCCGGCCAGATCAGGGAGATTCACGTCGACTTCAACTCCATCGTCAAGCGGGGGCAGCTGTTGGCCAGGATCGATCCCGACGTCCTCGATTCCAAGGTGATGCAGGCGCGTGCCGAGCTCGAGGCCTCCCAGGCTCAGGTGTTGAACCAGCGCGGGCAGCTCGAGCGCGCCAAGGCCGAGGTGGCGTCCGCCAAGGCGTACGGCCTCAATCAGCGGGCCCAGATCGAGCGAGCCGCCGCCGACCTGGACAACGCTCGCGCGGCCGTGGTGGCCGCCAAGGCGCAGACGGCCAAGGCCACGGTGTTCCTCCGAGACGCCAAGCGCGATATGGAACGCAAAGAGGAGCTGGCCAGCCGCGACTTGATCTCGCGCAGCGACGCCGAGGGCGCGCGCACGACTTACGACACTGCGCTCGCCCAGCTCGACGCGGTCCGGGCCGATGAGGTCGCGCGCGCGTCGGCGGTGCGCTCGGCCCAGGCCCAGCTCGACTCCAGCCGGGCGCAGCTCCAAGCCATGACGTCCAATGTCGATTCGGCCGAGGCTCAGATCCAGGTCGCCGCCGCGCTGCTCGAGGCCGCCCAGGCCAGCGTGAGGCAGAAGCAGGCGGCGCTCCAGCAGGCATCCGTCGACGTCGATCGAGCATCCATCCGCTCTCCCGTGGACGGCGTCGTGATCTCCCGCAACGTGGACGTGGGGGAGACCGTGACGACGACCCTCGCCACCCCGACCCTGTTCACGATCGCCCAGGATCTCAGCAAGATGAAGATCGAGGCGAACGTGGGCGAGTCCGATATCGGACGCATCCAGCCCGGACAGCCCGCCCGCGTCACCGTGGACTCGCTTCCGACGGAGACGTTCCCGGGGAAGGTACTGCAAATCCGGAAAACCGCCAGGCTCGTGCAGAACCGGGTCATCTACAGCGTGCTGGTCGGCATCGATGACCCGCGCAAGCTTCTCCTTCCGGGCTTGAGCGCGACCGTGCGCATCGTCACGGACAGCCGTCCTGACGTGCTGAAGGTGTCGAACGCGGCCCTCCGGTTCCGCCCGTCCCCGGAGTCGCGGCCGGCCCCGTCCCCCCCCGACGGGGCGACCCAGGCACCAGGCCTCGCCGAGACCGGCTCGGCGCGCACGGGAACCGTCTGGGTCCTCGGCGCCCACAGTCGCCTTCGTCCGGTCACCGTCCAGATCGGCCTGACCGACGGCGCGGACACCGAGGTGCTGGGCGAGAGTCTCACCCAAGGTCAGCGGCTCGCCCTCGCCCCCTAGCACGCTCCGTCGCCCGGAGACCTCCCACCGACTCCAGCTGTGGCCGTGAGATCTCTGCATCCCTGCTCGCCGAGTTTGGCGTCGTTGCCCTGCACGTCGCGCCGGCAGTAGAATCGCGTCACGCCGAACGGCGACCGCCCAGAGAGGAGCGCACGATGGCTACCAGTCGTCACGCCCCGCCGAAGTTCGAGACGGTGCTCTACGAGAAGAAAGGACCGATCTGTTTCGTCACGCTGAACCGGCCGGAGAAGCTCAACGCCGCCACCGACCAGCTGGTGGAGGAAGTCAACGACGCCCTGTTCGAGTTCGACGCCGATCCCGAGCTGCAGGTCGCGATTCTGTCCGGTGCGGGCCGCGCCTTCTGCTCCGGCGCCGACGTGCGGCAACGCCAGCTGCGCACGCCTGAGGAGATGCGTCGGCTGGGCGGGCCGGCCGGGCGCCGCTCCCGGGAGAACGGACTGGCCGACACCGTCAACTGGAAGCCGGTCATCGCCGCCGTTCATGGCTACGCGCTCGGACTGGGCTACTCGCTCTCCCAGTCCTGCGACCTCGTGGTCGCCGGCGAGGGGACGCAGTTCCAGATTCGCGAGGTGCAGCGCGGCCTCGGCGGCGCTCAGCACTGGGTCGCCACGTGGTTCTGGACGGGGAGTCGCTTCGCCAACGAGGTGGCGTTGACGGGCCGGATGTTCAGCGCCGAGGAGGGACTCCAGCACGGCATGGTCAATCGGGTGGTGCCTCGCTCCGACTTGATGTCGACGGCGGAGGCGCTCGCCGGCCAGATCATCGAGAACCCGCCGCTGGCCGTGCGCGCCAATGTGCGGGTCATGCGCTGGTTCGTCAACGAGATGCAGCGCCAATCCCGTCTGTACACCCAGGGCCGGGGCCTTCACCTCACCGATGACTTCCGCGAGTCGGCGGCCGCGTTCGTCGAGAAGCGCAAGCCCGCGTTCAAGGGGCGGTGACATATGGCCTACGAGTTCGCGATCTATGAGAAGCGGGGCCGCATCGCCATCGTCACCATCAACCGTCCCGAGCGGATGAACGCGCTCCACCCGCCGGCCAACTTCGAGCTCCACGAGATCTGGAACGATTTCGAGCGCGATCCCGACGTGTGGGTGGGCATTCTCACCGGTGCCGGCGACAAGGCGTTCTCGGCCGGCAACGATCTGCGGTTCACCGCCGAGCACGGCCGGGACATGGTGCGCATGGCCGAGAGCGGGTTCGGCGGCCTCGCCAACCGCACTACCAACTGGAAGCCGATCCTCGCCGCCGTCAACGGCTATGCGCTGGGCGGAGGCTTCGAGATGGCGCTGGCGTGCGACATCATCGTGGCCGCCGACTCCGCCCGGCTCGGCCTGCCCGAGCCTCGCGTGGGCTTGATGGCGGGAGCGGGCGGCGTCCATCGCCTGCCCCGGATGATCCCGCACAAGATCGCCATGGGCTACATCCTCACCGGCCGGCACATGACGGCCCAGGAGGCGCATCGGCTTGGCGTCGTCAACGAGGTCGTGCCGCGGGCCGAGCTCATGCCCACCGCGCTCAGATGGGCCAACGAGATCCTGGAGTGCGCGCCCCTGTCCATCCGTGCCAGCAAGCAGGCGGCGCTGATGGGCTTGGGCCACCCTTTGGAGATCGCCCTCAAGCTCGGCTACACGGAAGCCGAGCGGATGCGCCGGTCCGAGGACACCGTCGAGGGACCGCGCGCCTTCGCCGAGAAGCGCAAGCCGAACTGGAAGGCGCGATGAGCGGACGGCTCGCGTCGATTTCCGTCCTCAGGCATTGATGGATGCCTTCCGTGCCAACCCGAGAGACATCACTAAGCCCAAGTCGCAGACCCCGAGTCCGTAGCGCCGTCACTGATTTGGTGCTATAAGCCTTGTCAGGCTCGATCCTGATACTGGGAGAGTGAGACATGCCCCTCAAGCCCGTATCCCTCGACCACGTCAACATCTACGTGCGCAACGCCGCCCGCTCGCATGAATGGTATACGGACATCCTCGGTCTCCACACCCAGGACATTTTCTATCATCCGGGAACGGAGAGGATGCGCGCCGCCTTCCTCGCGTGCGATCGCGATCACGCCCACGACATCGCGCTCTTCGAGGTGGGTGACGAGGCCGCCTTACCGCAGAAAGGGCAGGTGGGTCTGAATCACGTCGCCTGGCGGATGGCGAACCTCGATGACCTGGCGGAGATGTGGAACCGCGAACGCCCGTTCTCTGAACAGGGCGAAAAGGGTCGCTTCCCCGGCCCCTGGGACGAGGCCCTCCGCCAACCAGCGCCCCCGGTGGCGCGGACGTGATCGGTCAGGGGCAACTACTATCCAGTTCGATCAGCACCCTGGGAGAGATCCGCAAGCGGTAGACGCCCGCGTCGACTGTCAAGCTGTCCGGCACGTCGTGTCGGCTGTCGCTCGCGCTCCGTTACCAACCGCCGGGTTGGTAACACGATCCAGCCGGCAATGATCTGACAGGAGGGCGCGATGAAGTTCGGACTGCGATACGCAAGCCTCGGCCGCTATTCGAACGGCCCCGCCGCGGTGGAGCTGGCGCAGGCGGCCGAGGCCGCCGGCTTCGACTCGATCTGGACGGTGGAGCACGTCGTGGTGCCCCACGGCTATCAGTCGCGGTATCCGTATTCTCCGAGCGGGCGAATGGGCTCGGGCCTCGAGGACTTCCCGATCCCGGATCCGCTCATCTGGCTCGCGTACATCGGCTCGGCCACGCGGAAGATCAAGCTCGGCACGGCCATCCTCATCCTTCCCCAGCGGAATCCCGTGGTCACCGCCAAGGAAATCGCCACTCTCGATCACCTGGCGGGCGGCGGCCGCGTGCTCCTCGGCATCGGCGTGGGCTGGCTCGCCGAGGAATTCGCCGCCCTGGGCATTCCCTTCGAGGACCGCGGGCCCCGCACCGACGAATATGTCGCCGCCATGCGCGCTCTCTGGAGTCAGGAGCGCGCGAGCTTCCAGGGACGATTCGTCTCCTTCGACCAGGTCTTCTGCCGTCCGCTCCCTCCGGAGCGCCGGATTCCCATCATCGTGGGCGGGGACACCGCGGCGGCCGCCCGACGCGCGGGGCGGCTCGGCGATGGCTACTTTCCCGCGCGACCCGCGCCCCCCGAGCTCCTCGACGAGATGCGCCGCGCCGCCGAGGCGGCCGGCCGCGATCCGGGCGCCATCGAGATCACGGTGGCCGCGCCCCCGGAGCCGGCAGAGATCGAGGCGCTGGCCAAGCGAGGGGTGGCGCGCGTGGCCGTGCCCGTCAGCGCCGCCGCCGGATTGCCGGCGCAGGTCAAGACGCCCGACGACGTGCTGCGCTACGGTAAGGAGATGATCGCGCGGTTTCGCTAAGGGGCTCCATGTCGCGTGCTATAGTTGCCGCCGCTCGAGTTGATGAGCAGCTTCGTCCCTGCACTCCAACGTCGGAGGATCCAGACTGATGAGCCTTCTCGCTCGGGCCGTTACCCTCGCGCTTGCCCTGCTCTTGGCCTTGCCCGTGGCGGGTCCCCCGCCTGCCGTCGCCGTCGATGACGTCAAGATCGCGTTGGTCGTCCCCCTCTCCGGCCGGTGGGCCCGGCAAGGGCAGCTCAAGAAGATGGGGGCGGAGATGGCCATCGAGGAGATCAATAGTCAGGGCGGGATCAAGGCTTTGGGGGGCGCCAAGATCGTCCTGCGCGAGGCCGACGCCGGCGACAGCGTGGAAAAGGCAGTGAGCGCCGCCCAGCGCGTCCTCACACGCGAGAAGATCAGCGCGGGCATCGGCTCGTGGCTCAGCTCGTTCACCTTGGGCGTCACTGAAGTGGCCGAGCGGCTGCAGGTGCCGTGGCTGACCCTGTCGTACGCCGACAGCATCACGGAGCGCGGATTCAAGTACACGTTTCAGACCTCGCCCGTCTCCTCCGCGCAGGCCGAGCAGGCTCTCGATCTCGTGGTCGAGCTCGCCAAGCGGAACAATCAGCCGATCCGCAAGGCCGCGCTGATCGGTGACAATACCGCGGCTACCGTCTTCTTCTTCAAGCCGTTGCGAGAGAAGCTCCTTCAGGCCAAGGGCATCGAGTTGGTGGTGGACGAGGTGTGGACGCCGCCCCTGCCCGACGCGACGTCCATCGTGCAGAAGCTCCGCGCCACCCAGCCCGATCTCGTCTTCTACGGCGCCACGAATTTCCCCGACTCGATCCAGGTGCTCCAGAAGGTGAAAGAGTTCGGCGTGAAGACCCACATCCAGGGCGTGGGCGCGTGGCTGGTGACGCCGGAATACGTGAAGACGGTGGGCAAGGAGCTGCTCGACAATATCCAGTCGGTGGTGGCCGCCCATCCCTTGAAGGGCCAGGAAGAACTGGTGAAGAAGTTCGTCCAGCGGACGGGCGAGCCCTTCATGACGCAGGACCCGCTCTGCTCGTACGCCCACGTCTGGCTCATCAAGGAGGCCGCGGAGCAGGCGAAGTCGGCCGATCCCAAGGCCATCCGCGACGCGCTCGCCAAGATCGACCTGACCACGGGGCCGGCGGCCTCCACGCTCTACCCCGGCCGCATCAGGTTCGACGAGCGTGGACGCCGGATCGGCGCGGTGCCGCTCATCGTGCAGTGGCAGAACGGGGAGCCGTTCACCGTGGTGCCGGTCAACCTCGCGACGCGCCCCGTGGTCTGGCACAAGTAGCGCGCGCCCGCGCGCGCCATGGTCGCAAGCGAGCTGAT
>WNGH01022270.1_pt1 | contig 12968 bp, 15 predicted proteins | sample 5400631 | NCBI WGS metagenome assembly WNGH01 (sample SAMN13153373, study PRJNA577476) | soil metagenome | isolation source: 115 cm soil or saprolite under Garry oak tree replicate 1 | place: USA:California | collected 2016-06-15
CAACTACAGCATCGTCCGGCCGTCGCTGCTCGACGGTGAGGGGGGCTTCGGCGCCCGTTGGTTCCGGCGCGTCGCGCGTTGGCCGATGCATTTCGTTCCGGCGGATGCGCACGGCCGCATCGCCGCGCTGGATGCTCGCGACCTCGGCGAGGCGATCATGGTACTTTGCGAGAAACCCCACGCCCGCGAATGGCGCGAGGTTGAGTTAGGTGGCAGCGCCCTGCGGACCGCCAGCGAGTATCTGGCGGCACTGCGGCCGGCGCATCTGGCCCCCGCCGTGCGGATCGTCGTTCCGGCCTGGATCGCGCGGGCGCTGAGCCATCTGTGCGACCTGGCGCATTTCTCGCCGTTTTCCTTCGGCCATCTCGAGCTGATGCGCCGCGACAATGTACCGCGCGAGAATCTGCTCCCGCAGCTGCTCGGCCGTCTGCCGCTCGCGGTCGGCGTCGATCCGCGTCCCTCTGACAAGGCGTCCGTCTATGACACCGCCCATGCGCGCGGCTAGAGCTTTCAGCCGCTAGCTTTCTGGCTCGCCTGGCACCGCTATCGCGCTCAGGCCTCGTCGTCCGACTGAACGAACTTCTCCAGAGCGCGCCGATCGCGCTTGGTCGGCCGTCCCTTCAGCGCAGCCGACGGCTCCGGGCCGAAGCGCCGCAAATCGGCGCGGCGCTCGCGCTCCGCCCTGCTCGCGGCCGTTTCTTCATAGAGTTTCCGCGCCGCTTCGGCCGGCCCGCGCTTCTCGCTCAGCGCCTGGATCTTGATGTGCCATTCAAGATTTTCCTTCCTTAGGAAAACCGAATCCCCCACCCTGAGCTCGTGCGCCGGCTTGACCCGCTCGTCATTCAGCTTCACCCGGCCGGCGACGATGGCTTTCTGCGCCAGGCTGCGCGTCTTGAAGAAGCGCGCCGCCCAGAGCCACTTGTCCAGGCGCATTACGCCTTCGCCAGCGCTCCCACCGGGCAGGACACGCCGGTGCCGCCCAGGCCGCAGTAGCCGCCCGGGTTCTTCGCCAGGTACTGCTGGTGGTAGTCCTCGGCGTAGTAGAACTCGGGCGCCGGCCGAATCTCGGTGGTGATGGCGCCGAATCCTTTTTGTTTGAGTAATTTTTGGAAAACCTCTTTCGAGGCAAGCGCAGCGGCCTGTTGCTTCTCACCATATGTATAGATGGCGGAACGATACTGCGTGCCCGCGTCGTTGCCCTGGCGCATGCCCTGGGTCGGATCGTGGCTTTCCCAGAACAGCTTCAGCAGCTCTTCATAGCTCGCCATTTTCGGGTCGAACACGACGAGCACCGCCTCGGTATGGTTCGTCATCCCGCTGCAGACTTCTTCGTAGGTAGGGTTCCTGGTCTCGCCGCCGGCATAGCCCACCGCGGTCGAGTACACGCCGCGCACTTCCCAGAATTTTCGCTCCGCGCCCCAGAAGCAGCCCAGACCGAACTGCGCGAGCTGCAGGCCTTCGGGAAACGGTGCCTGGAGGCGATGGCCGGTGACGAAGTGCTTCGCCGGCACATCCATCGGCGTCGAGCGGCCCGGCAGCGCGCTCGACGCGGGCAGCAGCTTATTGGGCTTCTTCATAAAACCAAGCATGGCAACCTCCGAATATTCCCTAGAATAACATCATGAAAATCTGCATTTACGGCGCCGGCGCAGTCGGTGGTTTGATCGCCGCCTGGCTGGCGCGTTCCGGCCACGAGGTCTCGGCAGTGGCGCGCGGCGCGCATCTCGAGGCCATTCGCCGCGGCGGCCTGCGGGTCCGCGACCGCGAAACCGGCGCCGTCACGGCATTCCCGGTGAAGGCCGACAGCGACCCCGCGGCGCTCGGTCCGCAGGACTACGTCATAGTCGCGGTGAAGGCCCAAAGCCTTACTGAAATAGCCCCTCGCATAGAAAAATTACTATCAAAAGACACGACCATTGTTACCGCCATGAACGGCGTGCCCTGGTGGTTCTTCGATCGCTTGAAGTTCAGTAACGGCAAGAATCGCCTGGAGTCGCTCGATCCGGGAGGCAAGCTGGCGCGCGCCATGCCGACCGAGCGCATCGTCGGCTGCGTCATCCACCTCGCCGCCTCGACCCCCGAGCCGGGGCTGATCAGCCACGACATGGGCCGCAAGCTCATCATCGGGGAACCGGGGGGGAAAAACACCGCGCGTACCCTGAATCTTTCTGAAATATTAAAGAAAGCAGGTTTCGACGCGGCCATCAGCGAATTCATCGAGAAGGATTTCTGGGTCAAGCTGCTCGGCAACGTGAGCTTCAACCCGGTCTCGGCGCTCACCCGCAGCACCGCCGACCGCCTGATCGAAGACCGCCAGGTCAAGGCCTACATGGTCGAGATCATGCGCGAAGTGCTCGCCATCGGCCGCGCGGTCGGCGTCGATGCCGGCATCGACCCCGAGGCGCGCATCGACATGGCGCGCGCGCTGGGCAAGTTCAAGACCTCGATGCTGCAGGACCTCGAGGCGGGCAAGCCGCTCGAGATCGACGGACTGCTCGCCGGCACGCTCGAGATCGCGGCAAAGGCCGGGGTGCGCGCGCCCTGCACCGAGACCCTCTTCGGCCTGATTCGCGCGCGCGCGCGCTCGACGAACCAGTATTCGCAAACGCAATGAAGCGCGCCCTGGACATGAGATGACGTCGAAGGCATCTCACGCCATCTGCGTGGCGCCGATGATGGACTGGAGCGACCGCCACTTCCGTTTCTTCATGCGGCAGATCAACTCCCGGGCATTTCTGTACACCGAGATGATCACCACCGGCGCGCTGATCCACGGCGATGTCGAACGGCACCTCGCTTTTGATCCTGCGGAGCATCCTGTGGGAGTGCAGCTTGGGGGCTGCGATCCCGAAGAATTAATGATTTGTGCAAGAAAAGCAGAAGCGTACGGCTACGACGAGATCAATCTCAACATCGGCTGTCCGAGCGAGCGCGTGCAGAAAGGCGCCTTCGGCGCCTGCCTCATGGCGGAACCGGAGTTGGTTTCCCGGTGTGTAAGAAAAATCAAGGAAGAAGTGAAGCTGCCCGTGACGGTCAAGCACCGCACCGGCATCGATTCGATCGAGGACTACTGTTTCCTGAAGAGCTTCGTGGAGGCCGTCGCAGCAGCAGGTTGCACGACGTTCATCGTTCACGCCCGCAACGCGGTGCTCAAAGGCTTCTCCCCCAAGGAGAACCGCGAAGTCCCGCCGCTCAAGTACGACTACGTCTACCGGCTGAAGAAGGACTTCCCGCAGCTCGAGATCGTCATCAACGGTGGCGTGGTTTCACAACAGCAGATGCAGGAGCACCGGCGCCACGTCGACGGCGTGATGCTCGGCCGCGCGGCGTATCACAACCCCTGGCTGCTCGCCGATCCGGAGAAAACGCGCGCCGGAGTCGTCTCCAGGATGAAAAACTACGTTGAATCCCGAAAGGATATCTCCCTCCGGCAAGTTGTGCGGCACATGCTCGGGCTGTACCATGGCACGCCCCGCGCGCGCCTCTGGCGGCGCATGCTCTCGGATGCCAAGCTGCTGAAGAAGAACGATCCGGAATTGCTTGTCGAAACCCTCGAAGCGATGGAGGGTACCGGGAGTATCATGATGGCTGCGTAACCGGACAATGCGCGGAGAATTCGATGCCTGCAAGCCTTAAGCCCGTCAAGAAATCCGCGGTCCGCGACCGCGTCAGCAGGGAAGAGTGGCAGGTCCGCGTCGACCTCGCCGCCGCCTACCAGCTCGCCGCGCTCTTCAAGTGGACCGACCTCATCTACACCCATTTCTCGGCGCGCGTGCCAGGCTCCGAGGACTTCCTGATCAACGCCTACGGCCTGATGTTCGACGAGATCACCGCCTCGAACCTGGTGAAGATCGACCAACACGGCAAGGTGCTCGACGATCCGATGGACCTCGGCTACAACGAGGCCGGCTTCGTGATCCACGGCTGCGTGCACGAGGCGCGCCCGGAGATCAATTGCGTGATCCACACGCATACGCGGGCCGGCGTGGCGGTCTCGGCCATGAAGTGCGGCCTGCTGCCGATCAGCCAGCACGCGATGATGACCCAGCAGCAGGTCACCTATCACGACTACGAAGGCATCGCGCTCGACATGGACGAGCGCACGCGCATGGCGCGCGATCTCGGCAAGAAATCCAAGGTCATGATCCTGCGCAACCACGGCCTGCTGACGCTCGGCGAGACCGTGCGCGAAGCGTTCGAGCTGATGTACTACCTCGACTGCGCCTGCCAGATCCAGGTCGACGCGATGGCCGGCGGGCTGGAGAACGTGCTGCACATGACCGAGTCGGCGGCCAAGAACACGGCGCAGCAGTTCCAGCGCCCGCAGCGCCCGGCGGAGCAGAAGGACTGGCCGGCGTTGCTCCGCCTTCTGGATAGAAAAGGCATTTCCTACAAAGACTGAATTCGGGGACAGGCTCCGATTTCTCCAGAAGTCAGAGAAATCGGAGCCTGTCCCTGATTTTAGTTTACGTCGGCGCGGGCCGCCGAGTCCGGCCGGGAAGCTGCAGCACAGTGAGAATCGCCAGCGAGGTCAGGGCAAAGACCGTGTAGAAGACAGCCTGCGGCAGGTTATGGTCCATCAGCCAGCCGTAGAACACCGGCGTCGCGAGCGAGCCAAAGTCCAATCCCGAGTAGACGAAGCCGTACACCCGCCCGGTCGCCCCCGGCGGGGTCGAGGCGCGCACGATCAGGTCTCGCGAAGGGCCGGTCGCGCCGACGCAAAATCCCGCCAGAGCGAGCATCACGGGCAGCGACGCGCCGGGCACCGCGTTGGCGGCGATGAGGAACACCCAGAACGCGCCGAGCGCCAGCCCGCCCACGGCGACAAGGTCGTGCCGCGCCGCTCGGGCGGCGATGAAGCCCCCGGCAAAGATGCCGGCCGCCGAGCCGATCATGTAGGCGGTGAGCGCGCCCGAGGCGAGCGCTGCGGTAACGCCGTACTGCACGGTCATCGCCGTCACGCTGAAGCTCTGCAGGCCGACCAGCCCGGCCGCGTACACGGCGAAGTACAAAAAGCACAGCATCACCGGCGCGACGAATAGCACCCGCACGTCCTGCATGAAAGCTGCCGTTCCTCCAGACGCTTTTTCCGTCTGCACGCTAAGACGAGGCGACTGGAAGAGCAGCAGGAGAAAAACGGCAAGACCCACTCCGGCAGCGCAAATCAATGCCGCGTGCCAGCCGAAGAGCGCGCCCAGGCCGCCGCTGAATATCGGCGCTGCGGCGTAACCGAGCGAGCCGGCCACGCCGTGGGCGCTGTAAGCGTAGCCGAGCCGCGGCGCGCTGACGCGGGCGTTGAGGATCGAGAAGTCCGACGGATGGAAGACGCTGTTGCCGATGCCCGCCATTGCCATACCCAGAACCAGCAACAAGTAGCTTTCTGAAATTCCCGCAACAAAAGTGCCGACTGCCAAAAGACCTACACCCCCAAGTAATACGCCCCGGGCGCCGAAGCGGTCGACGACGAAGCCGGTCACGGGCTGGAACACCGCCGACAGGGTGTAGAACAGCGCCATCGAGAAGCCGAGCGCGGCGTACGAGACGCCGAGCTCTTCCTTGATGAGCGGGAACAGCGGCGCGACGATGATCTGGAAGAAATGGCTGATGCCGTGCGCCAGGGCCACCAGGGAAATGACCAGGGCATCGGAGGGTTTTGAAGGGATTTCTCTTTTCACTTTAGACCAGAGATGAATTTCGTTACAGCAGACAAAACCTGCTCGGGCTGATCGCGGAACGGGCTGTGGCCGCAGTCCGCAAGCTTCAGCAGCTCGCAGCGCCCGGCGACGCGGCGCCCGATCTCGTCGAGCTGCGCCATCGTGCCGTACCCGTCGTCATGCCCCTGGATGGCGAGCACCGGGCAGCGGACGCCGGGCAGGTACTCCTCGCGGATGTCCCAGCGCTCGAACTGCGGATCGAGCCAGACGTCCGTTCGCTTTTGCAATCGAGCTCAGGCAGATCGGTTCGATGAAGACATGCGGCGCCATCGCCGCGACCCCGCGCACGGCATGCCCCGCCCCGGCGTAGATGAGGGCTATCGACGCGCCGTCCGAGTGACCAATGAGAATGGGGTTTTTGATTTTCAACGAATCAAGAATCTTCGGCAGGGACGAAAGAGCTTCATGATGCATAAAACCGATGTCCCGCTTCGCTTCCTGCAATACATCGGACTGCCCGTAACCGTAGCGGTCGTAGACCAGCGCCCGGCAGCCGGTCGCCTTTGCGACCTTCGCCGGGAAATCGCGCCACTGCGGGATCGAGCCGAGGCCTTCGTGGAGGAAGACGAGCACCGGCTTGCGCCCTTCGCTCCCGATCCATTCGTAGTTGAGCGAACGGCCCGCCGCTTCCACCGATGGCATGGAAAAATTCTACCTGCGGTCAGAGCTTCATCGGCTTCCAGTACCCGGTGAGCTCCAGATAGCCTCTTCCAATTTCATTATTTCCTGAAAAAGCGCGAACCGCGCCTTCCCAGTAGATCGTCCCGGTGCTCGCGCGCGCGTCGAGCTCCTGGTCGTCCATCAGGGGAACCAGGCGGAGATTCACGTCTTTTGATCGAACCATCATTTCCACGGGATAGGAGACGCCGGTGCGCGGAGACTTCCAGAAACGGACAGGTGAAAAAGAAACTCCTGGAGAGGCGTAGTGGACCCCTCCCTTCTTGCTCCGCATCTGGAAAGCCATCAGCGAGCCGCCGCCGAAAAGGTTGATGCCGCACCAGTCCCAGCCGGCCGCCTCGGGGGCGAGATAAGCGCTCGACCATTCGTGGTCCAGCCACGCCGTGCCGGTAGCGTCCTTGCCGTTCACCGTGCCGACGGCGTTGAGATGCGGGCGGCTGTAGTAGTAGCTCGCCTCCTCGGGCCGATGGCCCTTGCGGCTGAAGCCGGCTTCTCCCTGCAAGACGTTGCTTCCCGCAAAGAAAGTCAGATCAAAATCAATTTCTTTTCCAAAAATACGAGCGTTATAGCGGTCCCCCTCCTGCTCCAGCCGCCAGTCGTCGATCCACACGCCGGTGCGCGTCTCCTCGGCCGCGGCGAGCGAGAACCCGGCGCGCGCCGTGCGCTCCTCGTGGATCAGCTGCCCGCGCCTCGGATCGGCGAGCGCCGCATGCGCGAGAAGAATCTGCCTGGGGTTGAAAGCGCTTTTGTTTTGCGGATCGACCTTGGGGCTGAAGCGGAAAAAAGTGACCTGGAATCCCATCGGCCCGTCCAGCCAGCCGGTGATGTACCACCACTCGGTGCGAAAGTCCGGGTGCGCGCCGTGATCTCTTGGGAAAATGAAGGTTGGTTTGGGCTTTACGGTTTTAAATGGGCTTGCCCTTGCAGAAGCAAAAGGCAGAGCCATCAAACCCAGAAAACTCCGGCGTCTCATGCGCTCGATTATGCTACGCGGAACGTTCCGCATCGGAGAACCGCATGCCGCACCGTTTCGTTATTGCCGACGTCTTCACCGACAGACCGTTCACGGGCAACCAGCTCGCGGTCTTTCCCGAGGCGCAGGGCCTGTCCGACCGCGCGATGCAGGCGATCGCGCGCGAATTCAACTTCGCCGAAACCACGTTCGTGCTGCCGGCGAGCGATCCGCGCCATGCCTGCCGAGTCCGCATCTTCACCCCGAAGACCGAGCTGCCCTTCGCCGGCCACCCCACGGTGGGCACGGCGGCAGTGCTGGCGCGCCTTGGCCTGTTCAAGCTCGCCGGCGGTAACGCCAGAATCGTTCTCGAGGAAGGCATCGGTCCGGTTCCGGTCGAGATCGCGGTTGGCAACGACGCGGTTCTTGCGCATCTCGTGTCGGAAAAGCCCATCGAAACTCCGGCTATCCATCCCGCGCGCGCTGCGGTCGCCGCGACGCTCTCGGTACCCGAGGCGGCGGTCCTCGACGCATGGTTCGCAAGCGGCGGCGTGCCGTTTTGCTTCGTGCGGCTGAAGGACAAGGACACCGTCGATCGCGCGCTGCTCGACCGCGCCGCGTGGTCCGCGCACTTCGCCAGCGCTTGGTCGCCGAACATGTATTTTTTCGCGGGCGAAACCGGCGCGCCTGGCGATCTCCATGTACGCATGTTCGCGCCGGCGTTCGGGATCGAGGAAGACCCTGCGACCGGCTCGGGCGCGGTCGCGCTTGCCGGCGTGCTCGCCGCGCGCCTGCAGGCAGCCGATGGCGTTTTCGCCTGGCAGATCGATCAGGGCATCGCCATGGGCCGCCCCAGCAGAATCGAGGCCTCGGCCGAGAAGCGCGCCGGCCGGATCGTCAGAATCAAGGTGGGCGGCGCGACCGTGATTGCCGGCGAAGGAACGATGAACGTGCCTGCGGATTACTGATCGGCTACCAGTCCTCGCGCACGGCGCGCACCGGGTCCATGCCCATCGCCTCTCTTCCGGAGACAACTGCCGTAGCGACCGCAAGGACGATCAACGTGGTGGTCAGCGAGAGCAGAAAAGCAAGAGGCGGGTGGAGCTCCATGCTCCAGTTGAACGACTGGCGGTTCACCACATGCACCAGAATCAGGCTGATGGCGCCGCCCGCGGCAAGGCCCGCCAGCGCGCCGAGCGCCGCGAGCAGGCCGCCCTCGGCGGCGAGCATCGCGGCGATCTGCCCGCGGCTGACGCCGAGGTGGCGCAGCATGCCGAACTCGCGCCGGCGCGCGAGCACGATCGCGCCCAGGCTCGATGAGAGGCCGAACAGGCCCACCAGCATCGCCACTGCCTCCATCGCGTAAGTGACGGCGAAGCTGCGGTCGAAAATGCGCAGCGACAGGCGGCGGATCTCGCCGGGCTCGGCCAGCTCGAGCTGCGCGCCTCCCGGCAACGCCCGGATCGCCTGCATCGCCTGGGCGACGCTCGTGCCCGGCGCAAGCCAGAGCGCCGCGTCGCTCGCGCGGCGGTCCCCGGTGAGCGCGATGTAATCGGCACGGTCGATGAAAATCGCGCCGTGCTGCCTCGCGTAGTCGCGGAAGACACCCGACACGACGAAATCAAAATTCTTCTCATGAATGGGAAGGACTATTTTTTGAGAAGCGTGAAAACCAAGGACATCGACGACCGCTTCGCTGATCCAGACCGCGGCAGGATCGCCGGCGCGCCGCTCGTAGGTCTTGCCGACCACGGGAAAGCTCTTCGCCGCGCGATCGCGAGCCACCAGCGCCAGGGGCGGACGCGCGGGATCGAGCGCGACGCGGCCGTTCCGCACAAGATCCGCCCGCGCCACCTGCGGCAGCGCCCTGAGGCGCGCCTCGAACCCCGGCTCGAAGTAGGCGGTATCCCCGGGCGGGATGCGCACGTAGAGCTCGGCGGGCAGCACCGTATCGAGCCAGTCGTCGACCGATTGGCGGAACGACGCCACCATCACCGCCATCGCCGCCATCAGCGAGAAACTCGCCACGATCGCCGCCAGGCTCACCGCCGACTGACCCGGCGCGCCGCGCAACTGGGCCAGCGCGATAATCAGCCAGGGATGCCTTTTGAATGAAATGACCCTGAATGAAAGACTCGAAAACCAAGGCATCAAAGCGATCGTCCCGACGAGCACGCAGGCAATCGCGCCGTAGCCGAACAGCGGCAGCCCGCCGACCGGCCCGAGCTGCGCCAGCGCCGCGCCGGCGCCGAGCAGCGCAAGTCCCGGCCATGCCGGCGCCACGCGCTCGAACATGGACTGCTCGTCGCCCGCCTTGAGCGCACGCGCCGGCGGCCGGCGCGCTGCGTCGAGCGCCGGAAGCACGGCCCCGGCGACCGCGACCGCCACGCCGGCGATGAAGTAGAGGACGGCGGGAAGAAGCGAAAAGGCGATTTCGGGGCGCACCGCGCTGAACGCCCCCGCGCCGAGGTCTACCCCGATGGTGTGCGCCGCCGTGGACGCGAGCCCGAAACCCAGGCCGACGCCCGCCAGCGCGCCCGCCGAGCCCAGGATGGCCGCCTCGAGCAGCGCCAGCCCGGCAATTTCGGAGCTCTTCAGGCCGAGCACCCGGAGCAGCGCGTGCTCGCCGCGGCGCCGCGCCACCTCCAGCGCCTGGGCCGAGAACACGAGAAAGCCGCCGGTGAAGAGCGCGACCATCGCGAGCACGTTCAGGGGCGCACCTCGCCCGCGTCGGCGCCGCGCGCGAGGCGCACGTCGAGGCGGTTCAGCTCGCCGAGGCGCTCCAGGCGCCACTGCGCGGTGGCGATGTCGGCGAGCGCGACGACGCCTTTCACCGGCACGACGCCCGCCACCTCGAGCTCGACGATTTTCTGGCCGACCGCCAGCCGCAGCGCTTTCCCTGCGATCAGGCGCGATGCCTGAGGCGAAAGAAATACCCTGTCGGGCTCGAGCAACTCCGGCCGCAGCTCCAGCTGCGGATGCAAGCCGCGCTCCCTCAGCACGTCCAGGCCGATGACGCGGATCGTGCGCTGCGTGCCGGCGATGCCGGCGTCAAGCTCCAGCCGGGGCGCGACCAGCGCCACCCCGGGGAGCCGCGCCACCTGCGGATACAGCGATTCCGCGAAGCCGCTGCGGCCGGCGCGCACTTCGAGGTCGGCCTCGCCGGCAAGCTCGCGCACCGACGCCGCGAGCTCCCCTACCGCCGCGCGGTTGACGAGGTGCACGCCGTAGCCGAGCGCGACCCCGAGCGCGATGCCCAGGGCCGACAGCACCGCCCTGCCCTTCGGGCGGCTGCGATTGAGAACCGCGAGCAGCTGTAGCATGATTCGCGCAGCGTACCCTATGAGCAGCAGCGTTCTTTACCCGGAGATTCCAGTGAAAAATCTGCGCCTCGCCGTCGCGGCATTTCTTGCGGTCAGCTTCCTTCTTCCCGAAGTCGTGGTGGCCGACCCGCCGCCCTGGGCTCCGGCGCACGGCTGGCGCAAGAAGAACGACCCCAACTATGTGGGCTACACCGGCAGGAAATGGGACAACGACTACGGCATCCTCGACGGCAGGTGCGATGCGGCCAAGGTCGGAACCGTGCTGGGCGGCGTCGCCGGCGGCGTGATCGGCTCGCAGGTGGCGAAGGACTCGCCGAACCGGCCGGTGGCGATCCTGGTCGGCACGGTCCTCGGCGCCGTGATCGGCAACAAGATCGGCGCCGAGATGGACAACGGCGACCGCGGCTGCATGGGCCATGCCCTGGAGCTCGCCGCCGAGCAGAAGCCGGTCAGGTGGACCAACAACCAGAGCGGCGTGACCTACGTCCTCACGCCCACGCGCAATTTCGGCGACCAGAGGAATCCCTGCCGCGAGTTCACCACGGTCGCAATGTCCGGCGGCAGGGAGCACGAAGGCAAAGGGAAGGGCAAAGGCAAGGGCGCCCGCGGCGGCGAAGCGTCCATCAAGGGCGTCGCCTGCCGCCGCGGTAACGGCGAGTGGGAGTTCCGCAGCTGAGCTGAGTCTCCCGGGCGGCCCTGCCGCGCCAGAGCCTCTAGCCCGCCAGCTGCATCGGCGGGCATTTTACGGAGCCGTACGAGCAGAACACGCAGCAGTCGCCAGGCTTTGGGCGCAAAACGGCGTGGCAGCCCGTGCATTCATAAAAGAACTGGCAAGCGTCCGGCGGCATCGCCTCCTTGCGCTGCAAGCCGCATTTTGGGCAGGTAAGGACAGACTCTTTCACGATCATTGCGGCTTGCGCCTCCATCGGCTCCAGAATTCGGTCGCGCTTGCCGCGACCAGCCCGGCGAATCCGGCATACACCAGCGCCTCGGAACCGGCCGGATACAGGCCCGCGAATACCGCGATGCCGCTCAGGATGGCTGCGCCGAGAATCCAGCCGTTGCGATGCCGCAGGTAAGCCAGCGCCTGGCCGAGAATCGCCACCGCGACCAGGACCTGCGCCGCGATGAGGAACTGGAACTCGTAGGCGCCGACCCCGCCCAGGCCGACCAGCGCGCCGACGAGCGCGAGCTTCGGGAAGCATAGCGGGCAGGCAGCGGCGGCAATCACGGAACCGACGCTGCCGATCTTCTCGAGATAGGTCTTCAAGAGTTAGCCTCGCAACGCTCCGGCGACGCTGCTGACGACGTCGGCCTCGCTGCCGACGATGCCGACGCTGCCCTTCTTAAGGGCGACGACGTTCGCGTACAGCCCTTCGTGCACGGCACGCCGGCCGACCCTCAGCTTTGTGTCCGGCATGACCAGAAGGGTCACCTTGCCTTGCGGCACCGCGAGTACCACGTGGTAAGCGGTGCCGCCGTTGAATGGGCACGGCGCGATGTGCTTGATCTGGCCGATGCTCTCCAGGCGCGACAGCGGCAACGAGCCTTCCAGCACCTGCGCCGCCGCAGGGCGCGGCATCGCGCCCATCATGATCGACTTCGCCTCGTCCTTCATCACGAACTGGATGCACGCGAGCGCGAGCGGATCGTCGCGCTCGAGCCACGCGTAGGCACCGACGCCGCCGGCGAGCGCCGTGAATCCGGCAACCGCCAGGAAGCGGCGCCGGCGCGCCGCGTGCCCGGAGGCAAGCCGCTCTTCCAGCCCCGCCGGGACCGGGACCTCGAGGCCGCGGCGCAGCTCGCCCTCTAATGCTTCGTGTTCGGCGAAGGACTGCGCGCAGGCCGCGCATTGCAGGCGGTGCAGCTTCATCTCGTCGCTCTCGCGGCCTTCGGCGAGGAGCATCCGGCGGTAGTCGAGGCAGTTCATGCGCGCCCTGCCCGTTCTCGCGCCGGGGTGATCATGCGGCGCAGCGCCTGGCGCGCCCGGGTGAGGCGCGTCATCGTCGCGCCTTCCGTGGTTTCGAGCATGCCGGCGATCTCGGCGCAGCTGAAGCCGCCCAGCACCTGCAGCGCGAGCGGCTCGGAGTAGGAAGGCGGCAGCGCCATCAGCGCCTCGCGCATCTCGAACCCGAAGAAATTGTTCTCATCGGGAAGCTCCAGGTCGTCCGACGCTTCTGCCGGCGGCAATTTGCGCCCGAGAGCGCGAAAATGCTCGTTGCGCACGATCGAATACAGCCAGGCCTTCGCCGCCGCGCGCTCGCGCAGGCGCGGAAAGGCGCGCCAGCCGCGCAAGAGCGC
>WNGH01004726.1_pt1 | contig 12967 bp, 9 predicted proteins | sample 5400631 | NCBI WGS metagenome assembly WNGH01 (sample SAMN13153373, study PRJNA577476) | soil metagenome | isolation source: 115 cm soil or saprolite under Garry oak tree replicate 1 | place: USA:California | collected 2016-06-15
CCGGTAACCCTGCGCCGCACCGAGGGGGGTGAAGTTGAGGAAGAATACACGAACGATCTCGCCGAACGCCATCGTCATCAGGACGAGGTAGATGCCGCGGACGCGGAGCGCCGGCAGCCCGACGAGCGTCCCGACGACGGCCGCCGCGGCGGCGCCCGCCGCGAACGCGATCGGCCACGGCCACCCCTGGCCGGCGGTGAGCCACGAGGACACGTAGGCGCCGATCGCCATGAAGCCGCCCTGGCCGAGCGAGAGCTGGCCCGCGGAGAGCGGGAAATAGAGCGACAGCGCCAGCACCACGTTGATGCCGAGCTGGATGAGGACGTCCTCGGCGTAGGGCGTGAGCATCTCAGTCGCGCCGCTGCAGGCGCAGCCCGAGGAGCCCTTCGGGCCTCGCGAGCAGAATCACCATCACCGCGCCGAAGGCGAAGGCGTCGCGATACGACGACGCGAGGTACGCGACGCCGAGCACCTCCAGCACGCCGAGGACGAGGCCGCCGAGCATCGCGCCGGGGACGTTCCCGAGGCCGCCGAGCAGCATCACGACGAGCCCCTTGATCCCCATCTGGACGCCGATGAACGGGTGGACCGAGTTGTACGCGAGGCCGACGAGCACGCCCGCCGCGCCCGCCAGCGCGGACGCGACGAAGAAGGTCAGCATGACCGTCGCCTCGACGTTGACGCCGAGGAGCCCCGCCACGGTCGGGTTCTCGGCGGTCGCGCGCACGGCACGCCCGGCCCGCGTCCGGGCCAGGAACAGGTGCACTCCGGTCATCAGCACCACGGCCGAGACGAGGATGAACACCTGCACGGACGACACGCGCAGCGGCCCCAGCTCCCACAGCTCGAGCGCCAGCGTCGCGGGGAACCCCTTCTGCTCGGGCCCGAAGTACCAGCGCGTCGTCTCCTGGAGCGCGATGCCCGCGCCGATCGTCGTCGCCAGCGGCGCCAGGTGGTGGGCGCGTCGCAGCGGGCGGAACGCCACGCGCTCGATCAGGAGACCCAGCACGCCCGTCGCGAGCATGGCGGCGGCGAGCGCCACGAACACGTTGCCCGAGACCTTCGTGAGCACGACGAGTCCGACGAACGCGCCGAGCATGAACACCTCGCCGTGCGCCAGGTGGAGCATGTTGAGGACGCCGAAGATCAGCGTGTAGCCGATCGCGATGAGCGCGTACACCGCGCCCAGCATGACGCCGTTGACGAGCTGCTGACCGAGCACGCTAGCGGACGGCCCGCAGCCGGTCCGCCGCGGCGGCGACGGCCTTGACGATGCCGTGGTAGCCGGTGCAGCGGCAGAGCACCGCGGAGATCCCCTCGCGGATCTCCGCCTCGGTCGGCCGCGGGTTCACGCGCAGCAAGTCGAGCGCCGTCATGAGCATACCGGGCGTGCAGAAGCCGCACTGCAGGCCGTGGTGCTCGCGGAACGCCTCCTGCAGCGGATGGAGGACGCCGTTCCGGGCGACTCCCTCGATCGTGGTGACGTCGGCGCCGTCGGCCTGGACCGCGAGCATCAGGCACGCGCGCGCCGCCTCGCCGTTCACGAGGACGGTGCAGGCGCCGCAGATCCCGTGCTCGCAGCCGACGTGCGTACCGGTGAGGCCGAGGTCCTCGCGGAGGAAATCGACGAGAAGCTTGCGCGTCGGGCAGTGCCCCTCGCGCACCTCGCCGTTGACGGTCAGGCGGATCGACGTGGAGGGCTCGCTCATCGACTCGCGGCTCGCGTCGCGGCGCGCGTCACGGCGCGCGCCGTCAGCACCCGGGTGAGGTTCCGTCGATAGTCCGCCGACGCGTGGATGTCCCCGTCGGGATCGACCGCCTCCCCGGCCCGCGCCGCGGCGCGCTCGATCGCCGCGCGCCCGAGGCCGTCGCCTTCCAGCACCGCCTCAGCCTCGCGGAGGCGGCGCGGGACGGGTCCCGCCCCCGCCGCCGCGAGCCGCGCGCGGACGCAGCGCTCCCCTTGCCGCTCGATCACCGCCGCGACGCCGACGATCGCGAAGTCCCCGTGGCGCCGGGCAAACTCCTCGAAGGCCCACCCCGTGCCCTTCGCCATCACCGGCAGTCGCACCTCGGTGAGGATCTCGTCGGGGGAGAGGGTCGTCGTGAGGTACGTCTCGAAGAGATCGGCCGCCTTCAGCACGCGCTGACCCGCCCGGCTCCGCGCCACGACCTCGCCGTCGAGCACGGTCAGCACGGCCGGGTACTCCGCCGACGGATCGGCGTGGGCGAGCGAGCCGCCGATCGTCCCGCGCGAGCGGATGGGCAGATGCCCCACCCACCGCGTGGCTTCCCGAAGCAACGGCAGCCGCTCGGCCACGAGCGGCGAGAACTCGATCGCGCGCTGACGCGTCATCGCGCCCAGGACGACGTGGCCGTTGGCCGCGCGGATGCCGGCCAGGGAGCCGATCCGGTTCAGGTCGATCAGGGCCGCCGGACGGACGAGGCGGAAATTCAGGAGCGGCATCAGGCTCTGGCCGCCCGCGACGACCTTGCCGTCGCCGCCGTAGCGCACCAGCAGCGCCAGCGCCTCGTCGAGGCTGGCCGGCGCGTGATAGTCGAAGCGCGGCGGCTTCACGCCCGGCGCGCCCGCGCGGCGCGGATCAGCTCCCAGAGGCGGGTCGGTGTCATCGGCAGCTCGGTGATCCGGATGCCGAGCGGCCGGAGCGCGTCGGACACCGCGTTCGCGATGACCGCCGGCACCGTCATCGACGACGACTCGCCGAGCCCCTTCGAGCCGAGCGTCGTCAGCGGCGACGGCGAGACGACGTGGGCGATGTCGAGCACGGGCGCCTCGGAGGCGGTCGGCACGAGGTAGTCCATGAAGGTCCCGGTGAGGAGCTGGCCGTTGTCGTCGTACGCCAGCTCCTCGTAGAGCGCGCCGCCCAGACCGTGGAGCGCGCCGCCGTAGATCTGCCCCTCGACGATCAGCGGGTTGATGATCGTGCCCGCGTCGTGGACGGTGGCGTACTTGAGGATCCGGATCGCGGCCGTGTCGGGGTCCACCTCGACCGCCATCACCTCGGCGATGAAGCCATAGGTGTTGGACGAGTTGACGCGGTCCTCCGCGTCCACCGCCTTCGAGACCGTGAAGCCGAAGGTCGCCGACGCCGCCAGCGCGGGCTCCATCCCCTCGGGGAGCGACTCCGTGTTCCAGTGCGCGCGTCCCGCGAGCTCCTTCACGGTGTAGCCGGGCCCCTTACCCGAGCTCGGCCGCACGGCGCCGTCCCGGAACTCGACGGCCCCGACGGGCAGGTCCAGCAGGTGCGCGCCGTACTCGACCAGCTTGGCTTTGAGCTTCCGCGCGGCGAGGGCGGCCGCGGAGGTCCCGACGGACGCGAAGCGGCTCGAGTAGGTGCCCGACGAGATGGACCAGACGCGCGTGAACGTGTCCATCTCGTCCACGACCGTCACGTCCTCGGGCGCGCATCCCAGCTCGTCGGCGACGATCTGCGACACGATCGTCTGGTGGCCCTGCCCCTGCGGGGTCGTGCCGAGGATGGCGGTGATCCGGCCGAGCGGGTCCACCTTCACGGTCGCCGCGTCCATCGCGCCCGACTTCGGCAGGTACTCGGGCTTCGCGCGGAACTGCGGATCGAGCGCCGTCGCGACGTAGCCCATGTTGGAGACCGACGGATCGACGGCGAGCGCCAGGCCGACGCCGACGAAGCGTCCCGACGCGCGCGCCCGATCGCGCTCGCGGCAGAGCTCGTCGTAGCGCGCGATCTCGAGCGCGCGGTCCAGCGTGCGCGGATAGTCGCCGCTGTCGTAGTAACCGCCGGTCGGCGACCGGTACGGCATCTGCGCGGCCTGGATCAGATTCCGCCGCCGGACGTCGACGGGATCGAGGCCGAGCCGCTCGGCGAGCAGGTCCATCATCGACTCGGTCTCGAAATAGAGATGGCCGCAGGCGTAGCCACGGTTCGGTCCCGTGAGGCTCTTGTTCGTCATGACGACGGAGGCGTCGACCTCGAGATGCTGGAAGGCGTACGGACCGACGAAATTGCCCGTCGGCCGGAAGCTGCACCCCGGCTCCGGGCTCCGGATGTAGCCGCCGACGTTGTCGAGCCAGCGGAAGCGCATGCCGAGGACGGTGCCGTCCCGCTTCGCGGCGAGCTCGCGGTACGCGATCCGGTCCGTGCCGCTGGACGACGCCATGAGATGCTCGCGCCGGTCCTCGATCCACTTCACCGGCACGCCCGTCTTCATCGCGGCGAGCCCGATCAGCGCGATGTAGGGATAGATCGAGGACTTGATGCCGAACGAGCCGCCGATGTCCGGCGGCACGATGAAGCGGAGCTTGTTCTCCGGCAGCCCCAGCACCCGCGCGACGAGTGGGTGCATGATGAAGGGCCCCATGAAGTTCGACCACACCGTCAGCACGCCGTCGAGCGGATCCCAGCGCGCGACGATCCCGTACGTCTCGATCGGCGTGGAGGCGTACTTCGGGAACTTGAAGCGCTCGCGGATCACGACGTCGGCGTCGGCGAAGGCGCGGTCCGGATCGCCGTACACGAGGCGGCGGTGGCCCGCGAGGTTGGAGCCGACGGCCTCGTGGAGCACGGGCGCGTCCGGCTCGAGCGCCTTCTCGGGATCCACGACGGCCGGGAGCGGCTCGTAGTCGACCGCGACCGTCTCGGCCGCGTCCTCCGCGAGGTAGCGGCTGCGCGCGACGACCACCGCGACCGGCTCGCCCATGAACCGCGCCCGGTCGGTCGCCGCGCAGTAGTAGTGGACGGGCGCCGTCACGCCGACGGCGAAGGGCTTCGTCGAGACGGCGACGTCGGCGCCGGTCACGACGCCGGCGACGCCCTCCAGCGCGAGCGCCGCGGCGACGTCGTAGCCGCGGATCCGCGCGTGCGCGTGCGGCGAGCGGACGATCGCGGCGTGGTGGACGTTGGCGACCGGCGGGTGGTCGTCGATGAAGGCGCCGCGCCCCGTGAGCAGGCGCGCGTCCTCGACGCGCTTCACGGGCTGACCGATCCACCGCGGCTCGCTCATCGGGGGCGCTGCACTCTAGTCACCCGTCCCTGACCCTGTCAACCCGCGGCCGGGCGTCAGACGCGCGCCTCCCGATACTGCGCGAAGAGCGGATCGCGGTCCCGCTGCGGAACGGGGTAGCCCGCGTAGCCCGTCGCGGCTCTGACGCGGGCCAGGGCGCACGCTTCCTCCTCGAAGAAGCGCGCGATCGCCTGGAGATCCGCGTGGATCTCCGCCCGCTTCACGCGAGCGGCGGCGTGCTCGATCAGCTGCAGCGCGAGCGTCTCGAGGGCTTCGCGCGACGCACCCCGCAGCAGTCGGTTCCATAGATCCGGCGCGTCAAGCGGCAGTCGCCGGAACCCGAACACGTACGAGTGGGGCGCCACGGTGAGCCGCCGGCTACGGTGCCGGGGCACGGGATGGCCGACGAAGCGCAGGAGCCGCATGAGGGCGAAGAACGCCTCGCCCGTCACCTCGCGGGAGCGGAAGGCCCCGTGGAAGGCGAACGTCGGAAAAGCATCGGGCGCGGTGGTCAGGCAGAAGTAGGTCTCGTGGCCGTCGGCGTGGATCCCGACGAATGGATAGAGGAACGGGAACGCGCTCGCGACGTTGCGCCGCGGACGCAGATTCTGAATGAGGCGGATCTCCGTGAGCTCCGCCGCCAGCGGCGACTCGGAGACCTCCCACGCGATCCGGGCCGCGGCCTTCACCAGCGCCCGGCGCTTGCGCTCTCTCTTCTTGCGTCCGGCCGTCCGGTACTGCCCGAGGCGGCGACGCAGGCTCGTGGCCTTGCCCACGTAGAGGAGGCCTCCCGCCGCGTCGTAGAAGCGGTAGACTCCGGGCGCCCGCGGCACCGCGGCCAGGAAGTCGGCGCCGAACTTCGCGTCGAAGAGCCGCACCCGTTCATCCTCTCAGGCGCGGGGCTTCCCAGGAAATTTTAGGGGGGCCGCGGATTTCCCACGACCCCCCTGACGATTGGAGCGGCCGACCGGATTCGAACCGGCGACGTCCAGCTTGGGAAGCTGGCATTCTGCCACTGAATTACGGCCGCGAGTTCGCCTCCATTCTACAGGAGCGCCCGCTTCAGCAAGAGCCCCTACTTCAGCGACATGGTGTACGCCTGGATCACCTCGTCGGAGCGTGCCTTCCAGTTGACCCGCTTGGCGACGCCGTAGAGGTCGATCTGCTGGTAGAGCGGCACCGCCGGCATCTCGTCGATCCAGTAGCGATTGATCCGATGGTACTGCTCCAGGCGCTTCTTCTCGTCCATCGTCGACTGCGCCTGCTCCACCATCCCGTTGAAGTCCTCGTTGTGCCAGTTGACGAAGATGCCCGGTGACTTGAAGAGCGGCGTGTAGATCGAGTCGGCGTCCATCGTCGGCGAGCCCCAGCCGATCAGCCAGATGGGCCCGGCCTTGTGGACGTAGACCATGTTGTTCAGGTACGTCACGAAATCGTAGGTCCTGAGCGTCGTCCGAATGCCCGCCTTGTTGAGCTGGCCCGTGATCGCCTCGGCGACTTCCTTGTCACGCACGTACCGCCCTTGCGGCCCGTGCAGCACGATGTCCACACCGCTCGCGAAGCCCGCTTCCGCCAGGAGCTTCTTCGACCTGGCGAGATCGTACTTGATCGGCACGAGCTTCGGATCGTAGCCGAAGTGCATCGACGGGAGCATCGTGGCCACGCGGATGCCCTTGCCGTCGAGCACGCTCTTGATGATCTCGTCGGCGTCGATCGCGTAGGCGATGGCCTGGCGGACGCGCTTGTCGGCGGTCGGCCCCTGGTACGGTCCCGTCGGCTTGTGCTGGGCGTCCATCTGGTGCGTGTAGTACATGAGCTGGATCGTCCGGATCGACGGCGCCGTCGAGAGGAAGAGCTTCGGATGCTTGTCGATGATCGCCGCGAGGTGCGGCGGGATGTTCACGGCAAGGTCGATCTCGCCGTTCTGCAGCGCGGCGACACGCACGGCGTCATCGGGGATCGGTCGGAAGACGACGGTCTTGACCTTCGGCGCGCCCCGCCAGTACTGGTCGTTGGCCTCCAGCACGATCTCCTCGTCCTTCGACCAGCGGACGAACTTGAACGGCCCGGTCCCGATGGGCGCCTTGGAGATCGCCCCGGTCTCCTTGTCCTTCGACGCCTTCGGCGGCATCATGCCGCTCTGCACGAACGTCATGACGACCGTGAACGTCGGCCACGGCTTCTTGGTGTGGACACGGACCGTGAACGGATCGACGATCTCGACGCGCTCGATGGACGAGAAGAACGTCGCGCCGCGCAGCTTGCCCTGCCCCTGGGCCAGCCGCTCGAGGGTGAACTTCAGCGACTCGGCGTCGAACGTCTCGCCGTTGTGGAACTTGACGCCCTTGCGGAGCTTGACCTCCCACGTCGTCGGCGCGACGAGCTTCGGCATCTCCGTCGCGAGGGCCGGGACGACCTTGAGATTCTGGTCCCGCTCGTAGAGCGTGTCCATGATGTGCCGCCCGACGTTCGACGCGGGCGTCTCCGACTGGTTCGTCATGTCCAGCGTCGTCGGATCGACGCCCTGCGCGATGACGACCGTGCCTTCGGGGGCCGCCGCCGCCGCGACCGGCACCCCGACGACCAGGACAGCGATGAGTAGACTGCGCCAACCAATCATCACGGGAGCCTCCTCGAACGAGGGGGTGGAAGTCGCAAGTGTGCCGATACTTTATGGGGCGCCGGCGGACGAGTCAAGATACGCGAGCGCCTCCGCGCGGGTCCCGACCAGACCGAGAGCCTGGGCTTCGCGGATCCGCTCGAGATGGAACCCGACCGCCGGGCCCGGCGGAATCCCGAGCCGCGCCATCACGTCGTCGCCGGTCAGGAGGCTGCCTCCCACGAGCGCCGCCTCTTGCTTCCGCCAGCCCGCCAGGAGGTCGCGCACCACCCCGGCGCGCCGCCAGGTATGGAGCGGCGAGGCGCCGGTCAACGCCGCGGCGTCCACCAGCGCGAGGAGCAGCAGATCGCGCGTCTCCTCACCGAGATCGCGGTAGAAGCGGTAGCGGGCCCGGCGCGTGATCGTGTCGGCCTGCGCCAGGTGCATCGGTCGGAGATGGTGGCGAACGAGCCGCTCGACGACGTCGGTCACGCGCCCGGGCAGCCGCAGCCGCTCGCCGATCTGCCGGGCGCGTTCGGCACCGCGCGTGTCGTGCTCGAAAAACCGGACGCGCCCGTCCACGACCCGCCGCGTCTCAGGCTTGGCGACGTCGTGGAGGAGCGCGGCCAGCCTGAGCGCCGTGCCGCGCGTGACGCCGCCCCCGAGGGGTTCGCGCATGTGCGGTACCAGCTCCTCGCCGAACGGGACGAGCCGTCCGAGGCGCGGGAGCAGCCGGTCCGTCGCCTCGACCGCGCGCAACGAGTGCTCGAGCACGTCGAACCGGTGGGGCGCGGGCTGGCCGACGCCGCGCATCGCCTCGATCTCGGGCAGCACCCGACCGAGCAATCCGAGCGAGTCGGCGCGACGGAGGGCGCGCCCGCTTCGCGCGGTGCCCAGGGTCAGGAGTAGCTCGTCACGGATGCGCTCGACCGCGACGCGCGCGAGCGCCGGCGCCACCTCACGGATCGCGCGCACCGTCGCGGGCGTGAGCCGCAGGCCGAGCACCGCCTCCAGCCTGACGCCGCGGAGCGCCCGCAGAGGGTCGTCGGCGAGGACGCGGGGCCCGGCCGCGCGCAGGCGCCGCCCGCGGAGGTCCTCTAGCCCTCCGGTGGGATCGATCACCGGCGCCTGTCGGCGTGAGAGCAGCGCGCGGAGGTCGACAGCGAGCGCGTTCACCGTGAAGTCGCGCGCGGCCAGGTCCGCCTCGAGGCTCGGCGCGCGGAAGTCGACGACGTCCACGTGGTGGCGGCCGAGGACGACGCGTGCGGCGCCCCGCTCGGCGTCGAGGACGACGACCGTGCCGCCCACACGCGCCGCGGCACGCCGCGCCAACGCGAGCGCGCCCGCCGGGACCGCGACGTCGAGGTCGCCGTCCCCGCGGCCCAGCCACGCGTCGCGCACGACGCCGCCCACGAGCGCGGGAGCCGCGCGGCGCCCCGCCGCGGCGAGCGTCGCCCGCAGCAGCGCCTGCTGGGGCGGTCCGAGCCGGCTCAGCCGAAACACGCCCATGCCGACGATTAGACAGGAGAATGCGACGAGGCCCAAACGATGACGGCGGTCGCGGGGCCGCCGGGCAGGGCCGGGGGGGTGGCCCAAGGAAATCCGTTGGCCCTACCTGTGTCGAAGGCTGATGCGCCGCGGCTGAGCACGGTCGACCCGAGCGCCATGCTTGGTCTACTCGCGGATTTCCGGGGCCGCCCCCCCGGCCCTGCCCGGCGGCCCGACGCCCGTCAGTCGATCGTGAAGCCGCGCTCGGTGATGCGGTACTCGACGATCTCGTCGGACATCGCGCTCCCGCGGTGCTTCACGACGCAGAGCATCCGGGCGAGCCGTGCGCCGACACGCTCGCTGCCCATGACGACGATCGTGTTCGCGGTGGCGCCCATGTCACCGGTCGCGACCTTGCGCGCGAGCAGGTCCTCGAGGCGCGTCTCCTCGGTCGTCACGAGCAGCAACGTCGTGATCGCGCGGTGATCGTAGAGGTGCGACTCGATGAATTCCCGGTGCTTCCACACCGGCAGGCAGATCTCCATGCCGAGCGTCTCGGCGTCGCGGTGGATCGCGGTCCGGTAGAGCTCGTCGAACATGTGGAACTGGATCGAGTCGGCCGGCGCGTCCATCGGCTCCACGCCGTCCACGACCACGCGCCGGCTCCCGCGCGCGAAGTGGAAATAGAGGAAGGGCCGCACCGTGTAGAGCGCGTGGTTGTACGTCGCCTTCCAGCTCCAGTCGAACTCCCAGGACCCGTCCGGCGTCGGCACCTGGAAGTCGCGCACGCGACCGACCCAGCGGAGCGCGTTGCAGTAGTCCGCTCCCTGCTGCGCCTCGGTCGGATACGGGTCGGCCATCGGCGTCACGGCGTGCGTCCACACGCCGAGCGGCCAGTCGAAGAGACGGGCCGCGTACTCGTCGTGCTGCTGCGAGTCGCCGCGGCCGTTCATGTCGAGGATCACGCCGCGCGCGCGTTCGGCGGCGCGACCACGGTCGGCGAAGGTGAGGCCCAGGTGAGTCTTGCCGATACCGGTCGCTCCGTACACGCACGTGAGCGTGCCCGGCAAGAGACCCCCGCCGAGCATCGCGTCGAGCTTCGGGATGCCGGTCGAGACGCGCGCGGTCACGAGGGCGGATTCTACACCACGCATCATGCGCGATCCCCCGCGCGTCCCTTGGTCGCGAACTGGCGCTCGTAGAGCGCGCGGAGCTCCTCGAGCGTGGTCGCCTGCCCCGGCGCCTTGTCCTCGCGGATGCGGGCGATGCGCGCGAAGCGGAGCGCGAGGCCGGACGGGTAGGTCGGGCTCCGCTGGACCTCGTTGTACTCGACCTCGACGACCACCTCGGGGCGGACGCCCACCGTGTAGCCGTCGTCGGCCACGGCGAGGGCGCGGAGCCGCTCGGTCATCGCCGCGAACTCGGCGTCGGTGAGCCCTTTGAAGGTCTTGCCGACCTCCGCGAAGCCGTCGCCGTCGCGCACCGCCAGGTGGTAGTTCGACAGCCAGCCGACGCGCCGTCCCGAGCCCCGGTCGGCGGCGACGATCACGCAGTCGATCGTCCGTGCGACCTTGAGCTTGAACCAGCGCTTGCCGCGGCCACCCGGCTCGTACGAGCTCGCGGGATCCTTGGCCATGACGCCCTCGTGTCCGGCCGCGAGCGCCCGCTCGAGGAACGCGCGCCCCGCGTCCGCGGACCGCACGACCACGCGCTCCGCGAGGCGGAGCCCGCCGGTGACGGCGGCGAGCGCTTCCCAGCGCTCCGCGTAGGGGCGGTCGATCAGCGAGCGCCCCTCGACCATGAGGCAGTCGAAGAAGTAGAGCGCGAGCGGCATCTCTCGGACGAGCGCCTCGACGCCGTGCACGCGTCGGAAGCGCCGCATCAGCTCCTGGAACGGTAGCGGCCGCCCCGTCGCGTCGAGCACCAGGACCTCGCCGTCGAGGATGAACGGGGCGCCCGTCAGATCGCGGCGCGCGACCTCGACCACGTCGGGGAGGCTCCGGGTCACCTCGGAGAGCCGCCGCGTCCACACGCCGACCCGCTCGCCGTCGCGGTGCAACTGGATGCGCGCGCCGTCGTACTTGAACTCGAGCGCCGTGGCGCCGCCGTGCACGCGCAGCACCTCGTCGAAGTCCGTCGCGATCTCGGCGAGCATGGGCAGCAGCGGCACGAACGGGCGCGCGCCGACGGACGAGAGCGCGTCGGCGCCGCCCGCCCGCGCCAGCGCGGCGACCGCGGCGAGGTCACCCAGCAGGAGCGCCGCGCGGCGCACCGTGTCCTGGTCCACGGACCACGCGACGCCGACGGCCTCGAGCACGAGGCCGTCGGACACGCCCGTCCGCATCTCGCCGCCGACGATCCGTCGGAGGAACTCGTACTCCTCGGCCGAGGCCCGCCCCGCGAGCTCGGCGAGACGCGCCTCGCGCGCCCGGCGCGAGCCCCGGCCCGTGGCGTCCGCGGCGGCGGCGAACGCCTCGGCGACGTCGCCGAGCGTCAGGGGTGGGCCGCCGGGCGTGGGGGCGGGCTCCGGCAGCGCGCGAACGCCGAGCACGCGCGGGTCGGCGGGCGGAAACGGCCGGCCCGTGAGGAACGCGACGGCGCTCGCGACCTCCCCCGGCTCGAGACCGCGGAGGAACTCCGCGACGAGCCGGACCTTGTCCAGGCGGCCGCGGCTCGTCTCGAGCCGCCGGCAGAGAACCGCGAATTCCGAAAATCCCGTCACGCGCTCATTGTAGAGGACGCGTCGCGGTTGACTTCGCCGACGGCGACACCATAGGTTCGTGACATGCGGCGTGTCCTCTACGACCGGGAGTCGAGGATGGCGACGACCGCGGCGCGACTCGTGGGCGACGCCTTCGACGCGCGCGCGTGGGCCCAGGGCGTGGAGCCGGGCGCGGTCGTCATTGTCGGCGCCGACTCGCGGATCCTGCCCGACGGCGCGCGCGCGCGCGTGGTGGGCGTCATCGATCCGGCGGCCCCCGGGCCGTGGCCGGAGACGTGGTACGCGCTCGTCCCGGAGGGCGCGGGCCGCGCCGTCCTGACGCGCACCATCCAGAACGCCTTCGCCGATCTCGACGCCGCCGCCGAGCGCACCCGCCTGGAGCGCGAGCTCTCGGAGCTGAACACGATCGGCATCCGTCTCTCCGCCGAGCGCGACCCGAGCGCGCTGCTCGAGGCGGTTCTGGTCAAGGCGCGCGAGATCACGCAGAGCGACGCGGGCTCGCTCTACCTCCTCGAGGAGGGGCCCGAGGGTCCCCTCCTGCGCTTCGCGCTCGCGCAAAACGACAGCGTGGAAGTCACGTTCCGCGAGACGACCCTACCCATGCCCGGCAGCGTCGCCGGATACGTCGCCCACACCGGCGCGATCGTGAACCTCCAGGACGCGTACCGGCCGCCTCCGGGCGCCCCCTATCAGGTGAACCGATCGTTCGACGAGCACGCGCACTACCGGACCAGGTCCATGCTCGTCGTGCCGATGCGGACGCCGCAGGGTGAGACGCTCGGGGTGCTCCAGCTCATCAACTGCAAGGGCGAGTTCGCCGGACCGCTCGCGTCGCCCGACGAGACCGAGCGGCACGTACGCCCCTACGGCGAGCGCCACGCGAAGCTCGTCACGTCGCTCGCCTCGCAGGCCGCGGTCGCGCTCCACAACAGCCGGCTCTACGAGTCGATCCAGCGCCTCTTCGAGGGGTTCGTGAAGGCGGCGGTCACGGCGATCGAGGCGCGCGACCCGGCGACGTCCGGCCACTCCTTCCGCGTCGCGCGCCTGACGGTCGCGCTCGCCGAGTCCGTCGACCGCGCGGACGCCGGCCCGCTCCGCGCGACGCGGTTCTCGACGGGCGAGCTGCGCGAGCTGGGCTACGCGGCGCTGCTGCACGACTT
>WNGH01035764.1_pt1 | contig 12961 bp, 9 predicted proteins | sample 5400631 | NCBI WGS metagenome assembly WNGH01 (sample SAMN13153373, study PRJNA577476) | soil metagenome | isolation source: 115 cm soil or saprolite under Garry oak tree replicate 1 | place: USA:California | collected 2016-06-15
GGCGATCACCCGCGGGCCCGACCCCAAGCGCTTTGACGGGCGGGTGTACACGTCGCTCCCCTTCGTGGAGGACGAGCGCGGCCTCGTCCCGCCGCGCGAGGCTCGGCGGCCGAGCCATCTCTACCTCGCGCCCGTCGCGGGCGGTGAGCCGAAGCAGCTCACGAGCGGCGACCTGAGCCAGCGCGACCCGGACTGGTCTCCCGACGGGAAGGCGGTCGTATTCGTGCAGGACTCCACCGAGCTCGACGAGGTGAGGAGCGAGCCACGACCGCAGCTGTACGTGCTCACGGTGGCGGACGGCGTCCTGCGCCGGATCGCCACGCCATTCGTCGAGAACCGCGCACCGGCGTGGTCGCCCGATGGAAAGTCCATCGCGTTCGTCTGCTCGAAGGGCCGGGGTGAGGAGAACGACGTGTGCGTCATCCCCGCCGAAGGCGGAGCGGTCCGCAACCTCACGACGGCATGGGACCTCGATCCGACCGCTCCGTCCTGGGCACCGGACGGCAGGATGATCTACTGCAGGGCCGAAATCCGAGGCAACATCCACGTCTTCGCGATACCCGTGGCGGGTGGCGCAGTCCGTCAAGTGACGACGGGCGAGCGCCAGCTCGGCGGCTTCGACGTCTCGCGCGACGGGAAGTGGCTCGCCTACAGCACAAGCGACGTCACGCACCCGGACGAGGCATACGTAACCCAGCTCAGCGCCCGGGGGCCGGGGGGCCCGGGGGGGCCGGGCTCGGAGCGGCGGCTGACTTCGTTCAACGACTCGCTCGTGGCCGAGCTCGTGACAATCCCCGCCGACACCTTCTGGTTCCCGAGCGTAGGTGGCTTGCGTATCGAGGCGTTCCTGATGCGCCCTCGCGGCTATCGCCCGGAGAAGACCTATCCCCTGATCCTCTACATTCACGGTGGCCCGCACTGGAATTACGGCAACGTATTCTTCCCCGAGTTCCAGATGCTCGCAGGCCAGGGGTACTGGGTGCTGCTGGTGAACCCGCGTGGCTCTACCGGATACGGCCACGCGTTCACGTTCGCCAGCCGGGGGCGCTGGGGGCTGGAGGACTACGAGGACCTGATGAAGGCCGTGGACCTGGCGATCGCGCGGGGCGGCGTGGACAGCACGCGGCTCGGCGTCGCCGGCGGCTCCTACGGCGGCTTCATGACCAACTGGGTGGTCGGGCACACGGGCCGCTTCGCGGCGGCGGAGAGCGATCGCTCGATCTACGACTGGTTCTCGTGGTACGGCTCGTCCGACGCGCAGGGCCTCACCGACTACGAGTTCTACGGGCCGCCCTGGAAGGAGGACTCGCTGTACCGCGCGCTGTCGCCGAGGACGTACGCGGGCAACATCCGCACGCCGATGCTCATCGTGCACAGTGACGACGACCGCCGCACGCCGATCGCGGACGCCGAGCAGCTATTCGTGATGCTGCGGCGACGCGGCGTGCCGGCCGAGTTCGTCCGCTACCCGCGCTCCTTCCACGGGCTCTCCCGCACCGGGCCGCCGTGGCTGCTGGTGGACCGGCTGGAGCGGATCCGCACGTGGTTCGCCCACTGGCTGGGGAACGGCGAGGGCCCGCCCGCAGCCGGCGCCGTGCACTGAGCAGCGTGACGCCCCGCGTCGTCCTCGCCCTCGCAGCGGGGCTCCTCGCCGCGCCACCGTCCTTGGCCGGACAGGAGCGGCGCGAGCAGGCCACGCCGCGCCGGCTGCGGGCGGCCGCGGCGACCGGGAGGCGGGTGCCCCCGACCCCCAGGTCGGTGCTCGGCTTCGAGCCGGGCGACGACCGAAAGCTCGCCGACTGGCCCACCCTCGTGCGCTACTACCAGGCGCTCGCCAAAGGGAGCGATCGTGTCCGTTACCACGAGCTCGGAAAGAGCACGTTGGGCGCGCCGTACGTGGCGCTCGCGATCTCGAGCGCGCGGAACCTGAAGCGGCTGGACTACTACCGACGCCTCAACGCGAGGCTCGCCGATCCCCGATCCACGAAGGGAAACCACGACCTAGCGGAGGCGCTGCGCCACGGCAGGACCGTCGTGCTGATCACCGCGGGGATCCATTCGACAGAGGTGGGCGGGCACCTCACGCCCGCGATCCTCGCCTACCGGCTGGCGAGCGATACGAGCGCCGCCACACGCGCCATCCTCGACGCGGTCATCCTGTGGCTGGTCCCGTCGCTCAACCCCGACGGCGTCACGCTCGTCACGCGCTGGTACAACCGCACACTCGGCACGCCGGCCGAGGGCACCGACCCGCCGGAGCTGTACCACCACTACGCCGGCCATGACAACAATCGCGACTGGTACGCCTTCACCCAGGTGGAAACCCGGCTGATGGTGGACTCGATCCACAACGTGTGGCACCCGCAGATCGTTCACGACATCCATCAGCAGGACAGCGACGTCGCGATCAACGCGATCTACGACGCCTGGACGCCCGCCCGGGCTTACCAGCATTACCACGGCGGAGTGCGGATCCTGGCGGAGGCGGCGAGCGCGAACCTCGCCTCGCCGATCGACATCCCGTTCGAGCGGCTCGCCGCCCGCGGCCGGGGCTTCGATCCGCGCCAGCGTTCCTGGAACTTTACCGACCCCTGGCCCGGCGGCCGGTGGACGCTGCGGGACATCGTCACCTACCAGAGCGACGGCGCCTACGCGCTGCTCGAGAATGCCGCGCGCTACCGCGACCGCTGGCTCGCGAGTTTCGTCACCGTCCAATGGCGCGCCGTGCGCGGCTGGAAGGGGTGGCCCTACGCCTACGTGATCCCGCGCCAGCAGCGCGACACCGTCGGCCTGGCCACGCTGCTGGCCTGCTCGAGCCGCAGCACTACCCGGACCTCCGGCCCTATCCGGGCGCCCCGCCGCTGCCGCCGTACGACGCGACGGCGCACACGCTGCCCCTGTTGATGGGCGTGACCGCGGTGCCCGTGCGCGACTCGCTCCGCATCGGTCTCTCGGCGCCGGTCGAGCCGCCGAGCGCGACGCCCGGCTATCCTGGGTTTGCCGGGACCGATGCGCCGCGCATCGGCCTGTATCGCTCCTACGACCCCGCGATCGACGAAGGCTGGACGCGGTGGGTGTTCGATACCTGGAAAGTGCCGTACGTGTCGTTGGTGGATTCGGTGGTGCGCGCCGGCAAGCTGCGGGACCGGTTCGACGCGATCGTGCTCCCCGATCAGTCGCGGCACGCGCTTCTGGAGGGGTTGCCGCTCAATTACCCTCCCCCCTACCCGGGGGGACTGGGACAGGACGGCGTGAAGGCGCTGCGCCAATTCGTGCAGGACGGGGGCACGCTCGTGGCGCTGAACGACGCGAGTCGCTTCGCGATCGCAGAGCTGCTCCTCCCGGTACGCAACGTCCTCGAGGGCGTCGCGGACGACGAGTTCTACGCGCCCGGCTCCCTGTTCCGGCTCGAGCTCGACACCGCTCATGCGCTGGCGCGGGCCATGCCGGCCCAGAGCGTCGCGTGGTTCGAGAGCGGGCCAGCGTTCGACGTGCTGGACTCGAGCGCCGTGCGTGTGATCGGGCGCTATCCGGCCGACGCCGGCAAGGTGCTGCTGTCGGGGTGGGTGCTGCATCCCGAGCGCGTGGCCGGGCGGGCGGCCCTGGTGGAAGTGAAACAGGGGAAAGGGAGGGCCATCCTGTTCGGCTTTCGGCCTCAGTACCGCGGCCAGAGCATCGCGACTTACCCGTTGTTGTTCAACAGCTTGCAGCTAACCACCCACTAGGTGATGCCCGCTCTTGTCTGATCCTCCGTTGCTTCCTATTCTTCGGTTCATTCCTATTCTGTGGAATCGAATGACTGTGGTCCGCCAGGTAGGAGCCCTGTTGCTGGCCGCGCTCTCGATGAGTCGCGGCCTTTTTGCACAGGATGCCGCCGCCCCCGACACGCTGGCTGCGCCGATGGTGGCCGCCGACCAGGTGCGGGTTCTGCTGCGCCCGCTCGAGCTCCGCTACGTGCAGCAGGAACCCCTGCTCCGGCCGCGCACGTCCTCGATCAAAGCCCTGTACGTGAACGCGTGGGCGTTCGGCTCGCGCAGACTGTGGCAGCTCGTGCGCCTCGCCGACGAAACCGAGATCAACGCGCTCGTGATCGACGTGAAGGACGACACGGGGTGCCTGCTCTACCCCTCGGCCGTGCCGACCGCCCAGCAAATCGGCGCCAACCAGTGCGTGCGCGCGAAAGACGCGCGGGCGCGGCTCGACACCATCGCGGCGCACGGGATCTACGCCATCGCGCGCATCGTCGTGGCCAAGGACCCGCGCCTCGCCGAGCACAAGCCCGAGTGGTCGGTGCAGGAGCGGGGGACGGGCAAGCTGTGGCGCGATCGGATCGACATCGCGTGGGTGGACGCCTATAACGATTCGGTGTGGATCTACGCCGCGCAGCTCGCCCAGGAAGCCGTCCACATGGGCTTCAACGAAGTACAGTTCGATTACGTGCGCTTCCCCGACGAGCCGAGGAGTCGGATGGCGACGGCGGTTTTCCCGGCCCACCGTCCGGGCCAGACGCAGCGCGAGGCCGTGCGCGAGCACGTCGCGCTGTTGACGCGCCGGCTCAAGCCGCTCGGCGTCCCCGTCACCTTCGACATCTTCGGCCTCACGGCCTCGGCCACGGGCGACCTGGGGATCGGTCAGGTGTGGGAGGACTTCGCGACCGTCGCAGACGTGCTACTGCCGATGGTCTATCCGAGCCACTACTATCGCGGTGCGTTCGGCTTCGCCTGGCCCAACGGACAGCCCTATCGCGTGGTCCACAGCGCGCTCTCCGATGCGTTGCAGCGCTCGCGCGCGCTCGCGGGCGCGGCGGAGATCCGGCCGTTCCTCCAGGCGTTCACACTGGGCCGCCGGCTCCCCCGCTATACGCCGTTCGAGATCCGCGAGCAGATTCGCGCAGTCGAGGACCTTGGGATCACGTCGTGGGTGTTGTGGAATCCCCGCAGCGTGTACCAGCGCGAGGCGCTGCGTCCCAAGCCAGGCGTGCCTTACTCGGTAGGCGCCAACGCCATCCCGGGGCGCCACTCCGTGATGTAGCCGGCGATCGCCGAAGCCGCGACGGTGAACGGATTGGCGAGATACAGCCGACCGGGCCCCGAGCGCCCGGGGAAGTTGCGGTTGATGGCGCTGATCGTCACTTCATCCCGGGACTTCGAGACGCCCGGCCCCGCGTTGATGCAGGCGCCGCATGACGGCTCGAGGAAGGTGGCGCCGACCTTCGTGAACAGCTCGAGATAGCCCCGCTCCTCACAATAGCGCTTCACGTCCTGCGAGCCAGACTGGATGTAGAACCGCACCCACGGTGCGACCCGCTCCCCGCGCGCCGCGGCCTCCGACAGCACCCGGGCGTACATGTCCATGTCTTCTTTCTTTCCCGCCGTGCAGGACCCGGCATAGGCGATGTCCACGCGGACCCGCTCGCCCGCGTCGCCGAGCGAGAGCCCGTTGCCCGGGTCGCCCGGCAGCGCGAGCATCGGCCGCATCGCGCCGGCGTCGATCTCGATCACGTCGCAGTACCCGGCGCCGGGATCGCTTTCCAGCCCCTCACACAGTCGCTCCGCCGCGGCGCGCGACATGCCCCGGTACTCCATCAGATACGCGACGGTCTTCGCGTCCGGAGCGACATACCCGGTGAACCCCCCCACCTCCGCCGTCATGTTCGTCATCGTGGCGCGCTCGTCCACCGACAGCGACTCGACCGCGTCGCCTCCGTATTCGACCAGCTTGCCGATGGCCTGCCCGCTCTTCACGTACGGATGGCGCAGGATCTCCAGCATGAAATCCTTCGCCGTTACGTTGTCGGGCTTCTTCCCCCGCACCACGATCTTCACCGTCTCCGGAACGCTGATGCGCACGTCTTTCGTGAGCCACGAGTTGAAGATCGCCGTCGTGCCGACGCCGAACGCCACGCACCCGATCGCACCCGCATGGGGCGTGTGAGAATCGCTTCCGATGATCACCATCCCGGGCTGGGCGTGACCCTCGAGGATCTTCGAGTGGCAGATCGCCTCCGAGCCGTGGCGGCCCAGCCTCAGCTCGCCGTAGAGCTTGATCCCGTGCTTCTCCGCGAAGCGTCCGAGCTGCTCGAAGAAGATGGCGGCCATCGGCGTCACGTACTCGTGGCTGAAGCGGATGTCGGTGACGACGAAGCCCTCGTCCCCCGGCTTGACCGCCGGGACGCCGATCTTCGCACGCGACGGATCCACCACCCAGTGGCGGGCTATGATTTTCTCGCCGAGCGTCATCGGCCGCGGCGGCGTGCCGGGCGGCGTGAGCTGCACCCTGCCCTGCGAGCGGGCCACGTTGAAGTTGAATAGCCCGCCGTACTCGATGATCCCGCGGGTGATCTCGCCCTCGCCCGCCGTGAAGGCCGACAAGGGGATCGCCTCGCCGCGCCGCACCTTCTCGATGATGGAGAAGTCGGTCGTCGTGAGCAGGCCGAGGTTCTGGCAGTTCTCCCGGTAAATCCGCTCGATGCTCTCCGCGATGACCAGCTTGATACCGGCACACATCTCGGCGTAGGGCGACTGCTCGCGCGAGGACCCCTTGCCCCGCCGCTTGCCGCTCACCGAGGCGACGAACCCGCCCCGCCGCACCGACCCGCGAGCGACGGGAAACGCGTCGGCGCACTTGAGGCCGAGGTAGGGGAATTCACCCAGGGTTTCGTCGTAGTAATAGCAGATGTAGGCGGGCGTGATCTCGTCGGTGGAGATGTCGTCGCGCAGCTTCATCCCGGGGCGCCAGTCGAGGTCCGTCCCCTCGAGCTGCTGCCGCACCAGAGCCGGGTCCTCCGCGAGGAACAGGATCCGGCCCTCGAGCCGGACCTCGTCCGGAAGCCGCTCGACGCGACGCGATGTGAGAGCAGCGAGCATCGGGGTAAGATCGCCAACGCGCTGCGGCCGGAGCAAGCGGACTTCGCGGGGCCGCCCCTAAGTGCAGTTTGTTGCAGCGCAGCCAATGAACTGCCGCGCATCGAGTTAGCTGCCCGACCGGAGGGGGTGGCTAGGTGCCTCTGGCCCGCGAGCAGGGACCCGGATAAGTTTGCGCCCGTTTTTTGACAGTCGCATCTGCCGGCCAACAGTCACTGCGGAGCGAGCACCTGGAACTCCCGACGTCGCATCGGTTGCCGCTGTCCTGGCTGCTCGAGGCAGCGAGCCCGCCGCTCCAGTATCGCGCTTACGCCGAGGTCGTCCCGGAGAATGCTCGTGATCCCGAGCGGCTGGCGGCATTTCACCGGGCCGTGCTCGAGTACAAGCCTGCCCAAGCGATCGCCCGTAGGCAGAGGCCGAACGGCCTGTGGGGTGGTAACGTGCTCGGGCCGACAGCATCGAAGGCGCACGGCTGGAGCGAGCCCGGGACGGTCTACCAGTATCGACGGCTTCTCGAGCTCGGGTGGCCTCCCACCGAGCGGCCCTTCAGGGACGCGGACCGGTTCCTGTTCCAGATGCTCTCGCGCATCGAGCCGGACGACCCCGACCCACGCGTCGCCCAGAAAGCGCAGGAGCTACTGGTCGAGTTTCAGAAGCCCGCCAAGGCTGACCCCGGGCTGGGCCACTGGGCACGGCAGATGGGCCGGCAGGCGGCAGCCTGCGCCCTGGCACGCGGCAGCCATGTCGACGATCCGCGGGTGCGAGGCACAGCGCACAGCATCGCGAGCAACATCTCCCAGTATTTGCGCAGTGAGCTCGTGCGGAAGCCGTTCCGGAAGGCACAGGGCAAGACCGTGCTCGACCCGGCTGCCTTCCCGCCGACCATCTTCGCCGTCGAGATGCTCGCCTTCCTTCCCCCGGTCCAGCGGGAGCGCGCCGGTTTCATCGAGCGGCTGGGCAGCTATTTCTCGACGCCCTCGCCGCGGCGGGCGTTTTACATCCTGGCTGGGAGGAAGATCCTGAAGCCCGTATTCGAGCTGCTCGGCGACCCGTTGCATGCGGACGCAGCCGGCCACGTGGACGACGTCCCGTTCGCCCTGTACTGGCTCGAGCTGCTGGCCCGGCTCGGTTTGGCACGCCAGATCCCGACCGCGAGCCGCGTCCTTGCACGGCTCTTCAGCGAGTGCGACGAGCAGGGGATCTGGAGCCCGAAGAGCCTGCGCGCGGCGCCCAAGACGAAGAGCCCCCTGACAGCGCACTACTTCCCGCTCGAGGGACCGGGTAAGAGCCCGGCGCAGCGCCAAACGGACGTGACGTTCCGGCTGGCACTCATCGCCCGGATCATGAGCGTGCCAATCGAGGTGGTCTAGGGTCTCGCGTGAGGCGGTTGCTCGCGCTGCTCTCCGCCCTGGTCGTCGCGTGCTGCGCCGCACCGATTCCGCAGGCCGAGCGCTTTCCCGCCGGCACGCCGTTTACGGCGCGCTTTCGCGAGATCGAGGGACGGAGGATTCGCTACATCGACGCAGGCCAGGGAACAGCCGTGATCTTCCTTCACGGCCTGGGCGCTTCAATGTACGCATGGCGCAAGAACCTCGCGCCCGTGCTGGCGGCGGGGTTTCGCGTGGTGGCTTTCGACAACCTGGGATTCGGCTCATCCGACAAGCCGGCGCACGGTTATACGAACGCCGACTACGCTCACCTGCTCGTCACGCTGATGGACTCGCTGCGCGTGAGCGACGCCGCACTGGTCGGGCACTCGATGGGCGGCGCCGTCGCCGCCGAGGCGGCGCTCCGGTCTCCGAAGCGGGTGAGCGCCCTGGTGCTGATCGATGCGGCCGGGCTGGGCACCCGCGAGCCGATGCTCTTCCGCGTCGCCCGCTGGCCGGTCCTCGGACCCGGTCTTCTCTCGTTCCGCGGACGCGGACTCGTCGAGCGGCTCCTCAAGTCCACGTACGCCGATCCCAACAAGGTGAGCGACGGTGACGTGGACCAGTACTATGCGCCGGTCGCCGACCGCGATTACGGTCGTGCGCTGCGAGGCGTGCTGCGCGAGTTCCGCTTTGACGCGCTCGGCGGACGCCTCGGCGCGATCGCCGTGCCGACGCTCGTGCTGTGGGGAGAGGAGGACCGCTGGATCCCGATCGCGGCCGGCCGCGCGATGGCGGCCCAGCTTCCGCGCTCTGCGTTCCTCTCGGTGCGGCACGCCGGGCACTCGGTCCAGGAGGAGGCGCCCGACGAGGTGAATCACCTCCTCATCAAGTTCCTCCAGGAGGGCCTGCCACGCGTCCCGGAGAACCTGGCAGGGTTGGAGTCTCCAGCCCCGGGCCCGTCCCCACCCGTTCCCGGGAGCATCCAGGAGAGACCGGGCCTCTTGGCGTGGCGGTCGAAACGGCACTAGATTTATTCAACCATTCGGTTGATGCTGCAGAGCGTGCGACACAAGTTAAGCAGCAGCAGAGCGTTACGGATAGTCACCGCGGCCCGTGACGAGTTCGCGCGCCATGGGTTCGACGGCGCCCGCGTGGATCAGATCGCGCGTCGGGCCGGGGTGAACAAGCAACTGCTGTTTTACTACTTCCACTCCAAGCGCGGGCTCTTCGACGCGGCCCTCACCTCGGGCGGAGCCGAGTTCGAGGAGGCTCTCGCGCAGCTCGGCAGTCGGGACGGCCGACCTCTCGACCGTCTTCGCGCAACTCTCGAAGCGCAGTTCGACTTCCTCGCCACCCATGCCGATCTGGTCACCCTGCTCACGCAAGGCGGGCGGGCGGGAGCGCGGCCGTTCGCGCCAGCCATCAAGCGGCTGGTGGTGCTCCTGGCGGAGGGACAGGGCCTCGGGCAGGTACGCGACGACGTGGACCCGCACCTCGCCGCGGCGCAGGCGCTGGTCCTGATGGTCGCGTACCTGGGACTGGAGCCCTTGATCACGGCAAGCGCGCCCCCGCTCGGCGCCGATGAGCCGGCGCTGCGGGAGCGCTGGAAGGAGGCAGCCGTCAGGCTCGTGCTCCAAGGAGTCACGGCCCGTTGAGCCTCACCATGCGATCCAGTACGACGCCTTCACGAGGAAGGTGTTCTTGGGGTGCAGGTCGAACAGATCCCGGAGGTTGCCCGCAAGCGAGCGCGGCCCTTCGAGCGGGGCGTAGTCGGTGCGCCCCTGCGTCCAGACGACGAACAGAGTCGAGCCGGGTCGGTACTCCCAGCGCAGCACGGCGGTCGAGTTGAACTCCTTGTCGTTAAACCCGTCGGGCGTGGCCGCGTAAGGTTTGTAGCGATTGTCGAACGCTGCGGCGTTCGGGTCGGCCAGCTCACGCAAGCTGGAGTAGGTGCCTTTGCTGATGAACGGCTGGGCGTAGAGCTGCAAGGTGAGGACCGTCGAGAGAGTATAGTCGACCCGGCCGGTGAGTGACACCGTTTTCTGGTTCAGATGCGCAAACGTGAAGTGCACGCCGGCCGAGTCGGCGATTGTGCCGTGCGGCTGAACGTCGTTGACGTTGTGCGTCGCGCTCAGGGTCACGGCTGCATTGACCTGGGACGCCACGCGGAACGTGATCTGGGTATTGCCATTGAACTTCTCGGACCGGCCTCCGTCGCCCCGCCAGTAGTTGAACCACACCGACGGCACGAGTGGAGGGCGCGCGTCCCCGTCCACTTCCCCCCACGCGGACAGGTAGGGATCGGCCCGCACGGCCGGCCCCCTGTTCGCCGCACGCTCGACGGGTGTGCCGGCCGCCGTCCAGTACTGCCACCAGTTGAAGTTCCACCATGCTTGCTGGTACACCGATGTCGGGTGCAACGACTGCACGCCGAACCAGGTATTCCAGCTCTGCTGGTCCGCCTGCAACAGGAAGCCCAGGTCGTTTACTTCGAAGCCGGGCGAGCGGCGCTGGTAGCTGGTCTCGAACCGCGTGACGCCCCCACCGACTTTGCCGAACAACAGCTCCTCCGCGTCGCCCGCGAGCGACGTCCGTGTCGGGTCGTAGGATACGCCGGCGCCGGGCCGCTGGTAGTAGTGGACCGGGTCCCGCTGCGTGAGCGCGATCGCCGCCGCGGTGCCGGTGAGGCGGCTCAGGTCGAAGGATCCGGAGATCTGGTAGTGGCTCCTCAGGAACCGGTGCCGGAAGTCCAAGGCGCTCACGTAGGCGCTTCGGCGCAGCAGGCTGTCGGTCCACCGGTCGAGGCTGCGATTCACCGCGGTGAACATGAGCCCGATGCCGCTTTCACCGTTCCGGAAATCTTGCTGCGTTCGCACCACCGCGTAGTTGGTGGTCGGCTCCACAGTCCGGTCGAGCGTGCCTGCGGCGCGCTCGGTGACCGCGTCGAGGACGCCGACGGTCTGGCCGCCCCGGAGGCGGCCGGTCAGCTTCGCTGCGCCGTAGATGGTCGTCGCAGTGGGCGATTCTGGGTCGCCGTCGCGGAGCTGCGGCGCGCGGCCGATGCGCCGCGAGTAGAACAGGCCTTCGCTGTTACAGTTCACCTGGTTGCAATTGACGTCGAACCGAAAGATCCCCGCGCCCTGGACGAAGAACGGCCGCCGTTCCTGGAAGAACGACTCGAAGACGGTGAGGTTGAGCACCGCCGGATCCGCTTCCACCTGCCCGAAGTCGGGGTTCACCGTGCCATCGAGCGTCAGGTTCGGCGTGAGACCGTACTTCAGGTCAGCGCCCGCAGTGAGTTTCTGTGAGCGGTCAAAGCTCGTGCCAGTCGGAACCGACACGTTTTTCGTCACCACATATGGCGCGACCTCGGGCCGGCGCGGCGAGGGTAGGTCAACGAGGCCGGTCAGCTCCCCCAGCTGTGATGAGATCCCAGCCTGGGAATTGCGGTACACCGGCCAGCTGACCCGCTCGGGGTACCGCTGGATATCGCGCCAAACCCCGAACCCGAACGTGTTCGTACCCCGAGGCACGTAGCGCAGCTGCGACAGCGGGATCCGGAACTCGGCCGCCCACCCGAGGGAGTCTACCGCGGTGGCAACCTCCCACACGGCGTCCCAGGCGTCGTCCTCTTGCTGATCGTTGTAGATCGCGTAGTCGCGTTTCACGCCGGCCGGATTCACGGCGAACTCGTAGCCGGAGCGTCGATCGTGATAAGAGTCAATCATGATCTTCAGCTGATCGGTGGCTGCCCGGACGTCGCGCCGAGCGAGGAGCTTGAGAATCGAGTCGGGATGCGGGTCGAATGCCCGAATGAAGACGTAGATGTTACGGTCGTCGTAGGCAACTTTGGCTTCGGTCGGGAAGCGGGGATCTCCATCCTCCTTCGGCTGGAACTCACGGAACTGAGTGATCGCCGGCGCCGTGCGCCAGACCTCGTCGTCGTCCCGGCCGTCGATGAGGGGCGCGTGCACCGTGCGCACGGCCGTGGCCGTCGTGGCGGTCGGCGGGCGAACGGAGTCGTCTGCAGCGGGCGTGTGGGCCTGAACGACGAGGGCAAGCAATACGGCCGACGGCATGGCACGCCCCGGGGAGCTGGATGGACTGTTAGACAGGTGATACGTCGAAACGGTTGAGGTCGTTTCCGGGCGGGCACGAAAAACCCCCGGGGGCGGTGCCCCCGGGGGTGCGGGTCGGTCCGGTTCAGTTCTGCTTCGCCACGAGGCTCGGTTCCACCGGCGCCGGGCGCTCGAACACCAGGTGGCCCGCCTCGAAACGGGCACCACGGAGCGCCAGGCTCAGCACCTCGCCCAGGTCCTCCACCAGGTGGACCTGCAAAGACTTGCGGACCTCGTCGGGCAAGTCGTGCAGGTCGGGCTCGTTCTCCCTGGGCAGGATGATCGTCTTGATCCCCGCCCGAACGGCGCCCAGGATCTTCTCCTTCACGCCGCCGATCGGGAGCACGCGTCCCCGCAGCGTGATCTCGCCGGTCATGGCGATGTCGTGGCGCGCAGGCCGCTTGGAGAGCGCCGATACCAGGGCGGTCGCCATGGTCACGCCTGCCGAGGGACCGTCCTTGGGGATGGCGCCCGCCGGCACGTGAACGTGAATGTCCACGTCTTTCAGGGCCTCCTCGTCGATGCCGAGCCGGTCGGCGTGGGACTTGGCGTAGGTCAGGGCGGCGCGTGCGGACTCCTTCATGACGTCTCCCAGCTGACCGGTGAGCAC
>WNGH01027106.1_pt1 | contig 12960 bp, 13 predicted proteins | sample 5400631 | NCBI WGS metagenome assembly WNGH01 (sample SAMN13153373, study PRJNA577476) | soil metagenome | isolation source: 115 cm soil or saprolite under Garry oak tree replicate 1 | place: USA:California | collected 2016-06-15
CAGGTGTTGGCCTGTGTGCAATGGCTGAATCGCAATGGGGCCAACGCATTGCTCGCGCGTCTGGATCCAAAGCTAGTGAAGCGTTTGAAGGTGCAGAAAACGTACATTTTTGTGCTTGGACGCTATCTCGCACATTTTTTTGATGGACCAGAGTTTGACCGACGTGCTGCATGGGGAACGTGGCCCCAGGTGTTACGGTTGGTTAATGAAGTGTCCTTTGGTGCTGAAGATGCTAATCCAATTCAGTCGTTATACAACAAACTGATTAAGGATACTCCGCTGACTCCGTCCAGTCCAGTCCTTGATGTGCAGGAGATAACGATAGGAGATAGCAATGTTTACGTCTATCCTGATTTTAAGACGTATAAAAATCGAGTTGGATAGATTGAAGGAGGAGAGTAAAGGTGTATGCTGAGAAGCTGTACACATCAAACTTTGCGCCCCTACAATCACTCTAATACCCTACGGTGTCAACCTCGTCAAATCTCTCGGGAACATAGCCGCTAACTTAATGGTGGGTAGCCCTATTAGCTGCATGAGCAACCGTTCCAGACCAATGGCAAAGCCACCGTGTGGGGGCATGCCGTACTTGAATGTCTCAAGGGAGGACTCAAATGGTTCAAGCGGTAAGCCTGCTTTCTGTAAAGCAGTAATATAATCGCTGTAAAGATGCAAGCGTTGCCCACCGGTCACCAGCTCTGTACCGCGAAAGAGCAGGTCAAAGGAGTTTGAGTATTCCGGTCGCTCAGGGTCAGGATGGGTGTAGAAGGGGCGTTTGCGCATGGGATAGCCTGTGACGAAGAGGAAATCGCTGCCAAACTCCTGTTTGGCCCACTCTCCCAGCCAACGCTCGTCCTGTGGAGAGAGGTCAGGCTCGCCGCGCACATCGACACCATAACGTTGAAGGATCAGTTCCTGCGCATCTGCAAAAAAGATGTGCGGAATCTCTGTCGGCACGGCAGGCATATGGACATCAAGTAGCTCCAATTCAGCATGATACTGCTCAGCGAGCGTACTCAAAATGCCAGCAATGACTTCGCGCAGCAGAGCCATAATCGTGAAGTGGTTGGCGATAAAGCCCATCTCCACATCCAGACTAACGTATTCGTTGAGGTGACGCGTAGTATCGTGCGGCTCAGCCCGAAAGACGGGGCCAACCTCAAAGACACGTTCGAAAACACCGACCATTATCTGCTTGTAGAACTGTGGACTCTGCGCCAGGTAAGCTGGGCGGCCAAAGTAGTCAAGTTTGAAGACGTTAGCACCGCTTTCAGTAGCAGAGGCAACAATCTTGGGCGTCTGTATCTCGGTGAAGTCGCGAGCCATCAATGCACTACGAAAGCCAGCCATAGCTCCCGCGGACAAGCGTAGGATTGCCCGTTGGGTAGGATGGCGATAGGTCACGACGGCATGATCAAGCAGCGTACCGATGCTAGCAGAGATTTTACGCTTGTTCAGTGATACAGGCAGCACTTCAGTTACCGGTGTGAGCACTTCGATGGCAAGGTGATGTAGTTCGAGGCCACCGGGAGCCTGTGGTTCGCTCACAACATCGCCTTCGAGAGCGATAATACTTTCGAGACCGAGGATGCCATCCTGAAGTGGGCCGAGTTCGGCTTCGGTTTCGGCTACAGCCTGGACAAGTCTCCAGCCATCACGCAAAACTAAGAAGTTGATGCCGCCCATGCGCCGTAGGGAGTGCAACCAGCCAGCAAGACGCACGCGCTGGCCAATATGTTGACGAATATCAACGGTAGAAATCCGTTCCATCATTGAAAAAGTTCCTTTCATGTCTTTTACACACAACAAAAAACCCTCGTCCTCTCTCATTGGAGGACGAGGGCTGTATCATACAAAGCCTATCGTGGTACCACCACCATTTACCCCGACATGGGGCCTCTAGCAGTTCGTTCTTTACATAAAAGAAGGAAACCGTCGCGCTCTAACGGGCGTGGCCCGAAACCAGCTACTATTACGAGGTTCGCCGGTTGGCTCAAGGGTGTTATTGAGGAGGGCCGACGGCAATACTTACAGCGAATCTATTGCTCTCTGGACGTCAGGAGTTCTCTCAACCTGTCCCTATCATGGCCGATGTTTATTTTGTTACAGAAAATATAGCATGGGGTATGCGCAATGTCAATGAACTTGTGAGTAGAGGGTGCGGTTCATATTTTGCAAAGCATGATGACCGCAAAAGCATGATGACCGCAAGGGTCATCACTACTATACACGAATGGGCTGGCCTGTGGAGCCCGTATATAGTAGTGATGACCCTTGCGGTCATCATGCGGCGGGGTGGTGATCTAAAGGCTTCTATCAGCCTAATGCTTGTGCTATACTTTACTCATAATTTATCATCACCTATCTACTGGTACATATCTTCACACTTATATTTGTACGGGAGGCGTGGACATGTCACTTGCAGGGCAAAAAATTGGCCGCTATCTTTTACAAAGCCCACTTGGTAGTGGCGGCATGGGTGAAGTTTACCTGGCAACCGATACACAGATCAATCGACAAGTAGCCATTAAAGTCATTCGCGCAGGCACGACTACCTATCCCAATGCGGAGGCAACCAAAGAGGCGACCCGGCTCTTCTATCGTGAGATGAGAGCTATCGCCGTCCTCGACCATCCCCACATCCTCCCTTTGTATGATTTTGGTGAGGAAGGTGTGATCACTTATATGGTCATGCCGTATCGTAAAGAGCGCTCCCTTGCCGATTGGTTGCAACAGCGCAATAGCACTGAATTGCTCTCTGCAGGTGATGTTGGACATCTCATAGGCCAGGCAGCCAGGGGTCTCCAGCATGCACACAGCCACAACATTATTCACCAGGATGTCAAACCCTCTAACTTCCTGATGCGCAACAATGAAGAGGAGCCGCATCGCCCCACCTTGCTGCTGGCCGATTTTGGCGTTGCCAAGTTCACCAGCGCGACTTCGAGCATGAGCCATACCATCCGTGGTACACCGTCCTATATGGCTCCAGAGCAGTGGGAAGGCACACCGGTTATGGCAACCGATCAGTACGCACTGGCGGTCATGGCGTATGAGCTACTGACGGGTACTCCTCCTTTTCAAGGCGGCGTAGGGCAAATGATGTACCAACATTTCCATGTTCAACCGCAGCCACCCAGTACACGCAATCCACGCATTCCCCAAGAGCTTGATCTTGTACTGCTGCGTGCCCTGGCGAAAAAACCAGAGGAGCGTTTCCCTTCCATCGCTGCCTTTGGTCAAGCCTTTCAGCAGGCATTACAGAACATGTCTACATCTACCCTAGCCAGGGTTCCTCCACCAAAGGTTTCCCCACCCCCAAGCGAAGCACTTCGCGCCACGCTCGCCATTAGCGAGGAAGAAGCACGAACAGGCACACGCCGTACACTTACCTTGCCGGGAGGGCAAAGAGTAACGGTGGCCGTCCCAGCACATGCTCAGCATGGTCAGCTTATCCGCATACCGGCTCAAAGGGATGCGTCTAGTGGTAATACGACAGGGCCATTAACCATTATGCTTGCCGTTACACGCACAGAAAAGCTGAAGCCACCACCTGTCCCTGAACGGGCTGAGGAAAGAACTTACCTATCACCTCCTCGTCAACTTGAACAAAGCCCCGTCGTTTCCAACTCTGCCGTTAGCAAACCGGTTACCAGGTCTCGTTGGCGCCTTTCCAAGGGGAGAGTAGCATTGTTGCTTGGGCTGCTAGTACTCGTTATTTTCGCAGGTTTTGGTGTTTTCTATGTCGTAAGGAACGCTGCATCCCCAAATCCGTATCCACCACATACCGGAACGCTCCTGCTCGACGACGCATTGAGTAATAATGGCCTCACGTGGGCTCAAGGTAGCGATAGTAGTGGTAGTTGCGTATTCACTGGAGGAGCCTATCATGTAACAAGTATATCAACGGCGAATACTAATGATCATTTCTGTACTAACGGGGCTTCGAGCTTCAGCAGTTTCGCCTATCAAGTGCAAATGACCATCATCACGGGTGACTCTGGCGGAATTATTTTTCGTGCTGATGCCGCGGCCTCAAAATACTACATCTTTCGTATTGGTCAAGATGGCTCCTATGAACTTGGCAGCTATGGAGATCAACAGCAAACGCTGAAAAATGGTACCAGTTCAGCGATTAATACTGGCTTAAATCAGTCTAATTTGATAGCTGTTGTAGCCAACGGTAGTAACATAGACCTTTACGTCAATTTGCATCATATCGATAGTGTGAGTAATAGTACATTTACATCTGGTCAAGTTGGTGTGGCTGCTTACAGTACGAACGGTACCACTGAGATTGCATTCAATAATGCGATGGTGTGGGGGTTGTGAGACCAATTTGCGTTCTAACAGATAACATTGTTCCGGGTTCGCATGCGCCTCTTGCCATCCAAATTTGTCCATTAGAACGCAAATTGGTCTCATGCTTATGCATACTCACGCTTTTTCTGTCTGGCGAGGATTGTTCAGCAGGAGGAAGGCTACCAGAGCCATGCTCGCGGACAGGGCAACACCGATGGCGAAGGTGATCTGTGGCGTAATCCAGGGGCCAATGAGGGCTTGAGCAAGCGGGCCGAGCATGATGGCAAGCGAGATGGCTGATCCACGCATGCCCATGACCTGACCGCGATTTTCGTCGGTGGTGGCACCGAGGTAGATGCTGCCCATAGCTGGCTCGACGAAGGCGCTGCCCAGTCCTGCCAGGGCCGCTCCCGCTATCAAAAGCGGATAGAGAGGAGCTGCGAACATGAACACGTTCAGAGCACCGAAGAGCAGACTGCCGATAACGATGAGCGGCTTTTTCGGCATCGTCTCCGAGAGGCGTCCCAGGAAGAGCGGGAAGATGGCCAGAGCCATGCCATAGACACTGAACAACATGCCATATTGTGCTGTGCTGTAGTGAAGCACCTTCATAAAGAAGAAGGGAAACTGCGGGAACACGAATGGGTAGGTGAAGATCATGCCGAAATGCAGAGATGCCGCCAGTGCGATGGCAGCCGAGAGCAGGAAGGGACTGGTAAAGCCCAGGGTTTGAGAGAGGAAGCCTCCAATGCCAGGGCCCAGTGCGAAACCAACTGCCTGTGCCGTCGTGAGAAAGCCAATCCAGCGCCCTTGTTTCGAGAGGGGGATAGTATCGCCCACCATCGACATAGTGGCAGGTGTCAAGCCAGAAATCAACATGCCCTCAGCAAAGCGAATGAGCACGAACAGCAGCGGGACATTCACGAACGCAAGGAGCAGGTTGGTGACGATAAAACCGGCCAGAGAGATGAAGAGGATGGGTTTGCGACCAATGCGACCAGACCATGTTCCCATTGGCGTGCTAAAGAGCAACATCCCCAGACCGAAGGCACCTTCCATCAAAGCCAGAGTTTCGGGTCCCAACCCCAACGCTTGCAAGCGCTGCGGGAAGACGGGAATGATAATGGCAAATCCGGTCATCATCAGGGTGATGCAGCCTAGCAGGAACGTCAGCGCGACGGTGATTGACCTCGATTTTTTGACAGGGGTAGCCGCGATGGGTAGTACACTCACCACATCCTCCAGAGGGACATTGACTGTTTCATGTTCGAGGACCGCTGTATTCATCTGTTGCATCCTTTCCGATCTCGCAGAAGTGAGCGACAACACCCTTGCGACATATCCTCTCCCATCCTTGACGCTTGTTGTTCTCTTTCCTTCTCTCGTATATGACTTGCAATTTGCAAGTATCTTCTCTCTATCTCTTCTTCCTGGCCTTCCCAAAACCGGAAATCACAAAAAGGGCGACCGTAAGGGTCGCCCAAGAGGCATCAACCTAAGCGGGATGAGAGAGATATCGCGTAGGGGCGGGGGCGGCGTGGATGCGGGGTGGGGGCCCTTGTGGCCGCCCGCCGTGGCCCTGCATGCTTGCCTGCACATCCTTGCCGCTCCCTTCCCCCACGGGCGGCCACAAGAGCCCCCACTCCACCCAACACCACCCCCGCCCCTACGCGAGACCCAAGCCCATCTCCTCTTTTTGTGATTGACCCTACACGAATTGACTCAGAAGACTCTTCTCACCTGCAAAGACGGAGCCGCCACTTTGCACCGTTTCACGAATGCGTTGGATCATCTTTTCTTTCTCAGCTTCCATCAGAGCTATCCAGGCAGCAGGGGCAGCGGTTTGCGGATCGTGCTGGGCACTCCAGTTCGCCAATTCCACCAGGACAGGGATAAGATCCAGACCTTTTTCCGTCAGGACATACTCCTCTTTTCGTTTATCTGAAGGAGAGGGCTTTTTCACGAGAATGCCTTGTTGCTCCAGACGAGCCAGACGGCTGGCCAGAATATTGGTCGCCATCCCTTCTTCTGACTCTAAAAACTCCCCGTAGGTGTTCTTCCCGAAGTAGACGATATCACGGATGATTAAAAGTGACCACGGATCGCCGAATGTCTCCAGGGCAAAATTGATGGGACAGTCTGAGCGTCTGTGCTGTGTGTGCTTCATAGTGAAAGGCTCCTTCGACTTCCTCTGGTCGCCTTCGATGGTGTCAGCACCGAAGGTCAAGCTACCAGCATCAGCGAGATATCCAACATTTCCGCTTTTACTTGCTGGTCTAAGACTAGTATAGTATATTCACTTGCAAATTGCAAGCAGTATTGCAGCTATGAGAAAATAGGTAAGCAGGTGCATCGATCACTTATTGCGTCCGACGGAACAAATAGGCTGAAAGACGCAGGCGCGGCACTTGGCGGCACGCTGTTTGGCTAATGGTGGTGGCTGTTGTGCGCTGCACCGCTCCATTTCAGTGAGCAGTTTGAGGACTTTTTTGCGGAGAGCAGGGGTATATTCGACGGTAAATTCACAGTCGGCGTAGCGCAGGATGCCATGTGTAGGGGGCTGCTCAAAATAGTCTTCCAGGATCAGGCAATAAGCTCCCACCTGTATCGTGTGATTGGAATAAGGCACAGTGGCATTCTGCACATTCAGTTTGAGTTCGACAGGTACGGGCCGACCATCCGGCAGTTTAATGACATAATCAGGCTTGCCGATGAGGGGATAGGTGCTGGATGAGAGCGTTTCCCCCTGACCATCTGCATCCTCGTAGACAAGCTCACCCTCCGGCAGGCCTAATGCCCGTTGCCGCTCTGTAATGAGACGCCGTCGTTGATAGCGGCGTTCATTCAACAATAGCAGCCCAAGGGTCAGCGCAATGAAAAGCAAAGCCAGTCCAATGGAAAGTAATAAGCCACTAATCATGGTTTGTACCCTAATGCAGCAGTAAGGCCACAGCAATAAATAGTACCGCGATCACTAGCAACACCAGCGCAATCCACACCAGCAGGCGTGCATTGCTCACCGCACGTTCTACCATAATACGTTCCTCTTCGGCCTCCGCCACTTCTTCGGCATGCTCCTGGTGTTGTTCCCGCCCCTCATCAAAGGCTCCCTTGCGTACCAACAATTGCTCAACCACCTGGTACTCAGGCACCGCAGGAGCCTCAGAGCCATGTTCATGCTCTAACTCGACTAGATGGGCGAAAAGCTCCTCGGTATCCACCTGGGCCAGAGGCTCGAACTGTTCATGCCACCATGCCAGAGGACAATATTCAAACTCGGCTACCTCGCTGGCGGTGAAGAGACGCTGTTTTCGATTGTGTGTTGACACGTGCTGCTGCATGGCTGTACTCGTTTCGGGCTAACTCAGGCGACCGATGCCTGTACCCCTGCCAATCCAAGCGTATCGGCGATACTCGACATGGCCGAGATCACAAAGCCGATATGTTCATCCAGGTCTACATCTAATTCGGCAGCTCCCTTGATCAGATCATCGCGGTTGACACCGGCCGCAAAGCCCTTGGTCTTCATCTTTTTGCGTACAGAACTGACTTCCAGTCCAATCACACTCTTATTAGGCCGCACCAGGGCGGTAGCTGTAATCATGCCTGTGATCTCATCGCAGGCATAAAGTGCGTGTGCCATCAGGTTATTGCGTGGATGTGTGGCTACATTCAGATCATTATGAGCTAAAATAGCATAAGTAATACGCTCATCATAGCCACCCTCGCGCAGCCATCCTGCCAGTACTTGTGTATGTTCCCGCAGATCGGGATATTCCTCATAATCGCAATCGTGCAATAGCCCCGTCATGGCCCACAGTTCCTCATCCTCACCATACTTGCGAGCATAGAAGCGCATCGCTACCTCAACCGAAAGCATATGCTTGCGCAAATTCTCATTTTTCACATGACTTGTCATCAACTCATAAGCGTCATTACGTGTCGGCATTATGTCTCATCTCTCTATATTAGGGTCTATATGCAGGGTTTTATGGTGTGTGTCCCTACATTGTTCTCAACTATCAGCCCGTATTATAGCATAGTTGTCTTCTCTGTACAGACCGCCAGGGCAATCGCATCTAAATTTTATGGAACCCGTTGCAAAAACTCATAAAGGTTTTATGGTAGAATGTGAATACTATGAAACAAAGACCACGGGTAGGTGTAGGAGTGTTACTCAGACACAACGGTAAAATTCTGCTTGGCAAAAGAAAGGGGTCACATGGAGAAGGGACATGGGCTCCTCCAGGTGGTCATTTAGAATTTAAAGAAGAACTTGAAGTGTGTGTCCGAAGAGAAGTACAAGAAGAAACAAATCTAGCAGTAAAGAATGTTCACTTTGGAACCATTACCAACGACATTTTCGAGAATGAAGAGAGACATTACATTACCGTCTTTATGGTTTGTGACTATGCTGAGGGTGAATTAAAAAATATGGACCCTCAAAAATGTGAAGAGTGGAAATGGTTTGGATGGGATGAGATACCACGTCCGTTATTCCTTTCATTTGAAAACTTACTGAAGAAAAAGTTTACCCCATTTGCTTCGTAATTCTTTTCGCACATTCCTCCAGTATTTTTTATGGAGCGGCAAAGTATTTCACCAAACGAATGGTATCAGCCGATATCTCACTTTCTGGGTGTATTCTGTATATCCAGCGAGATTTTCTTTCAAGAGTTTTTCCTCATCAAAAATTCTCCATAGAATCGCGGGCAGCATCAGGACAATCACGAGCAGTCCCCACCAGGAGCCGAGCGCAATCGGTATGCCAAGAATATACAGAAATGATCCGGTGTACATTGGATGCCGCACGATTGCGTAGGGTCCAGTTGATATGACTTTTTGGTCGGCCGCCACTTCAATGGTGGCAGAGGTAAACGTATTTTCTTGAAAGACAAAAAAGATGGCCATCCAGCCGAGCGCGACAAGGACATCTCCCGCGATGGCCGCATACGGCGGCATCGATGACCACCCGAAGCGATGATCGAGTGCGGGGACAACAAGCAGGGCGACAAACGCTATCGATACGATGGACATGATGATCTTTTGGCTTGTCCTCTCCTCGGCAGCTGGCCCTCCAGACGACCGCCGCTCCAAAAGCTCCGGGTCTTTTTTCATAAAGTACGCAATAATCACCAACCCTGACGCGCCGAACACGACCAGGAAGGCCCACGCCTGCCGGTAGTTGAGCGTCCATGCCGGAAGAAAGATGAGTACTGCCATGGCGATGAGAACGGACAGAAGCCCACCGTATGCTTTTACCTTGAGATTGTTCATGTTTTTCGTTGCATCTGTCATAGTTATCAGGTACACTACTATAGGTGAGCATTTTTTCTTAGCGGGACAACCTGCGTTGGCGGTGAGCACGCTCCTGTTCTACAACCAGAGGAGTGGAGCCGCCCTCTCAGGACTCTGTTGGCGAATGACATTGTGAATCGTCTCAAGCTCATGCAGCGGCCGAGCCTGGTAGAGCAGGATGCCCTGCCAAGCGTGCGAAGTGAGAGCGACGTGTCTTGCCACGAGGGTCTGGGTCAGCACGGCATCAATGCGCACGAGGTTGATCCCCACGGCGGTCAAGACATGTTGCAACTGCACCTTGGGGAGCCCATCATAGCGCGCACGTCGGATCCCCATACCTCGCACCGCTTGGGAAAGTGTGCCCTCGATGCCCGCGCGCCTGGCATACTCCTGCGGGAACTCCGGAAAGACCACTTCTATCCGTTGCCCTGAGCGACGAAAGCTCTGACTGGTGTGGCCTTGGGGACAATACATCTCACTTAAGGCCCTCCCCCAGAAAGCTCAGAGGCGAGAGGATCAAGCAGGGCAACAAAATCGAGAAACTGATCCTCCGGCTCAAAGGGCGCAGGTGGAGGCACCTGGCGCTTCTTGGGTTTATGCTTGTTGTAGACCTGCTTGACCTCACGTCGGTTGATGCGCAAGCGACGCTCGGGCAAGACGTGCTGGGCCATCTTGTGCCGCAAGCGTGCCAAGAGCGGCGCGGTGGCCTCCTCGGGCTGCCATCCGTGAGGGCCAGCGAGATCATCTCGGTCAATTCAAAGAGTCCTTCCGTAAAACTGAGGCGATCGGGGTCTAACTCGGCTTCCACGGCGGCTTGCGCCAGCAAGACACGCACGGCATAATGGGCCAAGTAGATTCCGTAGAGCTCCTGGCGCACTCCTTCCGGAGTCTTGGAGCGGAAAACCTTGCGTTGGGCCCGCTCGTGCGTTTTGATCTCATCGATCACCAGTTCGATTTCCCAGCGCTCATGATACAAGGCGATCAGTTCGAGGGCCGGGGCCACGCGCGGATTGAGCAGGGTTGTCACTAAGCGATACACCTTGCCTGGCTCTCCCAAGCGCTCATCGGTCACCCGGTAGGAGATGATGCGCACCCACATCCCCCGACGCACGGGATAGTGCGCATGACCTGGGCGCGTCGGGCCCACCCAAGCCAGCACCGAACCATCGGCCAGGCGGCGTTGGTGACTCAGATGTTCCCACACCCCGGCTTCCAAGGCCCCCAAGACATGAGCCCTTTGCTCACGTACGTGCTCGATGAACCCTCCCGAAGTGATGCCGGCGTCCACCATCACCAGCATGTTGGGGCCTATCTGCTCGAGCAAGCGGTGTGCTCCATGGACTTCCGAGACATCATAGCGCTCGATTTCCAGCCCCACCACCGCATGAGGCCCACACTCGGCCAAGAGCACACAGCGCACCTGCGGATAGGCCCCGGGCCCATACTGATTGCTACTGCGCCCAAAGGCCGCCGCATTGGCAAAGGTATCGGCGGTGTTGAAGAGCGTGCCATCGATGGCCATGAGCCGATAGCGACCAAAGAAGGCGACTTCAGCCTGCGCGAGGGCTGGGCCATCACCTGACAGCGTTCGCGCATGAGGGCCTGCAAGCACTGGCTGCCCAGTTCCTTGCGACGTCCGCTCAGCCCCGAATCGCTGATGCTGCTCTTGGGCTCAGCCGGATGCAGATCGCTCTCGTTTGCCCACCAGGCTTTGCCACACCTGGCATTGGTTGCGACGGCTCCACAGCGCCATGGCCATCACAAACAACACCAGAGTCAAAGCTGTACTCAGCCGCACGCGCCGTACTTTGGTGGACCACGGCTCACTCTCTCGCACACACTTCTCAATCCCCTCCTTGGGGTAGACTTCACTGAGCATGGTCATGCTCACCTGTTGACACACCTTGTCATCGATCTCCATTTCGCGTAATCTGTACATCGAAAGCTCCTTGTTTTTTTGCTTTCTGGTAGTCTGCCAGATTGGAGCTTTCTTGTCTTCTTTTTCCCCCTTTTGGCTTTAAGTGAGATGTATTGGGCCTTGGGGACACGTGGCTTGCTGCGCTTGCCAGTCGAGGGGGAAATGAGCCAGGTCGAAGCCCTTGCCCGCTTTGGACTGCCAACTGGTGTCGGATAAGACTGGACCGACCAACCTGATCCCAGAGGTCTGTTGGCTGCTCACCAGCAACTCGGCATCGACGTAGCCTGTCTCCACAATCTGTTCCTCAGGCAAGAGATGATGCTGAGCGAGGTCCTCTTGAATGACCGCCGTCATTTCCACGTCTTGCACATTGGCGACGGTCGTCTGCACATCGACGATAAGCTGAGGGATGGCTCCCGCCTGAGCCTCTTGCGTTGTCTGCAGTGCACACGTTTCGGTCAGATGCACTTTGAACCCGAACCACGTCGTCTCGCGCTTTTTGCCCGTGCGGGCTTGGGGGTCAGAGGGGCAACGCACAATCCCCTCGCCTTCACTGGCTTGTGGCCCTGCTCGCCACTTGGCCTTGCCGCCCGCCAGTTCGTCAGACGGCTGCCAGACCTGCCGGAGCACCTGCACACTGGCGGCTTCCTTCAGTTCAGCAGGCGCATCCGGCTGCTCGAGAGCTTGCAACAGATGGGCTCCATCTGCTCCCATTTGCTGGGCCGTCCGCTGGCTTTCTGCCTTTGGCAAGCGATAATTCTCCACGCGGTGGCTGTAGCGCTCCAACCAGTCCGAGGGGATCTGCCGCACCAGCCAATCAGGAGCCAGGGTCGCCAGATCATCGAGGGCCGAGCGCCTCGTCTCGCCGACCCATTCCAGATTGGAGAGCGAGCGGACCCGCGCCAATACATGGGTGGAATCGCTGCGCTGCTTGCCCCCGGCTTTGAGCCAGCCCCGGGGCTGGCACACCTCCAGGAGCCGATCGAGCACCAAGCTCTCCGCGCCTTCATCCACCAGACGCGTGCGAAATTCACACAACAGGGAGAAGTCAAAGCCAGGATCCGTCAGTTCTAACCCTAAGCTGTATTTCCAATCCAGGCGCTCGCGTACAGCCTTGGCGGCTTGTCGGTCTGTCAGATTCTCCGTGTATTGCAGCACGGTGACCACCGCCAGCCGCCAAGGCGCATAGGCAGGCGGCCCTTCGACGGGGTAGAGGGCCGCCAACTGCTCATCCTGAGACACTTCTCCCAGCGCGTCACGCCGCCGCATGGCCAAGGTCCCTTTCGGGCACGCAGCGCGTGCGACACGCGCCGTTTCCTCTGGAATGGGTCCCAACGCTTGTGGATACATCGACATGGCTCTTCTCCTTTCGCCTACTCTCTTGGCTGACTTTTTCCTTACATTGTACCATTTCAGTCTTTCTTGCATTCGCCAACAGAGTC